>Ga0209343_10001817_pt1 | contig 28372 bp, 28 predicted proteins | sample RifCSPlowO2_02_FD_184026 | JGI IMG/M metagenome (GOLD analysis project Ga0209343, IMG submission 184026) | Groundwater microbial communities from Rifle, Colorado - Rifle CSP2_plank lowO2_0.2 (SPAdes) (version 2) | ecosystem: Environmental > Aquatic > Deep subsurface > Groundwater | place... | reverse complement strand
GACCACCTTGCCGTATCGCTCGTAGTCGGCCCGAATCAATACCGCATACGCTTCCGGCGTCGAGCCGACCGCTTCGGCGCCGAACGCCGCGATGCGCCTCACCGTGTCCGGGTGTTTGATTGCCTTGGCGACTTCCGCCGAGAGCCTGGAAATGATCGCCGCAGGCGTGCCGGCGCGAACGGAAAGACCGAGATCGACGTTGTAGTCGTAGTTGGTAATACCCGCTTCGGCGATCGACGGGACGTTGAGCGCCGCCGGCGATCGTTTGAGCGAGGTCATGGCCAACTGCTTGAGCTTTCCGGTTTCCACCAGACCGGCAATCGCGGGCAGGGACGAAAGCACCACCTCGACCTGCCCGCCGAGCAGCGCCGGAATCGTCCCGGCGGTGCCCTTGTAGTGCACGTGCACGAACTCGATGCCGGCCCCCGCCTCGAATGCTGCCATCGCGATGTCCGGCAGGCTGGCGGCCCCGGGAGAGCCGTAAAAAATCTTTCCCGGGTTGGCTTTGGCGCGCGCGATCAGGTCCTGCACGGTATTGGCCGGATACGATGTATTCACCACCATAAACAAGGGCGAGGTCGTCATCAGGCTGACCGGAGCCAGATCTTTGAGCGGATCGTAGGAAAGCTTCGCATACAGATGCGGATTGATTGCAAGCGGCCCGGCATCGGTCTGGAGCAGGGTATAGCCGTCGGCGGGCGCGTTCAGCGCCGCCTCGATTCCCTGTATCCCGCCTGCGCTGGGGCGGTTCTCGATAATGACTGGCTGGCCGAGCGACTCGGTCATGCGTTGGGCGATGACCCGGCAGATCGTGTCGGGCATTCCGCCCTGCCCGGCCGGCACGACCAGCCGGATCGGACGGTTCGGAAAACCCTGCCCGAGGCTCAGGTTGCAGGCAAACACCGAAAGCGCCAACACGACGAACCGAGTAACGATCTGCTTCATGGACCTCTCCTTATGACAGAATAAACCATCCTATCCGTCGTGCGGATGCCGTCCACTTGAACCCGCACGCCGGCGCGGCGTTTGGGGGGACGCCCGGCGGCTGTCCCTTGTTCATTCCAAATCGTCGGTCGGCACCATGTGGCTGTAGTAGGTCCATGTATCCAAGTCGGATGTCGCCGCGGCCAGCGCTTCGATGTCCGCTTGCGGGACTACCCGGGGCTTGCCCAGGACAGCGGTGATGTAGGTCATCTCCGCCAGCTGCTCCAGAGAGATGGTGTTGATCGTGGCCTCTTCCACATCTCGACCCACCACGACAACGCCATGATTCTTTAAATGGCAGACGTAGTGGTCGCCCAAGGTCTGCGCCAGGAGCCGGGCGCGCTCGTTGGTGGTCACAAAGGTGGCGCTGCTGAAGAATGGGATCGGCTTCGCCACGATCTTGGACTGGATGTGCAGGAGCGGCAGGATGTCCCGCTCCACGATGCCGAAGGCCTTCGCCATTTTCTGGTGGGTGTGGACCACCGAACCCACGTCCGGACGCGCGCGGTAGATTTCCACGTGCTGCCGCCATTCGAAGGTGGGATCCTGGTCCCCCTCCAGCACGCGGCCTTCGAGGTCGATGCACACCACATCTCTGAGCTTGGTGCCCAGTCGGCTGGGATTGCGGGTGCCGAATGCTGAGACGACCCAGATCCGGTCGATCCCGTGAAGCCGTGCGCTCACCGAGCCCAGGTAGTCCAAGATCCCCAAGTGAGCCAGGAATCGCGTGCCGATCGCGACCTTGCGTCTCAGCTCAAGCTCTTTCTCCCCGATGGCCATGGCGCTCTCCTGTCCCCGCCGGTTGGTGCCGGCTGGCGAAAATATTGGCACTCCGGGCGGCAGAAGGCAAGGACAATCTGCTCACACGATCGAGCGCTGCGCGCGCAAGCATTTGTGGAAGCGCATTTGTTCAAACCTATCCGAATAGGCCGGTGAAGCTGCTTATCGGCGCCCTCCCGGGCGGTGCGCTGTCAACGGGCCGGTTGATCAGTACGCTTGGCGGCAGCACTGTTGCGGCCTGTTTCAGATCCCAGTCGCCGCTTGAGTACGAATTCGCCACCGACACGCTTCAATTCCTGCTGACTCATTCCGGTCTCCATCACGCCCCGATCCACTGGGAGGCTTGAACGTACCGGACATCTACCGGACATCTCTACTTTGCCAAGACCGGACATTACTGCGTTGCCGTGACACTCCACCATTCCGCCTTGACAATCAGTCGGAGCTGATGCAGGCTTGTTGAGTAGGGCGTCGGGGGAAACGACTGTGGGCCAAACAGTCATGAATGAAGGACAAGCTTTCGGTTTTAGCGAAGGCGCGCCGCAGGACAGGGATTTCTTCCGCCAGCGCGGCTTCGGACAACGCATCGGTTTCGGCCGGCGTCCGGCACTCGTCGTGATCGACATGCTCAACGCATTCACCGATCCAACGCAAATGCTCGGCGCGAATCTCGATTCGCAGATTGATGCGATCAAACCGCTGATTGCAGCAGCCCGAATTGGCAACGTCCCGATCATATTTTCGACCGTGATCTACGAGGATGCCCAGTTCCAGGACGCGGGCATTTGGGCTCTCAAGCAAAAAGGCATCATCACGTTGAAGGCCGGGACGGAAGGGGTGTTGGTGGACCGCCGACTGGATTTCCGCAATACAGACATTTTGTTGGTGAAGAAATACGCCTCATGTTTCTTCGGGACCGATCTGACGTCGCGGCTATTGGCTCATGGCGTCGATACCCTCATTCTGACTGGTTGTACGACGAGCGGGTGCGTGCGCGCCACGGCGGTCGATGCATGCCAGACCGGCTTCAGGCCGATGGTCGTCCGCGAGGCGGTGGGCGATCGTTCGGCAGCGGCGCATGATCAGAGCCTGTTCGACCTCGATGCCAAATACGCGGACGTAGTCTCGCTCGACGAGACGCGGGAGCACTTGCGATCAATCGGCGCCGCCCCCCACGCCGATCGTGGCCGCCTCTAGGGCGTGCCTGAGTTCATTGCGCGCATAATTTTGTCTTGGGAAGGAGAGGGGGAGCATGAGTGAGCGGATTGTCTCTTTGCACGCGTTCTACAAGAACGGGGACGTGGCGGCAGATGGATATCTCAGCCACCCGACTGCGCCGGGTCCATGGCCGGCAGTGATTGTCGCCCACGAATGGTGGGGCTTGGAGGAGCACTTTCGGGATTTCAGCCGCGATCTCGCGCGGGAGGGGATGGTCGTTCTGGTGCCGGACTTCTACCACGGCAAGGTCGCAACCGATCCTGCGACAGCGGCGATGCTCAAGACGTCCCTTGATATCGACAGCGCCGTCGAGGCAATCATCGGAGGTGTCGCATACCTTCGTAATCTGCCGTTTGTGTCGGGCAAAGTGGGCGTCCTTGGGTTTTGCATGGGCGGCGGCCTTGCCCTGCTCGCAGCATGCCGCTCGAAAGAGCTCAATAACGGCGTTATATACTTCCCGAGCATCTACCCCGATGCGAGCGAGTTGGAGAACATCTCCTGTCCGCTCCTGTTCCATTACGGGACCGCAGATGCGGTAACTCCGCGATCAGAGATCGACCGGATCACTCGAACGTTGGACCGCACCAAGAAACCTTATGAGCTGCATCTTTATGAAGGCGCCAACCATGCTTTCGTAAATGACATGCACCCGGAATATTTCCACAAGGAAGCGACTGAAGCCACGTGGCCCCGTACCGTCGAGTTCCTGAAACGGAACTTTTTAGCGTGAGCTAGCAACAAGAGATTTTTGTCTCAAATCGAAAAAGGGATTCTAGATCTGTTCAGTCGGAAGAGCCCTGCGGGAGACATTGATGGGCCACTGAGCGCACTTAGACCGATACAATTGATCCGCGCGAGCTGTGGGACCGGGAAGAAGTCTTCAGCACGGACCGTTTCTCAGAGCACGCTCGTTGAGCGATGTCTGTCTCAGCCCATGACAATTCGACTTAACACGGAGGATCGCAAAATGCTTTCTAAGGCTGCTTCCTCGACATGGCACAGTTCAGGACTCGACCCGCTACAGTTGCTTAGCTTGATGCGAGAGCGTCGCACGTCGAGGACCGGGTATCTCGAAGACAAACCGGTATCGGAGGAGCAGGTCAGTCTCCTCCTGGAGGCTGCGCGAGCAGCGCCCTCTGCCGGCAACGCACAACCATGGGAATTCATCGTGATTCGCGACCGAGATACGCGACACCGCATCGCAGAGCTGTTCAAGCGTCAGCTACAGGACAAGATGGAGCTGGAGCGCACGATCCGCGGTCACGCCAAAGTCGGCGGATCGATCGGGTGGCTGTTTGCGCCGGTGTTGATTTTATGTCTGGGTGATCCGCGCACTAGCGCCGCATTTCCGCTGCGCACCAAGGAGGACAAGGCCGAATCGCATTTCTACAGCGGCTTGGCGAACGCGCTGCTGCAGATGATGCTGATGGCGGAATGCATGGGCCTCGGCACCCAATACATTAGCGACGCGGCTTCACCTTATTTCAGTCTCATGCTCAAACATCTGCTCGACATACCGAGCGAGCTAAAAGTCTACCACCTGATGCCTGTGGGTTACCTGTCGGTGAGGGCGCAGCCGAGCAGCCGCCGGCCTGTCGAAGCGATGGTGCATTACGACCGGTACGACCGAAGCAAGCAGCGCACGGCTGAAGACATAGAGCGGTTCGTTCAGGAAGACTCGATACAGTCCAAGAGCTACCAATGGGGCAGCTCGGAAAGAATCACGCCCGAGTAGTCTCGGTGAGGTGCCGCAGGAATGCACGCAGGAATGCCAGCAATGGGTTCCACTAAGACCCCGGCACTTTGGTCAACAATCGCCGGTCGGACGTAAGCCGCCATACGCTTGCCAGGGCGTGGCCACCAAGTAGCCAGCATCGACTGGCAGGTTCGCTCCGGTAATCGCGGAGGCCAAGGGTGAGGCGAGAAAACCGACTGCCGCCGCGATCTCTTCGACGTTGATCAGTCTTCCAAGCGCCGTAGCCTGAACCAGTACGTCCCTGTCTAGAATTCCGAGCCCCATGCTTTTCCCTACCGATGGCGTCTGCGTGAACCCGGGTGATACCGTGTTCACACGCACGCCGTGCCTGCCCCATTCAGCGGCCAAGCATTCGGTAAGAGCGATGACGGCCGCTTTTGCCGGACCGTAGGCATGGAGGGGACCAGAGCGCATCCCGGCAACCGACCCGATATTGACAATGCTTCCTTCGCTCCGCTGCGCCATGCGTTGCCCCACCGCGGCGCACATCAGGTAGGTCCCCCTCAGATCCACGCCCGTTACCAGATCCCACTCCCTGATTGTCAGCTTCCCCGGCGGCAGCGGGTTTTGTAAAACGCCCGCGCAATTCACCAGCACGTAGATGTTACCCAGCTGCTCTTCGATGGTTTCGACGGCCTTTTCGACCGCATCCGACCGCCTTACGTCAAGGGCGATGGCAACACCGCCGACTGCACGGGCGGCAACCAGGACCCCCGTCTCGTCTCTGTCCGCGATGCCCACCCGGCATCCATGCTTCGCAAACCATTGCGCGCAGGCGAGGCCGATGCCGCTGGCTCCGCCGGTAATCAGCGCATTCCTTCCCTGCAATCGGAATTCAGACATGGTTTCTGAACCGCCATCCGACATCATCGGTCAGTTCCCCTTAAATCTCGGCTCCAGCATGGCCGGGCGCGCTCACGCCAGGTCCCCGGCGTGCGCAAGCGCCGCGCCAACGGGAGTAACGGATACAAGCATCAGAAGGTGTGGAAGACCTTGATCAGCAGTCTGCTCAATGTCTTGACCTCCCGCTCGGTCAGTGCATTGGCCAGGATATCGTGGTGCCCCTTTACCGAACGGATGCACCTCCGGACGATGCGCCTGCCCGTGGGGGTCAGTGCCACGACCACCGCACGGTTGTCGTGTTCGGGCCGTGACCGAGTGACGTAGCCGAGCCGGGTCAGGCGACCCAGCAGGTGTGAAAACGTCGATGGTTCGATTCCACAGCGTCCGATAATCTCGTGCACGCGCAGCGATTCCTCGCCATCCAGCGCGAGCATCACCCGCGCTCCACGAACATTCAGCCCCACTTCCAGGTAATCGGCGTTGGCCATGGCGACGATTTTTTCGGCTACCCGGTTAACCAGGGTAGGCAGCATCTCGTAGGGCGGGAGTGCTGTCTTCTTATTCAAGGTCGTCCTCGGCATTAATGGAAACCCGATTCTCGCCAGCGGCGTGCACCGCGCGCGACCTGCGTTTCACGCCTATTCGACGTTCGCGCCGGACTCTTTGACGATTTTCGCCCATTTCGCAATCTCGGATTTCACTTGGCCAGCGAGTCGCTCCGGAGTTCCCCCTATGATCTGTGTGGTGCCCTGGGCAGAGAGCTTTTCACGAACGTCGGGCATGTCGAGCACCTTTCCGATTTCGGCGTTGAGTTTCGCAACGATATCGAGTGGCGTCCCTGCGGGCGCGAAGAAAGCGAACCATGCCGTTGCCTCATAATTCGGCACGCCCAACTCCGCGACCGTCGGCAGGTTCGGCAGGGCGGGAATGCGCGTCGTGGCGGTGACGGCCAGGGCGCGGAGTTTCCCCGCCTTGATTTGCTGCAAGACGTCGCTTGCCGTGCCGAAGAGCAGATCGGTGACCCCCGCCATGACCGCAATCACTGCGGGCGCGCTCCCCTTGAACGGCACGTGGTTCAGCTTGATTTCCTCTATGGAACTCAGCATCACGGCGGCCAGATGGGGAGTGCTGCCTGCCCCGGGCGAGCTGTAGCTGAACTGACCCGGGCGTGATCGGGCCAGGGCGATGAGATTTTTCAGCGAGTGCGCGTCCACTTTCGGATTCACGACGACGATTAGGGGCTGGTCGGCCACAAAAATAATGGGCAAGAAGTCCCGCACCGGATCGTAAGGCAGCTTCGAATACAGGCTCACGTTGATCGCATGCGGACCGATGCCCCCGACCATGATCGTGTAACCATCGGGCGGTGCCTTTGCAGTGAATTCGGTGCCGACGATGCCGTTGGCGCCGACCTTGTTCTCCACGACCATGGGCTGACCCAGCGACTCGGACAGTGCGTGTCCGACGATTCGCCCAACGACGTCGAAGTAGCCCCCGGCCGGATAGGGCACCACGATTTTCACCGGTTTCGACGGATACCCCTGCGCAAGAACACCGCCGCACCAGGCTGCAAAGAGGAACGCGAACAAGCTCAATCGTATCTTCATGCTTGTCTCCTGAAGGTAAGAGGGGCTTTCCGGTCTGCGCTCGAGCGGCTGCGCCTATTTCGCAAAGCGCGGAAACAGCGTGCGCGAGTTTCCACGGGCGATCGCTGCGCGCTGTGCCGCGGAAAGGAAGCCGGGAGAAGAGAGATTCTTCACCATCTCCTTGACGACCGACGCCGTTCCAAAGGGCCAATCGGTACCGAACACCACTCGTTCCGGCCCCACGACCGAGATCAGGCAATCCATCAGTTCCGGACCCGCCGAGAGCGCGGTGTCGTACCAGAAGTGGCGCAGGCCCTTGCGGATTTCCTCGTATGACCATTTGGGGATCTTGGAGCTGATCGCCGAGGCGACGTGCAGCCGCCAGGCGAGATAGGGCAGCGTGCCACCGGCATGCGACAGGATGATCCGGACGTGCGGGAAGCGTTTGATTGCGCCGGTGAACATGAGGTTCGCCGCCGCGCGGGTCGTGTCGAAGGTGTACTCGATCATGAATCCCGGATAGGGCAGACCGATCGTCATTTCGTGGGCAGGATGGGTGTAAACAACAGCTTTACGATGGTTCAGGGCCTCAAAAACTGGATTGAATTTCGGATCGCCCAGGTAGACCCCCGCGTAGCTGGTGAGTAGGCAAACACCGTCCAGCTTCAGTTCGTCCAAGGCGTAATCGATTTCCTCGATGGCGTGCCTGGGATTGTGCATCGGAACCGTGGCGAACGCCCCGTAGCGTGTCGGCCAGCGCGCGATGAGATCAGCGGCAAATTCGTTGCATCGCCGACCCATCTCGCGGGCTTTCGCGGGCGCGAAAAAGTGGACTCCCGGGAAGGACACGGAGGTAATCGCTGCCTGGATATCGTTGGCGTCCATCAGGTCAATGCCGAGCTGCGGCGACCATTTTGGGAACTTGCCTCGCGTCGGGCCGGCGCCGGCCGCCATGGTGGCTTCCTCGTAGAGCGGCGGGACGATGTGATGGTGGCTATCAATTCGGCGTACAGAGGGCATTTGAGTTCCTTTCCTCGGTTAACATGGTTCACGAAAAGCCAGCGTTCCGGACCGGACCTCGCGGGACGCGGCAGCAGCGGAGTCATGGGCTGTTGCGGTTCTTGCAAATCAGGATTTGTCTATCGACGGTGAGAACCTGCCCGCTCATGTAACGGGCCGCATCCAAGGCGAGGAATAATGCGGCGGGTACGGTCGAGCATTTCGATTATCCTCGGTTTCTTTCCGGCTATTGCTCTCGCGAGATGCGGATTGCTGGGATACCAGTGCCCATGCCGTGACCTAACGCTTCGCCCGGTTGAAGAAGGCGGCCACGCACGCCTGGGTCTCCTTGGTTCCCAGAAGGCGTAGGTTCATCTGTAGTTCCATGTCGTAACCCGTTCGCCCCCTTTCTGACTGGGCGGCAATACAGGTCTTGCTGGCTGCGAGCGTTTCACTCGGCAGGCCGGCGACGCGTTCGGACAAGGCCGCAGCCTCACGCTCGAGTTGCCCGGCGGGGATCGCCCACTGCACGATTCCCAACTGCTCGGCCTTTCGGCCATTCACCGACTCGCAGGCCAGAATGAGCCGCGAAGCGGTGCCGGCCCCGCACAGGCGGGTCAGGCGCTGCGTTCCACCCGCACCAGGAACCTGACCGAGATTGGCTTCCGGCAGACCCATGACCGCTTCCTCGGCGGCGATGCGAAGATCGCACGAGAGGGCGAGTTCGAGCCCTCCACCCATCGCCGCGCCGTTGATCTCCGCAATCGTGACCTGCGGGAGCCGTTCGAGGCGGAAATAGATGTCCTGGAGCCTTCGCGTATCGTCGATTTGGGCGGCGGGGCCCCCGCCTGTTTCCAAATGCTGCCGAATGAGGCCGATGTCGAAACCGGCGCAGAACACTCGCGTTGCGCTGCGTATGTGCAACACGCCGATCGCGGTGTCGCCTTCGAGTTCGTCGAGAATCTCCCTGAACCGCGCCATCCATTCGCGATTGATGGCATTCACAGGCGGGCGACACAGCGTCGCCACCGCAATCTTGTTTCTGCGTACAAATTCGATCATACGTTGTCCTTTCCCGCACACCCCACGGGAATCAGGATTCCCCGAGATAACCGTGCAGCGCCGTGAGCGCGGAGCCGTAAATGCCCTTCACAAGGCGGGCCACCTTATCCTCGGGTCCGATGGGCGTGAAGCGTCCGGCCCAGCGGACCGAACAGCCGCTTCCCGTGGACTGAACGGAGATCGTGCTGACGTAATCGGTGAACGGCATCGGCCCTTCGACCACGCGGTAACTAAGGCTCATACCGGCTTCGTCGCGGGAAATTTCGTCCTCCACCACAGCCTGGCCGTCGGGAAGGACAACACGTCGGCGTTTCCCCTCGTTCTCGGCCTCAACGCGCTGGATCCCCGGCAACCACTTGCCGATGCCGCAGAAGTCCCCGACGGCCATCCAAACCGTCGCAGCAGGCGTCCTGAATTCGGTGTCCACGGTCACTTCCGACATCTCTCGTCCCTGCCTTGTTGGTTCAGCGGACCTGCCATTCGAAACGGTCACGTTGCGCTCAGATGCTCTCGCCTGCATCCGCCTCGGCGAACCGCGACGCGAGCTCGCGCAGCCTGTACTTCTGGATCTTCCCGGTTGCAGTTCGCGGAAGCTCACGGACAATTTCTAGCCGCTCCGGAAAATAGGTTCTTGCCGTCCCGTTCTCCTCCAGATAGGCCACCATTTCGTCGAATGTCAGATGAAATCCTGGGTTGAGGACGACGAAGGCGCAGGCGCGCTCTCCCAGACGCGCATCGGGCATGCCGGTAATGGCGACTTCCCTGACCGCCGGATGCTGATAGAGCTGCTCCTCGACTTCGACGATGGGGATGTTTTGTCCTCCCCGGATGATCAGGTCCTTGGTGCGCCCAGTGATGCGGAGGTACCCGTCTTCGTCCATGCGGGCGAGATCCCCGGTGTCGAACCATCCTTCTGCCCCCGAGACACTCAGCTCCGGCCGTTTCAAATAACCGACGAACTTCGACATTCCGCGTGCCTCCAGCCGTCCTTCCACGTTGGCGGGGAGCGGCTCGCCCCGGTCGTCGACGACTCGCATCTCTGTGCCTCGCATGGGCCGGCCATCCGTGCCGAAAATTTTATCGGCCGGGTCCCCCGGACGCGTGCAGCTAACGGTACCGAACTCGGTCATGCCCCAGCCGGAAATGACATCGATCTTCAGCCGCTCGACGGCGCGATGCACCAGCACGCGCGGAATCGGTGCGCCGGCTGTGACGAACCGGCGAAGCGAGGAGATGTCGTGCTTGTCGACGATGGGACTATCCACGAGGTCCGCGAGAAAAGGCGTCGGCGCAAAAATGTAGGTTGCCCGGTATTCCTCGATAAGATGTATGCCCTGGTCGACATCCCACCTCTCCTGCAGGACCATGGTCGCGCCCAGCATGATCGACATGAGCACGCCGTGCAGCAGGCCGGCCTGGTGGGTGATCGGGGCCGCTTGCATGATGACCTCATCGGATCCCAGGCCGAGCGTCCTGATGTGCTCCTGAAGCATGCCGAACAACGTATTGTGGGTGTGAAGCACGCCTTTGGGATGGCCCGTCGTTCCCGAGGTATATATCAGTTCGGTCACATCGTTTGGATCCGGACGCACGCTCTGCAATACCGTGTCGACATCGACGCCCTTCTCCCAGGGATGTTCGCTCAATCGCCGCTCGAACGAGTCCGGGGAGTCGGCATCGATCACGAATACGTGCTCCAGCGCGGGCAGCTCTCTGCGCAGCTGCGCATACATGTCCGTGTAATCGAATTCGCGATATGTCGCGGCTATGACGGCGACCTTTGATTCCGCCAGCGACAGCATGAATCTGAGCTCACGGCTGCGGAAAACGGGAAGCAGCGGATTGCAGACTGCACCGATGCGGCTGCAGGCAATATAGAGGGCGGAGGCTTCCCACCAGTTCGGCAACTGGAATGACACGACGTCCCCGCGCCGGACCCCGAAGGAGAGCAGCCCCAGCGCCACGCGTGACGACGCTCGCTGCAGATCCGCGTAGGTCATTCTGATTGCCACGCCCGACCGCGAGCTTACCCCGATGATGGCGGTCTTCCCGGGTTGTCTGGCAACCATCGCATCCAGGTAATCGCCCAGCACCCGGTTCGGCCAGAACGTCCTGGACCCCGCATCTTCGATGCGATCCCGAGGAACGCCAAAATCGATTGTCATGGGAATCTCCCTCGTGTATCCCCCATGCCGCCAGCCTGAAACCGACCGCGCCTTCCGGTCCCGTCCGGTCTCGATAAATCAGAATGGACAGACATCAGCTAGATTATCCTCATCTCGCGCAGATTCCGGATCTGCTCCGTCTCGTTTTCCAGCTCCGCGAGGATCCGGTCGTCGTGCTCGCCCGGAGCCGGTGCCCTGTGGCGGATGCCTCTCGGCGTGTGCGCCAGCCTCACGGGCGTGTCGGCGACGGGCGCAGCAACTCTTCTCCATCGCCTTATGAACGGCGCGCTTGTCCCCGCCAAGTTCGATAGGGATCTCCACGGTTGCGCCTCTAAATCGATTCCCCGGTCCTATCCCTTCCCATGGGAATAGATCTGGCCTGGCGGGCTGTCGGCGGCGTATATAATCCCCCATCCGCCAAGGCCCGCCTGATTCCACGTTATTTTCATATCGAATCATTGTCAATAGAATCTTTCGACGATCTTCCATTTGTGTGATCTCGTCGCTCCCGACTGGCGTACGCTGCGGTGCATCGTGGACGGTGTAGAACCCTCGATGGAGCCGCCGGATTGCGCGGAGCCGCTCAGGAAAGTCTGTGCATGAAGAGGAATCCGGGCTAATATGCTTGGCGAAGGTCGATTACGCGCCGCGGGGTCCGTCGCGCGCCGATCGCGGCCGACGAGGAGGAGATTAATCATGCAGCTGTGTCAAACATTGGCGTCGGTTCTGCGGGCGGCGGCGTTCCTGCTGCTGACCGGGCCTGCGTTCGGTCAGGACGCGTCGGCGAATTTTCCGGCCAAGCCGGTCAAGTTGATCGTTCCGTATGCGCCCGGGGGTCTACCCGACACCATGGCGCGCATTGTCGCCCAGCGCTTGAGCGAGTCGCTGGGCCAGCAGTTCGTGGTCGACAATCGGCCCAGTGCCGGCGGCATCATCGCCTGTGAAATGGTGGCGAGTGCCGCCCCGGACGGCTACACGCTTCTGGTCGCGGACGTGGGCCAGACGGCGATCAACCCGGCCCTGTACAAAAAGCTATCCTACAACCCGATCAGCGATTTCGCGCCGGTAAGCCTGATGGGAAAGTCGCCCCTGTTTCTGGTTGCTCACGCGTCGGTTCCAGCATCGAACTTTTCGGAACTGATGGCGTTGTTGAAGTCGAAACCCGGCCAGATCAACTACGGCTCGGCCGGAATCGGCAGCATCCACCATCTCGCTATGGAAATGCTGAAGGCCCAGGCCGGTGTAAACGTAATCCATGTGCCCTACAAGGGCAGCGGCCAGTCTGTGCCCGCGCTGGTCGGAGGACAGGTGTCGCTGCTGTTCACCGCGCTGCCGGCCATGGCGGCCCATATCAAGGCGGGCTCGGTTAAGGTGTTCGCCGTGAACACGCCGGAGCGCTCGCCGCAGGAACCAAACATACCGACGTTTGCGGAACTGGGCGTTCCGGAAATGGACCTGATTCCGGAGATCGGGATACTCGCGCCCGCCGGAACGCCTGGTCCTATGGTCAACAAGCTTTCCGCCGAGATCGCCAAGGCGGTGCGCAGCCCCGATACGGTTCAGCGGTTCAGGACGCTTGGTATCGATCCGGTAGGCAATTCGCCCGAAGCTTATGCGGCGCTGATCAGGGCCGACATCGGCAAGTACGCGAAGGCGGTGCGGATCTCGGGCGCCAAGCCGGACTGAACAGGCCTGCGTGCATGCATCGCCGTGACGCGCTGTGAGGGTGAATGGGCAATCTAAGACTGACCCTCGCAGTCGGTGATTACGACCACACGCGCGACCTGGCGCTGGGGCGGGTTCGGCCCCATGGCATTGACCTCACCGTACTGAATTTCAACGTGGAGGAAATTTTTTTCCGCTTCTACGACAGAACGGAGTGGGAAATCTCGGAAATGTCCATGGGGATGTACACGTCGGCGCTTTCACGCGGCGATAACCGCATGATCGCGATCCCGGTATTTCCGTCGCGCGTGTTTCGCCATTCCGCGATCTATGTGCGTAGCGACGGCGCGATACGCACGCCGGAGGACCTCGCCGGCAAGCGTGTAGGCGTTCCGCAGTGGTCGCAGACGGCGACGATCTACGTGCGCGGCTACCTCTCCGCGACGGTCGGCATTCCGCTGTCGAGCATTATGTGGGTGCAGGCAGGGGTCAACGATCCCGGCCGTGAGGAGCATGCCCAGCTGCGCCTGCCCCCGGGTATTTCCTTGCGTGCGGTGCCCGACCGCAGCCTGTCCGAAATGCTGCTCGCGGGTGAAATCGATGCCATCATCAGCGCCAGAGTTCCGCGTCCCGCCGCCGAAGGCGACTCGCGCATCCGCCGCCTGTTCCCCGACTTCCGCAAGGTCGAGCAGGACTATTTCCGGAAGACCGGAATATTTCCCATCATGCACACCGTCGTGATCCGCCGGGACGCCTACGAGGCGAACCGGTGGATCGCCCGCAATCTCACGATCGCGTTCGAGGAGGCGCGCGATCGGAGCATTGGGCGCATGCTCGATCTGACCGCCTCACACGTGCCGGTACCCTGGGGGATGGACTTCGCGCGCGAGGCAGGAAGCGAGCTGGTGTTCAAGGACAAAGGCTACTGGCCCTATGGCGTCGCGGCGAACCGCACGACACTTGATGCGTTTCTGCAGTACGCGTTCGAGCAGGGAACCTGTCACAGGCGCCTGCAAGCCGACGAGATCTTCGCTGAGGAAGCCCTGGCACAGATCAGAATCTAGCTTGGGGCTTGAGATGAAGGCTGTGCGGATCGCGACCATCTGTTCTTCGGTGAATCGGCTTTTCTTCATGGGCTCCTTTTCTGGTTGCGGGAGCCATTCTCACAACTTACAACCGTTCCTGAACACCTGGGCAGGTCATCGACGTGTGTTCCACATTAGAAAGCACAAAAATGTCAAATTCAGCCAAATCGTTACGCTTTAAAACTTCATCTGGGATGGTCTATGAGCGCCGTGGTAGCGGTCGATCGCTCGTATTCATTCACGGATGGTGCCTTAATAGAAAAATGTGGCTATATGCGGAGGAGGTACTTTCGCGCGAATATGAGGTAATAACGGTTGATTTGCCAGGCTTTGGCCTATCGGACGACTTGGCCGGACCATTTTCGCTCCATAGATATTCGCAGGAAATCGCAACGCTTATTGAAGAAGCCGATATTTCCGATGCAATTCTGATTGGATTTGCTCTTGGTGCAATGGTCGCTCTGGAGGCGTGCGTCAGCAATCCGGGAATCGCCGCTGGCGTGGTGTCCATTGCCATTCCTGGTGGGAGGTATTCCCCCTACGACAAAATGGCAAATCTGATGCGGCGTGATTGGCCTGAATTCGCAAGTCGCTCAGCGAAGGCGCTTTTCCACAGTCCGCAGAGCGAAGCAACCCTACGCTGGATTTCGGATCTTTTCGGGCAATCTTCGCTATCAACGGGCTTAGAAGTGCTAAATGTGCTGGCAACCTATGAACCTAAAGATGTCGCGCCAAAAGTCGGTTGTCCAACACTCTATTTGCATGCTGCTAATGATGCCGTATCACCTATTGAAATCGGTTCGGATTGTGAAAAGGCATCTCCGTTTGGGTCACTAAGCGTAATTCCCGACTGCGGTCATTTGATTGTATTGGACCAAAAAGCGAGGTTTCACGAGGCTGTAAAGCATTTTGCAGATTCACTATGGTCCAAAAACGAAAAAGACGAGGAGATAATCCGAAAATGAAAATCACAAGAATCTCCTCATTGGAAGTGAAGGAAGCAGACGGCATACAGACTTGGACGATGTCCTTCGGGCCAGTTAATCCGTTAAACCCAGACTTTCTTGCCGCAATGAAGACGGCTTTGGAGGATGCAACCGCAAATGAGGCTGTTTCTGCCATTGTTCTCACAAGTGGGCTGCGCGTATTTTCGGCTGGTGGGGATGCATCGTGGATGAAAAAGCAACACGCCGAGAGGGGCGCCGATGGTTTGCTTGACGAGTTCAATAGAATCATGAATGACTTTCGGAAACTGTGTGTTGCAATGAGGTGCAGCCCGTTATTAATTATTGCTTCTCTCAATGGACATACATTGGCAGGAGGCCTGGAGTTGGCCGCAGCGTGCGACCTCAGATTTTGCGCAAACAATGATCGAATCCAGATAGGGGTGCCCGAGATGGATTTGTTTGGCGTGATGCCTAGCGGGGGAGGCGGAGCGCAGTTTATCGGTAGATTGATGGGTGCCAGCCGAGCGCTCCAATTCATCTTGGATGCGAAGCCGGTTGGCCCGAAGGACGCGTTGGAAATGGGTCTCGTTGATCGTTTGTACGACCCCGAAAGCCTCTTAGAAAAGTCGGAGGCTTTTGCAAAGTCGGTTTCAAAGAAAGCGGGACGGATTGGTGTGTCAGCGGCGAAACGCGCAATCCTGGACGGCATCGAATTACCCTTGCTGAGCGCAATGAGTCTCGATCGCGCGATTCATTGGGACGCGATGAGGCGCGGGAACTTTCGCACTGTCGTAAGCAGCTTCATTCAGCGTTTCGGTGGTGCATCGTGAAAACGGCAGAAATAACCATTGTCGGTACGGGCGTTACCAAGTTCGGACGATTCAAGGAAAAGTCATTAAAAACCTTAGGGGCTGAAGCAATCAGCAGCGCTCTCAGGGATGCTGATCTTGAAATGTCTGATATTGATATGGCGTTTGTCGGAAATGCCATGGCCTCAGTTATTACTGGGCAGGTTAGCGTCGTTGGTCAAAGCATTTTGAGATCGTACGGATTCTCAGGAATTCCCGTATTCAATATTGATAATGCGTGCGCCAGTTCCTCCACTGCGCTAAATCTTGCAATCCAGGCGATTCGAGCGGGCGCCGCCCAGACGGTACTTGTTCTGGGCGTTGAAAAGATGATTACCGACGATCGAGCCCGATCTTATCAGGCTCTGAATGGCGCAGCTGATTTGGATGCGCTGAATCTTGCGGGGATTGACCCGACCAAGGAGAGCGTATTCGTCACCTCCATCTATCCCAAGCGTCTGGCCGCGTATGAAAGCCAATATGGATTAAGTGCGGAGTTACTGGCTCAAATTGCCTTTAAGAATCGCTCGCATGCCTTTTTGAATCCGAATGCTCAATTTACGGATCCGATCTCCATTGAAGATATTCTCTCTGCGCGGCAAATTGTAGGGCCGATCACATCGTTGATGTGTTCGCCGATGAGCGATGGGGCCGCGGCATTAATAGTCACCGCGCGCCGGAATGTGCGTCCTAAGCAGCGGCCAGTTGGGCTCCTAGCATCAACTGTTGGCATGGGCGGAGTTATTAACGCAATCTCGGCAATCAGACGTATTGCTAATCTCGCATACCAATCGGCGGGAATTCAACCGAGTCAGGTCGATGTTGCTGAGGTGCATGATTCGATTTCGTTTAATGAACTCCTTGCCTATGAAGAACTTGGATTTTGCGAGCCGGGCGGAGGCGCTCGGATGGTGGCAGAAGGAGCCACTACCCTTGGCGGAAAGATACCCGTCAATACAAGTGGCGGGCTGGAGTCTCGCGGACATCCGGTAGCGGCTACTGGAGCCGCTCAGATTGCGGAAATTGTTACGCAGTTACGCGGGGAGGCGGGCAACCGGCAAGTTCCTCTCGCGCGCACCGGAATTTGCGAAAACGCTGGGGGATATGCTGGCGATGATACTGCGGCAATTGTCATTACTGTCTTGGGCGCGTGAGTGGCAGGGAACATCGAGGAAACCGCACAAGAGGTGTAGCTGAAACAACGAGCAATTGGAGATCATCGAGTCCATTTCTTGGATGAACGTGTCATGAAAAAAGAGTTTGATGTAGCAATTATTGGGCTTGGGCCGGTTGGCGCGATATTGGCAGGCCTATTGGGTAAGAATGGCATGAACGTTGTTGCGATCGAAAAGGACAAGGAAGTTTATCCGCTGCCACGAGCGGCCCACATCGATCACACTGGGCTTCGAACGATTCAGGAGGTCGGATGCCTGGATAGCGTGTTGCCAGATATGATCCGCAATAAGCGATTGGATCTGACTAACTCACATAGGGAAGTGCTTGCACGAATTCCGGCCGACCGGCCGAGCGTATCTGGATTGCCTACGAGTGTATATTTTTATCAGCCGACCTTCGATGCCGAGCTAAGAAATGCCGCCGCAAAGTTTCCAACAGTTGAGATTCGTCTAGGTACAACAATGACGGGACTCAAGCAGTCGCCCGGAAATAAGGGTGTTGAGGTCAGCATCCAGAATGAAAGCGCCGGCGAGGAGGTTTTGAATGCAAAATGGCTGGTTGGCTGTGATGGAGGACGTAGCGCCATCCGAACCGCAGTTGGCATTCAGTTAAAAAGTCTGAATTTTGACGAAAAGTGGTTGGTTTTGGATTTGGTTGTCGATGCTGCCAAAGCTGGGCTCCCTGTCGATTACGTGATTGAGGTTTGCGATCCTGCCCGGCCATATTTGTCCACGCCCATTTCAACTGGCCGACAACGTTTTGAGTTCATGTTACTTCCTGGGGAAGATCCCGAGAAAATGATGCAGCGGGAAGTTATTGTGTCGTTACTTGATGCTTGGATTCCGGAAAGTAACTACAAGATCGAGCGCGCTGCGGTTTATACGTTCCATGGAGTAGTCGCGGAGCATTGGCGTAAAGGGAACATAATGTTGGCCGGCGATGCAGCACACCAGACTCCACCGTTCTTGGGTCAGGGGATGTGCGCCGGATTCCGTGATGCGCAAAACCTGGCTTGGAAGTTAGCGCGAGTAGTTAAAGGAGATTCGCCTGAGCGGCTGCTGGATACATACCAGGAAGAACGCGCGCCCCATGCCACGAAAGTGATTGAGGCTGCAATTCGTATCGGAAAAGTCATTTGTGAACTTGATCCCGTGCGTGCCGCCGAGCGGGACAAGCTGCTCTTGGCCAATGATCGAACCCTTCGGAAAAGCTTGGCATTTTCTTTGCCCAACCTAGAGCGTGGAGCCCTTGTGCTTAAGGGCGGTGGAAGCCTTTTCGTCCAGCCCCGCGTTAACGGGCGTTACATGGATGATATCGTCGGGCAACGCTTTCTCGTTCTTGCCCGCTCTATTGCTGCGCTTGGCTCGTCTCAGGACTGGTGGAAAAATGAACTTAATGCGTGTGTCGCGCTGGTGAGTCAATTTGATTGCCCGGACATTCATAAATGGATCAATCGGTATGAAGCGGAGGTGATTGTGGTTCGTCCTGACAGGTATGTTCTTGGCGCCGCAAAAAACCTGGACCTGATTACGAGTGCCGTCGCCGATATTCTCGGTTCGGTGAAAGCGAAGTCACTCCAACACTCGATGGAAGTGAAGTAGGGATTCTTTGCCGCGCGGGTACAGTTCCATCCCCGATGATGGGCAAGATCTACCATGCCGCAGGCCTCGCGCGGCCGGTGAGAAACAGCATTTTCGAAGGACGTACGCCGGCCGAATATTACGACCGGCTTTCCTGGCTCTATACCGCGCCGCCCTACGTAAAAGCCCGGTAGGTCATTCACTTTCCTTTGGCGTAGCCGGCTTTCCCTTCGCCGGGCTGTCGCCCGGGTTCGAAGCCGCCGACTTCGTGGTAGACGACCTTGCCCTGTTCCTCATAGGCCCGGACCGCGGGAATCTGCCCAGGCAGTCCTAATTCCTTCCAGCGCGATGCAACCCTGTCGTACACGCTCTTGCGAAGCGTCGTTCGCTTGGAGAATACGGGCAGGTAGCGATGCTCCTTACAGGCGTTAATCAGCGCTTTCGAGCCATAGGGCCGTATCTCGGGCGGGTTTTGCGAGGGGTCCAGCCAGGTACTCCACGTATTGCGCAGGATATCGATGTCCTCGATCGGATTGCACCGACTCGCCATGGCCCAGATGACTTGGTCCATGTCGGTCGGATCCACGTCTTCGTCGACGGCGATGATCCATTTCATATAGTACGCACCGCCGGGAACCTGCGCCGCCAGGGCCAGCACCTGTGCCGCATGGCCTGCGTAGCGCTGCTCGAGGCTGATGACCGTCATGCCCAGTCCGCCTGCCGCAGCCGGATGCGAATAGACGCCCTTTATTCCGGGTATGCCCAGCTTGTCGAAATCATCCCAGATCTTGGCCGAGCGGCTGATGGAAAAGAAGCAGCTCTGCTCGCACGACGGATAGTCAGCCATCAGCGCATTGGTGAGAATGGGCCTGGAACGGTAGTGAACCGCCGTCACGTCCACCAATGGGCAGCCGGCCTCCGGCCTTCCGTAGTAACCGGTGAACTCGCCAAAAGGCCCCTCCGCACGCACGGAATTCGGCCGGATGATTCCTTCGATCACCAGTTCCGCGTTGGCCGGCAGCAGCAGGTCGGTAGTCGTACCGCGCACAACGGGGATAGGCTCCCCCTTTATTCCTCCTGCAAACTCGTACTCCGACACGTTCTTCGGAAACGTCTGCGATCCGACCAGCATGAACAATGGATCGATACCCCATGCGGCGGCAACTTCAATGGGTTTCCCCTGCTGCCAGGCGCGCGTGATGTGCAGTCGCGCATCCTTCCCGGGCGAGAGGTAAAGCCCGACCTGGGACTTGCCCTGCAACATCATCCGGTACGTCCCGACGTTCAGATAGCCGCTGTCCGGATCACGCGTGATCACCGCGTCCCCGGTGCCCGCATAGCGCCCGCCGTCCAGCGGCCAGTGCCTGGGGATGGGAAGCTGATCCAGGTCGATTCTTTTCCCGGTGACTGTGTTCTCGTACACGGGCGCCAGGCGCCGCGGGACCACCCGCGGAGGGATGCGGCGCTTGAGCTTGTCTTTCATCGCTCGGATCAGCTCGATCGCCGGCATGTCCGCAGGCTCCTCCAGGGTCAGGGCTATGCGCTTCAGACTGGGTCCCAGAATGTTCCACAGCATCCGTGCCCCGATCGGACTGCTCTCGAAGCCGCGGGCGGTTTCGAACAGGACTGCCGGAGAGGGCTGCTTCTTTGCAACCAGATAGCTCACCGCGCTCATCTCTTCATCGCGGTCCACCGGCTGATTCACGCGCAGCAGCTCACCTATCCCCTCTACCCGCTGGAGCCAATCACGCAGGTCCTGAATCGGCCTCCGCTTCCTGCCGTCGGCCGATCGCCGGGCTCCCGTGCGTTTCTTCTTAGTCGCCATGAATATTTCTCCGGAAAATACAGGGGGAAAGCAACCTTCGCGGTCAGCTCGCCTGCCTAGTCATGCAGGAAGCATGCTCAGTCGAACTTGACCCTTATCTCGCGGATCAGCTTGCCCCATTTGTCGTACTCCGCCCTTGCAATTCTTTCCAAGTCTTCAGGTGTGCCGTCACCACGCCCAGCGCTGCATTACCCATGTTCGGCAGTTCGTCGTCCGTAGTAAGATCCCCGGTACCAATGTACTTGATGCCGGCCTTGCCCAGGTCCGGGGTCGGCAACATTCAAAACGACACAACCCTTCTCGGCTCGAACGGCGGCCACCATTTGGCGATGCCGAGGTCCTCCGCGATGGCATTCGCGGCATTGTATCCGGGTGCGCCGGTGGCGTGCCCTCCGGGGTGAGCGGATGCGCCGCACAGGTAGAGTCTGTCTATGAACGTGCGGTACCTTGACATGCCCGGCCACGGCCTGTTGTACCCCAACTGCTCCGGGCACATCTTCCCTTGGCAAATGTCTCCGCCGATCATGTCCGGCAGATACTCCTCGATGTCCTTCGGCGTATACGCAAACCGGCCAAGAATGTTGTCCTTTGTCATGTTCGGTGCATACTCCCGGAGCTTCTCCAGCATCCTTTCAGCGGCTTCATTTGCGACATCAACCCACCGCGCGGCTCCTCCGTCGGCCAGATCAAACGGAGCCGGTACGCCGATGTACGCCGTATGATTGCCCGCAGGCGCCTGAGACGGATCGTGAACCGTCATGATGCCGGCATCCAGCCCAGTGATATCGGGAATCGCCCCGCCTTCGGCCTGCTTCGCCATCCTGACGCCATCCCCCGGGGACTCAAATCCTATGGCGAGCTTCCACGCATCATTGATCGCGGGCTCCCGCTTCGAGATCGTGAATACCGGCCTCTCCTTTAGTGCCAGGTGCACCCGAAAGAGCGACGTTTCCCTGAATTTGAATCCGGCCACCTTTTCCTGAATTTCCTGCGGCAGCTTGTCCTCGCCGACCATGAACAGGAAGGTGTGAACGGGATTGATCGAACTCGCGACAAAGCGATCCGCATACACTTCGCTCCCGTCCTCGAGCACGATTCCCTTGGCAACGCCGCTCTCGATGATGATCCGCCCCACCCGTTGACGGTCGAATACCTTCCCTCCGTTCTCTTTGACGGTTTGTGCGAGCGCCTCCGCGACCTGCCTGGTTCCGCCCCGGACCAAAGCCGTTTTCCCGGCGAACCAGTCCAACATGGTCGCAAACACGATCGCGGGAATCCCCTTCGTGGCCGGGTCATATTCGGCCGAAACCGCGCCTCCGGAAAGCGACAGCCGGCAATACTCCGACTCAAACAGCTCGGCAGCGTATTCCACCGGGCTGTAACCGAGCACCACATCGACATATTCCTTCCCGCCCGGTTTCTTCCTGGTCTCGGCTTCCCACTCATCCAGGGGATTGGGGGCCGAGTACAGCTCCGGCAGAATAAAGTCTCGATACCACTGCTGCCATTTCCTCGCGACTTTTCGGTAGGTTTCGGCATCCTTTGTTGAGATGCGCCTTATCGAGTTGTAATTCGCCTCCACGTCCTGGTAAAAGAGGAAGTAGCTGCCATGCCTGACAAAGGCCTTCTTGGGCGTCGGGAAAATGTAGGACACGCCGTAGCGTCCCAGGTCGAGGTCACCGTGGACCGGGCTGTCGTGCAGCTTGGTATGAATGGCATGAATGTTGTGCTTGAAACCCGGAACCGTCAGCTCTTCCGTCGCGAAACCCCCTCCCACGTTTGGCCTCGACTCAAATACCGCCACTTTGAGCCCGGCTTTGGCAAGGTAGGCAGCAGTGATCAGGCCGTTATGGCCGGCACCGATAATGATGCCGTCGAAACGTGTCTTGTTCATTAGGCTCCCCTCATTTTGACTAAGACTTGCGAGTCTTCACAGCCGTTACCTCTTTTGTCGATGCAGGCACGATCTCGTTCAAGTCCCCCACCACTCCAAAGTCAGCGATTTTGAATATCGGCGCGTCGGGATCCTTGTTGATCGCCACGACACACTGGGACTCCTTCATTCCCTGAACATGCTCCACCGCTCCCGATGGCGACGAGTTTGCGCGGCGCAGTTGATCATGTCGGCGCAGTCGGTCATTGTCAAGATGTTCCAAGCGTGGTCTGATATGCGATGAACATGATTCACGAGCGTTTCTGGCGGCCGCTTTTGGGTCACTCGCTCCCTCTCTGCGCATCTATCGAGAATATTTCCTTCAGGCAGGTCAAGATATTCAAAAAACCTAACCGGCGCCCGCTACCCCGTCGAACTGCCATCTACGCTGGCGTATGCGATCAACACTGAATGTCACCGCCATGCACGTGCTCGGGATCGCAGCCGTATTCTCGATGGTTTCCATATGCGCGCGTATTGCTTATGACGCGGGAAGCAATGCGCTGACGGTAATCACCATACGCACCGTGTTCGTGGTCTCAGTATTGTGGCTGTTTCTAAAGGCGCGCCGCACTTCATGGCAGCTTCCATCCACCGACCGCAACCGGGCGCTGGCGCTTGGCACGTTGCTCGCCTTATCGACATTGGCACTCAACAAGGCTTTTGAGATCATCCCCGTCGCAATCGCCATCCTGATCCACTACACATATCCGCTGCTCACCGGCATTGCAAGCTGGGTAACTGGAACCGAACGGTTCTCGGCGCGTGTCGCCATCACGCTGGTGCTCGCATTTTCGGGCGTCGCACTCACCCTGCAGGTCACGGATGGCCCACTAAATATCGCTGGTCTGATGTACGCCTTCGCCTCCTCCGTCGGCTGGGGAATACTTATCTACCTGACTGGCCGATCGTTTCGCGGTGGCGACTCTCGACCGCGTACGCTGCACATGATGCTATCCGCAGCCGTGCTGCTGATCGGTGTATGTGCGCTTACCGGAGACGTTTCCGTTCCGACGGTGTTGCGGGGGTGGATCGGATTTACGGCCGTACCTTTCTTCTACGGCGTTGCAATTGTCAGCACCATGGCCGCGGTGAGCACCATCGGCGCAGTAAAAACCTCCGTCTACATGAATTTTGAACCGGTAGCGACGATCTTTTTCTCGGCTCTGCTTCTCGATCAGTACATGTCGCCGATACAGTTAGCTGGAGCCGCGCTGGTAATTGTCGCACTCTTGATTTTTAGAATGCCGACCGCCAAGGTCGGTTGAGTCTCAAGGGGCGTGTACAGCGGTTTCCCTGACCCGTTGCCATTATTGCCTGTGTCAACCTCGTCGCGGATATGCTCGGCTGCTTGCTCGAAAGACGTGTTCACTGATTCTTTGCCGCGCTCACTTGTGATTCATTTTTTTCAACGGTATTCTCGTGTGGTCCCGACCCTGAAGACGCAGGCTTGCGTCACGGCTTTTTTTGAATGGAGCAACTGCTGATGCTGGACAAGATCCGACGCATCGTAACGGGCCACGACGACGCAGGGCGCTCGGTCGTCCATTTCGACGGGATCCTGCCCCGCCGGCTCGGCTCGAACCGCCGGGGAGTCACGGATCTGTGGAACACCGAGGGCGCACCGGTCGACTCGCGCGTGTCTGAAGATCGGCGTGAGCTGCCGTTTTCGCTGACTCCGGCACCTCGCGGGACGACGTTCCTGTTCTTCACCGTCGCCCCGGAGGAGCCCGGGGCCGACCCGAGGGCCGAAGAGCAGCGCGCGGCCGCGGCGTTCGCCGCGTACAACGCGACGCATGCGCGTCCGAACACCGCCCGCAGCCCGTGGATGCACAAGACGGACACCGTCGACTACGTCATACTCCTGAAGGGCGAGGTGACGCTGGTGCTCGACGGTGACGAGCGGGAGCTCAAGCCGTTCGACGTCGTCATCCAGCGCGGCACCAACCACGCCTGGATCAATCGCGGCAAGGAACCGGCGCTCCTGGCGGTGGTGCTGGTCGACGCGACGCTGCGCTGACCGCCAACTCGCTCACCGGTGAAGACTCCTTTAGAGGTCGCCCTAGTTGCCCTCGAACTTCGGCTTCTGCTTGTTGATGAACGCCTCGTACGCCCGGCGATAATCCTGGCTGTACATCGCGAGTGCCATTGCCTGCCCCTCGGACTCGACGGCCTCGTCGATATTCATGTCCCATTCCTTGTGGATCATCCGCTTGGTAATTGCGTGGGCGAACGAGGGACCGTTGGCGAGTTCGCTTGCCACGGCGGTGGCTTCGGCCAGCAGCGCGTCCGGCTCGAACACGCCGTTGAAGAAACCGTTGGCCATCGCCTCGTCGGCGCCGAAATTGCGGCCGCGATACAGAAGCTCGGCGGCGCGGCCGGCGCCTACGATGCGCGGGAGCAAGTTGCAGGCACCCATGTCGCAGCCGGGCAGACCGACCCGCGCGAACAGGAAGCCGATCTTCGCGCGCGGCGTGCCATAGCGCAGGTCCGAAGCCATCGCCAGGATAGCGCCGGCGCCGGCGCAGACGCCGTCGACCGCGGCGACGATCGGCTGCGGGCAATGGCGCATCGCCTTCACCAGGTCGCCGGCCATGCGATTGAATTCGATGATCCCGTCGACCTTCATTTCCAGCAACGGGGCGATGATCTCCCGCACGTCGCCGCCTGAGCAGAAATTGCCGCCGGCGCCGGTCAGGACGACGGCCTTAACGTCGGTCGCGTACTGCAGCTCGCGGAACGTGTCCCGCAGCTCGCCGTAGCTCTGGAAGCTCAACGGGTTCTTGCGCTCGGGCCGGTTGATGGTGACGGTGGCGACCTTGTCCTTGACGCTCCACAGGAAGTGCTTGGGCTTCAAATCCGCGCCCTTGACTCGTTTGAAAACGCTCATCGGGTTTCTCCCTTCTCTGTTTACAATTTGTCCATGAAAACGATCTGGCAGGCTCCGCTATCACCGTCGGGACCCCTCGAGGATCGTCACGGTCGTCGTCGCCTCCTCCACGCCCCACAAGCCACCGCCGTTCTCTGCTAACGCCAGGCGCGCGCCCTCGACTTGCCGGGCACCGGCCTCGGCGCGCAACTGCGTGACCAGTTCGTGGATCTGAATCAGGCCGGTGGCGCCAACCGGGTGCCCCTTGGAAACAAGGCCGCCGGAAGGGTTGACGGGGATTCGCCCGCCCAGTCGCGTCACGCCCTGTTCGGCCAGCCATCCGCCCGCCCCGCGCTCGCAGAAGCCCAAGTTCTCCGACTGCAAGATCTCGGCGAACGAGCAGGCATCATGGACCTCGGCGACGTCGATGTCGCCCGGGCCGACGCCCGCGGCTTCGTACGCCTGCATTGCAGCCACGCGCCCGATGTGACGATCGTAATCCTCGGCGTCGCGATCGCTGCTGCTGGCGAGCGCGAGGCCCGCAACCCGTACCGCCCGCGCGCGATCGAAACGGTCCAGCGCCCGCTCATGGCACACCACCGCCGCTGCGGCGCCGTCGCTGACCGGTGCGCACATCGACCGGGTGAGAGGCCATTTCACCGGCTGGTCGGCGAGCACCTGCTCGACCGACATGTCGTTGCGGTATTGCGACAGCGGGTTGAGTGTCGAGTGGAAGTGGTTCTTCGCCGCGGCCGCCGCGATCTGACGCTGAGTGGTGCCGAACAGCCGCATGTGCATCCGCGCCATGCCCGCGTAGTAGTCCATGAAAAAACTGTGGACCGATGCGCCGCCGTCGGCCTCCTCGTCGGGCGCCACGCCCCGGCCGATCTCGGCCAGCCAGGCGCAGGTCGAATCGATCATATGGACGTCGGCGCCGCCGAGAAACGCGCGGAACATCTGCTCCTTCTGGTCGGGAAAGAACATCTTGTCGGCGCCGACGACCAGCGCCACATCGCACATGCCGGCCCGCAGGTGCGCGTACGCCTCGCGCAGCGCCGTACTGGCGCTGGCGCACGCGTTCTCGACGTTGGCGATCGGGATGCCGGCGAAACCGAGCGGGCGCAGCGCGCACTGGCCGCGGATGACGTTCTGCCCCTCCATCATTCCCTGGCGGGTGTTGGCGAACCAGGCGGCCTGGATGTCGGAGACGCCGCAGCGCGCATCGGCCAGGGCGGCATGGACCGCCTCCCGGGTCAGGTCCTTGACCGAGCTCGCCGGGAACTTGCCCAGCCTGGTCATTGCTATACCGACGATGTAGACGTCATCTACCATTGCTGTCCACTCCCTCACCCACAACGAATCAAATGATCAAGCCCAACCTCGACAAGAACCCCGGCTTCCTGTTCCGGCGCATGCAACAGATATCGGTGTCACTGTTCCTGAACCGGCTGCGCGAGTTCGGCATCACGCCGCTGCAATACACGATACTTCGCATCATCAGGGCCCAGCCGGGAATCGAGCAGATCTCGGTGGCCTCCCGGGCGATCCTCGATGCCTCGACGGTCAAGGACATCGTCGCCCGGCTCGAGGCCAAAGGTCTCGTCGAGCGCAGGACCGGCGAACAGGACCGGCGAACCCGCTCGGTATCGCTGACCCGGGCAGGCGACAAGCTGTTGGCCGCGGTTGAGCCCGAGGTGCGCCGAGCCCAGAAAGAGCTTCTCGCGGCGCTGTCCAGGCGGGAGCAGGCTACGCTGCTGCGGCTGCTGCGCACGCTGCTGGCGGCGAACGAGGAACCGCCCTCCAAGCCGGACGCCGCCACTCCCTGGCGCCGGTCCACCCGATCGCTGGACGACGATTAACCCCTTGGTGCGCGTCGACAGCCGGCGCGGTTTGTCCCGCATCGCACTTATGAGCATACTCATATTATACTTGGTGTCAATGCAGCATTCGCGGGGTGACGGACCCGGCGGGAGATCGCCCGTCCGGGCCTGCAAACGACGTACCAAGAGAAGGCGGAGGTGCGATTGTGGAAATTCAGGGAAACATCGCCCTGGTGACCGGGGCAGCCGGGGTGCTGGGAAAGGCATTCTGCCGGGCGTTGGCGGCCGCCGGCGCCGATGTGGCGCTGCTCGACAATAGCGAGGGCGCCCTTGCGGCGGCGACGGCCGAATTGACCGCTGCAGTTCCGGGGCGCCGTTTTATCGACATTGCATGTGACGTGCGCGTGCCGGCCCAGGTGCAGCGGGCGGTCGCGAGGACGAAGGCGGAGTTGGGCCGGATCGACATCCTGGTCAACAGTGCCGGCGGCAGCCTACGAACCCCCAAGGCGCTCAAGGACGTAACCGAAGAGCACTGGGACCTGGTGCTCGACGTGAACCTGAAAGGCACCTTTCTGATGTGCCAGGCGGTCGCGCCGGCGATGCAGGAGCAGGGCGCCGGAAGAATCATCAACATCGCTTCCATCGCAGGGCGCCTGCCCAGCGTGCTGACAGGCGTTCAGTACGCCGCTTCCAAGGGCGGGGTGATGGCGCTCACGCGCAAGCTGGCCAGTGAATTGGGGCCGAACATCACCGTAAACGCAATCGCTCCCGGTGCGGCGCTGGCCGGGGAGCGTGTCATCGGCATGTGGAACAACCTGACCCCGGGTGAGCGCGAGGAAACCCTTGGCGCCATTCCGCTTGGACGCCTCTCCACCCCGGAAGACCAGGCTGATGTGGTTGTGTTCCTCGCTGCTCCCGCCTCGCGTTACATCACGGGTGCCACAATCGATGTCAATGGCGGGCGTTTCATGGCATGAACCCGCTCGCCGGTCTACTCACGCGTGCCGAGCGCCAGTTTCCCGGCAAGACCGCCGTCATCCACGGAGATCGGAAGCTCACCTTTGCCCAGGTGGGCGAGGCCGCCAACCGTCTGGCTTCGGCCATGGTGCACCGTCTTGGCGTTCAGAAAGGCAGCCGCGTAGGCATTCTGCTGCCCAACTGCCCGGAATTCACCATGACCGATTGGGCGCTGATACGGGCCGGCCTGGTCCGCGTGCCGGTCAACCCGAGG
>Ga0209343_10001816_pt1 | contig 28385 bp, 24 predicted proteins | sample RifCSPlowO2_02_FD_184026 | JGI IMG/M metagenome (GOLD analysis project Ga0209343, IMG submission 184026) | Groundwater microbial communities from Rifle, Colorado - Rifle CSP2_plank lowO2_0.2 (SPAdes) (version 2) | ecosystem: Environmental > Aquatic > Deep subsurface > Groundwater | place... | reverse complement strand
GCGACGGTCTACCGCGTGCTGACCCAGTTCGAGCAGGCGGGGCTCCTGATCCGCCACCACTTCGAAACCGGCAAGGCGGTATTCGAGCTGAACCAGGGCGGCCACCACGACCACCTGGTGTGCGTGCAGTGCGGGCGCGTCGAGGAATTCTTCGACGCCGAGATCGAGAAACGGCAGGACAAGATCGCGAAGGACCGCGGCTTCAGGATCCACGATCATTCGCTGCAAATCTACGCGGACTGCACGCGGACGAACTGTCCCCATAAGAGCCGTGACTCGTGACGGGTGACCGGTCACCGGTCACCGATACACGGCAGGATTCCAGGTGTGCGTCTCGTCCTGCCCCTCCTTGCACCACGCGTAGAGCGCGTCGTACATCACCATCCCGTGCGTCAACATCTCGTGATCGTCCTTGAAGTTGCGGGACAGGCCGAGTGAGACCGCGAGCAGTCCTGCCGACTGCGGAGCGAGTTGCAACCGCGCGGTGTCGGCGCCGCGGACGATCACTGCGAGCTGGGCCAGCGCCGGGTCGCCCGCGAGCCGGTAGGTCTTGAGGAAGGTATCGAAGCTGCACAGCTCGCCGTCGTGCGAGAAGTGCACGTCCGGCACGTCGTAGGGAATGGCCTCTTTCTCCTTCGCCGCCCCCAGCACTTCCTTGTTCGGGACGTAGAGAAACTCGGCCTCGGGGTCCACGAAGCGCGTGACGAGCCACGGGCAGGCGATGCGGTCGATCTTCGGCCGCTCGCGCGTGACCCAGCGCGTTGGCGATTCCTTCGGCTTGCCCATCAACTCGCCGCCGGCCGCTTTCCAGCCCTCCTCCAGTCCGCCCTCCAGATAGCGCGCGGCGATGCCGAGCTCCAGCAGCGCCTGCGCCGCACCCTGGCTCACATCGTGGCCGTGCACGCAATAGGTGACGACGCTGGCTGCGCGCGGCAGCGCCTTCGCCCACGCGGCAACAGCCCCCGGATCGCGCCGCAGCGCACCGGCGGCCATGTCAGGCGCCGAGCGGAACGCGGGCGTGCGGCGAACATCGATAAGCAGCGGCGAATGCTTGCCCGCCTGAGCGGATTTCAGTTCTGTTGCAGTGATGGACGCGTCCATGGTTTCCGGCTCCTTTCAAAGTCCTTCAGAAATTGGGGCGTAAAGGCGCACCCTCTCAACGGGGGACCCTCGAGCTCGATCAGACTGGCACTGGCTCTGGCGATGTCGATTTTCCACAGCGATCCCCCTGTCGCAGTCAAAGCGTAAAGACTCTCGTCGCCGGCGACCGCCAGCGCGCCAAACCCGACATCCCACTGCTCCCGTCCCTCCAGTCTGATGTCGTGCGCCTGCGCTTCGAAACTGTCCGCATCGATCCGCCAAAATCTCGCCAGCACGTTGCTGGAAACAATTGCCGAGCCCGAGCCGTCCAGGACCATGTCGGGGGCGCAGGTGAATCGGGCCATGGACCAGCCCGGCAACGCCACTTTCCTTATCAGCCGCTTGCTCCCGGCATCGTAGACGCGCACGTCGTCGAGACCCAGCAGCCAGATTCTGTTTCGTGCTTCATCCCGCCGGACGCGGATACCGTCAAGCTGAACATCGACGTTGGCGGCTCGGACTGTCGCCTTGCCTTGCGCCGGACCACTTCCGGAGCCGCAACCCGTCATTACGACCGCCGCAAAGATCATGATCCACCAAATGCAGGCAATGATGATTCGATTATTCATGAGCCGCTCCCTGTGGCCGGTGTAGTGACCTTGAATCGCGACAGTGCAAGGCTCGTAAGCCCGGCATAGGCGACGAACCCCAATGCAATCGCCGCAAAAATCCCCGCTGTACCGGCCTCCATCCAGAACACCGCGATGAAGCCCCCTCCCGCGGCAACCAGAAACCTGATGCCGTTCGCAACCACCGCAAGCACCAATTTGCCGTATCCCTGGCACGCGAAATAGAGTCCGATCCCGAATCCGTACAGAGCGTAGGCGGGCCCGACGATCTGCAGATAGGAAACACCGATGCGAACGATTTCCTCGTCGATCGTGAAGATGCTCATCCACAACCGTGGGAATAGCGCAAAAAACAAACCGACTGCACCGCAGAATGCGGCGGCAACTGCGCCGCCCGACCAAGCGATGGCTCGGGCGCGGGCGTATTGCCTTGCGCCCCAGTTCGTTCCAATCAGGGCAACGATTCCGGTGCCGATGCCGAATCCCAGGGGAATGATGATGTATTCCAGCCGCGCACCCATCGCATAAGCGATCGCCGTATCCCGGCCCAGGTGGCCCGCCACGCCGGTCAGAGCGATTACGGTTACGTTCGTGATCGCCACGTTGAGCATTCCGGGTATACCGACGCGGAAGAACTCGCCCAGGAGTCCCCACTGAAAACGTATCCCGCGAAAAGACAATGTGACGAGCGATCTCGCGTTGCGAAGATAGGCAAGCAGGAAGATGCTTCCCGCGCCGAACGAGGTCACCAGGCCCCATCCGGCACCCGCCGGCCCGAGCGCTGGAATCGGCCCCAGCCCAAAGATCAACAGCGGGGAGATGACAACGTGGCCAAGCACGCATACGACAATCACCGTGGCGGGCAATCCCATGTTCCCGGTTCCGCGAACGACGTTGCAGAGCAGGTTGAGCATCCAGATCGACAGCGCGCCGCCGAACGCCACGTTCGAATAGGCGATGGCCGCTTCAAGTACCGCTCCGTGCCCGCCCATCCATCGGTAGAAAAGCGGGCCCGCCAGCAGCATGAGAAATGAGAATGACGCCGACAGCATCAGCGCCAGCCAAACTGCATGCGTGGCCAGATCGTTCGCTCGCGCCTTCTGCCCGGCGCCGAGCGCGCGTGCTACCGCCGACGAGACGGCGCCTCCCATGCCGCTCGCCGCGGCATGCTGCATGAGCATCACCCACGGAAAGACGAGCGAAATGCCGGCCAAAGCATCGGGGCCGAGGCGCCCGACGAACAATCCGTCGAACGTGATCAATCCGACGAACGCCAGCAAGTTGAGCACATTGGGGGCCGCCAAGCGCAGGAGCGCCGGCAGGATCGGCGCCTCGAGCAGCATTTTCGTTCGCGGCGCGACGGAACGCGCCGGCGCGGCCGGGGCGACTGCGAGAGGGATTGAAGCGATTCCGTTGCTCATACACATACTCCTTCCCCGGAGGGAATCGGAGCAGCGCTTGAGACGGAATCGTCTTTTCGGACCGGGTGTCTGCGATTCGACCCGGCTAGGCCTGACCTTGCCGTTTGGCAGATCCCGCCTACAAGTTGTGTGCACAATATAACTGATATGTGATAATGTCAACACCAATTATGAATGACCTTCTGACCCCCTCGCACCCGCGCCTCCCCGGCCCTCTCGCCGCCACCGGAATCGAATTGCCAATTTCCTGAATCGAAAGGCCTTTATGTCTGAATTTCTGGCATTGATGACAAGCCTCCCCACGGGAAACTCGACCCTGCGCATGCGGCTGTGGCGGGCGTTGAAGCAAACGGGGTGCGGGGTGCTGCGCGACGGCGTCTATGTCCTGCCGATCGGGGCGCCCCAGGCCGCGGCGCTGGCCGAAGCGGAGTCGGAGCTCAAGTCAGCGGGCGGATTTGCGATGACCGTGGAGCTGAACCTGAGAGCTCCCGCCCAGGTCGAGCACGTCCGCGCGCTATTCGACCGCAGCCGGGAATACGGAGAGCTGGTCCGGAAGATAGGCGCCGCCAGGGCGACCCTGGGGCGGCTCGGAAAGCGCAAGGCGGATACCGTAGTCCAGCGCCTGCGCGGGTCCCTGGAGGATCTGGCCGCGATCGATTTTTTCGCCGGCCAGGCGCAGTTGCAGGCCAAGGACGCCATGGCAGCCCTCGAGCGCGAAGCGCAAGAGCTGCGATCCCCGGGCGAGCCGCATTCCGCAAAGCGAAAGATCACGCGGCTGGACCCTGCAAAGTACCGAGATCGCACCTGGGCCACGCGCAAGGATCTCTGGGTGGACCGCCTCGCCAGCGCCTGGCTTATCAAGCGCTTCATCGACAGGAATGCGAAATTCTCCTGGATCGTTCGCCCGCGCGACCGCCCCAAGGGATCCGTAGGCTTCGATTTCGACGGCGCCCCGTTCACGCACGTCGACGGTCGCGTGACCTTCGAGGTGCTGCTGGCGAGCTTTGGCCTCGATGACGACCCGGCGCTCGCGTCAATCGGCCACGCCGTTCATTTTCTCGACGCAGGAGGCATCCCGGTTGCGGACGCCAAGGGGCTCGAGACGATGCTCCGGGGAATCAAGGCGAAAGCGCGAGGCGATGACGGCGTGGCCCTGGAAGCAAGCAAAGTCTTCGATTTCTTCTACTCGGCTTACGCGCAGAAAAGTCCCACATAGGCAAAAAGGTTCCTGACACCTTTTCTAATTTTCGGTTCGGCGTTTCAGCAACCGAGCTGATCGGCCAAGTCGAGGAAGCTCTCCGCGTTCACGGTGAATTCGGGCTCGGAGGCGAGGTCGGGCGTGCCGCTGCGGCCGTGCTCGAGCGGGCGCTTGACGAAGGCGGTCTTCAGCCCGCACTTCGCCGCCGCGCGCAGGTCGGCCTTGTGGGCGGCGACCATCATCACTTCCTCCGGCTTCACATCCAGCATGCCCGCCGCGCCGAGGTACATCCCGGGGTCGGGCTTGAAGAGCTTGAAGGTATCGGAGGAAAACACGCAGTCCCACGGCAGCCCGCCGTGCTTCGCCATGTTCACGAGCAGGCTGGTGTTGCCGTTGGAGAGCGTCGCAATGACGAACTTCGACTTGAGGCGCTTCAGCCCGCGCACCGTGTCGGGCCACGGCTTCAGGCGGTGCCACACCAGGTTGAGGTGCGCCTTCTCCTCCTCCGTGAGCGTCGCGACCTTGAACTGCTTCAGCACGTCCTCGAGGATCGCGCGGTGGATGATGTCGATCTTCTCGAACGGCGCCTCGCCGCGCAGCACGCGGTCCATCGCCGGCCGGTAGCCCGCGCGCCACGCCTTGGCGAATTTCACCGCGTTGACGCGCAGCCCTTTCGCCTTCGCCAGCCCGCGCACCTCGCGCGCGACCGAGCCGTGCCAGTCCACCACGGTTCCGAATACATCAAAGATGAGCGCTCTGACTCCGGATGCTTGCACATTCATTGGAATTTCTCCGCGACTGCGTGAACCGTTCACTGTTCACCGTTCACCGTTCACGCTTTCTAGTAGGACTTCGGAAGTCCGAGCACCCGCTCCGCGATGTAGCACAGGATCAGCTGCGGGCTCACCGGCACGATGCGCGGGATCAGCGACTCGCGGAAATAGCGCTCGACGTGATACTCCTTCGCGTAACCCATGCCGCCGTGGCTCATCACCGCGGTCTCGCACGCCTTGAATCCGGCCTCGCCCGCCAGGTACTTCGCCGCGTTCGCCTCCGCGCCGCACGGCTTGCCGTTGTCGTAGAGCCACGCCGCCTTGTACACCAGCAGGTCCGCCGCCTCGAGCTCGATCCAGCGCTGGGCGAGCGGGTGCTGGATCGCCTGGTTGCGGCCGATCGGTCGGTTGAACACGATGCGCTCCTTCGCGTACTCGGCAGCGCGCTTCAACGCCGCCCGCCCGAGCCCGACCGCCTCGGCCGCGATCAGGATGCGCTCGGGGTTCAGCCCGTGCAGGATGTACTCGAAACCCTTGCCCTCCTCCCCGATGCGGTCGGTGGCGGGCACCTTGAGACCGTCGATGAACACCTGGTTGGAATCCACCGCCTTGCGGCCCATCTTCGGGATCTCGCGCGCCTCGACGAACTTGCGGTCCATGTCGGTGTAAAACAGGGAGAGTCCCTGCGTGGGCTTCTTCACTTCCTCGATCGGCGTGGTGCGCGCGAGCAGCAGCATCTTGTTGGTGACCTGCGCGGTCGAGATCCAGATCTTGCGGCCCGACACCCGGTAGCCGTCGCCCTCCTTCACCGCGCGCGTCTTGAGCTTGGTGGTGTCGAGGCCGGTGTCGGGCTCGGTAACGCAGAAGCATGCGCGGTCGCGGCCCTCGATGAGCGGCGGCAGCCAGCGCCGCTTCTGCTCGTCGGTGCCGAACACGACCACCGGGTTGACGCCCCAGATGTTCATGTGCACGGCGGAGGCGCCCGACATCCCGGCGCCGGATGCCGAGATCGCCTGCAGCATGATCGCCGCCTCGGTAATGCCGAGGCCGGCCCCGCCGCAGGCCTCCGGCATCGCGATGCCGAGCCAGCCGTCGCGCGCGAACGCCCGGTGGAAGTCCTCGGGAAAGCCGCCCTCGGTGTCCTTCTTCAGCCAGTAGGCGGCGTCGAACCGCGCGCAGATTTTGTCGATCGCCGCGCGGATCGCGAGCTGCTCTTCGGAAAATGAGAAGTCCATCCTGGCGGCCCTGGCGTCCTGGCTGCTAATTTTGGGGTTTCAGCGTCACGCGTGCCGCGATCATCGTCTCGATCTCTGCCTCAGCATACCCCGCTTCATGCAGGACCTCCACGCTGTGCTCGCCCAGCCGCGGCGCGGGCCGCAGAGCCTCCGGCGGCGACGCCGACCATTTTCCGGGCGCGGTCATCTCGCGCAGCCTGCCCTCGGTCGGGTGGTCCGTCATCACGAAGAAACCGGCCTGCCGCAAGTGGGGATCGGCGATGAGATCATCCACCGAATTGAGCGGCGCCACCGGGATGTCCGCTTCCTTCAACAGTCGCAGCCACTCCTCGCTGGTGCGCGTCGCCATCTGGCCGGCGACGAATTCGTAGACTTCGCCGATGTTGCGGGAGCGCGCCTCCTGGCTGGAGAAGCGCGGATCGGAATCGAACATCCCCTCGCGGCCGACCAGCCGGAAGAAGCTGCGCCAGTGCTTGTCGTTGTAGACCAGCACGCACACGTAGCCGTCCTTCGTCGCGTACGGCACGCGGTGCGGCGCCAGCATGCGCGCGTAGCGGAACGGCTCGATCGACGGCTCGAACGTGCGGCCGCCCATGTGATCGCCCAGCACCAGCTGGGCCAGCGTCTCGAACATCGGCACCTCCACCGCCTGGCCCTTGCCGGTCCGCTCCCGGCAAAAGAGCGCCGAGGTGACGGCGTTGACGGTGGCGAGCCCGGTGATGCGGTCCGAGATCGCCGTCGGCACGTAGCGCGGCCGGTCCGCGCCCGCCTCGAGCAGCAGGTGCGGAAGTCCCGTCCGGCCCTGGATCAGATCGTCGTACGCCGGCTCGCCGGCGTAGGGGCCACCCTCGCCGTAGCCATAGGCGCCGACGTAAATGATCCGCGGATTGACCGCGCGCACGTCGTCATAGGTGAGCTTGAGCCGCGCCATGGCCTGCGGGCGCACGTTGTACGCGAGGACGTCCGCCTCCCGGGCGAGCCGCAGCAGCGCCTCGCGCCCCTTCGGTTGCTTCAGATCGAGCACGATCGAGCGCTTGTTGCGATTGTGGTGCAGGAAGATGTGCCCCATGCCCGGATGCTTCATGGGCGCGATGTGGCGCAGCACGTCGCCCTCCGGCGGCTCGACCTTGATCACGTCGGCGCCGAGGTCCGCCAGGATCTGGGTCGCGAACGGACCCATCACGACCGAGGTGAGGTCAACGACGCGCACGCCGGCGAGCGGCCCGCTGGCGCCGTGGCCGGAAGCCGGTGGCCCGCTACGGGCGGCCATTCGCTCTGCCCTTCCCGGCGGCCAGGGCTTCCGCGACCCTTGCGATCGGACCGGTCCAGTCGCCATCGCGGTCCTGCCGGTAGAGCCGCATGGACGGATACCAGGGATTGTCGCTGCGCCCGAGGTGGTAGCGCCAGTCCGGCGCATGGGCCACCAGCACCCAGGTCGGCACGCCCATGGCCCCGGCCAGGTGGGCGACCGAGGTATCGATCGTGATCATCAAATCGAGGTGGCTCAGCAGCGCGGCGGTGTCCGAAAAATCCCGGATGCCGGCGGTGAGATCCACGAGGTTCATCCCCGCAGGAGGCGAGGCGGATTGCGCCGCCGCCTCGCCCATCTGCACGCTGTAGAACACGGCCCCGGACGCCTGCGCGAGCGGCGCCAGCATGTCGAGCGTGATGGAGCGCTTGCGGTCATCCCATTGCTGCGGGCGCCCGGCCCAAGCCAGTCCGACCTTGAGCGCGCCATCGCCGCGCCCGGCTCGCGGGCGCCACGCCGCCGAACGCTCCGGATCCGCCTGGACGTAAGGCCCGCGCCACGGCACGCTCTCGAGCGTAGTGCCGAAAACGCCGGGCAGGCTCATCATCGGGACGTGGGCCGAAAACGGCGGCAGCGCCTCTCCCTGGACCACCACCTGTCCGATACCGGTGACCGATTCCATGAGCGATTTCAATTCGGGCTGGCATTCCAGAATCACCGACGAGCAGCGTTCCGCCACCCACGGCGCGTATCTCACGAACTGCAGGGTGTCGCCCAGCCCCTGCTCGGCATGCACCAGGATCGTTCCACCGGCGATCTTCCGTCCGTCCCATGGGGCCTGCGGAAACCTCCGGGCCGGCGCATTGAACGCGTTGATCCGCCAGCGCCATTCGTACTCCTTCCAGCCCTTCTCATAGTCCCCGCAGAGCAACAAGACGAAGGACCGGCTGAAGTGGGCCTCGGCGTATTCCGGGTCCGCGGCGAGCGCGCGCTCGAAGCTCGCCAGCGCCTCGCGGTGGCGTCCCAGCTCGCGATAGGCATTGGCGAGATTATTGTGCGCCTCGGCATCCTCGGGAACCGCCCTCGTCTGCCGCAGGTAGCCCTCGACCGCCAGCTCCAGGGCGCCGGTGTCGCGCACGATCGAGGCGTAGTTTTGGTTGGCTTCCGGCTGGCGCGGATCGAGCTCGAGGGCATTGCGATAGCTGGCCAATGCCGCATCGAGCTGGCCCTGCATGTGCAGGACGCCACCCAGATTGTTGTGCGCCTTCGCGTGATCCGGGGCGAGCCGGATCGCGGCGCGATAGCTCGCTTCGGCGTTCGTCAACCGGCCTGCAATTTCGTGCAGCCGGCCCGCCGTAAAGTGCGGCGCGCCGGCCCGGGGGTCCGCGGCGATCGCGCGCTGCGCCCAGCGCAGGCCGTCCTCGGCCTGCCGGGCATCGGCCGCCATCTCGGCCATCAGGCACAGGGCGCGCGCGTCGTCAGGCCGTTGCCGCAATAACGACTCGCAACATGCCCGGGCTTCCCGGATCGCCCCCGTGGCACGAAGCGCTTCGGCCTCTTGCAGCATCCCGTCGCGCTCCCTCCCTGCGGAATTGCCCGGGAGCCGGAGCCTGGATTTGACCCACTGGAACACGTCGGCGCCTACCGGTCACTGTGCTTGAGCATCTCGGCAGCATGCTTGCGCGTGGTCTCGGTGATCTTCAACCCGCCCAGCATGCGCGCGATCTCCTCCACCCGCTGCGCCGGGTCGAGCAACGTAACGCGGCTCGACACCTTGCCGTTCGCGGTCGACTTGTCGACCTGCCATTGCCGGTCCGCCGACGCGGCGACCTGCGGCAGGTGGGTAATGCACATCACCTGGTGCCGGGCCCCGAGCTGCTTCAGCATCTGTCCCACGATCTCCGCGACGCGCCCGCCGATGCCGGCATCCACCTCGTCGAAGATCAACGTCGGCACCTGCGCGACCTGGCTCGCCACGGCCTGGACCGCAAGCGACAGGCGCGACAACTCCCCGCCCGAGGCCACCTTCGCCAGCGGCTGCGGCGCCATGCCTTTGTGCATCGCCACCAGGAACTCGACGTCTTCCAGCCCATGCGCGGTAACTTCGGCCACGGCGTTGAGGCCCGCTTCAAGCCGGCCGCCCTGCATGGCGAGCTTCTGCATCGCATCCGTGACCTGGTCCGATAGCTTCTTCGCGGCCTTCTTGCGTGCCGCCGACAGCTTGCGCGCTTCAGCCACGCACGCTGCATGCGCCGCGTCTTCCTGCTGGCGCAGCGCCTCAACGCTTCCGCCCTCGCCCATCTCCCGCAGCCGCGCCTTCGCAGCCTCGAGCTTTGCCGGCAGGCCGCCGGGCTCGACCCGGTACTTCCGCGCCGCGGTGTGTATGGCGTCCAGCCGGGCTTCCACCTCGCGCAGGCGCTGGGGATCGAGGTCAAGGCGCTCGCCGTAATGACGCAGCGCGTATACGGCTTCCTGGAGCTGTATCCGCGCCGGGTCGAGCAGCTCCAGGATTTCCTTGAGCCGGGCATCGTGCTCGACCAGGCCGTGCAACCGGCTGACGACGGCGTTGAGTTGCGCCAGGCCGGAATTCTCGCCTTCCGAAAGCGTTTCGACTCCGGCCTGCGCCGCTTCGATCAGGTTCGCCGCGTGCGCGAGCCGCGAGTGCTCGGCAGCCAGCTCCGGCCATTCGTCCGGCCCGATCTTCAGCGCCTCGATTTCGCGCGCCTGCCACTCGATCTGCTCGCGCTCGGCGCCAAACGCCGCGGCGTTGGCCTCGAACGCGATGCGGCTCTCGCGCCGCTGTTGCCATGCGCGGTGGAGCTCGGCGACCTTCCCGGCGGTATCGGAGTGACCGCCGAAAGCGTCGAGCAGCCCGCGCTGCGCCGCGGAGCGGCCCAGCGACTGGTGCTGGTGCTGGCCGTGAATGTCCACCAGGAAATCGCCCGCGTCCCGCAGCTGGGCCAGCGTGGCCGCGTGGCCGTTGATGAAGCCGCGCGAGCGGCCGGAAGCGTCGATCACGCGCCGCATGAGCAGCGCGCCTGCGTCGCCGGCCAGCTCGTTGTCCTCGAGCCAGCGGGCAAGCGCCCCGCGGCCGGCCTCGAACTCCGCGCTCACTTCGGCGCGCTCGGCGCCGCTGCGCACCACGATCGCGTCAGCGCGCTCCCCCAGCACCATGGCCAGGGCGTCTATGAGTATGGATTTGCCCGCGCCGGTCTCGCCGGTCAGCACCGTGAAACCCGGCGCGAACTCGAGCTCGAGCCGGTCGACGATGACGAAGTCGCGGATGGTCAGACTGCGAAGCATTGATCACCGGCTACTCGCGGTTCCAGTTGAGCTTCTCCCGCAGCATGCCGTAGTAGCTGTGCCCCTCCGGGTGCAGCAGGCTGATCGGGCGGGCGTAGCGCCGGACCACGATGCGGTCGCCTTCGCGCAGGTCGCAGCGCGAGTGGCTGTCGAAGTGCACCCGCGGCTCGGGGTTGTCACGCACGACGATCTCCACGGTGCAGGTACTGCTGATCACGATCGGGCGGTTGGACAGCGTGTGCGGGGACACCGGCACCAGCGCCATCACGGACAGCGAGGGGTGCACGATCGGCCCGCCGGACGACAGCGCATACGCCGTGGAGCCGGTCGGCGTCGCCACGATCAGGCCGTCGGCGCGCTGGTTGTAGATGAACTGGCCGTCGACGCGCACCTCCAGCTCCAGCATGCTGCCTTTCGGGCCCTTGCTCACGACCACGTCGTTGAAGGCCAGCGCTTCGAACGTTTTCCTGGCGCCGCTGGTGACCTGACCCTCGAGCAGCATGCGCTCCTCGGCCACGAATTTTCCGTCGAGGATCGCGCCGATGGTGGCGATCATGGTTTCCACCGAGATGTCGGTCAGGAACCCGAGGCGGCCCTGGTTCACCCCGACCAGCGCCACGTCGTGGGGCGCCAGCGTGCGCGCGATGTTGAGCATGGTACCGTCGCCGCCGATGACGATGGCGAGGTCGGCCTGCTGCCCGATCTCCTCGAGCGCCAGCGCGGAATACCGGACGTCCTTCACCTGGGTCGCGGTGAGGCGATCGATCAGGACCTTCACCTTGCGCCCCTCCAGGTAGCGGGCGAGCTCGAGCAGCGGCCCGGCGACTTCCGGGCTCTTGTACTTGCCGATCAGCGCGATGGTCTTGAACGATGATTTCATGCCGCATTAAACCATAAAAGGCGACCGTTTTTTCTGTAGAATAAGTTGATGCCCGCCGAACCACTTGCCCTGAACGAGCGCGCTCAGCTGCTGCTCAAGACGCTGGTGGAACGCTACATCGCCGAAGGCCAGCCGGTCGGCTCGCGCGCGCTGTCGAAATTCTCCGGACTCGACCTCTCTCCCGCAAGCATCCGCAACGTGATGGCGGATCTCGAGGAGATGGGCTTCATCGCCAGCCCCCATACCTCGGCGGGACGGGTGCCGACCGCGCGCGGTTACCGCTTCTTCGTGGACACGCTGCTCACCATCAAGCCGCTCGACACCGTCGAGATCAACCAGCTCGAGGGACAGCTGCAGCAGGAAACCACGCACAAGCTGGTCGCCTCCGCATCCCAGCTCCTGTCCGACCTCACGCACTTCGCGGGCGTGGTCATGACCCCGCGGCGCAGCGCCGGCTTCCGGCACATCGAGTTCCTCAGGCTCTCGGACAAGCGCGTCCTGCTGATCCTCGTCACGCCCGAAGGCGACGTTCAAAACCGGATCCTGTTCGCCGAGCGGTCGTACTCGCCCTCGGAACTGACCGAGGCCGCGAACATCCTGAACCAGCATTACGCCGGGCTCACGTTCGAGGAGATCCGGCACCGCATCCGCGCGGAGCTCAAACAGCTTACCGAAGACATGACACGGCTGATGACCGCGGCGCTGGACGCCGGCAGCCAGGCCGCGACCGAATCGGCGGAGGAAGTGGTGATCTCGGGCGAGAGCAACCTGCTCGACTCTCAGGACCTGGCTTCCAATATGGCGAACCTGAGGAAGCTCTTCGACCTGTTCGATCACAGGACCGGGCTGCTGCAGCTCCTCGACGTCTCGAGCCGCGCGCAGGGCGTGCAGATCTTCATCGGCGGCGAGTCGGGCATGGCCCCCCTCGACGAGTGCAGCGTGATTACCGCGCCGTACGAAGTGGATGGCCAGGTGCTGGGCACGGTCGGCGTGATCGGGCCGACGCGCATGGCCTACGAGCGCGTCATACCGATCGTGGACATCACCGCCAGGCTGCTCAGCAGCATGCTGACGCAGCGCTGAGCGTCGCGCATGTCGCGCTACGCTCCCGAGCCTCCCTTCTCCCACGGCAGCCAGCCCCGCATCGGGGTCCTGTTGATACAGCTCGGCACGCCGGACACGCCGACACCGCCGGCGGTGCGCGCCTACCTGAAGGAATTCCTGTCCGACCCGCGGGTGGTCGAGATTCCGCGCATCGTGTGGTGGCCGATCCTGCACCTTTTCATTCTCGCCACGCGGCCCAAGGCGTCCGCCCAGCGTTACGCCCAGGTGTGGATGAGCGAAGGCTCTCCGCTCGGGGTGCACACCGGGCGCCAGATGGCGTTGCTGCGCGGCTTTCTCGGCGAGCGCGCGAAGCCGTTGCCGCTGACGGTGGACTACGCGATGCGTTACGGTCAGCCCGCGATCCCCGACAAGCTGCGGGAGCTGAAGGCGCTGCGCTGCGACCGCATCCTTCTCGTGCCGCTCTACCCGCAGTACTCGGCGTCCACGACGGCTACCGCGCTCGACTCCGCCTTCGGCTGCCTCCAGGGCATGCGCAACCAGCCGGCGCTCCGATCGGTCCGGAGTTTCCACGACCACGCAGGCTACATCGCCGCGCTGGCGCAGTCCGTGCGCGACTACTGGATGACGAGCCAGAGGACGGATGTGCTGCTGATGAGCTTTCACGGCGTGCCGCGCGCGACGCTCGACAAGGGCGACCCCTACCACTGCGAGTGCCAGAAGACCGCCCGGCTGCTCGCCGATGCGCTGGGACTCAGGCAGGAACAATATCGCGTCACCTTCCAGTCGCGCTTCGGCCGCGCGGAGTGGCTCAAGCCCTATACCGCGGACGTCCTCGCCGAGCTCGGCCGGCAAAAAGTCCGACGTGTAGACGTGGTCTGCCCCGGGTTCATCTCCGATTGCCTGGAGACCCTCGAGGAGATCGCGATCGAGGGGAAGAGCATCTTTCTCAGCACGGGCGGGCGCGAGTTTCATTTCATCCCGTGCCTGAACGAGCGGACCGACTGGATACACGCCCTGAGCGACATCGTGCTCAGTAACCTGGTCGGCTGGAGCGACACGGCAACGCACGAGACGCTCGAGAAGTCGCGGCTGCGCGCGCTGTCCATGGGAGCGAAAAGCTAGGGATGAGGGCGGAGGGAAAACCTATTTCAGTCAGTAACTTAAGCGCGCCATACCCCACTTGAATTCCGCTGATCCGGGCCAATATTCAAACGGTTAGGTTTGGAGAGGACGATGCAGGAAATACCCGACGCTACGAACGCCGAGAACATCGCGCCGGCCGGGGAGCTGGCCGCGCCGGGTTCGCAGGCCACCCAGAGACCTCAGCAAACGGCGACGGAAGAGCCCCGCCCAGGCGTCGAGCCGGGCGTCGAGGAGCAACTGAAGAAAGCATTGTTCGCCGCAGCCGAGCATCACGACGCCTGGCTGCGCGCGAAGGCCGAGGCCGACAACATCCGCAAGCGCGCCCAGGCGGAGATCGCCGGCGCGCACAAGTTCGCCGTCGAGAATTTCGCCGCCGAGCTGCTGGCGGTCAAGGACAGCCTCGAGGCGGCGCTCGCCGTGGAAAGCGCGTCGGTGGAAAGCCTGAAGAGCGGCGTCGAGTTGACGCTCAAGCAGCTCGCAGGCGTGTTCGAGCGCTTCAACCTCTCCGAGATCAGCCCGCTGGGACAGAAATTCGACCCCCATCGCCACCAGGCGATCAGCGCGGTGGCGTCGGACGCCGATCCCAACACCGTGGTTCAGGTGCTGCAGAAGGGGTATCTCCTGCACGACCGGGTGATCCGTCCCGCCCTCGTCATTGTCGCCAAAGCCGTTGAAAAATGAGGCCTGGGCCCCATATGGATAACATCTCAAATTACGCCGGAAAAGCAAAGAGGTAGAACATGGCCAAGATCATCGGCATCGACCTGGGAACGACCAACTCGTGCGTGGCGGTCATGGAGAACGGCCAGCCCAAGGTAATCGAGAATTCCGAAGGCGCGCGCACCACGCCTTCCATCGTCGCGTACATGGAAGACGGCGAGATATTGACCGGCGCGCCGGCCAAGCGCCAGGCGGTCACCAATCCCAGGAACACGCTCTACGCGGTCAAGCGGCTGATCGGCCGCCGCTTCGAGGACGCCGAGGTGCAGCGGGCGGTCAAGGTCGTGCCGTACACCATTGCGAAAGCGCCCATCGGCGACGCCTGGGTCGAGGTGCGCGGCAAGAAAATGGCGCCGCCCGAGATTTCGGCGCAGGTGCTGATCAAGATGAAGAAGACGGCGGAGGACTACTTCGGCGAACCGGTCACCGAGGCCGTCATCACGGTCCCGGCCTATTTCAATGCCAGCCAGAAACAGGCCACGATAGACGCGGGCCGGATCGCCGGTCTCGAGGTCAAGCGCATCATCAACGAGCCGACAGCGGCCGCGCTCGCGTTCGGCCTCGACAAGCAGGAGAAGAAGGACCGCAAGATCGCGGTATACGACCTGGGCGGCGGCACCTTCGACATTTCGATCATCGAGATCGCCAACGTCGAGGGCGAGCACCAGTTCGAGGTGCTCTCGACCAACGGCGACACGTTCCTCGGCGGCGAGGATTTCGATCAGCGCCTGATCGAGCACCTGTGCGATGAATTCAGGAAGGAGTCGGGCCTCGACCTGCGCAAGGACGTGCTCGCGCTGCAGCGCCTGAAGGACGCGGCGGAGAAGGCCAAGATCGAGCTCTCCTCGAGCGCGCAGACCGAGATCAACCTGCCGTACATCACGGCCGACCCGTCCGGGCCCAAGCACCTGACGATCAAGGTGACGCGCGCCAAGTTCGAGAGCCTGGTCGAGGACCTGGTCGAGAAGACGATCGAGCCGTGCCGCATCGCGGTCAAGGACGCGGGCATCAAGGCCTCCGACATCAGCGACGTGATCCTGGTGGGCGGCCAGACCCGCATGCCCAAGGTCCAGGAGAAGGTGAAGGAATTCTTCGGGCGCGAGCCGCGGAAAGACGTCAACCCGGACGAAGCGGTGGCGGTCGGCGCGGCGATCCAGGCCGGCGTGCTGAAGGGCGACGTCAAGGACGTGCTGCTGCTCGACGTCACGCCCCTGTCGCTCGGCATCGAGACGCTCGGCGGCGTGATGACCAAGCTCATCCAGAAGAACACCACCATCCCGACCAAGGCGCAGCAGGTGTTCTCGACCGCGGAGGACAGCCAGACCGCGGTCACGATCCACGTGCTGCAGGGCGAGCGCGAGATGGCGCGCGGCAACAAGAGCCTGGGCCAGTTCAACCTGACGGACATCCCGCCGGCGCCGCGCGGCATGCCCCAGATCGAGGTCGCTTTCGACATCGACGCCAACGGCATCCTGCACGTCTCGGCCAGGGACAAGGCGACCGGCAAGGAGAACAAGATCAAGATCCAGGCGAGCTCGGGCCTCACCGAGGACGAGATCAAGCGCATGGTGCGGGACGCCGAGGAGCACGCCGAGGAAGACCGCAAGGCGCACGAGCTGGTGGAGGCGCGCAACCAGTGCGACCACATGGTCCACTCGGTCAGGAAGGCGCTGAAGGATCACGGCGACAAGGTGGAAGCGGGCGAGAAGGAGAAGATCGAGGCGGCGTTGAAGGAAGCGGAAGAAGCGATGAAGAGCGACGACAAGGCCGTGATCGAAGCCAAGACCCAGGCGCTCGCGCAGGCCGCGCACAAGCTCGCCGAGCAGGCCTACAAGGAAGAGCAGGCGAAGCAGCAGGCTCAGCAGGCGCCCGGCGGCGAGACAGCCGCCGAAGGCGCCAAGAAAGATGACGGCAACGTCGTGGACGCGGAGTACACCGAAGTCAAGGACAAGAAATAGCGCCAAATCCGGACGCTGAAGCGCCGGTTTGGCTGGCCGATTTCGAACGGACGGCACGGCGCCGCCGTTCAACTCGGCCGTTTCGCATGCAAGGGTAGCGGGCAAGCATGGCAAAAAAAGACTATTACGAAGTGCTCGGCGTGAACCGGGACGCCTCGGAAGAGGACATCAAGAAGTCGTACCGCAAGCTCGCCATGAAGTGGCACCCGGACCGCAACCCGGACAATCCCAAGGCGGAAGAGCACTTCAAGGAAGCCAAGGAAGCGTACGAAATTCTGTCGGATGGACAGAAGCGCGCGGCCTACGACCAGTTCGGCCACGCCGGCGTGGACCCGTCGGCCGCAGCCGGCGCTGGCGGCGCCGGGGCGGGATTCGGCGGCTTTGCCGATGCATTCGGCGACATCTTCGGCGACATCTTCGGCGGCGGGCGCGGGCGCTCGAGCGTCTACCGCGGCGCCGACCTGCGCTACAACCTCGAGATCTCGCTGGAAGACGCCGCGCGCGGCACCGAGACGCGCATCCGCATCCCGGCCATGGAGGAATGCGCAACCTGCCACGGCAGCGGCGCCAAGGCCGGCACCTCCCCCACCACCTGCCCGACCTGCCAGGGCCACGGCCAGGTGCGGATGCAGCAGGGCTTCTTCTCGATCCAGCAGACCTGCCCGCGCTGCCACGGCAGCGGCAAGATCGTGGCGTCCCCGTGCCCGACCTGCAGCGGGGCCGGGCGCATCAAGCAGCACAAGACGCTGTCGGTGAAGATTCCCGCCGGCGTGGATGAAGGCGACCGCATCCGCTTGTCGGGCGAAGGCGAGGCCGGCGTGAATGGCGGCCCGCCGGGCGACCTCTACGTGGTGATCCACCTCAAGCCCCACCCGGTATTCACCCGCGACCACAACGATCTCCACTGCGAAATGCCGATCAGCTTCACCGCCGCGGCGCTCGGCGGCGACATCGAGATCCCGACGCTGGACGGCTACGCCAAGATCAAGGTGCCGGCCGGCACGCAGACGGGGCAGATGTTCCGGTTGCGCGGCAAGGGCATCAAGGGCGTGCGCTCGTCGAGCCACGGCGACCTCATCTGCCACGTCGCGGTGGAGACGCCGGTCAACCTCACCTCGCGCCAGAAGGAGTTACTCGCCGAGCTCGAGGCGATCAACCAGAAGGACGGCGGCCGCCACAATCCGCGCGCCAGGTCGTGGATGGAAAAAGTGAAGGAATTCTTCGCGCAGTAGCCGGGCAGCCCGGATCGCCACCGCGTCACTTCGTCACGGCATCACCGCCTCAGAGCCACCCGGCCTTGCGGAAGCGGTAGAACAGGTAGCCGTCGATCGCCACCATCAGCGCGATCGCCATCGGGTAGCCGAACACCCAGCCCAGCTCCGGCATGTGCTTGAAGTTCATGCCGTAGATCCCCGCGATCATGGTGGGCACCGCCACCAGGGCGGCGTAGGAAGCGAGGCGCTTGACGGTCTCGCTCTCCTGCATCGTGATCAATGACAGGTTGACCGAGATCGCCGTGGTGACCATGTCGCGCAGGCTGTCGATCATCTGGTTGATGCGCAGCAGGTGGTCGTAGACGTCCCGGAAGTATTCCTGGGTCCCCAGGCAGACCTCCGGAACGCGGCCACCGTGGAGCTTGCCCACGGTCTCCTGGAGGGGGCCCGCCGCGTGCTTGAGCTCCATCAGCTTCTGCTTGAGCCCGTAGAGTCGCTCGATGTTCTCGCGCGCCGGCGCGCCCGAAAAGATCAGCCGCTCCACCTGCTCCAGCTCGCTTTCGAGATCCTCGAGCACCGGGAAGTAGCGGTCCACGACGGTGTCGATCAGCGCATACAGGACGAAACCCGCCCCGAGCTTGAGCAGGTGCGGCTCGCGCTCGCAGCGGGCGCGCACCTCGGAAAACCCCTCGCGGGCCCGGTTGCGCACCGACAGCACGTAGTTCCTGCCGACGAAAATGCTGATTTCGCCGACGTTGAGCTCTCCGTCGGCCACCTCGACCGTGTGCACCACCGCGAACAGCGAGTCGCCGTATTCCTCGAGCTTCGGGCGCTGGTGACCCTGGCTCGCGTCCTCCACCGCCAGCTCGTGCAGGCCGAACTCCTTCTGCATCTCCGCGAGTTCCTCCGGCGTGCCCTCCCTGAGCGCCACCCACACGAAGCAGCCGGGCCGGTTGAGATATTCGTGTATCTGCTCCTTGCGGATGTCGCCCAGCTTCTTTCCGTTCTGATACGCAGCGCAATTGATGAGCATGATCGCCCCCCGGTGGCGGCTATGATAAACGGGAAGCCGCCGATGAGGGGACCGATAACAGTCTTCAGGCGCGGTGACGCTTCACGAAGTCCCAGTCGATCTCGATCCCGAAGCCGGACTGGTCGTTGAGATGGACGTGGCTGTCCCGCGCCCGCGCGCGCTCGCGGTAGAGCCCGGACGACACGGGATCGCGCGCCGCGTCGCCGTGCGATTCCACCCCGAAGCCGCAGCGCGGAAACGCCGCAACCAGGTGCGCGTGCAGCTCCGGCACCGTGTGCGGCGCGATCATGACGCCATGCTGCTCGGCGAGCTGCGCGACCCGCAGCGCCTCGGTAAAGCCCGCGTAGCGCGTCGAGTCGAACTGCACGTAGCGGATCGCCCCGGAAGCGATGAAATCGCGAATCGTGAAGCGGGTCAGCTCGCGCTCGCCGTGCGCGAGCGGAATGGGGGTCGCCTGCGCGAGCCGCGCGAAATCCGCGGGCTGGAGGTACCAGTGCAGCGGCTCCTCCAGCCAGAAGATGGCGAGCGGCTCGACCGCGCGCGCAAAGGCAATGCACCCGTCGATATCGTAGGGCGCATTCATGTCGAGCATCAGGGCAATGTCCTTACCGATCGCCTCGCGCACCGCGCGCACGCGCCGCGCTTCCTCGGCAACCGTTCCGCCGCCAGTCTTGAGCTTGACCGCGCGGAACCCCGCCTTGACGAAGCTTGCAAGCTCGTCCGCATAGACCTTGTCCGGCGCGCCCAGTTGGTAGTAGCCCCCGGTCGCGTAGGTGAAGATCGGCCGCTTGTCCCCGCCGAGCAGGCGATACACCGGCATGCCGGCGCACTTTCCCCGGATGTCCCACAGCGCGATGTCGATGCCGGCGATCGCCGCCATGATCTGCGGGCGGGCGCCTCGCGGCAGCGGCGGCGGCAGACCATCGCGCCCGCCCATCCCGCCGGGCCGCGGCGAGGTGAGGGAAAACAGCTTCTCCCACACCGCGACGTTGGCGGTCGCCTCCATGCCGCGGACGATTTCCCCGAGGCGGGCCACCCATTCGCAGATCGCCTTCTGCGGCGAGCCGTGGATCTGGCCGACGCCCGTGATCCCGTCGTCGGTGCGAACCTCCACCAGGATCAGGCTGGAGTCCTTCAACTCCTCGTGCGCCGTCCACAGCGTGTGCCTGAGCGGTATCGAAATCGGGTGCGTCTTGACCTCTGCGATCTTGCTCACCTAGCCCCTCCCATCACTGGTCACCGGTCACTGGTCACGGATTGTCAGCTGCGCCGCCAGAGGGTCCCTTTCGACGAATCCTCCAGCGTGATGCCGGACTTCAGGAGCTCGTCGCGTATGCGGTCGGCCTCTGCGAAGTTCTTCGCCGTTCTGGCTGCCGCACGCGCGGCAATCAGCGCGTCGATCGCGTCCGGAGTCAACCCATCGCCAGCCGGCAGCGCCTGCAGAAACTGCTGCGGATCGCGCTGCAGCAGGCCCAGCGTCGCCGCGAGCGATTTCAGCAGCGCGGCGTCTCCCTCCGACCGGCTCTTGTTGAGCTCGTTGGCCAGGTCGAACAGGACCGCCACGGCTTCCGGCGTATTGAAATCGTCGTCCATAGCCTCGTGGAAGCGTGCGGCAACCGGGTGCTTCCAGTCGATTTTCCCGGTTGCCGCCGCGACGCCCTTCAGCGCGGTGTAGAGCCGCGTCAGCGCCTGCCGGGCATCGTCGAGGTGGTGGTCGGAATAGTTGAGCGGGCTGCGGTAGTGCGCGCGGACGATGAAGAAGCGCACGACTTCGGGATCGTACCGTCTCAGGACCTCGCGCACCGTGAAGAAGTTGCCGAGCGACTTCGACATTTTTTCGTTGTCCACCCGCACGAACCCGTTGTGCATCCAGGTGTTGACGAATTTCGACTGGTTGGCGCCCTCCGACTGCGCGATCTCGTTCTCGTGATGGGGAAACTGCAGGTCCTGGCCGCCGCCATGGATGTCGAAGTGGTTGCCGAGCAGCGCGCTCGACATGACCGAGCACTCGATGTGCCAGCCGGGGCGGCCCTTGCCCCACGGCGAATCCCACGCCGGCTCGCCCTCCTTCGCTTTCTTCCACAGCACGAAATCGAGCGGGTCCTGCTTGGACAGCTCCACCTCGACCCGCTCGCCGGCACGCAGGTCCTCCAGCGACTTGCCGGAGAGCCTGCCGTAGCCCGGGAACTTGCGCACCGAGTAGTTGACGTCGCCATTCGAGGCGCGGTAGGCAAGCCCGCGGGTTTCGAGCTGCCGGATCATCTCCTGCATGCCCGGCACGTGCTCGGTGGCGCGCGGCTCAAAATCGGGTTTTTCCACCCCGAGCGCGGCGCTGTCCTCATTCATGGCGGCGATGAAGCGTGCAGTGAGCGTTTCAACCTCCTCGCCATTCTCCTGCGCGCGCTTGATGATCTTGTCGTCGATGTCGGTGATGTTGCGCACGTAGGTCACGTCGTAGCCCGACGCCCGCAGCCAGCGCTGCACCACGTCGAACGCCACCAGCATCCGCGCGCCCCCCATGTGGATGTGGTCGTAGACGGTCATGCCGCAGACGTACAGGCGCACCCGTCCGGGCGTGATCGGGACGAAATCCTGCTTGTCCCGGGTGAGCGAGTTGTAGATCTTCAGCATGGCTTGCGCCCGTCCGCAGGGGCTTCCCGGCCGGGGCCTGCGGGAGCGCCGGCCAGGGGCACGGGAGGGCGCCGGCAGCCGCGGAAAAACGACCAGTTTGAATTACCCGGCGTTCTTGGTAAAATTTCTAGGATTTAGTCACTAACCCTCTGAAATACTCGGAAAAGTATAGCACAATGCCCCTTCCCCACACTCGCTCCAGCGCGCTTGCTGCGATACTTCTCGGCGCCTTCCTTATCGCAGCGCCGGCCACCGCGCAGGTCGACGAGTTGCAGGACGCAAGCCAGCTGTTCAAGCAAGGCCAGCACGATCGCGCGCTCGAGCGCGTGGACGCGTTTCTCAAGAGCCAGCCGAAAGACGCGCGCGGACGCTTCCTGAAAGGCCTGATCCTCGCCGAGCAGAACAAGCCCAACGACGCGATCAAGGTCTTCACCGAGCTCACCCAGGAGTTTCCCGAGCTGCCGGAGCCGTACAACAACCTGGCGGTGCTCTACGCGTCCCAGGGCCAGTACGACAAGGCGCGGAACGCGCTCGAGATGGCGATTCGCACCCATCCCAGCTACGCCACCGCGCACGAAAACCTCGGCGACATCTACGCCAAGATGGCGAGCCAGGCCTACGACAAGGCGTTGCAGCTCGACAAGGGCAACACCCCCTTGCAAACCAAGCTGAATCTCATCAAGGACCTGTTCTCGAGCCCGCCGCGCCCGCCAAAAGTCGCCGCGACCAGGCCGGATGCAACGAAGCTCGCCGCAGTTACGCCCTCGGTCACGCCCGCGCCGAAGCGGCCGGCGCCGACCCCGCCGCCGCCGGACAAGTCAGCCGAGCCGGTTGCGAAGGCGGTCCCGGCCAAGCCGCCCGCCGGTTCCGGCCGCAACCCGGACGAAGTATTGAATTCGGTCAACCAGTGGGCGAAAGCGTGGTCGAGCAACGACATCGCGGGCTACCTTGCCCACTACGCGCCCGACTTCAAGACGCCGAAGGGCGTAGCGCGCGACGACTGGGAGTCCCAACGCAAGGCGCGCATCGCCAAGCCGCGCAAGATCCAGGTGGAGATCGAGTCGCCCCGGGTGGTGTTCAACGACAGCGGCCGCGTCACGGTGACCTTCCGCCAGCATTACCGGTCGGATGTCGTCAAGGCTTCCAGCACCACCAAGACGCTGGTGATGGTCAAGGCGGGAGACAAGTGGCTCATCCAGCAGGAAAAAGTGGGGGGCTGAAGCTGCGAGCGCTCTTCACCTCGCGCCCGCTGCGCTACGCAGCCGTGACGGTGCTGGTGGCGGCCGTTTGCGGCGGCGTGTTCATGGGCACTCGCAGCGGACGAGCCGTGCCCACGGCGGCCTCGGTGCAGATCCCTGCGATCAACGGCCACGCCGCCGGCATCAACCCCGAGGCGCTGCTGTTCCGCACGCTCAACGAGGTCAGCAACAGGCGCCTCGATTCCGCCGTCACCGAGATCGACAAGGTCATCCGCGACTATCCCAATTTCCGGCTGGCGCACCTCATCAAGGGCGACCTGCTCCTCGCCCGGGCGCGGCCGCTCACCACGGTAGGCAACGCGCCGGGCGCGCCCAACCACCGGCTCGAGGAGCTGCGCGACGAGGCGCGTGCCCGGCTGGCGCGCAGCCAGCACCTGCGCCCGGTCGATCTCGTGCCGCGCTACCTGGTGCAGATGCGCCCCGAGCAGCGCCACGCGCTGGTGGTGGACACGGCGAAATCCACGCTCTACGTGTTCGAGAACCGCGGCGGCGAGGCGCGTTACGTCGCCGACTACTACATCACCATCGGCAAGAACGGGATCGACAAGTTCAAGGAGGGCGACAAGAAGACGCCGCTCGGCGTCTACCACGTCACCGACAGCATCCCGCGCGACAAGCTGTACGCGACCTACGGCAGGGCGAGCGAGCTCTACGGGCAGGGCGCGCTCCCGATCAGCTACCCGAACGAATGGGACCGGCGCCAGGGACGCGAGGGCTACGGCATCTGGCTGCACGGCGTGCCGTTCGATACCTACAGCCGGCCGCCGCGCGCGAGCGACGGCTGCGTCGCGCTCACCAACGCGGACTTCGAGGCCATCGCCAGGAACGTCCAGGTCGGTGTCACGCCCGTCATCATCGCTCATGGCGTCGAGTGGGCCGGCGCGGGCGAGGCCAAGGCGTTGCGCAAGGAACTCGCCCAGCGCGTCGAAAGCTGGCGCCACGAATGGGAAAGTCTCGATACCGGGAAATACCTGACCCATTACGCCGCGAATTTCTCCACGTCCACGATGGATCTTGCCCAATGGTCGGAACACAAGCGCAAGGTCAACGCCGGCAAGGAGTGGATCCGGCTCAAGCTCGACAAGGTGACCATCTTCCTCTATCCGGGGCGCGACGATCTCGCGGTGGTGAGCTTCGACCAGGATTACGCGAGCAGCAACCTCACCAACCAGATGCGCAAGCGCCAGTACTGGATCCGGGAACGCGGCACATGGCGGATCCTGTACGAAGGTACCGCCTGACATACGGTGACTGGTGGCTCGTGACTCGTGACTGGATCGGTCGGCACTTCGCGCCTCCCGCAATCACTTTCAGAATCATCGCCGCGGGGTTGTCGCTGCTCGCGTCGTTCGCTACCGGTGCGGCGAATCCGCAGGTGGAGCTGAAGACCGCCATGGGGGCGATCGTGGTCGAGCTCTACCCCGACCAGGCACCGCTCACGGTGGAAAACTTCCTCCAGTATGTAAAGGCCGGCTTCTACGAGGGCACCCTCTTCCACCGCGTGATCCCCGGCTTCATGATTCAGGGCGGCGGCTTCACCCGCGACTTCCAGCAGAAGCCCGTGCGCAAGCCGGTCCGCAACGAGGCCGGCAACGGGTTGCGAAATGAGCCCGGCACGATTGCGATGGCGCGCACCCGCGAGCCGCATTCGGCAACCGCCCAGTTCTTCATCAACGTGGCGAACAATGAATCGCTCAACTTCCGGTTCCCCACGGTCGAGGGCTACGGCTACACCGTGTTCGGAAAGGTCGTGAAAGGCCTGGACGTGGTGAACCGCATCGTCAAGGTCCCCACCGGCCAGGGACCCCCGCCGCACGCCCACGTGCCGGCAACGCCGGTCGTCATCGAGAGCGCGCGCGTGCTCGAAGCCGCGGCGAAGCCGGCGGGCAGGTAGAAAAATGGTGAAGCTGCATACCAATCACGGCGTCATCGCGCTCGAACTCGATGAACAGCGCGCGCCGCTGACCGCAGCCAATTTCCTGCAATACGTGAAGGACGGCCATTACGCCGACACCCTGTTCCACCGGGTGATCGACGGGTTCATGATCCAGGGCGGCGGTTTCGAGCCCGGCATGCGCCAGAAACCCGCGCGCGCGCCGGTGAAAAACGAGGCGGACAACAAGGTGAAGAACGCGGCCTATACGATCGCCATGGCGCGCACCTCGGAGCCCCACTCGGCGTCCGCGCAGTTCTTCATCAACGTCGCCGACAATACCTTCCTCGATTTCACCGCAACGACGGCGCAGGGCTGGGGTTACTGCGTGTTCGGGCGTGTCGTGGAAGGCGCCGAGGTGGTGGACCGCATCAAGGGCGTCAAGACCGGCCGCAAGGGCGTGCACCAGGACGTGCCGCTCGAGGACGTGGTCATCGAGCGCGCCGAGGTAGCCTGACCGAAAATGCACAGCATTTTCGTCTCCGACCTTCACCTCACTCCCGAGCGCCCGCAGGCCAGCCAGATTTTCTTCGAGTTCGTCCAGGGTCCCGCCGCGCAGGCGGGGGCGCTCTACGTCCTCGGCGACCTGTTCGAGTACTGGGTGGGTGACGACGACCTGGGCGATCCCTACAACGCCGCGGTCGCCGACGCATTGCGCGCGTTGAGTGGCAGGGGCGTCGCGCTTTCATTCATGCACGGCAACCGCGATGTGCTGGTCGGACAGGCGTTCGCGGAACGCTGCGGCGCGCAGTTGATTGCGGATCCCCTACTGCTCGACCTCCATGGCACGAAGACGCTCCTCATGCACGGCGACACGCTGTGCACGGACGACGTCGACTATCAGAAGTTCCGCGTCTACGCGCACGACCCGGACAACCAGCGCAAATTCCTCGCCCAGCCGCTCGCGGAGCGCCGCAAGCAGATTATCGGTTTCCGCGCGGAGAGCGAGAAGAGCAAGGCCGGGAAAGCGGCGGAGATCATGGATGTGGCGCCCGCCACCGTGGACCAGACGCTGCGGGCATTCGGCTTTCCCCGGCTCATCCACGGCCACACGCACCGGCCCGCGCGGCACGTGCACGTCGTGGACAGCCACGCCTGCGAGCGCTGGGTGCTCACCGATTGGTACGGCCGCGCCGGCTACCTGCGCTGCGACGCCAGCGGCTGCACACCGGTTGCCCTTTAAGCCTGATCCACCCTGCCCTCGACGGCGTGCCGTCGCCGGGGGTTGATCCAAGTCAAGCTCAAGCGCCGGCGCGATAGGACAATGGGCTCGACGATGGAAACGATAAGAACGGACGTGGCCATACTGGGCGCCGGGGGAGCCGGGCTGCGCGCCGCGATTGCTCTCGCCGAGAACGCGCCGGGGCTGCGCATTGCATTGATCTCCAAGGTCTACCCGATGCGCAGCCACACCTGCGCGGCGGAGGGCGGCGCCGCCGGCGTCATCAAACCCGGGGACAGCCTCGAGCAGCATTTCGACGACACCGTCAGCGGCGGCGACTGGCTGTGCGACCAGGACGCCGTCGAGGCGTTCGTCGACGAGGCGCCGGGAGAACTCCTTCAGCTCGAGCACTGGGGCTGCCCGTGGAGCCGCGAGCCGGACGGCTCCGTCGCGGTGCGGCCGTTCGGGGGCATGAAGCGCGAGCGCACCTGGTACGCCGCCGACAAGTCGGGTTTCCATATCCTGCACACCCTGTTCCAGACTTCGCTCAAGCACGCCTCCATCCGGCGCTTCGACGAGTATTTCGCCACCGATCTCCTGGTGGACGACGGCCGCTGCCAGGGGCTCACCGCGATCGAGATGCGCACCGGACAGCTCAAGCTCTTCCAGGCGCCGGCGGTCATCATCGCGACCGGCGGGGCCGGGCGCATGTTCCGGTTCAACACCAACGGCGCGATCAAGACCGGCGACGGCATGGCGATGGCCTACCGGGCCGGGGTGCCGCTCAAGGACATGGAGTTCGTGCAATACCACCCGACCGGGCTGCCGAGCACGGGCATATTGCTGACCGAGGGTTGCCGCGGCGAAGGCGGCATCATGCTCAACCGGCACGGGCGCCGCTATCTCCAGGATTACGGCATGGGACCGGAGACCCCCGTCGGCCGGCCGGTGCTGAAGACGATGGAGCTCGGCCCGCGCGACCGCCTGTCCCAGGCGTTCTGGCACGAGCAGAAGAAAGGCAACACGGTCGAGACGCCGTGGGGCGACTGCGTGCTGCTCGATATGCGCCACCTCGGCGAGAAGCTGATCGACGAGCGCCTGCCCTTCGTGCGCGAGCTGGCGACGAGCTACCTCGGCAAGGATCCGGTGACGGACCTCGTTCCGGTGCGGCCGACGGTGCATTACATGATGGGCGGCATCCACACGGATATCGCGGCGGCGACGCCCCTGCCGGGATTGTTCGCGGCAGGAGAATGCGCGTGCGTGAGCATCAACGGCGCCAACCGCCTCGGCTCGAACTCGCTCACCGACCTGCTGGTTTTCGGGCGGCGGGCCGCCCTCAGCGCGCTCGATTACGTGCGCGCGGCGCCGCGTGTCGCGAACGAAGCCACCCTGGCAGCACTCGCCAAGGCGGCGCAGACGCGCATGCGCCTGCTGTTCGAGAAAACGGGCGGAACCGAATCCATTGCCGGGCTGCGCGCGAAAATGATGGATATCATGGAAGAGCAGGCCGGCATCTACCGCACCGGGGACGGCCTGGAGAAGGCCCGCGCGGCGCTGAACGAGCTGCGCCGCCGCCATGCCGGCATCGAGCTCAACGACAAGACCAATGTCTACAACACCGAATGGCTGCAGTGCCTGGAGCTGAAATCCCTGCTCGATTGCGCGGAAGCCGTGGTCGCCGCCGCACTGGCACGGCGTGAGTCGCGCGGCGCCCATCAACGCCTCGACTACACCGAGCGCGACGATCGCAATTATCTCAAGCACTCCCTCGCCCACCATCACCCGACCGACGCGCCCCGCATCGGCACCCTCGACGTGGTGATCACCCGCTCCCAGCCCGGGGTGCGGGATTATTCGGGAGCGCATCGATGAGCGAGCGGCGGATCGAGCTGGAAGTGCTGCGCTACAGCCCCGAGCGGGATCGAGAGCCCCGCTTCCAGTCCTATACGGTACCCTGCCTGGACGAATGGGTAGTGCTCGACGCCCTGAACCACGTGAAGGACCATCTCGACACGACCTTGAGCTACCGCTGGTCGTGCCACATGGCGGTGTGCGGAAGCTGCGGCATGATGGTGAACGGGGAGCCGACGCTCGCGTGCAAGGCGTTCGTGAGGGACTATCCCGACCGCATCCGGGTCGAGCCGCTCGCCAACTTCCCGATCGAGCGCGACCTGGTCACCGTCATGGACGATTTCATGGAGAAGCTCGCGCGCGTCAAGCCGTGGCTGATCCCGGGCGAAGACAAGACGCTGGGCTCCGGGGAACACCGGCAGACGCCGGCCGAGCTCAAGCGCTTCAAGCAGTACACGATGTGCATCAACTGCATGCTGTGCTACTCCGCGTGCCCGGAATACGGACTCGTGCCTGAATTCCTGGGACCGGCCGCGATCGCGCTCGCCCACCGCTACAACCTGGATTCGCGCGACGGCGGGCGCGCCGAGCGGCAGGAGATCATCGCCCGGGACGAGGCGGGCTGGCAGTGCTCGTTCGTCGGGG
>Ga0209343_10001815_pt1 | contig 28391 bp, 21 predicted proteins | sample RifCSPlowO2_02_FD_184026 | JGI IMG/M metagenome (GOLD analysis project Ga0209343, IMG submission 184026) | Groundwater microbial communities from Rifle, Colorado - Rifle CSP2_plank lowO2_0.2 (SPAdes) (version 2) | ecosystem: Environmental > Aquatic > Deep subsurface > Groundwater | place... | reverse complement strand
TGCCAACATCGAGCCAATCATCACCATGGTGGCGCCAAAGCGAATCGATTTGGCAATGTCGCCGTGCTCGTGGATGCCGCCGTCGGCAATGATCGGTTTGGTCGCCACGCGGGCGCACCACTTCACAGCGCTGAGTTGCCAGCCACCGGTGCCAAAGCCGGTCTTGAGTTTGGTGATGCAGACCTTGCCCGGCCCGATGCCGACCTTGGTCGCGTCGGCGCCCCAGTTTTCGAGGTCAATCACGGCCTCCGGCGTGGCCACGTTGCCGGCGATGATGAAGACGCTGGGCATTTTCTCTTTGAGGTAGCCAATCATGTTCTTCACGCTGTCGGCATGGCCATGGGCGATGTCGATGGTGATGTAGTCGGGCACCAGGCCCAGTGCCAGTAGCTGGTCCACGGTGTCGTAGTCCGGCTTTTTGACGCCCAATGAGATTGATGCATACAAGCCGCGCGCTTTCATGTTCTTGACGAACTGCACGTTGTCCAGATCAAAGCGGTGCATCACGTAAAAATAGCTGTTTTGCGCCAGCCAGATGCAAATTGATTCATCGACCACCGTCTTCATGTTGGCGGGAACCACCGGGATGCGAAAGCGTTGCCGACCCAGCTCGACGCTGGCATCGCATTCAGAACGGCTCTCCACGCGGCATTTGCGCGGCAGCAGCAGGATGTTGTCGTAGTCAAAAATTTCCATGGTCCCAAGCTCCTGTGTCCAACTGGTTGAAAGCATCCCCAACTCATCAAGGATGGGCGCTTGGACTGGACCCGGGCTTTGTTCGCGTGCACTGGACGAGCAGCGCAGAAACAAAAAACCGGGCCGCAATTGCTTGGGCCCGGTGCTTGATTCTACGGCAGTTGCGCGGCCAGGTTAGTGGGGCTCGGCAGCCGGGCAGATGGACTCGGCGGCGATGCTCACCCGGCCGCTGGCATCCTGCACCCAGCCGACCACCCGCAAGCGCTCGGATTTTGCCCCCTCGGGGATGTTCAGGGGTCTGATGTCCTTGAAACTCAATCGCTCTGAATTTGATAGTGCATCACGCTTGTTCCATGTGGGCTGGAACACGTTTCTGACCAGATTTCGGGGCACGGGCGAACCCTCGAAACCGGCTGGCAGTGTTTCCACCAGCACCAGCCAGGCTTGCAGCGGGGTTGGTGGTTGTTGAGCCGCCGGCAAGGTCAGCTCAATGGAGGCCCCCACATAGCCGCCCAGCGCAGGCCCATGGGCTACCCGCAAGGCCGCGCCAGGCCATCCGTGCACCTTGATTTCTTCGCTGCGCAGGGCGTCCGGGCGATCACGGTTGAGCGCGTTCAGCCGCATCAGCGCGTCGCGGCTGGCGGCGCCCGCCAGTGCGGCCTCATCGCCCTGCCGGCCGGGCACGATCCAGTCCAGGGCCAAGGCGCCGCGCGGCGCCAGCGGGGTGGAGGCGTCGCTCCAGCACGACTCGCAATCAGCATTGACAAAGCGCTCGAACAGCACCCTGGGTGCGGCTTGATCGTCGCTGCTGCAGACCGGCTGGCTGCGCGTCTGGGAGCTGGCCATCAGGAGTGCGGCCAGAACCCAGGTCCAGGCGCGGTGGATTGGGTTGTGTGTGGTCATTGGTCCGCTTTCTACAATCGGGCTATGTTCTCTGCAATTACACAACAAAGCCCCCCGGACGATCTTCTGCTGCAGCACCTTAACCCCGAGCAGCGTGCGGCTGTGACGTTGCCTGCCGAGCATGCCTTGATTCTGGCCGGGGCCGGCTCCGGCAAGACCCGGGTGCTGACCACCCGCATTGCCTGGCTGCTGCAAACCGGGCAGGTGACGCCCGGCGGCGTGCTGGCCGTGACTTTCACCAACAAGGCCGCCAAGGAGATGATGACGCGCCTCTCCAGCATGTTGCCGGTCAATGTGCGCGGCATGTGGATTGGCACCTTTCATGGCCTGTGCAATCGTTTTTTGCGGGCGCATTTCAAGTTGGCCAATCTGCCGCAGAGCTTTCAGATACTGGACACGCAGGATCAGCTGTCAAGCATCAAGCGCCTGTACAAGCAGTTTGGCATTGATGACGAGCGCTTTCCGCCCAAGCAGATGCAATGGTTCATTGGTGGCTGCAAGGAAGATGGGCTGCGCCCGAATATGGTGGAAGTGCGCGACGAGGAAACCCGTAAAAAGGTTGAGATCTACCAACTGTATGAAGACCAGTGCCAACGCGAAGGTGTGGTTGATTTTGGTGAACTGATGCTGCGCAGCTATGAGGTGCTGCGCGACAACGACCCGATTCGCGAGCACTACCAGCGGCGTTTTCGCCACATCCTGATCGACGAGTTTCAGGACACCAACAAGCTGCAATATGCGTGGATCAAGATGCTGGCAGGCACCGGCGCGCACGGCACGGCCGACGATGCCAGCTTCAACCCGACCGGCTGTGTGCTGGCGGTGGGTGACGATGACCAGAGCATCTACGCCTTTCGCGGTGCGCGCGTGGGCAATATGGCCGACTTTGTGCGCGAGTTCAAGGTCAAACACCAGATCAAGCTGGAGGAAAACTACCGCAGCGGCAGCAATATCCTGGACTCGGCCAATGAGCTCATCAGCTACAACACCAAACGTCTGGGCAAGAATCTGCGCACCGCCCAAGGCCCGGGCGAGCCGGTGCGGGTGTTTGAAGCCACCAGCGACTTTGCCGAAGCGCAGTGGATGGTGGATGAGATGAAACAATTGGTGCGCGAGGGCATGGAGCGCAAAGAGATTGCCGTGCTGTACCGCAGCAATGCGCAAAGCCGGGTCATCGAGACCGCCTTGTTCAACGCCGGCATACCGTACAAGGTGTATGGGGGCTTGCGCTTTTTTGAGCGCGCTGAAATCAAGAATGCGCTGGCTTACCTGCGCTTGCTGGAGAACCCGCGTGACGACACCAGTTTCCTGCGCGCCGTGAATTTTCCGCCGCGCGGCATTGGTCTGCGCAGTCTGGAGCAACTGCAGGACGTGGCGCGCGCCAGCGGCTGTTCGCTCAGCGACGCGGTGAGCGGCCTGGGCGGCAAGGCGGGCGCCAACATCGGCGCCTTTCTGGCCGGCATCGACGTCTTGCGCGAGCAGACATCCGGCATGAAATTGAGTGAGATTGTCGAGCGGGTGTTGGACCACAGTGGGCTGATTCAGCATTACAAAGCCGACCGCGAAGGCGCGGACCGGGTGGAGAATCTGGAAGAGCTGGTCAACGCGGCCGAGAGCTTTGTCTCGCTGGAAAACTTTGGCCGTGATGCCGCGGCCTTGCCTGTCGATGAACAGGGCCACGCCTTGACCCAATCACCGGCGTCGCAGGGGCTGGACCTCAATCAAGCCGTGTTGAATGAGCCGGCGCCGGATCTTGAGACCGGCGAAACCCAGTCGCCACTGGCGGCGTTTTTGTCCCATGCGGCGCTGGAAGCGGGCGACAACCAGGCCCAGGCGGGGCAGGACGCCATCCAGCTCATGACGGTGCATTCCAGCAAAGGCCTGGAATTTGACTGTGTCTTCATCACCGGCATCGAAGAAGGCCTGTTCCCGCACGAAAACTCGATGAGCGATCGCGACGGTCTGGAGGAAGAGCGGCGCCTGATGTACGTCGCGATTACCCGCGCGCGCAAGCGGCTGTACCTGAGCCATTCACAAACCCGCATGCTGCATGGGCAGACGCGCTACAACCCGAAGAGCCGGTTTTTTGACGAGTTGCCGGGAGCGGCACTGAAGTGGATCACGCCCAAGCATCAGGGCTTGCGCGCTGATGGTGCTACATATTTAGGAGCTACTGGCCAAGTATACACGGGGGCTAGAGGCCAATTTGATATAAATTATTCCAAATTTTCGGCGGCCCCGGTGCCGATTCAAAAAGCGGCTCCGGCGCATGGTTTGCGCACCGGCATGAAGGTTTTTCACGCCAAATTTGGCGAGGGCACGGTACAAACCCTGGAAGGCACCGGCGACGACGCCCGGGCCCAAATCAACTTCCCGCGCCATGGCGTCAAGTGGCTGGCGCTGAGTGTGGCCAAGTTGACGCCGGTGCCTTAGCCGTCAATGCCCAAGGCTGGGCGATTCAGACTTCAAGGTTATCAATCAGCCGCGTGTTGCCAATCCGGGCAGCGCCCAGCAGCACCAGGCCGTCGTTTTGCACCAGTGCCGCGACTTCGTCTGCTGCGGGCACTTGCAAATCAGCGCGGCGCCGGGCGGCCAGGTAGTCCGGTTGCCAGCCACGTGCGGTCAAATCGACCATGGCTTGTTGTTCCAGCGCGGCAATGTCCAGGGTGCCGGCGCGCAACGCTAGTGCCATTTGCTGGAGCGATTGGGACAGGTGCACGGCTTCTGCGCGCTCAACGGGTGTCAGGTAGTTGTTGCGCGATGACAGGGCCAAACCGTCCGCGGCGCGCAAGGTGGCTACGCCCAGCACCGCAATGGGCAAGGCAAACTGGCGCACCATGCCCCGGATCACCATGAGTTGCTGGTAGTCTTTTTGACCAAACACCGCCACGCGGGGCTGCACGCAGGCAAACAACTTCATCACCACGGTGCTCACGCCGACAAAAAAGCCGGGCCGGAAGTGGCCTTCCAGAATGTCGGCCAATTCGGCCGGCGGCTGCACCCGATAGGTTTGTGGCTCGGGGTACAGCTCTCGCTCATCAGGTGCAAACAGCACATCGCAGCCGGCGGCCTGCAGCGCCTGGCAGTCGGCCTCCCAGGTGCGCGGGTAGGTGTCAAAGTCTTCGTGTGGCAAAAACTGCAGGCGGTTGACAAAGATACTGGCTACCAGCACATCGCCCAGCGGCTTGGCCTGACGCAGCAGCGACAAATGTCCCTCGTGCAGATTGCCCATGGTGGGCACAAAGGCGGGATGCTTGTAGGCGCTCAGGTGCTGGCGCAGTTCTGCAATGGTTCTGACGATTTTCATAGCAAAAAAATTTACCAGGCGTGTTGTGCGTTGTCGGGGAAGCTGCCGTTCTTCACGGCCGCCACATACGCTTGCATGGCTTCTTTCACACCCGGTGCGCCGGTCATGAAGTTGCGCACGAACTTGGGCATCTTGCCCAGGTTGATGCCCAGCATGTCATGCAACACCAGCACCTGGCCAGCGGTGTCTTTGCCAGCGCCGATGCCGATGGTCGCGCAGTGGGTGAGTTCCTGGGTGAGCTCGGCGGCCAGCGCAGCGGGCACCATTTCCAGCACCAGCAGGGCGGCGCCGGCATCTTGCAGTTCATGGGCCTGGCGTTTCATGAGGGCGGCAGACTCCTGTGTCTTGCCTTGCACCCGGTAGCCGCCCAGCGCATGCACGGTTTGCGGTGTCAGGCCCAGATGAGCGCACACCGGGATGCCGCGTTCCACCAAAAAACGCACGGTATCGGCGGTCCAGCCTCCGCCCTCCAGCTTGACCATGTGCGAGCCGGCCTGCATCAGGGCGGCAGCGCTGCGCAGGGCTTGCTCGCGCGATTCGTGGTAGCTGCCGTAGGGCAGGTCGCCAATCAGCCAGGCCGTGGCTTGCGCGCGGCGCAGGCCACGCGCCACGCTTTCGATGTGATAGCACATGGTTTGCAGGGTGACGCCCATGGTGCTGGAGAGGCCCTGGCACACCATGCCGAGTGAGTCGCCAACCAGGATGCACTCCACGCCAGCCGCGTCGGCCACTGCGGCAAAAGTGGCGTCGTAGGCGGTGAGCATGGTGAGTTTCTCGCCCCGCGCGTGCATTTCCAGCAGGCGCGGCAGGCTGATGGGTTTGCGCGCCGATGCCGCGGCGGTCGGTGGCAGCGTGCCGTACGGTGTGGCGTTGGTGGACTCCACGCTCGCGTTCATGCGGGCCTTCCTTCTTGCGGGTGGGCCGCCGCCTGCACCGGAATGTGCGAGCGTTGATGCTGCAGGCGGTTGTTGGCATCGACAAACACCAGTTGGGGCTTGAATCCGCCCAGCTGGGCCTCGGGCACCTGGGCAAAGGCGGCAATGATGATCAGGTCACCCACGGCTGCGCGGCGCGCCGCAGAGCCGTTGACCGAGATGATGCCGGTGCCACGCTCGCCGCGGATGGCGTAGGTCACAAAGCGTTCGCCGTTGTTGATGTTCCAGATATGAACCTGTTCGTTCTCAAGCAGATTGGCGGCGTCGAGCAGATCCTCGTCGATGGCGCACGAACCCTCGTAGTGCAGTTCGCAGTCGGTCACCGTGGCGCGGTGAATCTTGGATTTGAGCAGGGTGCGCAGCATGATGGGTCTCTCCGTTGGCAGGGGGCAGGGCGCCTCAAGGCACCAGCGTGGTTGGTTGGGCGACCGTGTCGGTTTGCGGGTAGTCGCGACTGAAATGCAAGCCACGGCTCTCATGGCGGGACTGGGCCGAACGCACGATCAGGTCCGCCACCTGCACCAGGTTGCGCAACTCCAGCAGGTCGCGGGTGACGTGAAAGGCGGCGTAGAACTCATGAATTTCACCCTGTAGCAGGGCGATGCGGTGGGCGGCGCGCTCCAGCCGTTTGTTGGTGCGCACAATGCCGACGTAGTCCCACATGAAGCGGCGCAACTCGTCCCAGTTGTGCGAGATCACCACCGCCTCGTCCGCATCGCTCACACGGCTGTCGTCCCAGGCGGGCAGTTCCCGTGGCTTGGCCACCGGGGTCTGATCGATGACCTGCGTGGCGGCGCGCGCAAACACCATGCACTCCACCAGTGAGTTGCTGGCCAGCCGGTTGGCGCCATGCAGGCCGCTGCAGGCGGTTTCGCCGATGGCATACAGACCGCCCAAGTCGGCGCGTCCGTCCAGGTCGGCCAACACGCCACCACAGGTGTAGTGGGCGGCGGGAACCACGGGAATGGGCCGTTTGGAAATATCAATGCCCAGTTCCAGGCAGCGTGCGTAGATGTTGGGGAAATGTTCTTTCAGGAAGGCCAGTGGTTGGTGTGAAATGTCGAGATAGACGCAATCGAACCCGCCCTTTTTCATTTCGAAGTCAATGGCGCGCGCCACGATATCGCGCGGTGCCAGTTCAGCGCGTGCATCGTGCTGAGGCATGAAGCGCGTGCCATCGGGCAGCAGCAGGCGCCCGCCCTCACCCCGCACCGCCTCGCTGATCAGGAACGACTTGGCGTGCGGGTGGTAAAGACAGGTCGGGTGGAATTGAATGAATTCCATGTTCTGCACCCGGCAGCCCGCGCGCCAGGCAGCCGCAATGCCGTCGCCGGTGGCGGTGTCGGGGTTGGTGGTGTACAGATAAACCTTGCCGGCGCCGCCGGTGGCCAAAATGGTGTGCTGCGCCTCGAAGGTAATCACCTCATCCGTGACATCGTCGAGTGCATAGAGACCCAGGCACTGATTGGCGCCGGCCTGGCGGTTGCCCAGCGGGTCCAGCTTGGCGCTGGTGATCAAGTCCACCAGGGTGTGGTTCTCGAACAGGGTGATGTTGGGGGTCCGGCGCACGCGCTCAATCAAGGTGTCCTGGACGGCGGCGCCGGTAGCGTCGGTCACATGTGCAATGCGCCGCGCGCTGTGGCCGCCTTCACGGGTGAGGTGCAGGCGGCCGTTTTCTTCAGAGAAAGGCACACCCATGGTCTGTAGCCAGGCAATCGCTTGGGGCGCTTGTTCCACCACAAAACGGGTCGCCGCCACGTCGCACAGACCGGCGCCAGCCACCAGGGTGTCGTCCACGTGGGCTTGAAAGCTGTCGTTTTTGTCCCAAACGGCAGCAATGCCGCCCTGGGCCAAGCCGCTGGAGCCCTCTTTCATGGCGCGTTTGGTGATCACGGCCACGCGCCGGGTCGGCGCCAGCAGCAAGGCCGCATTCAGTCCGGCCAGGCCGCTGCCGACAATCAGCACGTCAAAATGAAGGGTGGAAGGGGGGGGCACATTTTGGGCATTCATGCGGGGCTTCAGTTAAGTGAATAGGCCAGACGGACGTAAATGGGGGCAAAAACTTCAGCCTGGGTGATTTCGATCAGGGTTTCCTTGGCCAGTTCGAGCATGGCGATGAAGGTCACGACCAGTACGGGCGCGCCGCTCGCCGGGTCGAACAACTCTTCAAATTCGACAAAACGTCGCCCCTGCAGCTTTTTGAGCACCAGGCTCATATGTTCGCGCACCGACAACTCTTCGCGCGTGATTTTGTGGTGCTGCACCAGTTTGGCACGCTTCAAAATCGCACCCCAGGCTTCCTGCAACTCGACCACGCTGACATCCGGAAAACGTGGCTGCAGCGATTGTTCAATAAACACCTGCGCCTGCAGGAAGTCGCGGCCAAACTGGGGCATGGCGTTGAGCCGTGCCGCGGCCAGCTTCATGCGCTCGTATTCGAGCAGGCGGCGCACCAGTTCGGCGCGCGGGTCTTCGGCCTCTTGCCCCTCGGCCACTTTCTTGGGCGGCAGCAGCATGCGCGACTTGATCTCAATCAGCATCGCAGCCATCAACAGGTATTCGCCGGCGAGTTCCAGATTGCGGCCGCGAATTTCTTCCACATAGACCAGGTATTGGCGCGTCATGCCCGCCATGGGAATGTCAAGAATATTGAAGTTTTGTTTGCGGATCAGGTACAGCAGCAGGTCCAGCGGCCCCTCAAAGGCCTCCAGAAAGACTTCCAGCGCATCCGGTGGAATGTACAAATCCCGCGGCATGGCAAACAGCGGCTCACCATACAAGCGGGCGACCGCGACGTGGTCCACCACATCCGGCATGCCGGATGAATCGGGCTTGAATTGGGCGAGCAGCTCGGCGCTGTCAACCATGCCAGGCAGTCATTCTGCTATCTAATGTATAGCTATAAGCGCCCTGTTTCAGAGGGCTGGAGGCCAATTTGGCTCTTAATCAGTCAGGGTCTGGTAGACGTAAGGTTTTTGCCTGACCTGGGCGGCTCGGTACTCGCGCCAGGCGCTCCGATCAACAGCCTTGTCCCACAATAGTTTCAGCCCCTGGCGTTGCTTTTCGGCCAACTCAGGGTTCTTGGCCTTGAGCTGATCGATGAACTGCGTTGCTTCAGACTGGTAATAGGGGCGGTGAAAAATATTCATGGACTTAAACCTTTCGGCGCTATTTTAGCGGCCTCCCACAGAGCCGAATGGGGCGCCCGCACCGCAGCATTTTCCTGTATAGGGGATAATGACTGTTTGTCCCCAGGCTTGGGGATTTCACCAGCTATCGGATCGATAGCACTTAACCTTGGCTATGAATGACCGATTTGATGACTGAACTGACCCCCGATACCCTTCCCATGGCCTTTGCCCAGTTGCAGCTCGCCGCCCCTTTGGCGCGCGCCGTGGCCGACATGGGTTACGAGACCATGACGCCGATTCAGGCGCAGGCCATTCCGGTGGTGCTGCAGGGCCGTGACGTGATGGGTGCGGCCCAGACCGGCACCGGCAAGACAGCCGCTTTTGCCTTGCCTTTGCTGCAGCGCATGCTCAAGCACGAAAATAGTTCGACCTCGCCGGCCCGCCATCCGGTGCGCGCCTTGGTGCTGCTGCCCACGCGTGAGCTGGCCGACCAGGTGGCGCAGGCGATTAAAGACTACGCCGTCCATACCAATCTGCGTAGCGCGGTTGTTTTTGGCGGTATGGACATGAAGCCCCAGACGCTGGAATTGAAAAAAGGCGTTGAAGTGCTGGTGGCCACGCCCGGGCGGCTGCTGGACCACATCGAAGCCAAGAATTGTGTGCTGAACCAGGTGGAATATGTGGTGCTCGATGAGGCCGACCGCATGTTGGACATCGGCTTTTTGCCCGATCTGCAACGCATCCTGAGCTATTTGCCCAAGCAGCGCATCACCTTGCTGTTCTCGGCCACGTTTTCGTCCGAAATCAAACGCCTGGCCAGCAGCTATCTACAAGACCCGGTGACGATTGAAGTCGCACGTTCCAACGCTGCTGCTTCCACCGTGGAGCAGCATTTTTACAGCGTTGATGCGGATGACAAGCGTCATGCCTTGCACCAGATCCTTAAATCACGCGGCATGAAGCAGGCCTTTGTGTTTGTCAACAGCAAACTCGGCTGCGCCCGCCTGGCCCGCTCGCTTGAGCATGAAGGCCTGAAAACCACGGCACTGCATGGCGACAAGAGCCAGGATGAGCGCTTGAAAGCCCTCGAAGCCTTCAAAAGCGGTGAGGTCGATTTGCTGGTGTGCACCGATGTGGCGGCGCGCGGGCTCGACATCAAGGATGTGCCGGCCGTCTTCAACTTTGACATTCCCTTCAATGCTGAAGACTATGTGCACCGCATTGGTCGCACCGGGCGCGCCGGCGCGGCTGGCCTGGCAGTGAGTTTTGTGGCCAAGAGCGACATTCGGTTGGTGACGGATATTGAGAAACTGCTCAATACCAAGATTGAACTTGAAGCCGTTGAATATGATGAAGATGTGCCCGACATCCGTAAGCAGGGCCGCATCAACGACGGCCACCGCATGTATGCCGAAGGTGCGCAGAACGACTCCCGCCATGGCGCCCATCGGGCAGGCTCCCTGCGCGACGTGGCCCATGAAGGCCAATATGCCCGGCCGGAGCGGCCACCCCGGCGCGATTTCACACGACCGCTGTCGGCGCCGCGTGATCCGTTTTTTGACAAGCCCTACGAACCTGCGGTGGTTGCCGCGGAAGCACCGTCCTGGGAGGCCGCTGCGACTCGGCAGGGTGGGCGCAGCGCGTCTGCCAATATCAAGCCCAAGCGCCGGGTTGCAGCGCTGTTCAAGTCGGCATAGTGTGGGTCGGGGCCGGGTCGGCTAGCCGGGTTTTTGGGCTTGCTGACACTTGACCTGAATCAACTGCTGCTGCAGCTGCCCATTGACGCTCTCGAGTCGCAAGGCGCTTAAGGCACCACCCCAGACGCAGCCAGTATCGAGCGACAGCACGTTGGCGCGTCCCAGCCAGCCCAATGTGGACCAGTGGCCAAAAGCCAGCATGACGCCGGACGTCTGACGGCCCGGCACCTCAAACCACGGCAGATAACCGGCCGGTGCGGCGTCGAGCCCGCCGGTGGTGCCAAATTCCATTTGGCCGGCCGGCGTGCAAAAGCGCAGGCGCGTGAGGGCGTTCACAATCACGCGCCAGCGGGCCGTGCCGGTCAGCGCCTCATCCCAATGGTCAGGCTGGTCGTCATACATATGCTGCAAAAAATCGCCCAGCGCCGCGCTGCGCAGTACCGACTCCACCTCCATGGCCAGGGCCATGGTTTGGGTTGCGGTCCAGCTTGGCAGGACGCCGGCATGCACCATGAGAACGTCATGCCCTGCGACCTGTTCCAGTATCGCCATGCGCTGCCACCTGAGCCAGTCCAGCATCGCCTGCCGGTCGGGTGCATCCAGAATGCCATTCAGTGTGTCGTGCCGGCTCGGCTGGCGCGCGCCGTAGGCAATTGCCAGCAGATGCAGGTCGTGGTTACCCAGTAGACATTGCGCTGCTGTGCCATAGCCCATCAGACGTCGCACCACGCCGGCCGAATCCGGCCCGCGGTTCACCAGGTCGCCCAGCAGAAAGAGGGTGTCGCGGCTTGGGGAGAAAGATATTTCATCCAGCAAGCGCTGCAAGGCGCTGTTGCAGCCCTGCACGTCGCCAATCAAGTAAAGTGCCATGGTGTTTATTCTCGCTTGTGATTCATGGAAATCTTGTTAATCGCCTTTCTGACCCTGCTCAATGGCGTGTTCGCCATGTCGGAGCTGGCTTTGGCCGCCAGCCGCAAAGTGCGGCTCACCACCATGGCCGAAGCAGGTGACAAAGGCGCGCACGCTGCGTTGACGCTGCTGGAGAACCCGAATCAGTTTTTATCTACCGTGCAGGTTGGCATCACGTCCATCGGCGTGCTCAACGGCATTGTGGGCGAGGCGGCGTTCAGCGCCGGTGTGGCAGCCTGGCTGCACGGCTGGGGTGTCGCTGACAAAGCCGCTGCTATTTCAGCCACCGCGATCGTGGTCACCTTGATCACTTTCATCACCATCATTTTTGGCGAGTTGGTGCCCAAGCGCATTGGCCAGTTGCACCCGGAAATCGTGGCGCGCTGGGTGGCGCGGCCGATGGCGTGGTTGGCCACCGCCGCCGGGCCCTTTGTGAGCCTGCTCTCGGGTACCACTGCGGCAGTTCTCAAGTTGTTGCGCATTGACACAACCGGCGCGCGTGCCGTGACCGAAGAAGAAATCACTGCCAGCCTCGAAGAAGGTGTCGACGCCGGCGTGATCGAGCAGCATGAGCACCAGATGGTGCAAAACGTATTTCGGCTTGACGACCGGCCGCTGACCTCGCTGATGGTGCCGCGTACGGATGTGGAATGGCTGGATGCTTCCAATACGGTGGCCGACAGCTTGAAGCTAGCCGGCTCGGGTGGCGAAAGAGGGGCCCATTCCTGGTATCCGGTGTGCCGCGGCTCGCTCGATGACGTGGTGGGCAAGATCAGCGTGGCGCGCTTGCTGCAACTTGGCGCCGACACACCGGGCACGATCGAGGCCTATATCACCCCCGCCACCTTTGTGCCCGAGACGCTCAGTGGCATGGAGTTGCTGGAGCAGTTTCGTGCCAAAGCCGGCCGCTTTGTGCTGGTGGTCGATGAGTACGGCGTGGTGCAGGGTTTGCTGACACCCCGCGATTTGCTGGAGGCCATCACGGGTGAACTGCAGCCGGGTGCGCAGATTGATGCCTGGGCCACGCAGCGCGACGATGGTTCGTGGCTGCTCGACGGCCTGATGCCGGTGAGCGAACTCAAGGTTCGCCTGGCGATTGATGAGCTGCCAGAAGAAGACCGCGGCCGCTACAACACGACGGCGGGCTTGCTGATGTCCGTGTCGGGCCACCTGCCGTCGGTCGGCGAGCGCATCACATGCGCCGACTGGCAGTTTGAAGTGCTGGACCTCGATGGCAAGCGCATTGACAAGGTGCTTGCCACGCCGCTGGCTGCCTGCGTGCAGCCGGGCCAGGTCACGCCTAGCCGTGCGTGACGACGCAGTTGCGTCCGCCAAGCTTGGCGTCATACAGCATGTCGTCGGCCTCCTTGATCAGTGCTTCGGCGTTGCGCGTGCCTGGAAAATAGGATACGCCAGCCGAAAAAGTGGACTCAAACCAGCGCTCTTCGAAGGGGTATCTGATGCGGCTGAAATCAACCCGGATGCGGTCCAGAATGTCAAACGCCTGATTGAAATCGGAACCCGGTAAAACCACCAGAAACTCCTCGCCACCATAGCGGCCTACCAGATCCGTCTTGCGCAGGCGCTGTTTGAGCAGCCAGGCCAGGCTGCGGATCACTTGGTCCCCGTTTGGGTGACCATAGCTGTCATTGATGGTCTTGAATTGATCAATGTCGATCATGGCCACGGCGAATTGTCTGCCGCTGGTGCTGGCCTCGTTCAGGGACGCGTTCAGTTTTTCCTTGATCGTGCGGTGGTTGAACAGTCCGGTCAGGCCGTCGTTCTGCATCGAGCGGCGCAGCGCCCGGTAGCGTTCAATCTTGCTCTTGACCACCGCGTTGAGGAAGACCGGGTTAAAGGGCTTGGTCAGGAAGTGGTCCCCGCCCAGGCGCAGCGCGTCCACCTGCAGCGCCATGTCGCCGTCGCCGGACAGATAAACCACCGGCGTCGACAGGAACTCGGCATGCTGGCGAATAATGCGCGTCGCTTCCACGCCGGTACAGTCCGGCATGTACATGTCCATCAGAATCAGGTCCGGCTCAAATTCGCGCAGTCCACTGAGCACATCGGCCGGATTGGCCACGGCGAAGGACTCAATGCCGCTTTGTTTGAGTGTGCGCTGGATCGACTTGCTGGCCGTCAATGAGTCCTCCACCACCAACACGCGGTAGGGCGGCTCTTCTTCATTGCTGCATAACTCGATGATCCGGGCCAGGATGGTTGATTGCGGCGTGGCCGCGGCAAAGCAGAAGTCGCAACCCGCGCGCAGTTGCACTTTGAGGCTGTCGAAGTCAGCCTGCTGCGTGTAGACCATCAGTTTGCTGGCCAAAAAACGGGTACGCAAAGCCTGGATCTGGTCGCACGCCGGTGCCAGCGCCATGTCCTGGGTATCAAGCAGCAAAATGCTGGGCTCTTCAGCTTCCGGGGGAACGCCATGCCATGGATGAATTTCGGCCTGGATGCCGAAGTAGGCCAGCTGCGTCACCAGGGCGCGCCAGGAACTGTCGGCGTTGCCGATAAACCAAATGCGTTGCGTCGGATTCAGGCGGCTGGCGGTCCCGGTTTCCTGGGATTCGCGCCGTTGCTCCACGGGGCGGGTGTTGCTGTCAATGAAGCGCGTGACCCGCGTACCCAAGGACTCAATCTGGCCGCATAAATCGTTCAGGGTGTCGACCGATATCTGGTGCCGATCCGCCTCATCAAACAGGGTGAGTGCCTGTTGTTCCAGGTGGTGCGATAGCTGGTGCAGACCCGATAAACCCTGGTTCTGCAAAAAATCGGAAAAACTCGACAGGCAAACCGCAAACTCGACGAAAGGCTCAAAGTCGGGAGACTTGAGATAAGTCCACCATTTAAAGAGAAGTTCGTCGCTTTTCTTCTTGAGTTCAGCAGGCGGGCAGGACATCATTTTCTGTGCGGTTCGATCGGCTCATTATGACAGTGCAGCTTGCATGGCCCTGGCGACTGCGTGCGCCGACGCGGAGCCAATATGGCGTTGAGGATGTGCGTTGAGCTTTTCTTTTTTTGCCCCTGATCGATCTCCCAACTCGGCCCGTGTACCATCATCGCTCATGAAAGTTGATCCCGCCATTGTTCAAATGTCCGCTGAAAACGTGCGGGCCGAAGTGATGGCGCGGCAACCTGTCCTCAAGCTTGACCCCGCCATCATTCAGAAAATCAAGCAACAGGTGCCGATTTTCAAAGGCATGACGCCGGACTGTTTGATGCGCACACTGGCGATGGCTGAATATTTTTCGGTCAAGGCCGGTGAAGTGGTGTTCAACGAAGAAGATATCGGCGAGTCATTTTTTGTTCTGATCGCAGGTGAAGTGAGGGTTGAAAAATTGCGCAACGGACAGGTGGTCGAGCTGGCCCGGCTCAGCGCTGGCCAATGCGTGGGTGAGATGGCGCTGGTGAGCAAGCAACTGCGATCCGCCACGGTGCGCGCCATCCGTGATACCGTGACCATGCGCTTCTATCGCGAACTCATTGATACCAATCCTGAAAGTGCACACATCATTTACCGCAATATCGCCAGCATTCTCGCCAGCCGACTGGACGATTCAAGCGTGATGCTTGCCGATCTGGCCGGGCGAAATACAGGCCCTTGAAACCGGATGGCGATTCTTCTCGCGCCCATGGAGGGACTGCTGGACTTTGTGCTGCGTGACATCCTGACCCGTGTCGGCGGGGTGGACCGCTGCGTGTCCGAGTTCATCCGCGTCAGCAACACCCTGCTGCCCGATCAGGTTTTCATTCGCGTCGTGCCTGAATTGCTCAATGGCGGGCGCACTTTCGCCGGCGTACCGGTCGCCGCCCAGTTGCTGGGATCCGACCCGGTCTGCCTGGCAGAAAACGCGGCCCGCCTGGCCGCGCTGGGGCCACACGGCATTGACCTGAACTTTGGCTGCCCGGCCAAAACGGTGAATCGCCACGGCGGCGGCGCTGCCTTGCTCGATGAGCCCGAGTTGCTGTTGGCGATTGTGGCGGCTGTGCGGCGTGCCGTCCCCAAAGCCATGCCCGTGTCGGCCAAGATGCGCCTGGGGGTTCATGACGACTCACGTGCGCTGGAGTGTGCGCTGGCCCTTGAAGGTGGTGGTGCCAGTGAGTTGGTGGTACACGCCCGCACCCGGGCCGACGCTTACCGCCCACCCGCCTATTGGGAACGCATTGCCGACATTCGAGCCGTGGTCAACATCCCGGTGGTGGCCAATGGCGAAATATGGAATGTGCAGGACGCGCTGCGCTGTCGCGAGGAGTCGGGCTGCGACAGCTTGATGCTGGGTCGCGGTATGGTGACCAACCCGGGTTTGGCCCTGGCGATTCGGGCGGCCATGGCAGGGCCTGATGCCAGCCCCGCGCCTTGGGGGAGCGTGCGGCCCGATTTTTCCTTGACCACCCACACAGAGCTGTCCCCGATCATCAATTGGCAGGCCCTGCTGCCATTCATTGCAGAATTTTGGCGCCTGGTGTGCGCGCGGCTGGATCGTCGCAAGCAGGCGGGCCGGCTTAAACAGTGGCTCAACTTTCTGCGCCACCACCACCCAGAGGCCGAGCGGGCCTATGTGGCGTTGCGGACCCTCAGCGAGCCCGCTGCCATTGGTCAGTGGCTGGCGTTGCAGTGACAGACAAGGTTAGCTCGCAATTCTTGTTTTGCGGCCCCAACGCTGTTCAATCAGCGGGAAAAATGCCGCTATGAATCGATTACCATGCAGTCGTTCAGGAGCTTCTATGTTTGAAAACATTCGCATCACGCACCGCTTCATCGCTGTGGTTGTCATTTTCTCGGCCGCGATGTGGGCCGTGATCGGTGTCAGCTATTGGGGCCAGGCGTCGGCGCGGGAGAGTATCAAGACTTTGTACGATGGCGCCATGCAACCGGCCCTGCTGGCGGACCAGTCGATCGACAAAATTGTGCAGAACCGCCTGCAGGTTTTGCTGGCGTTCCAACATGCGCCGGACGGGCCACTGGCCTCTGTTCATGAGCACGCCACCAGCGTCCATACTGAGGCGATTGCCGCCAACCGTGTCGAGGCAAACCGGATTTTCAAGTTGATGGAATCCGCCTTGGCAAGCCCGGAGGAAAAAGCTGTTTTCGACGCCACCAAAACCAGCCGCACGGCCTGGCGCGACAAGCTTGACCAGGCGGTTAACGCGATCCAGTCAAACGACTTCAGCCCGGCCACGATGACAGCCTTCCTCAAGGCCAGTCGTGAAGAAGGTGAAGCCGCTGTCAAGTCGCTGCTGGTCTACCGGGACTACCAGGTCAAGAAGGCGAATGAAGCCTACGCGGCGGCCCAAAGTCGCTTTCGCACGGCGCTGATCGCGTTTGGGCTGGTGATTTTGATAGCTGCTACGCCTGCGACACTGCTCACATTCACCCTGCTGACACGCATGCGCCATGGTTTCAAGTTGGCCAATGAAACTGCCACCGCTATTGCGGGGGGCGACTTGTCACACGCCGTGCCGCACACCGGTCGCGACGAAATTGGCGACCTGCTGCTGCACATGGACACCATGCGCAGCAAACTGCACCATGTCATCGGCCAGGTGCGCAATGGCTCCGATTCCATTGCCAACGCGTCGACCGAAGTGGCCACTGGCACGCTGGACTTGTCAAGGCGCACCGAGGAACAAGCCAGTTCGCTGGAAAAAACCGCCTCCGCCTCCGAGGAGTTGACCAGCACCGTGCAGGCCAACGCCGACAACGCCGCCCAGGCGAACCAGCTCGCGGCATCGGCCTCGGACGTGGCGAGCCGGGGTGGGGCGGTGGTGGCGCAAGTGGTCGACACCATGGAAGCCATCAACACCTCATCGCGCAAGATCGTGGACATCATTGCGGTCATCGACGGTATCGCCTTCCAGACCAACATCCTGGCACTTAACGCCGCCGTGGAAGCAGCGCGTGCCGGTGAACAGGGCCGCGGCTTTGCTGTGGTCGCGGCCGAAGTGCGCAGTCTGGCGCAACGCAGCGCCGAAGCGGCCAAAGAGATCAAGACGCTGATTTCAGACTCGGTTCAGAAGGTCGGCGTGGGCACGGCGCAGGTCGCCCAGGCAGGCGCCACCATGCAGGAGATCGTCGCCGGCATCCAGCGCGTGGCCGACATCGTGGGAGAAATCGCCTTGGCCAGCCGCGAACAGTCAGCCGGCATTGCCCAGATCAACCAGGCCGTCACGCATCTGGACGGCGTGACGCAGCAAAACGCCGCGCTGGTGGAGCAAACCTCGGCCGCCTCCAACGCCCTGCAGGATCAAGCGCGTGAACTCGCTGGTTTGGCAGCTTCGTTCAAGCTGGAACAGTATGCTGGCGCAGGCAGCAGCCAGGCCTTGGTGCGTTTGCGCTAGCGCCAGAGACATCTGTCAGAGTCGACCGAACGATTACCCTGGCCGCCGACGGTTGGGGTGCAGCCGCTACAGCAGCAACAGACGGCAGCACCCCATATTCAACCATCGTTCCGGGATTTCGTTGGGTCGGCCTATTGTTTTGACAGTTGTTACCCAGTGCTCAACTTATGGGGTCGCTGTCAAGCTCGGTTTCCCCGGTAAGTAGTTGTACGGTATTGAAGAGCTGGGTGTTACCTATCATCATCCGCTTGGCCTGATCGGCCCGAACCGACCTGTCTTGGGCTGCTGATGGTTCGCACGTTTGAGTGACGAGCTTGCTGAGAGGACAAGATTGCCAGCAGCCGATGTGCGATGACTCGTGGAAGACCCTATAGACCAACACTAAAAGGACGAGACATGACTACGACAAACAGAAACAACTTGAAGTTAACGGCACTGGCCGCCGCCGTACTGGCACTCAGCGCCTGCGGTGGGAGCGATGCCGTTGCCGAAAATAAAAATGTCAAGCCGGCCTATCTGGGCGAAGTCGCCAGCGCCAGCTACGACGGCATCAGCGACGACCTGCTCACAGCCGGCCTTGGCAAGACTGGTTTGGGTGGGGCGTCACCAGCCGTGGTGGACCCTTTGAGCCCGACGTCCGCCGAGCTGCGCAAACTTGCCATTTTCAACAACTACCGCGCCATCCTCGACATTACCGCGGGCGGTGGCTACGGCACCCTGTACGGCCCCAATGTCGATGCCAAAGGCGTCGTGGGCGCCAGTGAAGGCATGATCGCAGGCACCGAATATATTGCCTACTCCGATGACGGCACGGGGCGCCAAAACATCACCATGATGGTGCAGGTGCCCGCCACGTTCAACCCGGCCAGCCCCTGCATTGTCACCGCGACCTCCAGCGGATCGCGCGGCGTTTACGGCGCCATTGGTTCGTCAGGCGAGTGGGGCTTGAAAAACGGCTGCGCCGTGGCTTATACCGACAAGGGCACCGGCACCGGCATTCACGACCTCCAGAACGATACGGTTAATGTACAAAACGGCGGCCGCGCAAGTGCAACTGCGGCTGGAAAGGCATCGATCTTTACCGCCTTGCTGACTTCCATCGAACGCGCGGCCTTCAACTTGGCAACGCCGAATCGTTTCGCAATCAAGCATGCGCATTCGCAACAAAACCCCGAAAAGGACTGGGGCAAATGGACCTTGCAATCGGTTGAGTTTGCGTACTTTGTCCTGAATCAAAAATACGGCGATCTGGCCTCCGATGGCGTGGCGCATCTTAAAAAGCTGACACCGGCCAACACCATCGTGATCGCCTCCAGCGTGTCCAATGGCGCTGGCGCGGCACTGGCTGCGGCGGAGCAGGACACGCAGGGCCTGATCAGCGGCGTGGCGGTGGCCGAGCCCGAGGTCCAGTTGGCCCCCGATGCCCGCCTGAGCATCGTGCGCGGCACCACCACCCTGGTCGGCACCGGCAAGCAGTTGCTCGACTATTTCACACTGGCCAATTTGCTGCAGCCGTGCGCCGCGCTGGTGTCGCCCACCACCAATGTGTTCAACACGGTCAACGCGGCGATTGCGGGCAACCGCTGCAGCGCCCTCAAGGCCAACGGCCTGATCACCGGCACCACGACGGCCGAACAAGCCGCCAGTGCCATGGCCGCGTTGGTCGCGGCAGGCTGGCAGCCCGAAAGCAGCGACCTGCAGGCCTCGCACTACTCGTTCGCCACCCTGCCGGTCGCGTTGACTTACGCCAACACCTATGGCCGGTTCAGCGTCGCCGACAACCTGTGCGGCTTCAGTTATGCGGCCACTGGCGCGGCAACATCGGCGACCCCGTTTGCGCCGGTTCCCGCTTCTGCTGCTGCGCTGGCCACTTCGTTTGGCACCTCTAATGGCGTGCCGCCAACCGCTGGCATCAACATCGTCAACAACAACAGTGTGGGCGGACCTTTGCTGGATGCTGCCTCGTTGTCAATTGGCGGGGTGCAGGACTACAACATCGCCGGCGCGCTGTGCCTGCGCGAGCTGGTCACTGGCACCAGTGCCAACGCCGTGCGGGTCCAGCAGGGGATGAGCGAAGTGTTGCGTAGCGCCAATCTGCACGGCAAACCGGCGCTGATCGTGCAAGGCCGCAGCGACACGTTGTTGCCGGTGGCCTTCACCGGGCGGCCCTATTTCGGCATGAACAAGATCGTGGAAGGTGCCGCGAGCAAGTTGTCCTACATCGAAGTGACCAATGCCCAGCATTTTGATGCCTTCCTGGGATTCCCCGGCTATGCCGATCGTCTGGTGCCCTTGCATCGGTACTTCATCCAGGCGATGGACATGATGTACGCCAACCTGAAAACCGGCGCCGCACTGCCGACCAGCCAGGTGGTTCGCACCGTGCCGCGCGGTTTGGCGGGCACGGCTGCTAACCCGATCACGGCCGCCAATGTGCCGCCGATCAAGGCCGTGGCCGATGTGGCGGATCAGATCACCTTCGCCAACAACGTGGTGACCGTGGCCGACTGATACGTCATTGTGTGTATCCGTCCCATGGGGCAGGGCGTCTCCATGGGACTTTGTAGTTGCTGAGCGGCAGCTTGGGTCCCCAAGAAATAACCTTGCCCTGCGGTCACTCCTTCACCGGCACACAGCGGCAGAACAGATTGCGGTCACCATAGACGTTGTCGATACGGCCCACGGGCACCCAATATTTGGATGATTTCAGGCTGGGTACCGGGAACGCGGCCAGTTCTCTGGAATAGGGCCGATCCCAGGCCTCGCCGAGGAGCGCTGCGGCCGTATGCGGCGCGTGGCTGAGCGGGTTGTTGCCCTGCGGCCAAAGACCTTGCTCGACCTTGGCAATTTCTTCGCGGATGGCGATCATGGCGTTGATGAAGCGGTCCAGCTCATCCAGCGTTTCACTCTCGGTGGGCTCCACCATCAGCGTGCCGGGCACCGGAAAGCTCAGGGTGGGCGCATGAAAGCCATAGTCCATCAGGCGCTTGGTCACGTCTTCGGCGCTGACGCCGTGGACGCCACCACTGGTTTCTTTCAAGGGGCGTAAATCCAGAATGCACTCGTGCGCGACACGGCCCGGCTTGCCGTCCTCTGTCGAACTGGTGTAGAGGGTCGGGTAGTGGTCTTTGAGCCGGACGCTGATGTAGTTGGCGCTCAGGATGGCGACCTCGGTGGCGGCCTTCAAGCCTGCAGCGCCCATCATGCGGCAGTACATCCAGCTGATGGGCAGGACCGAGGCATTGCCCAATGGCGCAGCCGCGACCGCGCCGAAGCCGTTCGCGTCAGCGTGACCCGGCAAATACGGCACCAAATCAGCCACCACGCACACCGGGCCGACGCCGGGGCCGCCGCCGCCGTGCGGAATGCAGAAGGTCTTGTGCAGGTTCAGGTGGCTCACGTCGCCGCCAAACTCGCCCGGTGCGGCCAGGCCCACCAGGGCGTTCATGTTGGCGCCGTCCACGTAAACGCGCCCGCCATGGGAATGCACCAAGGTGCACAGGTCTTTCACGCTGGTCTCAAACACACCGTGGGTGCTGGGGTAGGTGATCATCACTGCGCCCAGGTTGGCGCTGTATTGCTCGCACTTTGTCCTCAGGTCGACCATGTCGACATTGCCGTTGGCATCACACGCGGTCACCACCACCTTGAAACCGGCCATGGTGGCGCTGGCCGGGTTGGTGCCGTGGGCGCTGGAGGGAATCAGGCAGATGTTGCGCTGGCTCTGGCCGCGCGCGGCGTGGTAGCCACGAATCGCCATCATGCCCGCGTATTCGCCCTGGCTGCCGGCATTGGGTTGCAGGCTGATGCCGGCGTAACCGGTGGCCTGGCACAGCCAGGCGCGCAGTTGCACATCCAGCTCGGCATAGCCCGCCCGCTGGTTCTCCGGGCAGAAGGGGTGAATGTCTGCAAACTCGGGCCAGGTGATAGGAATCATCTCGCTCGTGGCGTTGAGCTTCATGGTGCAACTGCCCAGCGGGATCATGCTGCGGTCCAGCGCCAGGTCAAGGTCAGAGAGGCGGCGGATGTAGCGCAGCATGCCGGTTTCACTGTGGTGGGTGTTAAAGACCGGGTGCGTCAGGTAGCTGCTGGTGCGAAGCAGGGCAGCGGGCAGCAGGGTGCTGGCGGCTTGCTCGAAGTCACTGACCTGCGGCACGGTTTGTCCGGGCTTGGCAAAGAAACGCCATAGCGCTTCCACATCGGAGCGGGTGCTGGTTTCGTCCAGCGACACGCTTAATGAATTGTTGGAGGCAAATCGCAGGTTAGCCCCCTTGGAGAGGGCGTTGGTAGCTATTAAATTGGTAGCATCACCGGTGTTCACCGTGAGTGTGTCAAAGGCGCTGGTGTTGGCTGTTCTGTAGCCCAGGGCCAGTAAGCCTTGCGCCAATACCGCCGTCAAAGCAGCCACCCGCTGCGCAATGCGCTTCAAACCTGCGGGCCCGTGATAGACGGCAAACATGCTCGCCACCACGGCGGGCAGCACTTGCGCGGTGCAGATGTTCGAGGTGGCTTTTTCGCGGCGAATGTGCTGCTCACGTGTCTGCAGCGCCAGCCGGTAGGCCGGGTTGCCGTGCGTATCGATACTCACGCCCACCAGGCGGCCGGGCATGGTGCGTTTGTATTCGTCGCGGCACGCCATGTAGGCGGCGTGCGGGCCACCGTTGCCCATCGGCGTGCCAAAACGTTGCGTGGTTCCAACGGCAATGTCCGCGCCCAGTTCACCGGGTGGGGTGAGCAGGGTGAGCGCCAGCAGGTCTGCGGCCATGATGACGATACCGCCCTTGGCCTTGTAGGCTTTGATCCACTCGCGGTCATCGCGCACCACACCGCTCACACCGGGGTATTGCAGCAGCACGGCAAAGCTGTCTTGCCCCAAGGCCTCATCGCCCTTGCAGGTTTTGACCTCAATGCCCAGCGGCTCGGCACGGGTCTTGATCACGGCCAGCGTTTGCGGCAGCACCTCAACGTCGACAAAAAATGTGGTCGATTTCGATTTGCTGGCTCGCTGCGCCATGGTCATGGCCTCAGCTGCGGCGGTGGCTTCGTCGAGCATGGATGCATTGGCCATCGGCATGCCGGTCAAATCCATCACCATGGTTTGAAAGTTGACCAGCGCCTCCATGCGGCCCTGGCTGATCTCGGCCTGGTACGGCGTGTAGGCGGTGTACCAGGCCGGGTTTTCAAGGATGTTGCGCAAAATCACGCCGGGCGTGTGGGTGCCGTAATAGCCCTGGCCGATGTAGCTCTTGAACACCTTGTTTTTGGCGGCCATGGCTTTGAGCTCGGCCAGTGCCGCGGCCTCGGTAATCGGCGCGGGGATGTTCATGGCCTGGCTACGCGCGATGCTGCGCGGCACGATGGCATCGATCAACGCGCCGCGCGACGTGGCGGCGACAGCGCGCAGCATGACGGCTTCGTCGGCCGCATCAATGCCAATGTGGCGGGCGATAAATTCAGAGGGGTTTTCTAGTTCAGACAGAGAGGGGGTAGAGGTCGTGGGCATGGCAGGCTCGATCATCCGTTCGCCCTGAGCCTGTCGAAGGGCCAGCGAAACTGGAAATGGGCAAGGGCTTCGACAGGCTCAGCCCGAACGGTGTGGCGTGGCGATCAGTGCGCGTCAGCCGCGTAGCTGGTGTAGCTGGTCTCGTCCATCAGCGCGTCCAGATCAGCCGGGTTGGCTAGTTTGACCTTGAAGAACCAGCCCGCGCCCATCGGATCGCTATTGGCCAGCGACGGGTCGGCACGCAGGGCTTCGTTGACTTCCACGATTTCACCGTTGGCGGGCATGTACACGTCAGCGGCGGCCTTGACGGACTCGACGACGGCGGCGGCGTCTTTTTGTGCGTAGGTCTTGCCCACTTCGGGCAAATCGACAAACACCACGTCGCCCAAAGCGTCCTGCGCATGGGCTGTGATGCCGACGGTACCGAGGTTGCCGTCAATGTTGATCCATTCGTGGTCGGGGGTGTATTTGATGCTCATAGGGTTCTCGAAGAAAAATAAGATGAAGAAACAAAAAAAATTAACCGCGGAAGTAGTTGGTCGGCACAAACGGCATCGCCACCACTTCCATCGGCACCGGTTTACCACGCACGATGGCGTTGATGCGTGTGCCCAAGGCAGCCAACGCGGTTGGCACGTAGCCCATGGCGATGGGCTGGTCGATGGTGGGGCCAAGCAAGCCACTGGTCACTTCGCCGATGTGCTGACCATTCAAATCCTGCAATTCGATGTGTTCGCGCACGGGAATGCGCTCCAGTGCCAAAAGTCCAACACGTTTTCGGGCTGCAGCCCCCGTACCACCTGCGAGTTGTGCTAGTATTTTTGTAGCACCCGGGAAGCCGCCGGCGCGCGCGCCGCCAGCGCGGCGCACCTTTTGCATGGCCCATTGCAAGCTTGCCTCAACCGGTGTGGTCGTTGTGTCAATGTCGTTGCCATAGAGCGGCAGACCGGCTTCCAGCCGCAGCGAATTGCGTGCACCCAGGCCAATCGGTTTGACTTCGGCTTGCGCCAGCAGTGCCTGCGCCAGCGCTTGCGCCTGGGAATCGAGCACTGAAATCTCAAAACCATCTTCGCCGGTGTAGCCGCTGCGGGTCAGGAAAACGTCAATGCGCTGATCGCCCGCCTGGATGGTGAAGTTGCCACCGGTCATGAACACCAGCTTTTCAACACCCGGTGCCAGGCGCGACAGGGCGGCCACGGCCAGCGGGCCTTGCAGTGCCAGCAAGGCGCGTTCCGGCATCGGAATCACCTGACACCGGCTGCCGATTTTGACCTGAATGTGCGCGATGTCACCGGCCTTGCAGGCGCCGTTGACGATGACAAAAATATCGCTGCCCCGGTTGACGAACATCAGGTCATCGATGATGCCGCCTTCGTCGTTGAGCAGCAGGCCGTAGCGTTGTTTGCCGACCGGCAAATCGATCACATCGACCGGAATCAGGCTCTCCAACGCGGCGCCAGCATCGGGACCGACCAGGCGCAACTGGCCCATGTGGGACACGTCAAACAGGCCTGCGGCGCTGCGTGTATGTTTGTGTTCAAACATCAGGCCTGCCGGGTACTGCACCGGCATGGAATAGCCGGCAAAGGGCACCATGCGGGCGCCGAGCGACACATGCAGGTCGTTGAGCGGGGTTTTCAGAAGGCTCTCAAGCGCGGTCGTCATCAGCGAACTCCAATAAAGGAAAAGGGGCATGTCAAATTCCATGGCCTCGACTGCTGTCCAAGCCATGGTCTGCCCCCGCTGTCCGCTTTACCTGAGAGATTCGCCGCGCCTGTGCATGCCATGCTGGCTGACAGACTGCGGGTTGCTCCTTCGGTGGATCAGCCGCTGCACCCAAGCGTCAGCGGTGACCTCTCTCCAGTGGGGAATCGCTCCAACCTCTTGCGAGGTTTGGAGCGTTTGTCAGTCCTTTTGCCTGAGCGTTCAAACTGCTGCGATCAGCAACTCTGCGCCTTCGGCGGCCACCTCAAGGGGCGGCTCTCTCCTGACCCGCAAGATTCTACAACTACATCCCGGCGTAATTGGGTCCGCCCCCGCCTTCGGGTGTGACCCAGACGATATTCTGCGTCGGATCCTTGATGTCGCAGGTCTTGCAGTGCACGCAGTTGGAGGCGTTGATCTGCAGCCTGTCGGTGCCGTCATCGTTCTTGACAAACTCATAAACCCCGGCCGGGCAGTAGCGCGCCTCGGGGCCGGCAAACTTGGCCAGGTTGATGGCAACCGGCACCGACGCGTCTTTGAGTGTCAAGTGCGCGGGCTGATTTTCTTCATGGTTGACGTTGCCGATGAAGACACTGCTCAAGCGGTCAAAGGTGAGCTTGCCGTCGGGCTTGGGGTAAACAATGGGTTGGCACTCGGCGGCGGGCTTGAGGTAGGCATGGTCGGGCTTGTCACGGTGAATGGTCCAGGGCATGTTGCCTCCCAGCCCAAACTGCTCGAAACCGTTTATCAGGGTGCTCACCCGCAAGCCATACTTGAACCAGGCCTTGAAGTTGCGCGATTTGTTGAGCTCGGTATAGACCCAGCTCTTCTCAAAAGCCTCGGGGTAGGCGCTCAGTTCGTCATGCTGGCGTCCTGCCGTGACGGCCTCAAAAGCCGCCTCGGCTGCCAGCATGCCGGTCTTGATGGCCGTGTGGCTGCCCTTGATGCGGCTCACGTTCAAGAAGCCCGCTTCGCAACCCACCAGGGCGCCGCCCGGGAACACGGTCTTGGGCAGCGCCATCAGGCCCCCGGCGGTGATGCTGCGCGCGCCGTAGGCCAGCCGCTTGGCGGTGACTTCGCCCTTGTCGTTTTCAAAGTACCAGCGCACATTGGGATGGGTCTTCCAGCGCTGGAACTCCTCGAACGGGCTCAGGTAGGGATTTTGGTAGTTCAGCCCGGTGATGAAGCCCAAGGCAATCTTGTTGTCCCCCATGTGGTACATGAAGGAGCCACCGTAGGTGCTGTTGTCCAGCGGCCAGCCCGCGGTGTGCATGGCAAAGCCGGGCTGGTGGCGCGAGGGGTCCACCTCCCAAACCTCCTTGATGCCCAAACCATAACTTTGCGGATCGCAGCCCTCGTCGAGCTTGTACTTGGCAATCAGCTGGCGCCCCAGATGACCGCGCGAGCCTTCGGCAAAAATGGTGTATTTGGCCAACAGTTCCATGCCGATCTGGAAGTTTTCGCCGGGCTCACCCTCCTTGTTCACGCCCATGTTGCCGGTGGCGACTCCTCTGACAGCGCCTTGCTCGTTGTAAAGCACTTCAGCGGCGGCAAAGCCGGGGAATATTTCCACGCCCATGTTTTCGGCCTGTGTCGCCAGCCAGCGCGTCAGCTCGCCCAGGCTGATGATGTAGTTGCCGTGGTTATGGCTGCATTTGGGCAGCAGAAAATTGGGGGTGCGATAGCCCGAGGTTTCACTCAGGAACATCATGGCGTCATCGGTCACCGGCTGGTTCAGGGGCGCGCCCATGGCCTTCCAGTCGGGGAACAATTCATTCATGGCAACGGGGTCCATGATGGCGCCCGAGAGGATGTGCGCGCCGGGCTCGGCGCCTTTTTCCAGCACGACGACCGACAGCTCTTTGCCTTTTTCAGTGGCCAGTTGCTTGAGGCGGATGGCGGTGGACAGGCCGGCAACGCCGCCTCCAACAACAACGACGTCGTATTCCATCGCTTCACGGGGGCCAAACTGGGCCAAGATTTCCTGGTTTGTCATGGTTGAACTCATCTGATAATGGGGCATGGTCCGGGAATGGACCGCGACCCGTGATTGTCGAACGCAGAAGCGATTTTAGGCGTTGATTTTGAAAAATAGAACGGTCGTTCTTTTGTTATTGATGGAGACTCTCTAAATGGCTTACAACATTGATCTTTCAGGCCGGGTGGCGTTCATCACCGGGGCCTCCAGTGGCCTGGGTGCCCAATTTGCCAAAACCCTGGCCAGCGCCGGTGCCGCCGTGGTGCTGGCGAGTCGCCGACTGGACAAACTCAAGGATTTGCGCGCCGAAATCGAAGGTCAGGGCGGTGACGCCCATGCGCTTGAACTCGATGTGACCGACATCGATTCCATCAAGTCGGCCGTGGCGCATGCCGAGACCGAAGTCGGCTCGATTGACATCCTGGTCAACAACTCGGGCGTCAGCACCACGCAACGCCTGCAGGACGTGTCACCAGACGACTACGACTATGTGTTCGACACCAACGTCAAGGGTGCTTTTTTTGTCGCGCAAGAGGTCGGCAAGCGCATGATGGCGCGCTCCAAAGGCGCAGCGCCCGGCACCTTCACGGGTGGGCGCATCGTCAACATTGCCTCGATGGCGGGCCTGCGCGTGCTGCCGCAAATAGGGGTCTATTGCATGAGCAAGGCAGCGGTGGTGCAAATGACCCGCGCCATGGCGCTGGAATGGGGCCGGTTTGGCATCAACGTCAACGCCATTTGTCCCGGCTACATCGACACCGAGATCAACCACCAGCACTGGCACACCGAACAGGGTAAAAAACTGGTGCAGATGCTGCCACGCAAACGCGTTGGGCAGGCCAAAGACCTGGACGCTGTGCTGGTCATGCTGTGTTCGGACCAAAGCCATTTCATCAACGGCGCCGTGATCTCGGCCGACGATGGTTTTGGCGTTTAAGCAGGGATGCTGAAAGGTATTCTGGCCGGGCTCGCTGCGGGCGCCTTGTGGGGACTGGTGTTTGTGGTGCCGCGCATGACGCCGGGGCTGTCATCGGTTGACCTCACCGCCGGTCGTTTTGTCAGCTACGGCCTCATGTCGGCGTTGTCGATGGGGTTTACCTGGGCCAGCCACAAACTGCCCACAGCGCGCCAAGCCGTCACGGCCCTCGGCATGAGCCTGCTCGGCGCTACCGGCTACTACCTGCTGCTGGCACTGGCGATTGGGCGTGCCGGTACCGAGGTGCCCACGCTCATCATTGGCACCATTCCTCTGTGGGTCATGCTGCTGGGCAAGCCCTTGGGAC
>Ga0209343_10001810_pt1 | contig 28429 bp, 34 predicted proteins | sample RifCSPlowO2_02_FD_184026 | JGI IMG/M metagenome (GOLD analysis project Ga0209343, IMG submission 184026) | Groundwater microbial communities from Rifle, Colorado - Rifle CSP2_plank lowO2_0.2 (SPAdes) (version 2) | ecosystem: Environmental > Aquatic > Deep subsurface > Groundwater | place... | reverse complement strand
CTCATGTGATCCCGGATGGTTCTCTCAAACGGCACGAAAACGGCACGTTCAAGTGAGAGCGCTATTGCGGTCTCCGTAACTTGTTGAACAGATTGGCTCGCCGCACTGGACGATTTCCGCAACTGGCTCATCCGAGAGGCTGCTTGAATTGGCCTGTTCTTGATCGGGTTCGCCAGGGTTTCGCGAGTCGAGGCCTTTCTGAGTCCTACACGGCATGCGAGCGAAGAGCGCGAAGACAACGGGCGGGTTTTGGTGAAGGACAGCCAGACGCATCACCTTGAGGGGCAGACCGTGGCGACCCCGTGGAGGTTGGAATCCGTCTTTTGCTCCTCTGACACCTTCCCATTGTTTTTGTGTGGCGGAGCCGTACGATCGATCGACCACCATGCCCACCATTCCCGCCAAACCGTCCTTTCGTGAGCGCCTGCCGCGGCTTTACGAGCTCAAGGACATGGTCGAGGATGCCGCGCATCCCGACGCGTACTTCCAGAACTTCGAGGACGGCCTCGCCGAGCACAAGAGCAAGCTCGCCGCGTTCCTGAAGCTCGATCGGCAGCTTGCAGTTCTCGACGAAAGGGCCTGGCCCGACCTGAAGGAACGCGCTGCCGCGGTGCTACAGAAGCGGGAGCCTGGCCGCGGCTGGCGGCTGCTCTTCGATGTTTTCAGCGAGGCGCGCGCCTACGGTTATCTGGTGCGCCTCGGCTGCACAGGCGTGCGGTTCATTCCGCGCGGCAAGCGCAAGACCCCGGACCTCGCCGCCACGCTTGCCGGTGAACCCGTGTTCTGCGAAGTGAAGACGATCAATATTTCCGGCGAGGAAGCGGACAAGCGCCGGCGCATTGGCGAGGGCGAGATGATCGGCGGCAGCGTGAGCATCACCTTGCCGCAGGGGTTTCTCGACAAGCTGACTGCCGCGTTCGAGCACGCAATCGGGCAGCTCGATGCCGCGGACCCGGAGCGCAAGGCGCACCGCTTCGTTGTTGCCATGGTGCATTTCGACGACTGGGTGGGCGACTACCAGCCTGAATACTTCGCGCAGATGGATGCCCACTTGCGGCGGCATCCGGTGGCGGACGCGCAGCTCGTGTTCTGCCCCGCCAGCAATCTCTTTGAGCGTAATTTCGCCATGACAATGGCGACGGTGCTACCGGAATAGCCGCGGACTTCCATCTGGAACATCCATTCTTCACCGTTGTGCATCACTTGTGTGACGCGGATCACAGAAGCGATGCGCCTCGCTGCCCAAGGAACAAAACTGCGCTTTCTTGGAATCGGGAGCTAAGAGAGTCCGCGATGTTCTCAGCCAGGAGGAAACGGATCGAGTTCGTGATCAGGCTTGTAGTCGTCGGGGTGCCGATCGCCCTTCGTGCCTTCCGGTGGCGCACTGTCATCCGCCCTGATGTAATTCCCGACGCAGCCACGCCGACCAAACCGATCGACATCACCGAGATGCACCCACCCGTAGAGATCGAGCGCGTAGGCACAAAACCATACGCCCGGAGTGTTTGACTCGATCCAGACGCACTCGTACACGCATTTCCCGTTGCGCGTCACCACCCGATCAACTTTGCCAAGTTCGCGATTGAATCGAAGCACTCGGATCATCTCCGGCACAATCGGGTGAACCGGCTGAAGTTGCCCGGTGTCCTTGTCGGCTTCGGCCAGCGGCGGGAATGCCATGAGGTTCGGCCCCACGTCGGCGAACTCGCCGTACAGCGCCGCGTGAAAGCCGAGCACCCATCGCCGGATGATTGCACGCAGGTCGAACCCGCCCGCAGCGACGAATGGCTGGCCGTCCGCCGCGATGCCAGCCATCAATTCCATCTTCAGGTGCTCGGGATCTGGGGCTCGCTGGTGCAAGATTCCGACGAGTTGCCCGATCGTCTGATCCTCCAGATGGCGGTCGTGGTTGCAGGCGTAGTGCGTAGGGAGAATCAACGGGAAATTTCGATCGGTCTCCAGGAAGATTGCCGTTGGCGGGACGTGATCGCGATTCTTCTGATCGCCGTCTTGAAACGGTACGCCGCACAAGTAGCAGAACGCCAGCCGCTGAGCGGGCCGTACAGCCTGTTGAGTCCGCAATTCGATCGCCACGACGCCCCTTATTGAGTGGAACCCTACGCGCGACATCGCGCCGTTCACTGAGCCACGCGGATACGAGAACCCGAACGCCCTGCGAATCGGTCAATATGCCGCCTTATGGCAACGTCCGAGTCATTTTTTGATCGTGCGGAAAATCTCGCCAGTCGAAGTATTCACCCGAATACCCAAACAGCTTCAGGAACACGCGATCCAGAAAACTGACCATGAAGCAGAACTCTTCAAGCTGCGATGCCGCTGGCGGGTGCTTCGCCCACTCCTCGGCGGTGCCGCCCTGGCAGTAGAATTGGCCCGTATGGACTAGGTAGTCCCGGCACAGGATGAAGAGCTCGATCTCGTCCGGTGGAACTGTCAGCGCCGCGTACCTACACAGCGCCTTGAGAATCCCGCGAAACGCCGACCGGTTCAGGCCCCGAATCTTTCCGTCTGATGCGATCGACGACGCCTTTGTGGCATCAATCCCCGCCTTCTCAAGGATTGGGCGTATGGCGCCCACGATCTCCGCGGCGAGCGGCCGAAATGCCGCGTCCGGCACGACGTTCTCGCTAACAGGAGCGACACCAGCGCGCAGGAACGCGTGCTTCAGTTTCTCAATCGCGAGCGCGAGCTTTCCTGCGCGGGTTTCAAGGAAGTCGTGCTCGACCTTGGCGTCCAGGTACGCATCAACGACGGAGCGATCAGTTCTCAGCACGGGCGACATCGATAGGGCCGCCGCGGCGTGCTGCACGAATGCCGCAGTGGCCGCGCGGTGCTCATGATCGCCACGAAGCGGAGCCCACGGCGAGTACGCCTTAACAATGCTTGATCGATGCGTCGTATGAACGATGTGCTTGCCGCTGTAGTCGTGGCGATAGATCCACACCACCTTCGTACCGCGCATCACTGACAGTGCAACGCCGAGATCGTTGACCGCACCGACAAGATCTGCGCCCTCGATACCGTCCGTCTTCGGTACGACAAGCTCCGCCAACACTTCCGCAGACTTGTGCGTCATGACGCGGCGATGCAGATGATTCGCGTCCTCGACGGCGACAATCGTTCCGTTGATCGCTCGGTTTCCGACAGCCAGCGTAACCGGGAGACCCCGCGTGTAGTGCGTCCCGCCTGGCCGCTCAATCGTGACGCCGACGATTCCCTCGAAATCGAAGTTCACGAGCCCGAACCGGTGATCTGTCACTGCGGCAACCGTCGTTCGAGAACATTCGAGTTGGTTGAGCCGAAGCGCGGCGTAGCTGCCTTCAATGGTCATCTTTGGGAGATAGTTCGTCGATCGAGCATTTCCCTCGTTCGTGAGCGTCCAGCCCTCACTTGTGATGCCACAAAAGCTTACGGGTTCAGGGTCTACCCCGCCTCCGAACCACGAAAACGCGTCGTCGTTCCTGTAGTGTCCGAGAACCACGATCCGCCCGTCTGGAAACTGCGCGGCGTTAAACGCCAAGGTCTTCGCCGACCCGTCTTCCCAGTTGACGGTACCGGTTCCCGAATACGAGATGAGCGCCCGGCCATATTCGTCGAGTGGCAGGTCGACGGCGGGTTGTGGCTGCTGAACGGCGGACGGGGACGTGCGCTTTCGTCGGGTCGCAATCAACCAGCGGTACAGAGAGACGAACGGGCGTGCAAGATAGCGAGCAGCCCGCGCCAGCGCATCGAGCAGGTTGCTCATCGCACTTTTGGGTGCAGAGGCATCAAGCGCGAGTACACGAATCGGTGTTGGTTCAAGAGCCAGCGGCAACGACGATTGGAGATCTCGTCGGTGGACATTCGGCGCATTTAAGGAAGGTCGACGCCCGCTACAGCTCATCGCCGTGCGCGGAATCCGCGCTCGGCTCGTCGTCTTTGATGAGCGCCAGAGATTCGTTGAACGTGTCCTCGTAGGCCTTGAGCAGAAACTCGTTGCGACTGGGCGGAAGCCTTCTGCCCCTCGACCACTCGTATACTGCCTGATGGACGGAGATCGGCCAGACGGTGCCGTCATGGAACCGCCGGTCCAAAATCTCTGGCCAGGTCAACCCGTCTCGAATCATATGCGGCAAAAGCGACTCGAGTTCCTGAATGCTCATCATCGTTAGCGGCTTGATGTGCGTGCGGTCGCCGACGATCGATCGGAAGATGCCATCCGCGTATTTATTGAGCCAGAAGCTTTCGACGGCCGCCTCGTAGCACACGAGAACGGGGTAGATCGCCTTCGGGCGCATCGCGGTCTTCAACCGCTGCTCGTCGATCGCGAGCGCCGCCGCCGCGAGCTGCGAGACGCCCTTGCGCTCGCCGGTGTCCTTTTCGACAAACTTCTTGCGACAATCCTTTTCGAACTCGGCGAAGTTCCGCTCTGATTTCGCGGCGTGGGTGAGCAACGAACCCTTGAACTCGAACACCACGACGTCCGCGCCGAAGTCCAGGACCGCGTCAGCAGCACCGGCGTCGAACGGCAACTCGAATTCAAGTGGGTTCGTGATGCCGTCCGGGTAGTTGAAGCGCATCAAGTCCCTGCAATACAGATGGAATATCCGGCCCCACAGTTGCGCGAAGCGATCGCGCTGCTTCGAGGGAAAGCCGTCGAACAGGGACCAGTAAACGCCGACGGCAAGCAGCTCGAAAATGAACTTAACGTCGATCGGTATGACGATCTTTTCTGCCACGAAGATGAACGGCGTTCGGCGAAACGCGCGATAGTCGCCGATGAACCGATCGGTCTTGAGTGCCGCGCCGAGCTCGTCGGCGCTCTTGAAGCCGTCGCCCGCTAGTTCCTTCCGAAACTCTTCAATCGTTCGCGCGCGGTTCTGAAGAAACAGATCGAAGTGCTCCCGCGGGATCTTCGTGCGGGAAAACAGGGCGTCGACGTCGAAACGGAAGCTCTTCGTATTGTCAATCAAGTCCTGCGGCTTGAGGACGTTGAGTGCCGAGTAGAATGCGGTGACGATCGCCACGTATTCGTTCAGCGGAATCCCCGCTACCTGAACGTTCATCGGATCGAGCGACAACGCGTTGCGCCCGGCGACGACCTCAGGCTCATCAGAACGTAGATACTTGTTGAGGAGCATGCTCGCGCGGCCGAAGGAGTACGCGAGGTCGCGGCTGTTTGACACCTCCCAGGACGCGAGTTGCTCCATCATGAGCTTCGCATCCTCTGACGTGCCCTGGCCGTCTCGATACTCCTTGCCGGTCACGAACACGTTCGCGGCCATTGCGGTATTGCCAATCGACCGCCAGGTCGTGCGTGGTTTCTCACCTGATGCCTCAGCATGAGCACATTAGTCGATGGAAAGTTCTCGATTTATGAGCACGCACGATGAGGGAAGGGGCTTTCGGTCCCTCGAATATCGTGACCGCCACAAAATGAACAAGGACGAGGCCTTACGGACCTACGGAATTGTCCACTTCGGCACGGTGTTTGCCTGCGGCGACTATTTCCGTTTCCCGCGAACCCTATAGGCAATGCTGGAAACGGAAACGGGAAACGGCGCTCGCCAATGCCCAGGTGTCCTGACTCCCCGCCGCGAGCTCGCATGCCCGTCGCCCACAAGAGCTTAAGACCATGGCGCGCAGGCAGGGTCAAGCGTGGCGAAGCCACCGAGCGGAGCGAGGGAACGCTTGACGCTGCCGAGCACCATGGTCTGCTTGTCGGGGGGCGACGGGCTCCGAGCCATCAATTACCGTGCAAGAGGTGCCATCAAGTTCCGTGCTCACGCTCATGCCGGGACGCACGACAAAATGGATTTTATCGCGACGAGGATCCCAACCTGCTGAAAGAGCTGAACGCGATGATCGAGTCCGCTTGGATCGCTCCGCATGGCGACCTTGCGCTGCTCGTCGGTGAGACACATTCGCTCGAGCCATTCATGCACCGGGCCGCCGAACTGTTCTTTCGACTGCAACAGATTGATGCCGGCAAAATCGGTCAAGAGTTGCGCGGCGTCGTGCTTTTCGATTTCGTCCCACAGAACCTGCGCCGCGACGTCTGGCTGGCCCTCATAGATCGTCGCAGCGATCACCCAATGCGGGCCGTCGGCGTACTTACCTGACGCCGGCAATGTCGGTCCGACCGGAACAAAAAGCCCTCGTCGTCCCGTCAGTTGTCGGGCGACCTTGAGGAGTTCGTCGGGGGTGGGTTGCTGGAACATCGGCCGACTCCATTCCGAGTCCCAGTTTTTCCGATCGGCCGAGCTACGGCAAGTGCCGGATCAGATGCAAGGGGATGATGAGGGTCTCTTAGAGGGCCCCGCTTGGGGCGTTAAGATGCGTGCGAACTCCGTGATCCCGCAGGTGTGGCAGAAACTGATATCCAGGAATTTCACACGCGTCGAACTTCGCGTACCGGGACACAACCTCGAGATCGCGCTTACTCTCCGGTCGAAGTCAGAGTGGCCGTTGAGCCCTTAAAGATTGACTGCCCACACTTGGCACACGTCGCGGCGCCGAGCCGAAATGAACTCTCCGGGAATGCATGTCGCAACGTGGCGCTCGTGGAGAGCACGACCTTCGTCATGTCCTGCGATTGCACGAGCGTTCCCCATTCATACCGATGCCCCGTGATCCCAGTCGAAGTCGCGTAGAAGTTGATCCGCCCTTTGTCGTCGATCTCCATCGGGCCGTGCAGAAGCGCCTCTTCAAGATCGCGACGGATCGCACTTGTGCTCGGATCCGTGAAGATCGATTGCAGGCGTTCCGCCGTACTCAACACCGTGTGCTTCTGGTGCTTGACTTTATGATAGTTCGATTCGAGCAAGGCGACGCTCGGCAACTCGCGCGAGTACCCCAATTCGAAGCGGCATCGCGAGCAGTAGTACTCGGACATGCGTTATCGTCGATCACTCTAACACGGCCGTGCTACGATCTTCGGCGTGCGTGACGACTTCTCGCTCGGGGCGAAAGAGGTACTCGCGAAGCGCGTCGGATTTCGCTGCTCGAACCCCGAATGCCGTCAACTGACGGCCGGTCCGCAAGCGGATCCGACAAAAGCGGTCAACATCGGTGTCGCGGCACACATCACGGCCGCGTCGCCGGACGGCCCACGTTTCGATCCCTCTTTGACCCCGGAGCAACGGCGCTCGCCCGAAAACGGCATTTGGCTGTGCCAAAACCACGGAAAGCTCGTGGACAATGACGCGATCAAGTACTCCGTCATTCTCTTGCGCGAATGGAAGCGGATCGCTGAGGCGATGACCGAGCGGGAGCTCGTGAACCCGCGAGGCGTATCAGACCGAACGGGCGCGGCCGTCGCGAAGGCGGAACGCATGATGCCGGCCTTGATCGCTGAAATGCGCGCCGATCTCAGAGAGAATCCTCTGCGCCGCGAGTTCGTCGTCCTTAAAAAGGCGTGGTCGTACTGGGCCAAGGGAAATGAACTCGTCTACTTCTACGATGACCATCAAGAACTCGACAGCAAGGTTCAGGTCTTGGCGAGCCTAGGTCTAATTCGAGAGATCTCCTACAACAACGTGAATCGTTTCCTTTTCGCCGAAGACTTCGTGGAGTACCTGTCGGTCGCATCGTCTGCCGGCTCGTCAGCGTAGAACCCAGATGTCGAAAGCCCTCGTAGTGCTCGGCCTGTGCGGCTCTGGGAAGAGCCATCTGATTGAGGCGCGCGGCCTTCGGCTGTTCGACGGGCCAATCGGGACGCCGTCGATCCTCGACGACGCGATCGCATGGCTTAACAGTGGCCGGGACTGCGGAATCGAAGAGATTCACTACTGCATTCCGAGTTACCGCGAACCGTTCGAGCGTCGGCTACGCGGCGACGTACCGGGCGTCGAAATCGAATGGGTGTGCTTCGCGAACGATCTTGACTCGGCGAATTGGAACATCACCCATCGCAAGAACAAAGGCGACGCTGAAGCTCATCGCGGCATCAATGGCCGCCTTCATCTTCAGTACATCTGTCCGGCCGGCTCGCCGATTCTTCCCATTCACCGCGTCTCGGCCTCCTGAACAATGAGCCGCAAGACTGGCTCATCGAAATCAAGGCCGATACCAACACACAGCGGCTAGCGACTGAGCCGAGACGGGTTCAGTGCGAGACAGACAGCCGAGATACGCCTCGGAACGGGCGGGGCGATGACGCCATGAAGCGGCTCGGCCGAGGTTTCATATCGTGCCGACTTTTCAACAACGGGGGACCGCGAATTTCATCGCCGCCCCTCCAGTACGGCTGCCATGCGGTCGAGAGCGCTGATAGCTTCCGTGTACTGAATCTGAACCCGAGGCTCCTTTGGAGCTGCTGCAGCGAGCTCGTGGACCTTGGCGCGAATTTCCCCGTGGAACTGTAGGTCTCCGACGGGGTCCGGATACTGCGGTATGTAGTTCAATTCGTGCGAGGCATTGGCCGTTACTTGGCTTGCCGGCAGCGGGACCAGCCGGGTCGGATGGTTGGGCGTGAGCGCCGCAACAGCGCTGGGGTGAACCGCGACGCGAATCCCTTTAATGCTTCCCTCCGCATCGACGGCATGGACAACTCCAGATCCAAAAAACTGAGCCGATGAATACTTGACGTTTGGGTCATCTTCGTACGCGAAGCCGTAGCGCACAAAGGAACCCAGCCCAATACCCATGCGCAGCGGCATGTCTCGATTTAGGCCCTTGATCATCATCGTCTCGGTGAATTCCATACAGTCCTCGGCGTTGGTCGTTGCCAGGAAGAGCGAATCAGAGAAGATGATCACCGACACGGGTGCGCGCCAGACCTTGTAGTTGAGACAGTCGTTCGCTGTACGATGAAACGTCCGGAAGGCCTCACCTAGCGGGTTACCAGTCGCAGCTGCAGGGTTCGGCCGCTCGGGACGCGCGAATATTCGCCCTCTAAACTCCAAGTTCTCCGGATAGGGCACTCGATGCCGGAGCACCAGCTGCTTGAATCCGAGCATGTCAGCGAATAGAACGAAGTAGTCAGGCGTGCTCGTCATGCGTGTCCGCAAGGAATCGGTTCTGAGTACGCAGAAAAACGGTCATCAATTCGAGGGTTCCTAGGCGACGGCCGGTAGCACCGTCCCGCGGCGAAGTGGCATCACCGTCCGATCAATCACACATCTTCTAAGGTCTCACGATCTCTGAGCGTGTTCGTGAGTCATGTGCTCCGAAGAGGATCTGTTCAGCCGGTTGCGGAAATCGTCCAGTGCGGCCTGCGCAGCCACAACGTATTGAATTGTAAGCAGATAGACCACCTGACAAAGGCCGATCCTCACAACTCGCTGATTTTGTTGGTTTTATTGGCGTGGCTCGCCGCACTGGACGATTTCCGCAACTGGTTGATTCGAGAAGCGGCGTAAACTGCAGAATCTTCTCCAGTATTTCGCCTCGTGATAAACCTCTAGACGCTAGACGCTAGACGCTCAGCCGACCCAGCCGGTATCCAGCTGCAGCTCATGGCCCGGCTCGCCATCGAGCACCGGGAACCTGGGCCGTTGGCAAAACTGCAACTCGAAGACCGCGAAGCGGTGCAGTGTGGGATCGGGGTCTACTGGTCTGCGCGCCCGCGTCGTCGCGCCTAAGCCCAGTCCTCACCAGGGCGCGACATCCTTCACAAACTCCTCTGCAATGAACGGCCGGTAGCTCTCGTTCTCATTCGTAAACACCTTGTCGCCGATCTCGCCGACAATCGTCACGACAGGTCCTTCGTCGCCGAGCGTAATCTTGAACGGCTGCCGGGACAGCGCCTAGGCAATCTGAGCCCGCTGCGGCTCGGGCACCTCGGCCAAGAATAGCTCATAGACGGATTTCGGGAAGTCGAACGTCAGCATGTGCGACGAGCCGTTTTCCTGATGGTAGGCGGATGTAATCGTGTAGAGGTCGTCTTCCATCTTGCCGATGAAATTGACTTGCACCTCCATAGCCATGCCCATGTCGGGCAGGAATCCCGGCTTGATGCCCATCGGCCAGGCCGAGCGGCATCCGACCATGTCGACCAACGACAGCCAGACTTTGGCAATGTCTTTCAGTTCGACATCGATCAACGGCTCGTAGTGCAACACGTGCCATAACGTGAAATGGCGCCCGTTACAAAGCGCGTAGAACATCGCCCGCACGTCGCGGTGCATCGCATATGAATAGGGCTGCTCGACGTTCTTGCCGGTGTCGATCGCCTCGCGTGGCGCCTTGGCGTCCAGAATCCAAGCCGGCCGGCCGTCGCGCTCCAGCACGTAATCCGGAATGATCGTGATGTCCTTCTTGACGGTTCCGAAATACACGAACGGATGGTCGAGCTTTCGGCTGCGGATGATCTGGTAGGGCGGCGACGCTGAATAGCCGAGCGCCCTGAGCAGCGGTGCGACCAATTCCTCGCGCACCGCATCCTCACCGAACTCCGGATTGTCCAGCAGGCTGAAATCGAAGTCGCCGAAAGGATTGACCATCCCCCCGGATCTTAGCCAACTCGGGCCGCCACCATGCTTTTCGATCGGCTACTGGGCGACTCGCCTCAGTCACCACTCGAAGAGTTTGATGATGATCGGAGCCCGGTCAGGATCGGGCTCGATACGATGCGTGGCCAGGTTGTTCTGATACCCGGTACATGCAGACCCTGCCACGAGAAGATCAGGGGTCGCTAGAGGCCGGTGGCGCCCCGGGCGCGCATCGTGGCCTTGCGTCCCAGCCAGGGCAGGGCCCCGAGCGCCAGGAAGAGCGCCGGGACCAGGCACCAGGCGATCATGTACACGATGTATGCGGTCAGCTTAATGCTCAGCGAGAAGTGGCGTTCGATGATCATCGACAGCGGAACCCCCAGCGTTAGGATGCCTCCGTTCAACCAGGCTGAGCCCAGCGCGGTCAGCAGGCGGTCGCGGGTATTGCCGCCCGCGCGCAGAGAGAGCCAGGCTCCCAGCGCACCGATGAACGGCAGCGCCAGCATCCACAGCGGCGCCAGCACGATCGATACGCCATTCCGCGTGAAAAACACCCAGGGTGGCAACTGCGGCACGCTCAACCAACTGCACCACAACTGAGATGAGGAAGGTAGACAGGACCGGAGCCCACAATTGCCGGACACGCATGTTCATGGCGTCCTCCTTGTCGCGTTCTTCGGCGCCGCCGCGGGGGGATGGATCGAGCAGGCTGACTTCGGCAATCAGGTCACTTGTGCAATACCGCGGGCCCCTGCGCGGCGGCCGTGCCGGTTGGAGCATCCTGCGTCATCGCTTCGGTCTCTCTTGCGGTTCGCGCATGGCTGCTTGGCAGCATAACCGACTCGCGACACGGAATCGGTACCCTCGCACCTAGCGTACGATGCGAACACACTGGGCGCGGGCGAGTGGCAGACCGCCATTCGTGCTGCCGGCGCGGCACGGCGCGAGCCGCAGCTGCCGAGTTGACCAGAAAAGCAGCAACACGCCGCCGACATGGCAAGATGACTGAATGGCTCAAGGCGATTCGTTCACACCGCCGTTCGAGGTCGGCCAACTTGGACGGTTCACCGGTGAGTTGAACGGCGAGACGGACCGTGGTGCAGCGCTGGTGGCGGCTTCTCGGCTCGATGAAATCCTGAAGGATATCCTGGCGTCATTTCTGCGCAAAACGAAGTCAAGCGACGACCTACTTCAAGGTTTCAACGCGCCACTCGGAACGTTTTCAGCGAGGGCCTCAGCGTGTCATGCGCTCGGACTGATTCAAGACAACGAATTCGACGAGATCACGAAGATCCGGAAGGTCCGCAACGAATTCGGGCACCAGTGGCAGGATGTCAATTTCGACTCGGAGTGCATTCGCGACCTCGTGGACGCGTTGCCTTGGGCTGGACCCGAGGAATACGAAGCCGAGGCGTCGCGCCGATCTCGGTTCACGACCGCGGCGGTGATGCTGCAGGTGGACCTGATGTGGCGGGCTCGGTTAGTGGAGCGCGAGAGGATCGAAAGTCGCACCTGGGAACATACAAGCGCGGAAGACGCAGCAGCAGTAAACGATTGAACCATGGCCCTGCCTCTCAACGCTCCGTTCGTGAAGTACGCCGCTGATATCTTGGCGGACACCAGCTTCGGGTTGTCAGGCGGCAAGATCGCCAGCGAGTGTGCAGCATACGCCGTCGAATGGGGGGTTGACATCCCGCACGCCACATACCCGTTTGGACCTGACGTCCCGAACAAGCGCACCGCGCTCAATCAGAATCTGCTGAAGTTCTCGGAGCCACAGCGGTACGCGGTCATTCGCGCGCTTTGCGATCACAACTCGGTCAAAGATCGAGCCGAGGTCCAAAAACTGAAGCTGATGCTGATCAGCCGATACGGCCACCTGGCGAATGAGACCGTCGGCAGCGAGCTAGATCAGGAGCTCATCGAGCGGACGAAGCACTGGCTGGCAGGTTTCCCCGCGGCGCTAACGCCGTACAGCGAGGCCGTCCAGAAGCACGCCAATCATGTGTTTCTGCGCAATGTTCTCGATGACATGCGGCTTTCCCTCGAGCTGCTGCTCAAGGCAGTGCTGGGCAACGAGAAGTCGCTGGAGAATCAAGTTCCGCAGCTTGGCGGCTTCATCAAGGAAAAGGGCGGGTCTTCAGAGCTCGCCAACATGTTCGTGAAGCTCGTGGACTATTACGCGAAGTACCAGAATTCATACGTGAAGCACGACGACGCCGTCATCGAGGAAGAGGTCGAATTCGTCATCGAGTTGACGTCGTCGTTCATGAAGCACCTGGTCCGGCTCTCATATCGTTGATTCACCAACGCTAGCAGCGATGCCCGCTCACACGTTCGACGGTCTGGACACCAGGTTTCGAGGCGTTCTCAAGCGAACGTCCTGGACGCTATGCATAGGCGCTGGTCTGTCGACAGAAATACTCCCCTCGTGGAAGGGCCTGACACAGGAGGTGTTGTCGCGGTCGATGGGCGTGCTGCTCGACGACGCCGAATTCGCCAAAATCGCAAACGGCACGGGCTGGGGATTTGACGCGTTGCTTCAGGCGGCGTTGAATGCATGGCTCGCGCGAGGAGAGACCGAAGAGGGTTTCTCGACGCTGCTGGAGGACAGTCTCTATCGAACGCTCCTGACGGAGGCACGTCGTCTCGGCATCGAGCGTCACGTTGTGGCGGCGTTCGCCACTCCTCAGCTGCTGCGGAAGGATGAATTCGCGGGTGTTCTGGAGTTCCTGAAAGACAAGGCGACGTCGACTTATGCCCTGTCTGAGATCCTGCTGGAGGCAGTGCATCGTGAATGCGCTCCGAAGGCGATCATCACGCTTAACTACGACACGGTCCTGGAAACGATCATTCGCATGCTGGAGATTCAGAGCCGGTCCGCGAGCTCAGGCCGTCACGAGTTCCCGCCTGCCAATTTTTGGCGGATTGTTGGACCAGCAGGTGGCCACACCGATGCAGTGCCGATCATCCACATTCATGGTTGCGTCATGCCTCGGACAATCAGGCGACGGTTTCGTGGTCCGCATGACACGCGTGAGTCCGTCGTAGGACCCGAGATGAGCTACTCGCGTTTGGCCGGGAGCGCTGGAGGTTGGGCTCAGACGACATTCATGAACTACGCGTACTCGGACGCAGTGGTGCTCATCGGTCAATCTCTAGCCGATCCGAACATGCGCCGATGGCTCGCATGGTCTGCGTCCGTCCGAGCAGCGGAGAGCTCTCGGAGAGCGAAGCGCACGATAGAGGTTCTTCCGCACTTCTGGTTTAAGAGGCGATCAAAGGACGCGCGGGAGCGGATGTTCTTTGAGAACTCGGTGACGCACCTCGGTGTGCGTGTCGTTTGGCTCGATAGTTGGGGCCAGACCGCCGACGTGATGCGGAATCTGCTCGCCATCACACCACCGCCTTGAAGTCAGCGCCGGAGCGTGTGCGATACGCCGATACCGAGCTTCGCGCGCAGCGGAGGACGCCTGCATGAAACCAGACGAATGGTGGAAGAATTTTGCCTTGGGCACGGAGCTCGATGTTGCCGGGACATTCATCTACAACGGCATAAAGTCGCTCCATGACCTCGAGTTCTTGGACCAGCCGGTTGATATTTTCGAAGTGCTCTACGGTCTGTCTGTTGGGATCGAGCGGTTGCTGAAAGTGGCCGTAATCCTGATCGAGCATGACGATCAGATCGACATCGAGGAGCTTGAAGAAAGCTTGATCACCCACAGCACAATCGAGCTCGCGAACAGGGTCCAGGGGCACGTCGACCTCGGCCTAGCAGATATCCACCGCGAATGGCTGTCATTGCTGGCGAAATTCTACAAGTCGTACCGTTACGGTCGGTACACCTTCGCTGCCGTGCCGGCCGTGTTTGAAGAAAAGCGTGTCTTTCTGGAGTTTCTCGCGAAACACCTGCGATTGCAGGTCGGCGACGACGAGTGGGCCTCGCGGCGAAACACTAATCAGATTCGCGGGTTCGTTGGGAAGTCGTCAAGAGGATAACTGACAACGTGTTCAAGGTCGTCCGCCAGCGTGCGACTGCCCTCAACGTATACACCACAGAGATCAGAGGTGACTCTAGAGCGATCAAGACTTTTTACGGAACGCGCCTCGATTTCATCGATGAAACGATAAAGAAGAAGGAGCTGCTGCTATTTCTGATGAGTCAGAAAGCTGATGGCGCCCATGTGCAGTTGCTCAAATCCCTTGACGCACTGGAGCTGGAGCCAGCGATGGTGCCTGCATACATCAAGGCGCTGCTGAACGACCTCCACCTGCCGTACGTTGGCGGCGTCATTGACGAGCTATACACGGAAGTGACGAATGCGTCAGAACGGCTCGCCGTATTGGGCATCATGGACGACGAGCATCTCTCATACGGTTCGGACGATGAGACAGAGATCTGAGGGGCGTAGTCCAGTCCCGTTAATTACTCCAGATGTTGCCGAGGGTTCGTGGAACAGGATTGAGTCGGAGCCGCCCCCGACGAACGAAGAAATCGTCCCCAGATCATGAGTTCGATAGTCGTCCAGCGCGGCCAACTCCACGCCGAGTCCTTGTGAGCGCGAGAGATCGCGCGACACACCTCAGACCCTCTGGCGGGTTCAAATCGGCTGTTCGCAACCGACATTATCTGCAGCTGTGGCGCCCAGCGGCTTGACACTGCTGCGATACCGTTCGGCGCTTTGGGCTCGCCCATTGGACGACTTCCGCCACTGGCTAAACCGCGAGGCCGCCTGCGTCCGCCGATTCGTGCCGCGAGCGCACACGAACCAGCTCGGGGGGCTTGCGGTAGCAACACCGTCGGAGTTCGAATCCCCTCTTACGCACCACCTTTAGAATCAGTCGTTTACATCCATGAATGGCCTCCAAATCGGATTCCTTTTCTGGTTAAGTATGTGATCAAGCAGACCACGAATTTCCATTGAAAACGGCCTGTTTTCGCTTTTCCGGCCGAAATCGCCCTTCATAAATGCTGACCTCACGAGGGCGTCGCTTGTTCGGCGGGGCGGTCCTTCCATATGTCCGAGGTGATGGGGTCGATACGGTCGGCCTGCGCGAGAGCCCAGACCGACCATGCCTGAAGGTCGCCAGGCGCACCGGCTTCGGAGCCGCGTGCCTGGACTGCGCGGACATAGGCGCGGATCTGCTGCGCCTGCTCCAGCGCCCGCGCCTGCCCCAGCAGATGATCTACCCGCGCCTGTTCAAGCTTGGCCTGGTGCTCGCGTCGGCGGCGCTCCTCCTCCGCCTCTCGCTTGCGGCGGGCCTCTTCAAGTTCGGCTTTCCTCTGAATATGGTAGGCGCGCGATGACAAAGCTGCGTCACGCAGGGTCTGCTCCGCAAACACTATCAGCGCGGCGGCGATTTCGCGCAGGCGGCGTTCGAGCGGCGCGCGAGGCTCGTCCTGCCACGAAGGTAGAGGCGCCTCGCTTTTCCACCAGCGCGAGACTGTCAGGCGCATCTTGTCCTTGTCGCCGCGGGCCATGAAACCGTAGCCCTGGCGCTCGCGCTCGAGCTGCTTGATGGCGTTGATCGAGTCGAGCGCGAATGAGACGTGGGTCCCGCCCACGGTCACCGAAAGTTCTCGCCCCTCTTTCCCTCGCAGTTGCGGCTTCATGCCCGAGCGCGTCAAACACGTGAACAGCGCGTTGAGAATCTTCAGGCGCCGCCTTTCAAACGTGCCGCCAAAGATCGGCGCGTCCCAGCTTGACGGATAAGGGGACGCGGCCTGTTTGCGCGCGCGTTCGGCGTCGGCGTTAATGAGTTTCTGAATCTGCGAGTGCCATCCGTAGTCTTCGCGCAGCGGCAGCGGTGCCTTGCGCACCAGTGCCGCGGCCTGCGTCTCGACGATACTCATCTCCGGCGAGAAGACCGGCGGCGGCGGGATCGGGGAGTTGAGAATGTCCGCGTCGTCCGAGCCACGGCCGTACTCATCGCGTCCGACCCACACGACATCCGGCTGACCCAGGGCGCGCGCCGGCAGCGGCCAGCGCTTGTCGTGCTTCCCCGCTTGCAGTTTCGCCCAGTAGCCGCGCGCAGGAACCGGGATATTCGCGGCCGCGCAGATCTTCGCCAGGCCGCGATCAGAGAGGCCGAACTTCTTTGCGAGACTCTGCATCGGCTCGGACCATGCCAGTTCGTAAAGGGCGGCGCGCGCGAATGTGTAAGACATGCACGCAGAATAGGCGCGAGCTGTGCACCATGCCCAGCTCCAGGTCGGCTACCGAGCCTTGCCCGTCTTTATTGACTTGAATCCGGCTACGGCGAGCATGGCTTCGTCGGCGCGTCTTTCAAGTTCAAGAGAGATCATCGGTCTCGCCAGTGGTCAGGACGCGGTCGGCTATCAGCTGGAAATCACGTTCCAGCTTCAGCTCGTCGTCGCTGCGCCTGATGCGAGGACCCGCTGTCTCAGTCGCAAGCGCAGCCTGCCAAGACGGCACGTCTGGTTTCGCCGGGGACAGGGACCTGGAATAGTTCTGCAAGAAGGGTGGGCGGCCAGTTCGCTGATTGTTGCGCGCATTTCTCAAAATTGCGTCTATTAATTTGCACGCAATAAACATGGGGTCAGAACGTGTTAATTGCGCCTAAATTTGTTTATTGCGTCAAAACATGATAAATTGCGTCTAAGCTATATTGGCGCAACTTTAGGGAAAGTGACTATGCCGAGGCCGATCCTGGCGGAAGAGCTGGATGAGATTGAGGGTGTCGTGCGTGCCCGCCCGGGCGTCAGCTCCGCGGAAATCGCTGAGGCGCTGGCCGAGAGAATCCCGCAGCGCACTCTCCAGTATCGGCTAAAGCGTCTGGTAGATGACGGCCGACTCGTCCGCGAGGGCGGGGACAAGGCGGCACGCTACCGCACGCCTGAGGCGGGAGCCCCTGCCGCGGCGCCCGAGGCCGAGGTCGCGGCGGCGGCGGCGGCGGACGCCGCCGTCACGGTGTCTCGAGAGGGCGAAGAAATCAGGGCCAATGTACGCCGCCCGGTCGGCGCGCGCACGCCCGTCGGCTACAACCGCAACTTCCTCGACTCCTACCGCCCAGGAGAGACGTTCTATCTGACAGCGGACGAGCGCGCGCGCCTTGCGGAGATCGGGACGCGCCACGCGCGCGCCGACCAGCCGGCCGGCACGTACGCCCGGCAGATCCTGAACCGGCTTCTGATCGAGCTGTCGTGGAATTCGAGCCGCCTTGAAGGGAACACCTACTCGCTGCTCGACACTAAGCGGCTGATCGAGTTTGGCCAGCAGGCCGAGGGCCGCGACGCGCTCGAGGCGCAGATGATTCTGAACCACAAGGATGCGATTGAGTTTCTGGTTGGCAGCGCGGCAGACATCCGTTTCAACCGGTACACCATTCTCAATCTACACGGCATCCTCGCGAACAACCTGCTTGCGGATGCAGGGGCTGCCGGGCGACTGCGTCACATCGGCGTCGGCATTGACGGGTCGGTCTTTCACCCGCTCGAAACGCCCCAGCTGATCGAGGAGTGCTTCGACCAGCTGCTCGCTACAGCAGCGGCGATCGCGGATCCCTTCGAGCAGTCCTTCTTCGTGATGGTGCAGCTGCCGTACCTTCAGCCGTTTGACGATGTGAACAAGCGTGTGTCGCGGATGGCCGCGAACATTCCGTTCATCCGGGCGAACCTGTCTCCGCTCGCGTTCACGGACGTGCCGCAGGATCTGTACGCGCACGCGATGCTCGGCGTGTACGAGCTCAATCGGATAGAGCTTCTCAGGGACCTGTTCATATGGGCATACGAGCGGTCGGCGGCGCGCTATGCCGCCGTGCGGCAGTCGCTTGGCGAACCCGATCCTTTCAAACTGAAGTACCGCGATGCGCTGCGCGTCGCCGTGGCAGAGGTTGTGCGCGGGCGCATGGACAGGAAAACAGCCGTTGCGCACGTCACGGCGTGGGCGGCGGAGCACGTTGAAGAGGGCGATCGCGAGAAGTTTCGGGAGATCGCCGAGAGCGAGCTGCTGGGCCTTCACGAGGGCAACTTCGCGCGCTATGCCATCAGGCCGGCGGAATTCACCGCGTGGCGGGAGGCCTGGAGCGCGCAGGCCTGAGGCATCGCCATTATGCCGCTGATGATGATCATCATCACCATGACGATGATGATGTTAATGGTGGTGGTGGTGGTGGTGTCGTCGATGTTTCTTACGACAAATCACACTTCGCTTCACGCCCCGCAATAGAGCTACACGGCGACCAACTCGGCGAGCTTGGCGGCGACGTGTGCCATCGGATTTTCTGCAGTACTGAGGCCGGTTCGCGAGCCGAGCAGGGGGCTGATTTCGCGGAGAGCTTCGTACGTCGTCTCGTGCACAATGGGGACGAGTTGGTCACGCGCCAGAAGTGCGGAAAGCTCTTTGTCGGCTATGCCCTCTGCTTGGAGACGGCGCAGCAGCGCAGGCGTCACCAGCACGATCCCGACTCGTGACTTCGCCAGACCCCTGTCGATTTCGCGGAGCAACGGTGTGCCGAGCGCGACGTCCTTCTCGCTGAACCAGACCCGGACACCGCGTGACTCGGGTAGATCGTGCAGCTCCTTGGCAGCCCCCTGCCGGTCGTCCCACGCGTGGCAGAGGAAGACGTCCCGAAGGTCAGGCAGTGGCATCCGCTTTTCGACGCTGTCGCGGACGGGCGTGAGTGCTCGCACCTCGGCAGGCGTGTACACCAAGGACGACCCAGCTCGCGACCATCTCGGCCTTGCGCTGCTGCTGGATCCGCCGCCGCTGCTTCGGCCGACCCCGCTGCTCGCCGACGAGGAGTAGGACGGGGACGAGTAAGACCCGTAGCTGCTATAGCTGCTGTAGCGACCATAGCGGCCACTGCATGCAGGGCAGTCCGCCGCTGCGCTCGCACTGCGATGGCCTCGTACTGGTGCTGTGCATCTAGCCATGTGGCCGATGATACCGTGCATATCACCGCGGAAAGCTCACAGCCGTTAGGTGCAACTGGCTCAGTCGAGAAGCGGCGTAAACCGCAGAATCTTCGCCACTATTTCGTCCTCGCATACCGATCCGGCTCATCCCTGGAAGCGCCGTGAAACCCGTTCGATCCTAACCTCCTGGGTCGCAGGGATTTTCGCAACGGGCTCATCCGCGCAGCCTGAGAGATTTACGAGTAATCGAACAATCCGGCACGCCGATCGGCGGATGCTCGATTGGATTTGCGATCCAGGGGTTCAATGATGGCCGCAACGCCGTTCTGACCGGCTGGACCGAGGTCCGGGTCAGCAGTCCATACCGGAAGCGCCAAGACGCGAAACCGGCCAGTCGCGCCTCCAAAATCCAGTTGAGACACTCCGTCACATGGTGTTCCGCTCGACGCTGCCGTATGAAGTGGACCCTCGCCGTCGACGGATTTGTCGCTTGGAATGAAATATCCAACCGCAGCAAACTCGGCGCTCGGGATCGAATAGTCCACTCGGAGCTTCTTCGCGCGCCGAGCCTCTTCGATCGGATCTCCGAAGAGGCGACCCTGGTCACGTGGACCAACCGTCTTTTGCTGTGTCGGTTTCAGCTTCCACGAAAAAAACACTGCAGCAGCGGCACCACTATGACCTTCCGCAAACCTTCGAAGCATCGCTTCACGAGAAACCCCATACGTCTGAGCCAGCTGCAGAAGCTCAGCGGCGGCGGTTACGCGCGCGGCGTCCGCAGGGAACCACGGACTGGGCATGAGCAATTCCGCTGAACCGATATCACAGAGCATCTCAAGGTATTCATCTGGGTTATCGCGACGGCGGTAACGAGCATCAGTCCGGCACCACGCCTTGCCCTCATAGTTTGGGAAAAACGTGTGAGCGATTTCGTGCCCTATGCTAAATCGTCGCCTAGTCTCTGGGCGATCGGGATTTACTCGAATCGCCACTCGGCCTCCCTCGACCGGCACGAGTTCCGCATCTTTACTGTGCAGTGGGCGCTGTTGGGTGACTTCGATCCCCAAGAGGCTTGCGAGGGCCTCGATCTGAAACGGCACCGTGGGCTCGCCGAATGCCGCACGATACTTTTCGATCGCGTCTCTCGACTTTCGGCGAATTGCCAACACGGCGTCAGGGGTGCCTGACGATTGAACGAGGGCGTCGATGAGGGCTTTCGTGGACCAGGGCGCGCTCACGTAGAGCCCCTCTTGCCGGTTGTCCTTGTCAACGTAAGGTAGAGCATCTGCCATTCGTCAGCAGTCTGCGGTTGCCCACCGCGGAACTTCATCAATGCGAGGTCGTGCAGATCTTGCTGACTGAGTGGGGTGCGTTGGCGCTTCATGCGATCGCGAAATTCCTGCAGCGAACCAGACAGTTCAATTGCAGTCTCCCGCAACTGCACCGTGGGCAAATCCAGAAGATCGGCAATCGTCACCGACAGGACACTCGCGATCCGGAGCAGAATTTCCGCCGAGGGCTTCTTCTCACCCGAAGTGTCCTTCTCGAGCTCCCACAAGTAGGTCTTCGAGATCTTCGCTCGAGTCGCAACTTCGTCGAGCGACAAACCTTGAGACTCGCGAAACCTTCGAAGGCGCTTGGCTAGTGACATGTGTTCAAAGCTCGACTCTGACACGACGCGGCGACAGATCACACCAGCACTAATCGTACGACAAGCGGATCCGCTATAGCAATACTTGTGTTCGTTATAGTTGACGTACGCTATAGACGTGCGTATTGTTCGTTATAACGAACACACCAGCACAGCGTTGTTCACAGTTGGAGGTTGGTTCATGAAGCTGACGATCATCCGTATCAAGCCGAACCCGGCGGGCAAGGACCGGCCGCCGCACGGCGGACCCAGCCCGGCGCAGCTCGCTGCCGAGTGGGTCGACTTCCGCAACGACCACGGCCAGGACGTTTCGCTGAACGGCGTGAGCCTCTGGCACCTCACCTACGCGCCGGGCCGCGCGCCGGAGTGGGCGAAGGTCCAGACCTTCAGCGGGACGCTTCCCAGCGGCAAGATCGTGCGCGTCCACTCCGGTCAGAAGCGGGAGCTCTCGGTCATCCGTCCCGAGGATCTCGCCGCCGCCGACTACCACGTCTTCACCGGCGAGGACGAGTACGTGTGGAACAACCGACAGGGCGACTCGCCGCTCCTCTTCGTCGAGGCGACCAAGACGACCATCGACAAGGCGCCGTACGACCCGAACCCGCCAGAGGGTGTGGTGCTGGTCCGCGCCGGCGACAAGCTCGTCGCGCCGGTGTCGCGCGCCGCGAACTGGTAGGAGGAACCATGGTTAAGCTTGAATGGAAACTGAACGGGCGCACCGTCCCGTCCAACCGCGTCGCCGACGAGCTCGGCAAGTCGATCAGGCAGGCCGCGGCCGATAAGGTGAAGCACGCGATCGCGGGGATCCGCTGCCCGGTCCATGGTGGCAGCGCCCGCAACGTCCGAGTCGCGAACACTGGAAGCAAGATGAACTTCACCTTTACGGCGTGTTGCGACGTCCTGAAGCAGGCGATTGGGGCGCGCCTGCGCTAGGAGATCGGCGCACCCTAAACTGACCGCTTGATGTTGCTCACGACACCGTACGTCCTAGGGATCGACGAGTCGCCACTGCGAGAGGCCGCTGATCAGGCCAACGGCCGCGGCCGCGCCGAACGTGGACAGATAATGCTGATTGACCTTGTCGCGCAGTCCGGCATCGCCAATCTGGTTAAGCCCCAGGAACTCGTCGAGGCGGTAGCTCCGACCGTCGGGCATGAGGAGCCGATGAAAGGACACGGCCAGGCGCGTCTCGCCGAACGCCTGGACGGGCTTCGTCTCACCGAGAATCCTCGCCCCGGCTGGCACCAGCACCTGTCGGCCGGTGTGAGAGTAGAGGGCGTTCGTCACGAGGCAGTTCACCGGCGCGACCATCGCGCCGTCCAGTCGATTGGTCAGGACGGTGTCGACGATGGTTCCCTCGAGCACGCGATAGAGCGGCCCTGCGGCGCTGATGGGCGGTGTGTAGTCAGGCGTGCGCCGTTGCGCCGGATCTAGCGGACGTGCCTCGGTGGCTCCAGCTGCCGCCGGGGCCTGGCTGGCGGGGGCACTGCCTCCAAACGCACCTGCGGTCCTGGCCGTCGCTCTGACCACTGCGTCAGCCACTTCTTCGACTGACGGACTCGGTGAGCCTGCGATGGAGCTCGCCTGGCAACGAGCGAAGTACCGCGGTCAACAGCATCAGCTGCTGTCCGCGGATCCCGGGCTCGTCGGCCTCAACACGCTGCAGCACTGGCTTTGGCAACGGCTTCAGGCCCCAGCAACCAGCCAGGTCGCGGCATGACTCGCACTCACTCGTCAACCGCTCGCCGAGGAGGCGAGCTTTTCAGGAGGTCACATCATGGTCGTCAAGATCGTTCCGAACGACAAAGCCAACCCGCCCGGCAAACTCGCGGATGCCGAGCTGCACTTCACCGACGGCGTGCTCGACGGCTTGAAGCTGATCGGGTTTGCCGTGTGGGAGCGCCGCAGCGGCAGTGGCCGCAACGTCACGTTTCCCGCGCGCCAGTACTCGGTCAACGGTGAGCGTCGCAGCTTCGCGCTGCTGCGTCCGACCGCTGATGCAGCCGGGCAGGAACGCGTGCGTGATCTCGTGCTGCAGGCGTACGCCGAGTTCGAGCAGGAGCAGACGGAAGCGGCGTCGTAGATGACACGACCCCAGGCGCAGCCATCGAGGCTGCGCCTGGCTCTTTGCGTCGAGATGACAATGCCACGAATCGCCAAACCTCGCGTTCTCGAGGAAGGCCGCCGGAAGGCAGCGGCCAACAGGCGACCCGTGTCCCGCGCGAGCCAACCTGCAGAAACGGTTGACGAAGTTGAGCGAAAGTTCCTCGAGCCAGTTGCCCGATACCTCGCGATCCTGCAAGAATGGTCCTTGGAACGCCCTTCCGACGGCACTGGCACCGTTCCGAAATCCGAACAGCCATGAAGAGCCGTGCCCGCCAGCAGCCCGCCGCAAAGCCCTCACCAGGCCGTACTGCGGTCATGTACGTCCGCGTTTCGTCCAAGGAGCAGGAACAGGGATTCTCGATCCCGGCGCAAAGACAACTGCTCCACGAATACGCGCAGCGTGAAGGCATTCACGTCGTCCAAGAATTCGAAGATGTCGAGACCGCCAAGCGCGCCGGCCGCTCGTCGTTTGGCGAGATGGTTGCATTCTTGCGCGAGAAGTCCTCGTCATGCCGAATCCTCCTAGTTGAGAAGACCGATCGTCTGTACCGCAACATCAAGGACTGGGTGACCATCGACGAACTCAACATCGAGGTCCATTTCGTCAAAGAGAACGTCGTTTTGTCGGAAGACTCACGGTCGTCGGAAAAGTTCATGCACGGCATCAAGGTTTTGATGGCCAAGAACTACATCGACAACCTTGGCGAAGAGGTTCGCAAAGGGATGATTGAGAAGGCCCGGCAAGGCCATTGGCCAACGGTCGCGCCAGTCGGATATCAGAACAATCTCGCGACGCATCGGATCGAGCCCGATCCGGAACGCGCTCCCATCATCGCCAAGCTCTTCGAGTGGTACGCGTCGGGCGAGTACTCGCTAAAGGCGCTGACGCGGAAAGCCGCAGCCGTCGGACTCACGAACAGAACTGGTGGTACGCCGCTGGTGAAGGCCAAGATTCACCAGCTCCTTCAGAATCCGATCTACCACGGCGAGTTCTACTGGCTGGGACAATTACATCAGGGCCTTCACAAACCGATCATCTCGCGTGACCTGTTCGCCCGCGTCCAAGACGTGTTTGCGGCAGCCAACCATTCGAAGCACACCAAGCGGCGGCACGCGTTCGCCGGACTGATCACGTGCGGGCGGTGCGGTTGCGGTACTCGCGAGCTCGACGCCGCCGTTACCGCGGTCAGCGACGCGGCCACGGTCACCGAAAGCCGCTTAACAACGCTGTCAAACGACCTAGCACAACGGCATGCGGTTCAGGAAGCCGACTATCGCGCCACTATTGCTGCCTCAGAGGAACAGGGCGGACGCGCTGCTGAACGCGCGGCGCTGCAGGCGTCACTCGCGAATGCCCAAATCGCGGCTACCGAGCAATTGGCGAAAGAAGCGCAGCGCCAAGGGCTCGCGACAGCACGCCACGAGTTGCTGAAGCGCGGATCGGAGCTGCGCGATCAGCGTTTTGCATTGCGAAAACGGATTGCGGAACGTCTTACGAATCAGTTTCCGAGCATTCGGGTGACCGTCGTCCAGGCTGCAGAGCTGGAGCGGTATCGAGATCTGGTCGCCGACGCCCTGAAGGGAGCCGGTGTAAAGCAAGGTGTCGTCGCCGAAAAGCTGGCACAGACTTTCCTGCCTGGCGAACTAGCCGGCCTTGTCGCAGCCAGCGACCACACCACGTTGGCCCAACGCACTGGGTTTGACGAGGATCGCGCCCGGAAGGTCGTCGACACCCTCAAGTCGAGTGGCACGTACTACACCATCGAAACAGTGGATCTCGATGATCAGCCCCGCATTGAGTTGCTCGACGGTGGCACGTTCAAGGAGTCGACGCAGCTATCGACTGGTCAACGGTGCACGACGATCTTGCCGATCCTGCTGACGCAGAGCGAGCGCCCGCTTCTCATCGATCAGCCCGAGGACAATCTCGACAATGCGTTCGTGTACGACACGATCGTCACAGCTCTGCGTGCTGTGAGGGGCAGTCGACAAGTGATCTTCGTCACGCACAATCCAAATATTCCAGTACTCGGCGAGGCTGAGCGCGTATTCGTGTTCTCGTCAGACGGGCAACGCGCCACCCTGAAGCAGGTTGGCACCGTCGATGAGTGCAAAGATCAGGTCGAAAGAATCTTGGAGGGCGGTCGCGAGGCCTTCCTTCAGCGCAAGGCCAGATATGGACACTGATCAGTCGGAATACCAAGCCCTTCTCGCAGCGCTGGAGTCTCCAGACTGGTCCTGCGTTCTCGGCGCAGTGTCCGGTGCGGATACCTGGATTCGAACAACAATCGTCGGCGATCCGAGGCTGGATGAAGTGGTGACGAGATTGGTGGCGCTTGCGAGCCATCACAAATGGGAGATTCGGCGAGCGGTAGCGAACGCTGCCGCCCAAGCACCACATCCTGCGTTCGACGCGGTGCTCTCAAACCTTGGCATCGATGACAACGATCGTGTTCGCCAAGCCGCACAACAGGCGGCTCTCAGGCGGCGCGATTCGCGTAACGCCAGTTCCCTCGGTAAACAACACGCGGAACGAATCAACGCTACGCTGGACGACATCGAGGCCCGATTTGGGTTGAGGGGTCGTGAGGCTGTGAAACGGGCCGCCGAACAAATCGCCAACACCTTCGCGCGCGAGCTGTACCACGAAATCATCCGACTGCTGTCACCGCTTGCGATGTCCGCGGAACGCCTTCGCGCCCAGCTGTCCGCCAGCGATGCGTCGAACGGCGTGCTGCGTGAAGAGGCTGATCGCATTGGGCAACGCGTCACCCATCTGCGAGCGGTGTTGAACTCAATGCGCGCCTACACTGAACAACCTACCCTCCAATTCACGCACGAGGTCTTGCGTGAGCTTCTTAAAGAAGCCGCGGCCCTGACACGGACGGCCGGCAGGAATGGAGGCGGACCATCGATTGATATTCAAGTGCCACCAGACATCATCGCTGAGGTGTCACGCACTCGGCTGATTCAGGCGTTCACGAACATGCTGGAGAATGCCATCGAGTCCTACCACGGACTCGAATCACGAAAGCCGATCGAGGTCCGAGCAGACGCGCAAGAGGGACGTGTCACGCTGGTCATCGAGGACTCCGGCTGCGGGATGTCCGCGGAAGCTCTAGCCGATTCCGTTGCGCTGTTCGCAACGAGCAAGCCGAGTGGCACCGGGTTCGGATTGCCGCTTGCCGTCAAGATCGTCGAGTCCGAACATGGCGGACGAGTGGAGCTTCAGAGCGAGAAAGGGCGCGGCACGATTGTTCGCATCACAATCCGGACGCATCGGTAGCCATCATGGCAGGAAGACACAAGGTTCTGATAGTTGAAGATGACGAAGCGACTGCGGAGGACCTCGGTGAGGTGTTGCGGTCGATCGGGTGCGACTCTGTGGTGGTGGCGACCCACCAAGCGGCCTCGCTCGCCCTGCAGGACGATGGATTCTGCCTGATATTGCTCGACCTTCAGATCAAGTCCGGATCGGATGGAATCAAGGGTAACGTCGAGCACGGAAAGAGCCTACTTCGCGAAATCCGCCAGGTGCACCGTGATCATACGGGGCGAGCGTACTGGTTGCCCGTATTGATCGTGAGCGGGTTTGCGAACGAAGTGCCCGTGGCGTTGGAAGTGATGGAAGACGGGGCGAGTGGTGTCATTCAAAAGCCCCTGAGCAGCCAAGACGTGTCCGCCAGAGTGCGCCGCGCGCTCGAGACGAGTGGCCGCCTAACCCATGACCGCTGTAGTGAGAACGGGTGGCGAACAAAGCGCATTGCCCGTGCGGAAGCGGACAACAAGGGCGCGAACCTTTGGGCCGAGCCGACCGTACGGTTCTTGGACCCGGTGACGAAGTCCGGAGTGTTCTTGCGGGAGATTACGTCGCGGCTCACGGAGGGACTCAAGGAACAGATCCCCGATCTGCAGAAGCGCGTGGATCACATCCTCACCCAGCAGGTACTGCAACGGCCCGCGTCCGTGGCTCGGCAACTTCGCCAGGGCACGGTGCGGCGGGGGCGACGAGGCGAAGGTTCAGTTCAACCGTCTACTCGTCCGCTCTGCGTCGAATGCGTATTTCGCCCAGACGCTTTCAGTAATCTCGATTCCGGAGCCAGGCGGCACCTTGCGTCAGGCCGTGGATTCCGTCTGGGTGGATTTCCTGCAATACGCGGAGTCCGAAGCCGATGTCGCGCGCGAGCGCAAGAAGCAGAAGGTCAGTGTCGTAATCGAAGGGTTCTCGGACGCCGAAGTGTGGAAGGACGTTCAGCGACGGAAGACGGGTGTTGGGGCCGCTGTACGTGGCATCCGCGAGGCCGAGATCGAGACGCTCCTTTCGTCACGATCGCACGGCCTAATCTGACAGCGAATTCCGAATCTTCCATTCCAGATATTGGCGTAGCTCGTCGTGGCGGGGGTGTGACGATATTTCCGCCAACGCCCGCCAGGTGCAATCGCGAGCATACAGGCACACGCCGGCCGATTCGCTTTGCGCCTGAGTCGTAATGCCCCCCTTCCAGCTCACTCCAAGGACGACGAAATGCTTCACCGTTGGGAGGAGGCGCCGGCCGTACCTTTCGCAGAACTCCCGGCGCAGCGTCACCTGGTCCTTGTCCCTGTTCACGCCCTGAGCCGCGCCGACTGAGGAGCGCCATTTGGCTTCACCCAACATGAACAGGTCGTCGGTCTGCACGCCAAAATCGATCTCCGGGCCACCCGGTACCAGCGTGTCAGGGTGCGCATTCACGGCAGAAACCAAGAAGGGCCAGTATGTGTACTACCACTGCACGGGCCACAAGGGGCCGTGTGGCAACACGTACGTTCGTGAAGAAGAGCTCATCCGCCAGTTCGGCGAGATCCTCAAGGACGTTCGGATCCCTGCCGAACTAGCCGGCAAACTGGCGACAGTGCTCCGGGAGAGCCAATCCGACAAGGAGAAGTTCGTCAGGACGTCGATGCTGCGGCTGCAACAACAGCAGATGCTGCTTCGGTCGAAGCTTGACCGAGTCTATGAGGACCGACTGAGCGACGCGATTCCTGATGAACTCTGGACGACCAAGTCCGCCGAACTGCAGGAGGAACTTCGGCGCGTTCGAACCGAAATGGAGCGTCACGAGGTCGCGAGCGAGGCGTACGAGGCCGCAGGGCTCCAGATTCTAGAACTCGCGCAAACCGCGTATTCCTCGTATGTTGCGAAGAATCCGCGAGAGCAGGCGCGTCTCGTCAAAACGCTTGTGTCGAACTCGACGTTCGATCGCGGAAGTCTTTCGCCGACTTACATTAAGCCGTTCGACGTACTGGCGAATGGGGGCAAAACCGGAGATTGGCTCCTCAGGCTGGACTCGAACCAGCAACCCTCCGGTTAACAGGCGAGCTTTT
>Ga0209343_10001809_pt1 | contig 28438 bp, 19 predicted proteins | sample RifCSPlowO2_02_FD_184026 | JGI IMG/M metagenome (GOLD analysis project Ga0209343, IMG submission 184026) | Groundwater microbial communities from Rifle, Colorado - Rifle CSP2_plank lowO2_0.2 (SPAdes) (version 2) | ecosystem: Environmental > Aquatic > Deep subsurface > Groundwater | place... | reverse complement strand
AGCAATGGCCACCTGGTGCTGGAGTTCGACGTTGCCAGTTACAAGCTGGAGATGCGCCGGCCGCTGTTCGGCAGCTACTGGACCCTGCTGGCCGATGGTCCGCTGGACTTTACCCTGATCGCCAGTTTTGCCCTGGACGCCGAGGCTGGCGGTACCTACTACCTGCGTTACGACGAACTCAATCCGCCGGCGGTGAGCCAGCAGGCCCCAGGTCAGGGTAATGGTCCGCTGCAGCTGGTGTCCGCCGCGGCGGCCGCCGCGGAGATCGCGACGACCCGCGAAGTGCAGCCCTTCGAGCGGATTGCCGCCAGCGGCGAAACCGAGCGCATGCAGCGCAGCTTCTGGCGCAAGGTTGGCAAGTCGCTGGACCTTATTGGTATCTAGCGTCCGTCATTACTGCGCACGGCACTGTCGAGCTTATGCCGTGACCGATGGCACCCGAAAAGTCACGCCAAAAATCATTCTTTGGGCTGATTTGGTCGGGTCGTCAGGGCTCTAGATTGGCGGCACTGAAAAAAACCATAAAAGGTACCGCCATGCTGCAGACCCGCGTGATTGCGCCCGCTGAGAATGCTCACCAAGCCCCCTTGCTGATCAAGCGCCTGCTGCTGTCCGGCAGTCGCTACGAGAAGACCCGCGAGATCGTCTACCGCGATCAGCTGCGTTACAGCTACGCCACCCTCAACGAGCGCATCGCCCGCCTGGCCAATGTCCTGAGCGAGGCCGGGGTCAAGGCTGGCGATACCGTCGCGGTGATGGATTGGGACAGCCACCGTTACCTGGAGTGCATGTTCGCCATCCCGATGCTCGGCGCGGTGCTGCACACCATCAACATCCGTCTCTCGGCCGACCAGATTCTCTACACCATGAACCATGCCGAAGATAAGTTCGTGCTGGTCAACAGCGAGTTCGTGCCGCTGTACAAGGGTATCGAAGGGCAGCTGACCACGGTGGAGAAGACCATCCTGCTCACCGATGCGGCCGACAAAACCGCCGAGCTGCCCAATCTGGTCGGCGAGTACGAGAGTCTGCTGGCCGCCGCCAGCCCAAGCTACGACTTCCAGGATTTCGATGAGAACTCGGTAGCCACCACCTTCTACACCACCGGCACCACCGGCAACCCCAAGGGTGTGTATTTCAGCCATCGCCAGCTGGTGCTGCACACCCTGGCCGAAGCCAGCGTGCTCGGCAGCCTGGACAGCATTCGCCTGCTCGGCACCAACGATGTGTACATGCCGATCACCCCGATGTTCCACGTGCATGCCTGGGGTATCCCCTATGTGGCCACCATGCTCGGGGTCAAGCAGGTCTACCCGGGGCGCTACGAGCCGGACATGCTCTGTCGGCTGATCAAGGAAGAGAAAGTCACCTTCTCCCACTGCGTGCCGACCATTCTGCAGATGGTAATGGGTGCGCCCAGCGCTCAGGGCCATGACTTTGGCGGCCTCAAGCTGATCATCGGCGGCAGTGCGCTGAATCGCACGTTATACGAGGCGGCCAAGGCTCGCGGTATCCAGCTGACCGCGGCCTATGGCATGTCGGAAACCTGCCCGCTGATTTCCTGCGCCCATATCAATGACGAGATGCTGGCCGGTAGCGAAGACGAGCGCACCACTTACCGGATCAAGGCCGGGGTGCCGGTGCCGCTGGTGGAAGCGGCGATCATGGCCCCCGACGGCAGTCTGTTGCCGGCCGATGGCGAAAGCCAGGGCGAGCTGGTGCTGCGTGCGCCCTGGCTGACCCAGGGCTATTTCCGCGAACCGGAGAAGGGTGCGGAGCTGTGGCAACACGGCTGGCTGCATACCGGCGATGTCGCCACCATCGACGATTTCAGCTTTATCGATATCCGCGACCGCATCAAGGATGTGATCAAGACTGGCGGCGAGTGGATTTCCTCCCTGGAGCTGGAGGACCTGATCAGTCGTCACCCGGCCGTGCGCGAAGTCGCGGTGGTGGGTGTGGTCGATCCGCAGTGGGGCGAGCGGCCCTTTGCCTTGCTGGTGCTGCGCGACGGTCAGAGCCTGGATGCCAAGGGCCTGAAGGATCACCTCAAGCCTTTTGTCGAGCAGGGCAGTATCAACAAGTGGGCGATACCGACTCAGATCGCTCTTGTTACCGAAATTCCCAAAACCAGCGTCGGCAAGCTGGACAAGAAACGCATTCGCCTGGATATCGTCCAGTGGCAGGCCGCCGGCAGTGCTTTTTTATCCACTCTTTAAGATGGGCGTGTCGGGCGGGGCAATTGCCCTGTCCGGCCAGCGGTGGAATCTGAAACGGGCGTTTTAACTGGGCTGCCGAGTAACCGGCGTCTGTAACTTGTCGCTTGATCTGGCACTTTGGCGGGGCGCTGTTCGGCGAGAACCGAAGCGTATTTTAGTGACCCTGCAGTCAAACAAGCGTTTGGCTTGCTAATTGCTGTACTCAGGCCATTCTTGCTGCTGCAGAGAGCGGCCAACCGGCCGAAACCTGCGAGCCAGAGTGCCTTGGGGCTGCAAATCACACTTTCGAGGGATCAAGCAGTACCACCCGCTGGCTATAGTTCGCACCATCCATAACAAAAAACACATGGAGTAGCGTCGATGACAAAGACAAAGCAAACCTGGCGCCTGGCAAAATTGCCACTGGCCGTCAGCCTAGCATCCACCCTCGCCGCACCAGCGTTCGGCGTTACTTTCAATATCGGCGAAATCGAAGGCCAACTCGACTCGTCCATGTCGGTTGGTGCCAGCTGGTCGGTGCGTAGCGCTGACCCGGATCTGATCGGCACCCGTAATGGTGGCCAAGCCTCCTCGCAAACCGGTGACGATGGCCGTCAGAATTTCAAGCGCGGCGAGACCTTCTCGAAGATCTTCAAGGGTATCCATGACCTCGAACTGAAGTATGGCGATACCGGCGTCTTCGTCCGTGGCAAGTACTGGTACGACTTCGAGCTGAAGGACGAAAGCCGTCAGCTGTATGACATCAGCGACAGCAACCGCAAGGAAGGCGCGCAGTCTTCCGGTGCACAAATTCTCGATGCCTTTATCTATCACAACTATTCGATTGGCGATCTGCCGGGCTCGGTCCGCGCTGGCCGTCAGGTTGTCAGCTGGGGTGAAAGCACCTTTATTCTGAACTCGATCAACTCGATCAACCCTGTCGATGTGGCTTCCTTCCGCCGTCCGGGTGCCGAGATTAAGGAAGGTCTGATCCCGGTCAACATGTTCTATGTGGCCCAGAGCCTGACCGACAACCTCTCCGCCGAGGTGTTCTACCAGCTCGAGTGGGACCAGACCATCGTCGATAACTGCGGTACCTTCTTCGCCCTCGACGTGCTGGCCGACGGCTGTAACGACCGCCTGGCCGTTTCCGGTAGCGACGCAGGTGGCCCTGGCAGCCCCGGCTACCGTTATGTAGGTCGTTCCGGCGACCGCGATGCTCGCGACAGCGGCCAGTACGGTATCGCCCTGCGCTGGTTCTCGCAGGAACTGGACACCGAGTTTGGCTTCTACACCATGAACTACCACAGCCGTACGCCGAGCCTGTCCTATACCGCCGGTCAAAGCGTATTCCTGCTGCCTGACTCGGTAGAAGATCCGAGCACGGGCGAAATGTTCGCCAAGTACTACCTGGAATATCCGGAAGATATTCGCCTGCACGGCGTCAGCTTCTCCACTACCGTGGGCTCCGCCTCGGTTGCCGGTGAACTGAGCTATCGGCCGAATATGCCGATGCAGATCAATACCATTGACCTGACCCTCGCGGCTGTTGCCCAGGGTGGTCTGGCGCAGATTTTGGGTGTTCCGACCAACCTGCCGGTCTATACCAGCGGCCATGCGGCCTTTGGCCCGGGCGAAGAGCTGAAGGGTTATGTGCGCAAGCCGCTGACCCAGGCGCAGGTTACCGTTACCCAGTTCGTCGATCAGGTCATGGGGGCTTCGCGTCTGACCCTGGTGGGCGAGGTCGGTTATTCCCATGTCAGCAATCTGGGCAAGAACGAACTGCGCTTCGGTCGTGCACCTGAATTCGGTGCCGGTGAGTTCCCGGTCAACAGTCTGTGTACTGCTATTGCCAACCCGGCCAATCCGGACGAGTGCAACAGCAATGGCTTCTACACCACCACGTCCTGGGGCTACCGCGCTCGCGCAATCCTCGACTACAACGATGTGTTTGCCGGCGTAAACCTCAAGCCGAACGTGTCCTGGTCGCATGACGTCGATGGCTACGGTCCGACCTTCAACGAAGGCAACAAGGCCATAAGCCTGGGTCTGGATGCCGAATACCAGAACACCTATACCGCCAGCCTTTCCTACACCGATTTCTTCGGTGGCGAATACAACACCAACATCGATCGCGACTTCGTTGCGCTCAGCTTTGGCGTGAACTTCTAAGCAGACAGGAATTTTGAGGAAGAATATGCAGATGAAAACAACAAAAAACCTGCTGCAAACCGGTGTCTTGGCACTGTCGCTGATGGCCTGCAGCGTAATGGCTGCGGTGTCTTCGGACGAAGCCGCCAAGCTGGGCAAAAGCCTGACGCCGGTTGGTGCGGAAATGGGCGGCAACGCCGATGGTTCGATCCCGGCCTGGACCGGTGGCCTGCCAAAAACTGCCGGCACTGCCGATGCGGCTGGCTTCCTGTCGGACCCGTTCGCCAGCGAGCAACCGCTGTTCACCATCACTGCCGCCAACGCGGAACAGTACAAGGACAAGTTGACCCCGGGTCAGCTGGCGCTGTTCAAGCGTTATCCGGAAAGCTACAAGATGCCGGTGTTCCCGACTCATCGTTCGGCCAGCATGCCTGATTTCGTGCTGGAAGCGGCCATGCGCAACGCCTCCAACACCAAGATGGTCGAGGGCGGTAACGGTCTGGAAAACTTCGAACAGGCCATTCCGTTCCCGATTCCCAAGGACGGCCTGGAAGCGATCTGGAACCATATCACCCGCTATCGCGGCGGCAGCGTCAAGCGTCTGGTCACCCAGGCGACTCCGCAGCCCAATGGTTCCTACAGCATGGTTTACTTCCAGGATGAGTTCACCTTCCGCGGTGCGCTCAAGGATGCCGATACCAGCAAGCCAAGCAACGTGCTGTTCTACTTCAAGCAGCGGGTAACCGCCCCGTCGCGTCTGGCCGGTAACGTGCTGCTGGTGCACGAAACCCTCAACCAGGTGAAGGAGCCGCGTCTGGCGTGGCTGTACAACGCCGGTCAGCGTCGCGTACGTCGTGCGCCGCAGGTGTCCTATGATGGTCCGGGTACCGCCGCCGATGGTCTGCGTACTTCCGACAACTTCGACATGTACAACGGTGCACCTGACCGTTACGAGTGGAAGTTGAACGGCAAGAAGGAAATCTACATTCCTTACAACAGCTACCGTCTGGACTCGCCGAAGCTGAAGTATGACGAGATCATCAAGGCTGGCCATATCAACCAGGACCTGACTCGTTATGAGCTGCACCGCGTCTGGCATGTGACCGCGACCCTGAAATCGGGCGAGCGTCATATCTATGCCAAGCGTGACTTCTTCATCGACGAAGATACCTGGCAGGCCGCGCAGATCGACCACTACGACGGTCGCGGTACCCTGTGGCGCGTAGCCGAGGCCCATGCCCAGTACTACTACGACAAGCAAGTGCCGTGGTACAGCGTAGAGACCCTGTACGACCTGCTGTCCGGTCGTTACCTGGCTCTGGGTATGAAGAACGAAGAGAAGAGTGCTTACGAGTTCGACTACCCGGCAAAAGAAAGCGATTACACCCCGGCGGCCCTGCGCCAGGCGGGCGTACGCTGATCTGCGTCGCTGCTGCATAAGAAACCGGCCCTAGTGGCCGGTTTTTTTATGCCTCAATTTGCGTCAGGACATGGGGCGCGCCGGCATCGCAAAAAGAGGCTGCAGGCGTCAGGCGGCAAGGCTTGTGGGGACTTTTCACGTTGGCGGATGGGGACGTCAGCGCAGGCCGCCGCTGGCTGGCGGGGCTTCAAATGCCCGGCTTAAGAGGCTAGGCTGCCGAGCATTGGTAGCGCTGCTGCCTGACTGCTACAAGAACCGGCCGATGACTGATCTGTTCCGAATTTCTGGCTTTGTTGCTCCCGGCGCGATGGTAGGGGGGCATTTTTACCGCCCGCCCTTGCCCTCCCGTTACGTACCGCGTCCGCGTCTGTGTGAACGGCTGATGGCTGGTTTGCCCGGCCGCCTGTTGCTGATCAGTGCGCCGGCAGGCTTTGGCAAAAGCTCCTTGGCGATTGAGTTTTGCGAAGCGCTGCCCGAGCGCTGGCAGAGCTTGTGGCTGGGCCTGAACCCGCGTGACAGCGATCCCGGGCGTTTTCTCGAGCGGCTGCTGGCCGGCCTGCAGCAGTTCTTTCCGGGGCTCGGCCAGGATGCGCTCGGCCTGCTCAGGCTCAGGCAGCGGCATCAGCCGTTTGCCTTCGAGGAGTGGCTAGACGGGCTGCTCGACGATCTGGCCCTGCGCCTCGATCCGCAGCAGCCGCTGCTGCTGGTGCTGGATGACTACCATCTGGCCCAGGGGGCGGTACTGGACCGCTGCCTGCAGTTCTTCCTCAACCATCTGCCTGCAGGCCTGGTGTTGCTGGTAACCAGCCGCCAGCGTCCGGATTGGCACCTGGCACGTCTGCGCCTGTCGCGCCAGTTACTGGAGTTGCACGAGCAGGACCTGCGCCTGACTGACGAGGAAAGTATCGAGTTGCTGGCCCGCCAGGGTGCGCAACTGTCGGCCGACTCCCTGGTCAGCCTGCTGCTGCGCAGCGAAGGCTGGGTGGCCGGGTTGCGCCTTTGGTCGCTGGCCAGCAGCGAGGTCCAGGAGGTCGAGGGGCGGACGTCGCTGGCCCATGGGGCCGAAGGCCTGATCCGCGACTATTTGCTGGAGGAGGTGATCGAGGGGCTGCCGGGCGAGGTGCAGACTTTTCTGTACGAAACCGCCAGCCAGGAGCGCTTCTGCGCCGAACTCTGCGATGCTCTGCGCGATGCCCATGACAGTGCGGCCATGCTGCGTCATCTGCAGGCGCATCAGGTGTTTCTGGTACCCCTGGACGAGCACGGCAAGTGGTTTCGCTATCACCATCTGTTCTCCGACCTGCTGCGCAGCCGCCCGGCCGGCGACCTGCTCCTGTCGGCCTCTGGTCTGCACCTGCGCGCCTGTCGCTGGTTCAGTGCCCAGGGTTTGCTGGATGAGGCCATCGAGCAGGCCCTGCGCGCCGGGCAGCCGGATGTGGCGGCCAATCTGGTGCAGAGCCTGTCCGAGGAGCAGCTGCTGGCCGAGCAGAATGTCGCGACGCTGTTGCGCTGGAAAATGGACCTGCCGGATAGCCTGCTGGCCAGCACTCCTCGGCTGGTGGTGCTGTACGGCTGGGCCCTGGCCCTGGCCTGTCAGCTGGATGCCGCCGACGAACTGGTCAACCAGCTGGAGCGCTTCCTCCCGGCCCCCAGCGCGGCCGAGCAGCAAGGCCTGCTGGCGCAATGGATGGCCTTGAGCGGGGTGATAGCCCGCGGCCGCGGCGAGAGCGAGCGGGCCCGGCAGTTCTGCGCCGAGGCCCTGACCTGCCTGCCGCTGGAGCGTTATGGGCAGCGCCTGATGTGCCTGTCCAGCCTGGCCAATCTGGCGATAGTGCAGGGCGATATGTGGCGGGCTCGCGGCCTCAACCGCGAGGCCCTGGAGTTGGCACAGCGAGTCGGCAACCCGCTGTTCGAGGCGCTGACCCATTACGACCGGGCACGGGTGCTGCAGGCTCGCGGTGAGGTGTTGCGGGCGCTGGAGGAAGTACGCCAGGGCTTGCAGTGTTTGCATGGGCTGCCGGCGCAGCGTCAGTATGCAGTGCGTGGACGTCTGACCCTGTATGAGGGTTATCTGCTCAGCCTGCGTCTGCAGCCGCAGCAGGCGCGCCAACGTCTGCTGGCCGGAATCGCCGAGGCCCGCGGCTGCCGTGATGTCAGCCTGCTGATCGGGCATTGTGCCCTGGCCAGGCTGGAGGGGCGTTGCGGCAATCTTGCCGAAGGCTTTGCCCAGCTAGCCGAGGCCGAGCGGCTGATGCATATCTGGGATATCCCGGCGGTCTACTACCTGGCGATGATCACCCTGTGCAAGTGCGAGCTGTGGTTGCTCCAGGGGCAGAGCGAACTGGCCGGGTTCTGGCTCAACCGGCTGGCCCAGACCTATAGCGGCGAGAACGCGGCGGCGGCCCCAGAGCTGCATCCGCAGCTGCCGCTGTATATCGACCTGCACCTGGCCACGCTCGAACGGTTACGCGGCTTGCCGGGCGAAGCCGAGCGGCGTTTACGCGCCCTTAGCCAGCGTGCCCAGGGGGCGGGCGGGCAATTGCTGGCGAGCATCGCCCAGGTGCAGCTGTGCGTGCTGTTACTCGACACGGGGCGCGAGCGCGAGGCTCAACAGCAACTGCGCAGTGCCTTGCAGGTGGCTTCTGGCGGTGGCTTGCTGGCCTTTCAGGAACTGCTGCTGCAACAGCCGGGCTGGCTGCGCCAGCAGCTGCTGGCGCAGGCTCGCTGCCCCCTCGTCGATGCCTTGCTGGCCGCCCTGCCGGAACCTCAGGGTAACCCGGGGGCCACCGAGCAGGCCGTGGTCGAGGCCCTGAGTACGCGAGAACTGGCGGTGCTGCAGTTGATCGCCCAGGGCTGTTCCAACCAGCAGATCAGCGAGCGGCTGTTTATCTCCCTGCACACGGTGAAAACCCACGCGCGCCATATCAACAGCAAGCTGGGCGTCGAACGGCGCACCCAGGCGGTGGCGCGGGCCAAGGGCCTGGGCTTATTGCGCTGAGTCGGCTGGCGCGGGCACCGACAGATCAAGCGCCGGTGGCGCGGCCGGTGCCGGCTTGGCGCTGGCCAGTTTGCCCTGTACGTCCTGTTGAATGCTCAGCAGCACCGGCAGCAGTTCCTGCATGTTGCGCCGCACTTCGGCATAGGCATGTTGCTGCGCCAGCTGCTCGCAGCGCAGCAACAACTGCTCGCGTACCTCGCCATTCAAATGGATAAACAGTTCCGGTAACTGCTTGCTCAGTTCGGCGCTGTAGAGCACCAGTTCTTCGCGGCCGAACTGCTTGGTCAGGCCCAGGTAATCCAGGGCGCTGGAGGTCAGCATGGCGGCGGCGGCCTTGGTTTCATGCAGGCCCTGCAGGCGCACGGGGTTGCTTTGCTCGCTCTGCGCCAGGGTCATCCAGAACTCGGTGGTGAGGGTGAACAGCACCGCCTGCTGGCGCAGCGAGTAGCTCATCAGGCCCAGGGCCTCGGCGGCGTAGGGTTGCTGCGCGGCGCGGAAATCGAAGTACAGGCGCATCAACTCCTTGAGGCGGAACAGCGCGTCGCGGGCTTCGCTCTGGCGCAGTTCCAGCGGTGCGTAGATATTCAGTTGCGGGCGGAAGTTCTCCTCGCTGACCATCCGCGCATAGATCGGTCCGGTGAATTCGCCGCTGCGTCTGGGCAGGGCATTGGCCTGGGTCTTGTCGACCTTTTCCAGCGCCTCGAGCAGCAGCTGATAGTCGGCGCTGTTCCAGGGTTTGTGGATATCGGGAATCTTCTGCCCGAGGTAGAACAGCTCGGCGGCCTGCACGGGCAGGGCGGTCAGCAGAACCAGCAAAAGGATGGCCAGCGGTGCTGCGAGGGGGCGTGTTAGCGTGTTCAGCACATCGATAATCCTGCGGATATGGCGTGGCCCAGAGTAACCAGCTTGGCCCTGTGCGTCACCCGCGCCTTGGTTGGGGAAACTGTCATGCAGCAGGAGTTGGCCGAGCTGGGCGCGGTGCAGGCGGTCTTCGAGGACCTCGGCGGTTACGGCGCGCTGGCCCAGCAGCAGGAACAGGGCGGCGAGGGCCCGCTGGTTGGGCATTTGCAGCGTACCCATATCCAGCTGGCGGCCATTGCCGTGTTTGCCCGCAAGGGCCTGGCCGAGACCACGGTCAATGACCTGCTGGCGGCGGCCAATGTCTCACGGCGCACCTTCTACAAATACTTCGAGAACAAGATGCAGGTGCTCGAAGGCATCTACCAGACCGCAGTCGCCCTGCTGCTGTCGCGTTTCAGGGAAATGCAGAGCATCGCCGGCAGCCCGCAGGCCTGGCTGCAGGCCATGGTCGAGCGTTATTTCGACTATCACCTGGCGGTCGGGCCGATCATCCGCCTGATGCAGGAAGAAGCCCTGCGCGCCGACTCGCCCCTGGCGGCGCAACGGCTGAACGCCCATGTCGAGATGGCTCGCCTGCTTGCCGAGCGCTTGCACGGCGACGGCCCTCAGGCCGATCCGCTGACCTATCGCGCGTTGATCTGGGCCTTGGAAGCAGCCTCGTTGGACCTGCTCGGTCGCGCTGCCAGCCGTGACGAGATCGAGCGGGCTAAACAGGTGCTCGGCCAGCTGCTGATCGCCACGCTGTGCCCGGGCTCAACCTCAACCTAGGTTAGGCGTCAGCCGGGTTCGCACATGCTCTGATAGGCCGCTGACTATTCCTATAACAACACTGTCGAGGTGCCTGCATGTCCGCTTCCAGCCTTTCGCTGACGCCACCATTGGCGGCTGGTTTCGCCCGCCTGGGGTTCGGGGCCTTGCCCCTGGCCAGTCTCAAGTCGCGCTACGGCAATGCCGCCAGCGGTTCACGCTATGTCGAGCTGGATGGCTTCCATCTGCACTACCGCGACGAGGGCAGTCGGGACAAACCGGTGCTGGTGCTGATCCATGGCGTGGTGGCTTCCCTGCATACCTGGGATGACTGGGTGCCGGCCTTCGCCGCGCACTATCGGATTATCCGCTTCGATGTACCGGGTTTCGGCCTGACCGGCCCGGCGCGGGATGGCCAGTACTCGGCCGAGCGGATGATCAAGGTGTTCGGTCTGCTGCTTGATCATCTCGGGGTGGACAAGGCCTCGATCGCCGGCAACTCCCTGGGCGGCTATATCGCCTGGAACTTCGCCCTGGCCCAGCCGCAGCGGGTTCACAAGCTGGTGCTGATCGATCCGGCCGGCTATCACATGCACAAGGTGCCCTGGATGATCGCCTCCGCGGCGTTACCGGGGGCCACGCTGGCCATGCCGCTGTGGATGCCGCGTGCTTTGATCGCCCAGGGCATCAAGGAGGTCTACGGCGAGCCGGGGCGGATCAAGCCCGGAGTGGTCGAGCGCTACAACGACCTGAGTCGTCGCCCCGGCAACCGGCGGGCGATGATGGAAATCTTCCGCATCCTGCTCAAGGTCAACAAGCAGGAACTGCAGGGCACCCCGGCGCGGGTAGCGCAGATCCAGGCCCCGACCCTGCTGCTGTGGGGCGAGCGCGACCGCTGGATTTCCCCCAGGCATGTGCCGCTGTGGCAGCGTGATCTGCCGGGTATCCAGGTCAAGACTTATCCAGGGGTTGGCCATATCCCCATGGAAGAAATCCCCCAGCAGAGCGCGGCGGACGCCCTGCGTTTTCTTCAGGGTTAAGCATTGTAGGGTGCGCCGTGCGCACCAACCCAGGCCGCCGGGTGCACCCTACCATTCAAGCCGCGCCCCTGTGCGCGCATGGCATAGTCACAAAAAAAGGGAGCCCTTCGGCTCCCTTGGTCGTTTAGGCCACCTGGCTGTCCGGCTGCGCATCGAACTCGCGGCGGGTCTGGTAGAGCAGGTCCAGGTTGTTGTGCTGCCAGGGGTGGAAGTCGGCCCTGAAGAAGTCCCGGTAAGTGCTGAGTAGGGGGCGGAACACACCGTTTTTGCCCCACATCCACTGCAGACCGTCGCGCCAGACCCGCCAGTTCCATAGCAGGCCGTCCTGCTTGAGCATGTGGGTCAGGCCGCGACTGGTGTCGAGGATAAAGAAGAAGGTGCCCATCAGCATCGCCCGACGCAGCAGCTTGCGGCTGCCGCAGACCTGGTTGTAGACATCGAAGGCCACCGCCTTGTGCTCGGTTTCCTCCAGGGCGTGCCAGCGCCACAGGCGGATCATGGTCGGGTGCGCCCCGGCCATATGGCGCGGGTCCTTGAGCAGGCCGTCGGCCATGATCGCGGTGATATGTTCCAGCGCGGCAGTGGCCGCCAGCTGGCGCTGGGGCGAGAATTTCTTCTGGGTGTAGCGGATGCGCGCCTGGGCGCGTTTCTCGATGCGGCTGATGTCATAACCCAGGTCACGCAGGCGATTGCTGTATTCCAGGTGCTCGCGGCTGTGATGACCTTCCTGGCCGATAAAGCCACGGATCTGTTCCTTCAGTACCGGGTCTTCGATCTGCTCGCGGAAATGCCGCACCGAGTCGATAAAGAACCGTTCACCATCGGGGAACAGCACCGACATGGCATCGAACAGGTGGCTCTTGAAGGCATCGCCGCTGTGCCAGTGGCGCGGCAGTGGATTGGGAAAATCGAAATCCATATGCCGCGGACGAATCTGCAAACCTTCCGGGGTAGTGCTGACCATGCTGACTCCCTGAGTCGGTGACTGAAGCATGCAAGCACTATGGGTCGATCCGCAGGCCGGGCAAAGGTTAACAACAGCCAATATGTCGGTCATTTATGGCCAAAAACGCCGAGGTCATGATTTGCTCAATGCCAGTGCCGATAGCGAATTGCGGTGTTGGGCCGCGTGGATTTACCGGGTATTAGGTTGTGGCAAGCCAATAAGGCAGTCATGGAAGGTGGCCGTACTTTGGTCGGGCAGGCGAACAGCTGCGGTCAAATTGGCACTATGGTGCCTTTATGGGCTTGTCGATTTTTGTCGAACGAGGGTATCTTCGATAAAAAAATGAGCCATATATGGCCAATACCCCCAGAAAGCCCATGAAGCCATCCCTGAATTTCTCGGCCGAACTGGTACCTGTCGCCTACGCCGCCGCCTTGCTCGATCTGGTCGAAGAATTGGGCGTCGCCCGTGACCAACTGTTTGCCGAGGCCCGGGTGCGACCCGAGGTGCTGGGCAATCCCCAGGGGCGTCTTTCCTTCAGCGACTTCACCCAGTTGAGCGGCTGCGCTCTACGTCTGTGCGACGAGCCGGCCCTAGGGTTGCTGCTCGGCCAGCGACTGAACGTCTCGACCCACGGCATTCTCGGTTATGCCGTGCTGTCCAGCGCCAACCTGGGCAAGGCCATGCAATTCGCCCTCAGGTATTACCGGGTGTTGGGTTTGACCTACGAGCTGGAAATTGTCGAGGAGGGCGAGCGGGTCGAGTTGCGCGCTTGCGAGACCATGCCCCTTGGCCCGCTCAGCCGTTTCGCCGCCGAAGGACTACTCGCCAGCCTTTACACCATCACGCGTTTTCTCGTGGGTGAGGGCCTGCAGCAGGTGGCAGTGGGCTTTGCCCATGCCGCGCCGCACTATGCCGAGCGCTACGAGCGCCTGTTTGGCGTGCCGGTGGCGTTTGACCAGCCTTACCACCGCCTGAGTATGCCCATTGCCTATCTGGACCGGCCCATGGCCCTGGCCAACCCGGCCACGGTGCAGATGTGCGAGCAGCAGTGCGAAGCGCTGCTGGCCAGCCTGGACGTGCAGGACGGCCTGCTGACCCGGGTACGCCGCCTGCTGCTGACGCGTCCCGGCGATTTCCCCGACCTGGCCAGCGCCGCCGAGGCCCTGCATACCAGCGGCCGCAGCCTGCGCCGGCACCTGTCGAGTATGGGCATCAGTTATCAGCAGGTGCTGGACGAGGTGCGCAGGAGCCTGGCCCTGCAGTACCTCACCACCACCCACCTACCGCTGTACGAAATCGCCTACCTGCTAGGTTTTAGCGACCCGAGCAACTTTCGCCGCGCCTTCAAGAAGTGGACGGGTAAACTGCCCAGCGATTACCGCAGTGAGGATTGACCATGAGTTCTGCCGCCGCCCCCGCCCTGATCCGCGAAACCTTCCCCGTCGGGCCTTTGCAGTGCAACTGCACGATAATCGGTGACCCCGTGACCAAGAAGGCCATTGTGGTCGACCCGGGTGGCAACCCCGAGTTGATCATGGCGCGCCTGGAGGCCCATGGCCTCAAGGTGGTGAGCATCATCCACACCCACGCCCATCTGGATCACTTCCTCGCCTCCGGGCAGATGAAGGAGAAGACCGGCGCGACCCTGCACCTGCACAAGGAGGATCAGTTCCTCTGGGACAACCTGGAGATGCAGTGCCGCATGTTCGGCGTGCCCTACACTCCGGTGCCGGCTCCGGATCAATGGTTGGCCGATGATGAGGAGCTGGCCTGCGGCTGCGGTGTGGCGCTGCATACACCTGGGCATACGCCGGGTTCCATGAGTTTCTGGTTCCCTCAGGACAAGCTGCTGATCGCCGGCGACACCCTGTTTCGTCGCGGCATTGGCCGTACCGATCTGTGGGGTGGGGACTACAAGACCATCGAACGCTCCATCAAGCAGCGGCTGTACAGCCTGGATGAGGATGCCACCGTGGTCACCGGCCACGGCGACGACACCCGGCTGGGCGATGAGATGCGCGATAATCCCTTTGTCCGCGCGTAATCGAGAGATGGTTTCTGGCTGTTTTGCCGCTAATGGCTGCGCCAGACCAAAGACAAGACCGGCCGGCTGTCATAACCCTGTACCATCATCGGCATCGGAATGAACTTAATGCCCTGACCTGGCGTCTAAGACGCAGGCAGAGACTGCTCTGACAATACGAAAGAAAAGGATGTATCGATGATGAACTTGCGAAATATGGCATTTGCAGCGGTGGGCCTGAGCCTGTTGGCAGGCTGTACCACCAACCCATATACCGGTGAGCGGGAGGCCGGCAAGGCCGGCATCTATGGTGGTGTTGGAGCAGTGACCGGCGCGGTAATCGGGGCGGCCACCTCAAGCAAGAAGGACCGTGCCAAGGGTGCATTGATCGGCGCGGCCGTGGGCGGCGCTGCCGGTGGCGGTTATGGCTACTATGTCGACACCCAGGAAGCCAAGCTGCGCCAGACCCTGCAGGGCACTGGCGTTCAGGTGCAACGCAACGGCGATGAACTGAAGCTGATCATGCCGGGCAATATCACCTTCGCCAGCAATTCGTCGGACATCTCCAGCGGTTTCTACCCGACCCTGAACTCCCTGCTCCTGGTGTTCAAGGAGTTCGACAAGAACGGCATCGACATCGTTGGCCACACCGACAGCACCGGCTCCCTTGAGCTGAACCAGAACCTGTCGAATCGTCGTGCCCAGAGCGTAGCGTCCTACCTCAGCGCCAACGGCGTGGCAGCCTCGCGGATCTCCGCTTACGGTGCAGGCCCGAGCCAGCCGATCGCCAGCAATGCGAGCGAAGCCGGCCGTGCGCAGAACCGTCGGGTTGAGATCAACCTGCGTCCGCTATAAGCGCAGTTGCGTCAAAAGATGCCGCGCCTCCGTGAGGGGGCGCGGTATTTTTTTGCCCGGACGATGCCGATCCAGAGTTTCGCTCGGGCGGGCCAGCGGCCGCCGCCGCTGCCGCCGCCGCTGCCGCCGCCGCTGCCGTTTACCGCCGGTCAAGTCTGGGTAAGCCGACCTGCGCTAATCCGATTTGTGACTAGAATCCTTTGCATGTATCTGTAAGACCCGTGGTTTGCAGGTGCGACCGGCCGCCGGGCGGGAATGACACTGGAGGTCACATGGACGTCAGGCATAGCGCCAGCTCACGCAAGCCCTGGTTGCCGTTCGGGGTCACCCTGGCGTTGTTGGTTGGCCTGGGGGCGTTGATTCTCTGGCAGTGGCAGGCACTCGAACAGCGCAAACTGCTTGAGCGGCAGCAGCGCTTCGAGCTGGAGGCCGAGGACATAGGCCAGCGGGTGAAAAGCCGCATGCTGGCCTACGAGATGGTCCTGCGCGGCGTGTCGGGGCTAATGACGGGCAGCGACAACGTTTCCCCCGGGGAGTGGGAGCGGGCGCTGGAGCAATTGCAGCTGCAGGAGCGCTACCCCGGCATCCAGGCGCTGGCCTGGTCGCGTTATGTGCGTCAGGAGCAGCTCGATGGGCTGCTGGCTGAGGTGCATGGGCAGGGCCGTGAGGATTATCGGGCCTTCCCCCCGGGGCCGCGTGAACACTACCTGCTGATCGATTACATCAGCCCGCTGGATTGGCGCAACCGCCGCGTCCTGGGTTTTGACATGCTCAGCGAACCGGTGCGCCTGGCCGCGATCGAGCAGGCGATTGTCAGGGGTGAAGCCACCCTCAGCGCCCCGGTCACCCTGCGCCAGGAAACCCAGGACAATGTGCAGGGTGGGGTGCTGCTCTATCTGCCGGTCTACCGGGTGGGGATGCCCCTGGCCACGCTCGAGGAGCGCCGCGCCGCCCTGCTGGGCATGGTCCACGGGGCCTTTCGCAGCCAGGATCTGATGGAGGGCATCCTGGGGGCGCTGAGCCGCCGTTTCGATGTCTCGATCAAGGATCTGCAGGCCCCGGAAACTCTGCTGCTAAGCGACCCAGACCAGGTGCCCGGCTGGCAGCCGACTTTTCGCCAGACCCTGGAGCTGCCGCTGTATGGACGCAACTGGGTGCTGGAGGTGAGCAGCACGGCGGTCTATGAAGCGGCATTACTCAACCCCGGCAGCCACTTCAGCCTCTGGGCTGGCCTGGTGGCCGCGGTGCTCCTGGCCTTGCTGGTCGGCGGCTACCTGCACCTGCGCGAGCGCGAGCTGCATGCTAGTCAGCAGGCCACTGCGCAGCTGGGGGAGCGCGAGGAACGTTTTCGTCTGCTGGTCGAGCGGCTGCCGGTGGCAACCCTGCTGTGCAGCGCCGATGGGCGTATCGAGATGGCCAACCACAGTGCTGCCGAACTGCTCGGCTGCACCGCGCAGCAGTTGCTGGGGGAGCGGGTACGGCGCTTTCTGCCAGCGATCGAACAGCTCAGCCGGCTGGTCAACGACCAGGGCACGGCCGAGCTGAGCGACGAATACCACGCCCATCGCGACAGCGGCGGCGAGGTGCCGGTGACCTTGAGCCTGAGCATGCTGGGGGACTCGGCGGGGGTCAATTACCTGCTCAACCTGGTCGATCTGCGCGCCCGCAAGGGGGCTGAAGAGCGGTTTCGCCTGGTGGTCGAGGCTTCGCCCAATGCCATTGTGCTGGTCGACAGCAGCGGCAGGATCGCCATGGTCAACCGGCAGACCGAACAGATGTTCGGCTACGAGCGTCAGGAGCTGGTCGGTCAACCGGTGGAGAAACTCCTGCCCGAGGCGCAGCGCGGCGGTCATGTCGGCCTGCGCAGCGGCTACCAGGAGCGCCCCGAGCCGCGGCGCATGGGCAATAACCGCGAGCTGTTCGGCCAGCACCGTGATGGTCGCCTGATCCCTCTTGAGGTGGGCCTGTCGCCGATGCGCAGCGGCCAGGAAAGCTGGGTGCAGGCGGTGATCATCGACATCAGCGAACGCAAGGCCGCCGAGCAGCGTTTCCGCCTGGTGGTCGAGGCCTCGCCCAACGCCATCGTGCTGGTCGACAGCGATGGCAAGATCGCCATGGTCAACCAGCAGACCGAGCAGATGTTCGGTTACGAGCGCGAGGCACTGGTCGGCCAGGCGGTGGAAAAACTCCTGCCCGAGGCCAAGCGCGGCAGTCATGTCGGCCTGCGCAGCGGCTACCAGGAAAATCCCGAACCCCGGCGCATGGGCAACAACCGCGAGCTGTTCGGCCAGCACCGTGACGGCCGCCTGATTCCGCTGGAGGTGGGGCTCTCGCCGATTCACGGCGGCGAGCAAGCCTGGGTGCAGGCGGTGATCATCGATATCAGTGAGCGCAAGGCGGCCGAGCAGCGCCTGCGCGATCAGGCCGAACAGCTGATTCTGGCCAACCGCTACAAATCCGAGTTCCTCGCCAACATGTCCCATGAGCTGCGCACGCCGCTCAACAGCATCCTGATACTCAGCGATCAACTGCGTCTGAACAGTGCCGGCAACCTGACCGAGAAGCAGACCCGTCACGCCGATATCGTCCATCGCGCCGGCAGCGACCTGCTGCAGTTGATCAATGATGTGCTCGACCTGGCCAAGGTCGAATCCGGGCGCATGCAGCTCAAGCTCGAAGCGCTGAACATGCAGGATGTTCTGGTTGAGCTGGATGCCAGCATGCGCCCGATGGCTGAACTCAAGGGCCTGCATCTGCACACCCGGCAGGAGCCCGGGGTACCGCGGCTGATCCGCAGTGACCGGGTGCGCCTGCAGCAGATCCTGCGCAACCTGCTGTCCAATGCCCTGAAATTCACCGAGCGGGGCGAAGTCAGCCTGGTGGTCGCCTGCACCCCCTGCGAGGCCGGCGATGGCGTCGAATGGCTGAGTTTCAGCGTGCGCGACAGCGGTATCGGCATCGCCGCCGAGCAGCACGAGCAGATATTCCAGGCCTTCCAGCAGATCGACGGCTCCACCAGCCGGCGTTTTGGTGGCACCGGGCTGGGGCTGGCCATCACCCGCCAGCTGGTCCTGGCCATGGATGGCGAGATCAGCCTGCAAAGCGCGCCGGGGCAGGGTTCCTGTTTTACCGTGCGGCTGCCGGTGCAGATGCTGCCCGTGAGCGAGGCACTGCCCGCAGCCGCAGGGCCCCAGCGCGGCGGGCAGGGGCCGGCGGTGCTGATCGTCGAGGACGATGACAATTTTGCCGCAGTACTCGCCGAACAGGCCCAGGCCCACGGTTTTACCAGCGTGCACTGCCGCACCGGGATGCAGGCGCTCAACCTGCTGCACCGCGAGCAGTTCAGCGCGGTGATCCTCGACATCCTGCTGCCGGATGTCAGCGGCTGGCAGCTGTTCCGCCGCTTGCGCGGGCAGACCAGGCATCGCCACACCCCGGTGCACATCATCTCCTGTGTGCCGCAGCCGGCCGACTGGAACGACGATGGCACGCGCTACCTGGTCAAGCCGATCCAGCGTGAAGATCTGGAGCAGGTCTTCGTCGACCTGCGGCACCTCGATCAGAGCCCGGCGCAGCGCCTGCTGCTGGTGGAGGATGTGCAGGTCGAGCGGGAGCATTACCGCGAGCACTTGCAGCGCCTGGGTTTCGCCGTGCACGCCTGCGCCAGGGCCGACGAAGCGTTGCAGGCCTATAGCGCTGGCGCGTTCAGCGCCCTGGTCGTCGACCTCGATCTGCCCGACCAGGATGGTTTCGAGCTGCTGCAGAGCCTCGACCGCCAGCGCCCGCTGAACGGCACGCGGGTGGTGATCAATACCGGGGTGGATGTCACCCATCAGGCCCTGCAGCGCTTGCGCCGCTACAGTGCGGTGGTGGTGCACAAGCACGGCGAGGACATGCAGGCCCTGAGTCAGGCGGTGCAAGGCTTTCTCGGCGGTGTGCGCGCGCCGCAAAGTCCCGCGCCGCAGTTGAGCGAGCAGGCTTTGCAGGGGCGGCGCGTCCTGCTGGTGGATGACGATGTGCGCAATGTCTACGCGTTAACGGCCCTGCTGGACGAGGTGGGGTTGCGGGTTATCGCCGCACGGGATGGTCTGGAGGCCATCGCCAGCTACCAGCGCGAACCCTGCGACCTGATTCTGATGGACATGGCCATGCCCAATATGGACGGCTATACCGCGACCCGTCTGCTCAAGAGCGAGCATGGCTGTGGCATCCCGATCATCGCCCTGACCGCCCATGCGATGAAGGGCGATCGAGAAAAATGCATCGCCGCCGGGTCTGACGACTACCTGGCCAAGCCTGTCAGCCGCGATGCGCTGCTGGGCATGCTGGGGCGCTGGCTGGCGAGCCGCGACGGTTTGCCGGTGTCATCTGCGCCAGATGATCTAACCTGAAGTACAGCGGTAGTCCGTAAGGCGGCCGCCAGGGACGAGGGTGAAAGGAATGGTACAGCTGCAGGAGCGGATGGAGCAGGCGACACAGATTCTGCTGGTGGTGGACGATCGCCCGGAGAATCTCGAGGCAATGCAGGCCCTACTTGAGCATGGCGACTGGCAGCTGCGTTGCGTCGATGGCGGCGAAGCGGCCCTGCAATGCCTGCTGGAGGAAGATGTCGGGCTGGTGCTGCTGGATGTGCAGATGCCGCATATGGATGGCTTCGAGGTGGCCCGGTTGATGCGCGGCAACCCGCGCACCCGGCATACCCCGATCATTTTCGTCTCCGCCATCGCCCAGACCCAGGATGCGGTGCTGCGCGGTTACGCCACCGGCGCGGTGGACTTTATCCTCAAGCCCTTCGACCCTGGCGTCTTGCGCCACAAGATCCACGCCTTGCTCGAACACGAGCGCAGCCGCAGCGAACTGTTGCACCTCAGCCAGCAACTGGACTCGGCGCGGGCCTTCAACGCCTCGGTGCTGGACAATGCCGCCGAGGGCATCATGGTGGTCGGCGAGGATGGTCGCATCAGCTTTGCCAACCCGGCCATGGCGCAGATGCTCCAGGGCGCGGTCAGCGACCTGGTGGGCAGCGACATGCTGTCCTACCTGGTCAGCCCCGAGGTGACCTGCGAGTGGCGCATGTCGGAATTTTATCGGCACTGGCGTCGCCACGAGGCCTACCGCCTGCACGAGGCCAGCCTGCGCACCCTGAACGGCAGCCTGGTGCCCGTGGCGCTGTCCTGTTCGCCCTTGCCGCGCCTGCAGCACGCCATGGTGGTTATGGCCCTGGATATGTCGGTGGTGCGCCACCTGCATCAGCAGCTGGAGTCGCAGGCCATCACCGATGCCCTGACCGGCTTGCTCAACCGCCGCGGCTTCTACCAGGCTCTGGAGGCCGCGCTGTCGCGGATTCAGCGCAGCGGCCAGCGCATGGCGGTGCTCTATCTCGATCTGGATGGCTTCAAGCGGATCAACGATTCCCTGGGGCATGCCGCCGGCGATGAACTGCTCAAGCGCGTCGGCGAGCAACTCAAGGCCAGCCTGCGCCCCTACGACCGGCTGGCGCGCATGGGCGGCGATGAATTCACCGCCCTGCTCGACAGCCTGGAGCACCCCGAGGATGCGGCGCGGATTGCCGAGAAACTGATCGAACAGGTGTCGATCCGCTACACCCTGGACGGCGTGGACGTGACCCTGGGAGCCAGTGTCGGCATTGCCTGCTTCCCTGAATGCGGGCAGACCGTGGAGGGTTTGCTGCGTGCCGCGGACATGGCCATGTACGAGGCCAAGCGCACCGGTCGCCAGCAATACCGCTTTTTCTCACCCGAGATGAACGGCCGCGCGCGCTCGCGCCTGATGCTCGAGGAAAGCCTGCGCAGTGCCATTGAGAACAACGACTTCGTGCTGGTCTACCAGCCGCAGATCTACCTCGCCAGCGGTCGCCTGCGCGGGTTCGAGGCGCTGTTGCGTTGGCAGCACCGGGCCGCCGGGACGATCGCCCCCGGGGTGTTTATCCCCTTGCTGGAGGAAACCCGACTGATCAACCGGCTGGGCGACTGGATCTTCCGCGCCGGGGCCGAGCAGTGCCAGCGGCTGAACGCCCAGTTCGGCGTAGGTTCGGTGCTGAGCCTGAACGTCAGCCCCGTGCAGTTCGGCAGAGCGCAGCTGGTCGAGGAATTGCGCCTGGTGCTCGAGGAGTTCGGCCTGCAACCCGCGCAGCTGGAGGTCGAGGTCACCGAGAGCGCGCTGATGCAGGACCTTAATACCAGCCAGGAGCAGTTGCGTCAGCTGCGCGCGCTGGGGGTGAAGATCGCCATCGACGACTTCGGCACCGGTTACTCGTCACTGGCCTACCTGCGCCATTTCGAGCTGGATACCCTGAAGATCGACCGGCTGTTTATCGCCAATATGCTCGAATCGCCACGCGATGCTGCGGTGGTCAGCACCATTATCGACCTGGGCCGCCACCTCGGCCTGGAAGTGATCGCCGAAGGGGTGGAAACCGAGGCCCAGCGTGATTGGCTGGTGCAGCACAACTGCGCCATCATGCAGGGCTTTCTGGTTGCCCCAGGCCTGAGTGCCGAGCAGGCCCGGAATTTCCCCGCGCAACTGGACTGGCACAACCTGCCGTCGTACCCGAGCGAACCCGAGGAGTAGGCTGGCAGGCGGCTCGGTTACGTGGCGAGGTTGTGCCTGCAGCCCGGATGCAATCCGGGGCGCTGGCATGCCGGATTGCGCCCAGGCTTATCCGGGCTAAACCCACTGCAGTAGCCTCTATTTCGGACCAAAACGCTGCCTGAGTGCTTCCAGTTCCGCGTCCTTGTCCAGCCACAGCTGGTTGACCCACTGCTGGAAGTGCAGGCGATAGGCCTCGTCCTGATCGTAGTTGCCGCCGATAAATTCCGCGGGAATCGGCAGTTGCTGCAGGCGCACCACCACCTTGTCGATGCGCCCACAGAGCAGATCCCAGAAGCCCGGGTTGCCTTGCGGGTAGTGGATGGTGACGTTGACGATGCTGTGCAGCTGCTCGCCCATGGCATCAAGGACGAAGGCGATGCCGCCGGCCTTGGGCTTGAGCAGGTGCTTGAACGGTGACTGTTGCTCGGCGTGCTTGGCGGGCGACAGGCGGGTGCCTTCGAGGAAGTTGAACACCGAGACCGGGTTGGTTTTGTAGCGTGCGCAGGCCTTGCGCGTGGTGGCCAGGTCCTGGCCGCGCTTTTCCGGGTGCTTGGCCAGGTATTCCTTGCTGAAGCGCTTCATAAAGGGGAATTCCAGGGCCCACCAGCACAGGCCGATTACTGGCACCCAGATCAGCTCCTGCTTGAGGAAGAATTTGAGCAACGGCATGCGCCGGTTGAGCTGGTACTGCAGCACCAGAATGTCCACCCAGCTCTGGTGGTTGCTGGTCACCAGGTAGGAGTGCTGCTTGTCGAAGCTCTCAAGTCCGGCCACGTCCCACTCGATCCGGCCCACCAGGTTCATCCAGAACTTGTTGCTGGAGATCCAGAACTCGGCAATCGCGTGCATCAGAAAGCGGCACAGGCGCTGCACTGCCGGGATGGGTAGCAGCAGTTTGAGCAGGGCCATGATAAACAGCGGCCAGCAGCAGATCAGGGTGTTGATGGCCAGCAACAGGCTTGCGAGCAGGCCGCGCAGGGGGGCAGGGAGAGCGTGCAACATGGGGGCAGGTGCCTCCGAAAATGGGCGCGGGCTGCGTATCAGAGGTTTGCGCAGCCCGGGTATGCCCGGCTTATCTATGCCCGTGGTTTTCCACCACGGATCGGTCGGCGCACAGGTTAACGTCTGTGCACCGAACTGCAAGCCTTTCGAAAGACTGACGATCGCCGCCGATCGCTGCCTGTTCCCGTCATTCGCCGCCCCTGGCGGGGAACATCCCCGCGCCAGAGCGTTACTGCGGCAGGTTGGCGGCCTGGATCGCAGTCAGGGCGATGGTGTAGACGATATCGTCGACCAGGGCACCACGGGACAGGTCGTTGACCGGTTTGCGCAGCCCTTGCAGCATGGGCCCGACGCTGACGCAGTCGGCGCTGCGTTGTACCGCCTTGTAGGTGGTGTTGCCGGTGTTCAGATCGGGGAAGACAAATACCGTGGCGCGTCCGGCCACCGGACTGCCCGGGGCCTTTTGCCGGCCGACGCTTTCGATGGCGGCGGCGTCGTACTGTAGCGGGCCGTCGAGTAGCAGTTCGGGGGCCTGTTGCCTGGCTAGGCGGGTGGCCTCGCGAACTTTCTCCACTTCTTCGCCGGTGCCCGAGTCTCCGGTGGAGTAGCTGAGCATCGCCACCCGCGGCGGGATGCCGAAGGCGCTCGCCGAGGCGGCGCTCTGCAGGGCGATTTCCGCCAGCTCCACAGCCGTTGGGTCGGGGTTGACCGCGCAATCGCCGTACACCACCACCTGGTCCGGCAGCAGCATAAAGAACACCGAGGACACCAGCTTGTAGCCCGGTGCGGTCTTGATCAGCTGCAGGGCAGGGCGGATGGTGTTGGCGGTGGTGTGGATGGCACCCGAAACCAGGCCGTCGACCTCGTCCAGGGCCAGCATCATGGTGCCCAGGACCACGGTGTCTTCCAGCTGGGCGGCGGCCATTGGTGCATTCAGCCCCTTGCCCTTGCGCAGCTCGACCATGGGCCCGACATAGCGCTCGCGGATCAGGTCCGGGTCGAGAATCTCCAGCCCTTCCGGCAGCTCGATACCTTGCGCCCGGGCCACTGCGTACACCTCATCCGGCTTGGCCAGCAGCACGCAACGGGCGATGCCGCGGGCCTGGCAGATGGCCGCGGCCTGGACGGTGCGTGGCTCGCTGCCTTCCGGCAGGACAATGCGCCGGTTCGCCGCCTTGGCCCGTTGCACCAGCTGGTAGCGAAACGCCGGCGGCGACATACGCAACTCGCGCGGGGTGCCGCAGCGGGTGAACAGCCATTCGTGATCGATATGGCTGGCGACGAAGTCGGCGACTTTTTCCGCGCGCTCCTTGTCGTCCACCGGAATTTCCTTGTTCAGGAGGTTGAGGCTGGTGGCGGTATCGTAGGAGCCGGTGCTCACGGTCATCACCGGCAAACCGCTCTGCAGTGCGCCGCGGCACAGCTCCATGATCCGCGGGTCGGGGGCGAAGTCGCTGCACAGCAGCAGGCCGGCCAGGGGCATGCCGTTCATGGCCGCCAGGCTGGCGGCGAGGATGATGTCGTCGCGATCGCCTGGCGTCACCACCAGGGTGCCGGGCTTGAGCAATTGCACCGTGTTGGCCACGGCGCGGGCGCAGAGCACGATCTTGAGCATACGGCGCTGTTCGTAGTCGCCGGCATTGAGTATCCGCGCGCCGAGCAGGTCGGCGATGTCGCGGGTGCGCGGGGCGTTCAGTTCGTCCTGCCAGGGAATGCAGCCGAGCAGGCGGAAATCATCGCTCTTGAGCAGCGGCGAAAGCTCCTTCAGGCGGTTGGCGTAGGCCTCCAGGCCGTCCTCGCTGCGCACCTTGTTGAGGATCAGGCCGAGCACCTTGGGGTCCTTCGGCCCGCCGAACAGCTGGGCCTGGATCTCTACCCGGTCGCTCAGCTCACCGAGACTTTCCTGTTCCGGGGCCGAGACCAGGATCACCTCGGCATCCAGGCTCTTGGCCAGATGGAAGTTGACCCGCGCCGCGTAGCTGGCCTGGCGCGTGGGCACCATGCCCTCGACTATCACCACGTCCTTGCCGGCGGCGGCCTGGTGGTAAAGGCTGATAATTTCTTCGAGCAGCTCGTCCAGCTGGCCATCGCCGAGCATGCGCTCGACATGGGCCAGAGCCAGGGGCTTGGGCGAGTGCAGGCCGTGGGTGCGGGTGATCAGCTCGCTGGAGCGCTCCGGGCCGAGGTCGCCCTGATGGGGCTGGGCAATGGGCTTGAAGAAGCCGACCTTGAGGCCGGAGCGCTCCAGGGCACCGACCAGGCCCAGGCTGATCGAGGTAAGGCCGACACCGAAACCGGTGGGGGCGACAAAGAAGGTGTGCATGCTGTCTCCATATGTAGGTTGGCGCTGAGCGCAGCGAATCCCAACGGGATGCTAATCGCTCAGGCTTCAAGCAGTTCCAGGGTATCGAGGGCAATCTGGCGTTCTTCGTTGGTCGGCACCACCAGCACCCGTGGATGGCCCGGGGCGTGGATCGCCCCGGACGCGCCGCGCACGGTGCTGACGTTGGCCTGCTCGTCGAGGGCCAGGCCCAGCAGTTGGAGGTGGGCGACGGTCTTGCTGCGGATCAGCGGCGAGTTCTCGCCGATGCCGCCGGTAAAGATCAGCCCGTCGAGCTGCGGCAGGGCACAGCTCATGGCCGCCAGGGACTTGGCCAGGCGGTAGCAGAACACCTCGATGGCCAGGGTCGCGCCGGCATGGCCCTGCTCGCGGGCCTGCTCCAGGCTGCGCATGTCGTTGGACAGGCCGGACAGGCCAAGCAGGCCGCTGTCCTTGTTCAGCAGGGTGTCGATCTGCTCCAGGCTCCAGCCCAGGGTGCGGGCCAGATGGCTGTGCAGGTTGGGGTCGACATCGCCGCTACGGGTGCCCATGACCAGGCCCTCCAGCGGGGTCAGGCCCATGCTGGTGTCGCGGCTCTGACCATCGACTATGGCGCAGGTCGAGCAGCCGTTGCCCAGATGGGCCACCAGCCAGCTGCTGTTACCGACGGGCAGGCCGGCCAGTTCGGCGGCGCGCTGGCTGACATAACGGTGGCTGGTGCCATGGAAACCGTAGCGGCGCACGCCGTGCTCGCGGTACAGGTACTCCGGCAGGGCGTAGCGATAGGCGTGTTCGGGCAGGGTCTGGTGGAAGGCGGTATCGAACACCGCCACCTGGGTCAGGTTGGGAAACAGTTTGATCGCCGCTTCGATGCCCAGCAGGTTGGCCGGATTATGCAACGGGGCCAGCGGCGCGGTGGCGCGAATGGCGCTCAGGCTCAGGGCATCCAGGCGGCAGGCGGCGGTGAAATGTTCGCCGCCATGCACCACCCTGTGGCCGATACCGTGCAACTGGCCGCCAGCGGCGCTCTGCACCAGCGGCAGGACCTGGGCCAGGGCGACGCGGTGATCGGCATTGGGCAGGATCAGGCTATCTTTCTCCCCGCCACGATGCCAATGCAGCTGCGCATCCGGGCTGCCGAGGCGCTCGGCGAGGCCGCTGAGGAGGAAGTCGCTGTGGGCTTCGTTGATCAGGGCAAACTTGATTGATGAACTGCCGCAGTTGATCACCAGAATATTGCGGGCCGGCATTTACGGTTCCTTGTTCGAGGGGCTGTGCTTTTGCTCGGTGCCGGTTTCGGCACCCTGATGGTCGGCGGCGCACCAGCCGCAGTTAAAGCGTTCGCCGCGCCGCGCCAGGCGCTGTTCGGCGTTCAGAACCCAGGCGCGATTCTGCCAGGGCGGCTGGTGGCGCAGGTGCTGAGTATGGCCACAGGACAAGACTGCCAGCCAATCGCCGTGCTCGTCCTGACGGAAATCAAGCAGGCGCACTGGGCCGTCCGTCTGCGTGCGGTTCGCTTTCGCGCTTGCCCTTGGGTAAACTTGGCCGCTCTTTATTTCCAAGCAAAAGGTCCTGCCCCATGCTGATCGCCGCCAATAAGGCCGTCTCCATCGACTATACCCTGACTAACGATGCCGGTGAGGTGATCGATAGTTCCGCAGGCGGCGCGCCGCTGGTTTATCTGCACGGTGCCGGCAACATCATCGGCGGCCTGGAAAAAGCCCTGCTGGGCAAGCAGGTTGGCGACGAGCTGGACGTTTCCGTCGAGCCGGAAGACGCCTATGGCGAGTACAGCGCCGAGCTGGTGGCCACCCTCAACCGCTCGATGTTCGAAGGCGTCGATGAGCTGGAAATCGGCATGCAGTTCCACGCCTCCGGCCCGGACGGCGGCATGCAGATCGTCACCATCCGCGAGCTGGAAGGCGACGACGTGATTGTCGACGGCAACCACCCCCTGGCTGGCCAGCGCCTGAACTTCAAGGTCAAGGTCATCAGCGTGCGCGATGCCAGCGAAGAAGAAGTTGCCCATGGGCATATTCACGGCGAAGGTGGTCATCACCACTAAGAGCCCGTCTCGGATCTGCTGCGCGTCGGCCCTGCTGCGTTAAAAACAGGCTCGGAATGCTCATGTACAAAAGTACACTCCGCTTCCTCGCCTGTTTTTGCCTTGCATGACTCTAGCTCGCGAGATCCGAAATAGATTCTAAGGTTTAGCCTTATGTCATAGCCGCGAGTCGACTTATGGTCGTATCAAGCGCTGGCTCGACTGCTAAGCTGCAACAGAAGAAAGGCGCCTTCAGATAGGCGCCTTTTTTGTCCGCTACGCGCGATTTCAGTGTTATCGAGGAGTTTGCCATGAGTGCCTTTCACGACCTCAATCTGCGTACGCTGGATGGTCAGGAGCTGCCGCTGGCCCCCTTCAAGGGGCAGGTGGTGCTGGTAGTCAATGTCGCCTCCAAGTGTGGCCTGACGCCGCAATATGCCAGCCTGGAAAAGCTCTATCAGCAGTACAAGGCTCAGGGTTTCAGTGTGCTGGGCCTGCCGTGCAACCAGTTTGCCGGGCAGGAGCCGGACAGCGAGGAGGCGATTCGCGAGTTCTGCAGCCTCAACTATGGCGTGAGCTTCCCCCTGGGCAGCAAGCTTGAGGTCAACGGCCCCGAGCGTCATCCGCTGTACCGCCTGCTGGCGGGCGAGGGGGCCGAGTTTCCTGGCGATATCACCTGGAATTTCGAGAAATTCCTGGTCGGCCACGACGGCCGCGTGCTGGCGCGTTTTTCCCCGCGTACCACGCCGGATGATCCGGCACTGATCCTGGCGATCGAAAAAGCCCTGGGCTGACAGGCCATTTGCGCCAAGGCTGCGCACTAGCGGTGCTTGCCGCTTGTTCGCCGCCAGGTCTGCCGGCTTAATCGGGTGACCTGCCGAGGATGCCCCGATGAGCCTGTTTCCCGCTGACCCTGCAATTGCGCCCACCACACCTGCCGCCCTGCGTGCGCTGATCGAGAGCCGTCGTGCGGTGCGCCGTTTTAGCGCCGAGGCGGTACCCGATCAGGTGGTGCGTGAGTGTCTGGAACTGGCGGTGCTTGCGCCCAACTCCTGCAATCTGCAGCCCTGGAGTTTTCAGGTGATCCGCGATCCGGCCCTGCTGGCGAAACTGCACCCCGTGTGCATGAGCCAGAACGCCGCCAAGGCTCCGCTGCTGATTGCCGTGCTGGCCCGTCCCGATACCTGGAAACAGGCCTGTCAGAACATCATCGACTAT
>Ga0209343_10001808_pt1 | contig 28439 bp, 29 predicted proteins | sample RifCSPlowO2_02_FD_184026 | JGI IMG/M metagenome (GOLD analysis project Ga0209343, IMG submission 184026) | Groundwater microbial communities from Rifle, Colorado - Rifle CSP2_plank lowO2_0.2 (SPAdes) (version 2) | ecosystem: Environmental > Aquatic > Deep subsurface > Groundwater | place... | reverse complement strand
CTACGGAACAAGGTCAAGCCTTAAGGTTGGGCTCAAGCTGCCTCTGCTTCGTGTGATGGTAGCTAACCACCACAGAAGAAAAGATACAAGGTCGGGCTTTGCCCGACATGGTGGGTAGAACCCACCCTACGTCGTCACAATGCAAAAATCCGTGCTCTTGACGATCGGGCGGACATGGTTTTTTTCGCGCTTCATTTCGACGATGCCGTAGTTCGACATGGTTTTGAGCGTCCGGGAAAGGTTGCCGGGTTTGCGTCCGGTCATTTCCGCCAAGGATGAGATGGATTCCGGTTGCGCTTCCTTGATTACCTTGAGCAGGGCGCGGTTGTCATCGCTCAGCACTTCGGACAGGGATTTCATCGAGGTGAACCAGATTTTTGGTTCGCTTGGTTTTGGCTTGTATTCGCCACGTGCGATGGCGTAAATCCGCTCACGGATTTTGTCCTGGGGCATGATGCCGATCACGATGGTTTTCATGTTTTTTCTACCTCCTTCAATATTCGATCCACGTCCGCGAAAAAATCTTGCAGTAACTGGTAAGCATCCTTGAATGCGTAAGGCGCACCTTTGTCGGAAACGTGGTGATGCTTATGGTCATAAGGCAAAACCTGTCCGGCATATTTGAAACCACCAGTCGGCTTGGCTGCATGGGCATTGTCATACCCCATGACCCGTTTCCCGCCCGGCTCATGGAGTGTCAAGGCATAACGTATGCCATGTGGCACGACAGGGGTGGCTTCAACACGCCAAGCGTGAATCTCCACCCAGTAGCCATGTTCCTGTTGCACGACTTGGCCGGTTAATTCAAGCAGCGTTTCGATGCCCCGAATGTTTTGCATGGGGTTAGTGTATCAATAGATGATAAAGTTCGCCACTGCATGGTTTTTTTGCAAGACAGACTCGTTGGAATGAAATGGAATCCGGATAAGCGCGGTAGGGTGGGCACCCCGTGCCCACGCGGATGCTGAATGTTGCAATGGGTAATGGCGGATAGAGGTTGCCACCCAGCTTAGTGTTGTTAAGTGACACTTAACAGCATACAATGCGACCATGATAAAGACTTTTCGGCACAAAGGGCTTGAAGCCTTTTTTCGGACAGGCAGCAAAGCTGGAATTCAGCCACGCCACGCGGGAAAGTTGCGCGTAATGTTGACCATGTTGGACAACGCAAAGCGAGCGGATGATATGAATGCACCGGGTTGGCGGTTTCATCCGCTGATAGGCAATTTGGCGGGGCATTATTCCGTAACGGTGAACGGGAATTGGCGTTTGACCTTTACCTTTAAAAACGAAAATGCCGAGCTGGTTGATTATCTGGATTACCACTAGGAGAAATTAAATGAGCAGAATGCACAATCCGGCGCACCCCGGCGAAGTATTGCGGGAATGGCTTCCCGAAGATATGACAGTGACTCGGGCAGCCAAGGAGTTGCAAATATCGCGCGTGACACTTTCCAAAGTGCTGAACGGCAAGGCGGGCATAACGGCGGGGATGTCATTGCGCCTTGCGGCATGGCTGGGTACTAGCCCCGATGTTTGGCTTGGCATGCAAACGCAATGGGATTTGTGGCAAGCCGAGCAACAGCCAACACCAAGAATCAAGCCGCTTGAAAGATTGGCCGCTTGATCGCTAATCGTTTCTATACGGGACGCGGAAATGATTGCGGAAGGTAAATAATGAGCGGCACCGAACACAAACAAACCGGCGCGGACAAGACCGCGCGTAACCCGGTGAAGATCGTGCCGTTGCAGCAGCGGCTGCGCAAGCCGGAATGGATACGCGTGAAACCCGGCAGCGGCGCGGGATACAACGACGTAAAGCGCATTCTGCGCGAGCATCAGTTGCATACGGTATGCGAGGAGGCTTCCTGCCCGAACATCGGCGAGTGTTTTGGCAAGGGCACGGCGACCTTCATGATTCTCGGCGACGTATGCACACGCCGCTGCCCGTTCTGCGACGTGGCGCACGGCAAGCCGCAGCCGCCCGATGCACGCGAACCGGAGAACCTTGCGCGCTCCATCGGTCTGCTTAAACTCAAATATGCGGTCATCACCAGCGTGGATCGGGATGACCTGCGCGACGGCGGTGCGCGGCATTTTGCCGATTGCCTGACGGCGATCCGCGCCAGCGCACCTGACACGCGCCTCGAAATACTGGTGCCTGATTTTCGCGGGCGTCTGGAAGCTGCGCTGGAGGCGCTCGCCGCAAGCTTGCCCGATGTGTTCAACCACAATCTGGAAACCGTGCCGCGCCTCTACAGCATGGCGCGCCCCGGCGCAGACTACGCACACTCGCTGCAACTGCTAAAGGAGTTCAAGGCGCGCTTTCCGCATGTTCCGACCAAATCCGGCCTGATGCTGGGGTTGGGTGAAACCGATGAAGAGGTGCTTCAGGTGATGCGCGACTTGCGCGCGCACGATGTGGGCATGCTCACCATCGGCCAGTACCTGCAACCATCCGACGGGCACTTGCCGGTGCTGCGCTATGCGCCACCGGAAACCTTTGCGAGATTCGAGCTCGCCGCAAAGGAAATGGGCTTTGCTCACGCGGCCTGCGGCCCGATGGTGCGCAGCAGCTATTTTGCCGATGAGCAGGCGCAGCGGGCGGGCGCGATTTTAGGGCACTTCTAAAAATTCAAATTTCGTCGCAATACGGCGTTGCTCACAAAAAATTGCTCCTTACATATCAACCATATGCTGCGTCGCAATTTTTTGCTCGCGCCTTGTCTTGCTTAGAACTTTGAATTTTTAAAAGCGCCCTTTAGATATGTTATTCAGGAACTAATGCTTGAAAAAGCTGTCAATTATGCAGTTCTTTTTCGTCAATTTGGCCTGTATCGATTTGATGTATTATCAGTGTGCGTGGAGTTCACGCACCGAATTTTTACCCTAGGAGACCCTTATGAAAACTCGTTATCTGGCTGCACTTGCCGCATTATCCGTTTCCACTGCAACTTTCGCGGCAGGCGATGGCGCGGCCTTGTTCAAGCAGCATAATTGCAGCGCATGCCATGCCGCAACCGGCAAATCGGTTGGCCCGTCGCTGGCGGATATTGCCGCAAAATACAAGGGTGACAAAGGCGCCCAAGCCAAGCTGGAAGCCAAGACGCGCAATGGCGGCACAGGGTCTTTTGGCACCATGCCCATGCCGGCCACCGCAAAGTCGGTCAGCGATGGCGATATCAAGACCGTGGTGGCGTGGGTTCTGAGCCAGAAGTAAGGTTGCGTCATCCAGAAAAACCGGCGAAAGCCGGTTTTTTGTTGCCCGCTGCGCCGGGTGCCGCCACTGCGTACTGCTATAATCTGCCGCAAATTTTCACGCACCTCCCCATGAATATCCTTTACGAAGAAGACGGCGGTTTCAAGGTCGGCAGCATCATGACCGACAACACAACCTCGCTCCAGGTTGAAAGCGTTTCAGGCAAGCGCAGCAAGGTCAAGGCGGCCAATGTGATGCTGCGTTTCAATCAGCCGGGCTTGGCCGAATTCATGACGCAGGCCGAACCCATTGCCGAGGGTATCGAGGTGGATTTTTTATGGGAATGCTGCCCGCCCGAGGAATTCGGCTTCGAGCAGATCGCCGCCGAATATTTCGGCCATGCGCCGAACCCGCTGGAAGCGGCCGCCGCGTTGATACGTCTGCATGGCGCGCCGATTTATTTTCACAAGAAAGGCAAGGGACGCTACCGCGCGGCTCCGCCGGACGTGCTCAAGGCCGCGCTGGCCGGAGCCGAGCGCAAGCGCCAGCAACTGGCCTTGCAGGCACGCTACATCGAACAGTTAAGCCGCTTCGAGTTACCCGGAGAGTTCGCCGAAAATCTTGAACACCTGCTCTACAAGCCGGATCGCAATACCATCGAAGTCAAGGCGCTGGAAGCGGCCTGTGCGGCGACTCACCTGTCCAGTGCACACCTGCTGCATCGTTGCGGCGCGCTGCCTTCGACGCACGATTATCATTTGCAAAAATTCCTGTTCGAGCATTTCCCGAAAGGAACGGATTTTCCGCCTGTCGAGTTGAGCGCATGGGACGAATTGCCGCTGGCCGGCGTGAATGCCTTCAGCATCGACGACGCGACGACCACGGAGATCGACGATGCGTTTTCGGTGGAAAAACTGGATAACGGTAACTGGCGCATCGGTGTGCATATTGCCGCACCCACATTGGGGCTGCCGCGCGATTCGGCGGGCGACAAAATCGCCGCACAGCGGCTGTCCACGGTGTATATGCCGGGGCAAAAAATCACCATGCTGCCGGACAGCGTGGTGCAGGCCTTCACGTTATGCGCGGATCGCGTCAGCCCGGCACTGTCGATGTATAACGAAATAGACGGCACGACACTCGAAATACTCGGCCACGAGAGCCGCGTGGAGCGCATCCATATTGCGGCGAACCTGCGCCATGACACGCTGGAGCCGCTGTTCAACGAGGATACGCTTGCGGCGGGCAAACTCGATTACCCCTATGCGAGCGAGCTGGCGCTGTTGTGGAATCTGGCGCAGAAACTCGAAGCGGCGCGCGGCAAATCCGCCGACAACAGCACGCAGCAGATCGATTACAACTTCCATATCGAATCCGAAGAGCTTGTGGCCGGGCACCCGAATGATCGCGTCAGCATCACCAACCGTCGGCGCGGTTCGCCGATCGACAAGGTGGTTTCCGAACTAATGATCCTGGTGAACAGCGAATGGGGCAAACATCTTGCCGAGCACGGCTTCGTCGGAATCTACCGCACGCAGCAAAACGGGAAGGTGAAGATGAGTACGATCGCCGCACCGCACCAGGGTTTGGGTGTGGCGCAATACATGTGGTCGAGCTCGCCGTTGCGCCGTTATGTCGATATGGTGAATCAGCGCCAGATCATCGCAATGCTACGCGATGGGGAGCCTGCCTATGAAAAAAATGATGCCGCGCTGTACGCGGCGATGCGCGATTTCGATACCATGTACACTATTTACAACGACTTCCAGAAAACCATGGAGCGCTACTGGTGCTTGCGCTGGTTGCAGCAAGAAAGTGTCGAACAAGTCGAATCTATCGTGCTTCGCGAAAACCTTGTGAAACTTGCCGATATTCCATTGGTCTTCAAGGTGCCGTCGCTGCCGGAATTACCCGCCAACACCAAGGTGCAATTGGCTATCGGCGAAATTGACCTGCTCGACCTGGATGTGCGGGCGCGCTTTGTTGCAAAGCTGGAGGAGGCGGCGGCTTGATGGCTATGCTGAATGCGCGCTTGCTCGGCACAACGACACTGACCATGTCGATGGCCTTCTCCGTTTCGCTGCACGCTTTCGCCTTGTTCGGTATCGTGTTTGTATTACCAGGGTTGAACAAGGCAACGGACATGATGCAACCGCTGCAAGTGGTATTGGTCAACAGCAAATCGCAATCCATACCGTTAAAAGCGGATGCCTTGGCGCAGGCCAATCTGGATGGTGGCGGCAACACCGCCGATGACCGGCGCGCCAAGAGCCCACTCCCCGCCATCCGTGACGACAAGCGTTTCACGCCGGAGCAGTCTACCAAGCGTGTTGCCAAGCTCGAGGAAGAAACCAAGCGGATAATGTCGCGGCTCAAAAGCGATTACAAACTGACCCAGCCGGAACAAAAGAACGAGCCCAGCAGCGACCCCAGCAACGGCGAAGATCTGGTGAAAAAATCCCTGGAGATCGCGCGCCTCGAATCACAAATCAACAAGAATTGGGACGATTACCAGAAAATGCCGAGGCGGAAATTCATCGGCGCACGCACACAGGAATACCGCTACGCGCAATACATCGAAGACTGGCGCATCAAAGTGGAGCGCATCGGCAACCTGAATTACCCGGAACAGGCGCGCCGCCAGCAGGTCTATGGAAGCCTGAAAGTCAGCGTCTCGATACACGCCGATGGCAGCCTGGAAAATGTGGAGATCAGCCGTTCTTCCGGGCATCGCATACTCGATGCGGCGGCGGTGCATATCGTCAAGCTCGCCGCACCGTACGCCCCGCTGCCGCCGGATATCGCCAAGGATGTCGACATCCTGACCATCGTCCGCACCTGGACGTTTACGTCGTCTGACAAGCTGGAAAGCGAATAATGAAACCCTCTATAAATTCATTTTGCGGGCGAATCGCGGCGTCACGTGCTCGCTCACTCCTCGCCTATCAATACGATATGTCTCGTCGTTCGCTGCGCGGCTCCTTGCGGTGCCCGCGCGACACGGTGGGGCACAGCCCTCTGGTGCGGGAGCGCGGAGCAGCAGGCCTGCCCGCCCCGAATGCTTCGCATCGCCGTGTCCGGCCTGCCATCCCGCAAAATGAATTTCTAGAGGTTTCATAAACTATCATGGCTGACAAGTACGCCGTCATCGGCAACCCCATCGCCCACAGCAAATCGCCGCTGATCCATAAAATGTTTGCCGGGCAGACCGGGCAGGACATCAGCTACGAGGCCATCGAAGCGCCGCTGGACGGCTTTGCCGCGACGATTGAACGGCTGCGCAAGGATGGCTACAAGGGATGCAACGTGACGGTGCCGTTCAAGCTTCAAGCCAGCCATCTGGCTACCATTAACCAACTGGCCGCCACCACAGCAGGGGCAGCTAACACGCTGTACTTCAATGAATGGGGTGAATTGGTAGCTGACAACACCGATGGTATCGGTTTGGTGCGCGACATTCGCATCAATCTCGGATTCAGCTTGGACAAAAAACGCATCTTACTGATGGGGGCGGGAGGCGCGGCGCGCGGTGTACTCTACCCATTGCTAGACCAAAATGCCTACGCCATGCTGCAACAATCACCTGATACCATCGTGATTGCCAACCGCACTCCATCAAAAGCAGCACAAATCATCAATGAGAGAGACTTTCAACTAATTGCATTGCGCATTGACTCCAGCAAACCACGCTCAACTCAACTTCGTGCTTGTGGTTATGAAGAACTTACCAATCAGCAATTCGATGTAGTTATCAACGCCACCTCCGCCGGGCTAACCGATGAAATGCCGCCGCTACCACCCGGCATCTTCGCTCCCGGCGCGCTGGCCTACGACATGATGTACGGGCGCGAGACGCCGTTTATGAAATTCGCCCGCGAGCAGGGCGCGGCCATCGTGTCGGACGGTTTTGGCATGCTGGTCGAGCAGGCCGCCGAGGCTTTCTATATCTGGCGTGGCGTACGCCCGGAGACCGCACCGGCCATCGCCGCGCTACGCGCAACAAAATAAAATCATGGGTTGCGTTATCTGCAAATCAACCGGTAGGGTGGATAAAGCGCCGCAAGGCGCGTATCCACCAAGTTTGAACGTTGGCGCTATCGGTGGATACGGCGCTACGCACCTTTTATCCACCCTACGATCGCTACGGTTTTCTCCGTCATGAAAAAACCGTGGCGCTGGCTGTGGCGCGGCATGGCGATCTGCTTCGCCGTGCTGCTGCTCTATCAATTGTGGATTTTTGCGCATATCTGCTGGTGGATTAAATTCAACCCCTCCACCAGCGCGTTCATGGAAAGCCGTCTGGAAATCATGCAGGACAAGAACCCCGACGCGCAGCTCCAGCACCAGTGGGTTCCCTACGCAAAAGTTTCCAATAACCTCAAGCGCGCGCTGATCGCTTCGGAGGATGCGAAGTTCGTCGATCACGAAGGTTTCGACTGGGAAGGCATCCAGAAGGCCTATGAAAAAAATATGAAGAAAGGCAAGATCGTCGCGGGCGGCTCCACCATCAGCCAGCAGCTCGCCAAGAATCTGTTTCTTTCCACCAAGCGCACGCCGTGGCGCAAGGGCGAGGAAGTCATCATCACCGTCATGCTGGAGACGGTGATGGACAAGCGGCGCATTTTCGAGATTTATCTCAACGTGATCGAATGGGGCAACGGCGTGTTCGGCGCGGAAGCCGCCGCGCGCCACTACTACCGCACCAATGCGGCCAGCCTGACCGCGGAGCAGGCCGCCAGGCTCGCGGCAATGGTGCCCAATCCGCGCTACTACGATACGCACCGCGAGGCGCAGGGCCTGCTCCGCAAAACAGGCATCATTCTCGGGCGCATGAACGAGGCGGAAATTCCCTAGAAAAACAGGATCGCAGCATCATGCATTGCCGTCCGGAATATATATAATGCGGGACTAAAAGTTTCTATGGAAGGCGATCAGCAATCACATGGAAGAAAACAGGGGGAGCAGTCAGCCATCAATGGCTGACGGATGTGCCAAGGCTGCGTCGCAAACGGATTGTGTGGTGCGCGGCTCTGCGACCAGAAATTCCGCAGCCGCGCAGGGCGCCCCTCAAAAAGCAGCGGCCGGTGCAACTCCCGCATCGGATCAATTTTCGCTCTTGCGCCGTTTCTCGTTTGCCAGCCTGCTGGCAATGCTGGTTACCGCCCTTCTCCTGATATTGCTGTACCGTCAGGATCAGCTTGACGAGCATCAGGAGATCGCCGCGCATGAGAATGAGAAGACCGCCATTCATCTCATTCATTTGATGAATGGGCAGATCAACGCTTACCTTGCAGCCACTGCAGGGCTCGATGTTGCCGCCCTGCGCACATATCCGGGCATCGGTGCATTCAATGCCACACTGGATACGGTTCGGGAGCACAGCATTCTTAAACTGAAGCTGTACAACCCGTCGGGAATAGCCGTATTCTCGACAGTTACAGACGACATCGGCAGAACCAGCCGGACTCCGGAAATGCCGCAAAAGACCCTGACAAACGGAACGCAGCACAAACTGGAATTCCGCAACACGTTCGAGACCCACGGCGGAAATCTCAGCGACCGCCATATTCTTGCAACTTATGTGCCGCTGATAAACGCCGGAAAAGGCATCGGGGTACTGGAAATTTACGGTGACATCACCCCGGCCTTCGAGCGCGTCCGCGCCAGAACCATCCATATCGCGCTGGTCGTCCTCGGCGCTTTTTCGGCGCTGTACGCCGCCCTGTTCCTGTCCGTTTTCAGAACAGACCGCGCCATTACCGAATGGCAGAAAACGATCTCCGGCAACAACCGTAAGCTGACGGAAAACGAAGCTCGCCTGTGGGCAACGGTCAACTCGGCGCTGGACGGGGTGATCAGCATCGATGCGGAAGATCGCCTGATCGGCTTCAACCCGGCGGCAGAGGTTATTTTCGGCTGGAAAAAAGCAGAGGTTATCGGGCACAAGATGGCGGACTTTCTGGTTCCGGAGCGCTACCAGAAAAAACACAAAAATGGCCTCGCCCGCTACATACAGACTGGCGAAACCCATATCCTGAACCGCCGCATCGAAATTACCGCTCTGCGCCGCGATGGCACGGAATTCCCGGTCGAACTGACCGTCACGCCGGTTCACGAGGGTGGGAAGGTGATTTTTACGGCCTATCTTCGCGATATATCCAAGCGAAAACACGCCGAAGACGAATTGCGCGAGAGCCGTGCCTTCCACCAGTCAGTCACCGATGCCATGGGCGAAATCGGCATTGGGCTGTTCATTGTCGACACCGACTACCGTGTCCGCTTCATGAATTCCGTGATGAAAAAGTGGTTCGGCGACCAGACCGGCAATGTCTGCTTTTCATCCATTGCCGGATTGTCCGAACAATGCTCATACTGCAAGCTCAGGCAGGTAGTCGAAGGGAACAGCACAGCTCACTATTCGCCTACCGCACCCGACGGACGCATTTTCGATATTATCGCAACACCTATCCAGAACCGGGATGGCACGATTTCAAAACTGGAAGTGATCCGCGATGTGACTGAACTCCGCAAGTCGGAGCAGGAGTTGCGCATTGCCGCGAAAGCGTTCGAGTCGCAGGAAGGTATGTACATCACCGGCGCCGATGACATAATCCAGCGTGTCAATAAAACTTTCGTCGAGACAACCGGCTACAGTGCCGAAGAAGCGATAGGCAAAACGCCCGCTATCCTCAAGTCCGGAAAGCACGAAGCAGAGTTTTATCAAACCATCCGCGAATCGCTCGAACACGACGACCTCTGGCAAGGCGAGATATGGAGCCGACGCAAAAGCGGCGAAATCTATCCCGAGTGGCAAACCGTCTCTGTTGTAAGAGGGATGGACGGACAAATCACCCATTACGTTTACATTTCCACCGACATCAGCCTGCGAAAAAAATCGGAAGAACAGATTCGCATGCTGGCCTTCTATGATCCGCTCACCCAGTTGCCCAACCGGCGACTGTTGGTCGACCGTTTGAAGCAGGCACTGATGACCAATACCCGCAACAAGCGACAGGGCGCGCTGCTATTCATCGATATCGACAACTTCAAAAACATAAACGATGCCCAGGGGCATGACACAGGCGACCTGCTGCTGATTGAAGCGGCCACCCGTTTGCAAACCTGCATCCGGCAGTGCGACACTGCCGCGCGAGTGGGCGGTGATGAATTCGTTGTCCTGCTCGATGATCTGGATGCGAATGAAACAACTGCCGCGACCCAAGCCGAGGCGGTGGGAGAAAAAATACGCGAGGCTCTGGGGCAGGTTTACCTCCTCAATGGACAAGAATTCCACAGCACTGCCAGTATCGGAGCCACTTTGCTCCGAGGATCGTTGATGACGGCAGACGAAATGCTCAGGCGTGCAGACGCCGGCCTGTATCAGGCCAAGGCGGAGGGCCGCAATACCATGCGTTTCTTCGACCCGGCCTTGCAGGCTTTGGTCATGGCCCGCGTTGCCATGGAGACTGACTTGCGCCGCGCCGTCTCCGAGCAGGATCAATTCTTGCTCCATTACCAGGCGCAAGTCGATTCTTCAGGCAGCCTGAACGGCGCAGAAGCACTGGTGCGCTGGATGCACCCCAACCGCGGGATGGTATCCCCGGCTGAATTCATTCCGATTGCCGAGGAAACCGGAATGATCCTTCCGCTCGGCCACTGGGTGTTGACTACAGCCTGCCAGCAACTGGCAATCTGGGCGGAACGCCCGGAAATGGCGCACCTGACTGTCGCGGTCAATGTGAGCGCCCGGCAATTCAGGCTGCCGAGCTTTGTCGATGAGGTGTTGGCGCTGGTCGATTTCTTCAGGATAAACCCCGCGAGGCTCAAACTGGAAATCACCGAAAGCATGCTGCTGGACAATGTGGATGACATGATCGCCAAAATGTCCGCACTGAAATCCAAAGGCGTAAATTTCTCACTGGATGACTTCGGCACCGGTTATTCCTCGCTTTCCTACCTGAAGCGCCTGCCCATCTACCAGTTGAAGATCGACCAGTCCTTCGTGCGCGACGTGCTCACCGATTCCAACGATGCCGCGATCGCCAAGACCATTGTGGCGCTGTCGCAGAGCATGGGGCTGGCCGTTATCGCCGAAGGGGTCGAGACCGAAGGGCAGCGGGATTTTCTTGCCCTGCATGGCTGCCATAACTATCAGGGCTACTTCTTCAGCCGACCGCTGCCCGCCGAACAGTTCGATGCTTTCGCCCTTTCGATGCATTCGAATGGTGGAAATAAGGCAATGCATTAACCACCGAAACCCGGGCTGTTTCGCCAGATAAGGGTCATCCTGCAAAAATTTGCCGCGCAACCGCAGGGCAAATTCTTTACAATAGCGCGCGATTCATAAGGCGCGCGCCATGCCCAATACCAACCAAGAAAACCATTACACCGAAAATGTGCAGGATCACCTCAAGCAGGTGGAATCGCTGCTGCACAAACACGCGCTGGTGGAAGAGGTGGTGCGCAAACAGGAAATCCCGCGCGAAGACCGCCACGCGCTGGTCGATACCCTGCTGCACAAACAGCATCTCGCCGAACTGCGCAGCAAGCTGGACGACCTGCATCCTGCGGATATCGCCTACATCCTGGAAGCTTTGCCCATCGAACAGCGCTTGCTTTTATGGGATCTGGTCAAGTCCGAGCGTGACGGCGAAATCCTGATCGAAGTTTCCGATGCGGTGCGGGAATCGCTGATTGCGACCATGAACCGCGAGGAGTTGCGCGCCGCGACCGAGCAACTCGATGCAGACGAAATCGCCGACCTCGCGCCCGACCTGCCGCAAAACGTGATGCGCGACGTGTTCAAGTCGCTGTCCATCGAAGAGCGGGAGCAATTGCGCGCCGCGATGTCGTACCCGGAAGATTCGGTCGGTGCGTTGATGGATTTCAGCATGATCCATGTCCGCGAGGATGTCACACTGGAAGCGGTATCGCGCTATTTGCGCCGCTTCGATGAACTGCCCGACCACACCGATCAGGTTTTTGTCGTAGATCGCGATGACCGGTTCAAAGGCGTTTTGCCGATCAATCTCATCGTGGTCAACGAACCGGAAATAATTGTCGGCGACCTGATGCTGGCCGACACCATGCAATTGCGCCCGGACGACAAGGCCGAACAGGCCGCACAGGCCTTTGAGCGTTACGACCTGGTTTCCGCTCCTGTGGTTGATGAGGATGGCAAGCTGATCGGGCGGGTGACGGTGAATGTGATGCTGGACTTTATACGCACCGAATCGGAAAGCGATGTCTTGAACTTGGCCGGTTTGCGCGAAGAGGAAGATATTTTCGCCTCGGTATGGAAGAGCGCGCAGAACCGGTGGGCATGGCTGGCGCTTAATCTTTGCACCGCGTTCTTCGCCTCGCGCGTGATCGGAAACTTTGAGGGTACGATAGAAAAGTTCGTCGCGCTGGCCACGCTCATGCCGATTGTCGCGGGTATTGCCGGAAACTCGGCGAACCAGACCACCACCATCATCACCCGCTCGTTGGCCCTGGGGCAAATCACGCAGGGAAACGCGCGCAGATTGATGCTCAAGGAATTGGCGATCGGCGGATTTAATGGCCTGCTATGGGGCGGGATTGCCGGATTGTTTGCTTACTTCCTGTATCACAGCGCAGCGCTCGGCATCGTGATGACCGGCGCGATGCTGCTCAATCTGCTGGTGGGCGCGACCGTCGGCATGGCTATTCCGCTGGTCATGCAGAAACTGGGGCGCGACCCGGCCATCGGCTCCAGCGTGATGATCACCGCCATTACCGACAGCGGCGGTTTTTTCATCTTTTTGGGGTTGGCGACACTCTTCCTGATTTAGAGCCTGTTTCATCAAGCTTCATACCCCATGTCGCTTGCCTGAGGGATGCAAGAGCAGGCTCTATGCCGATCAAGAGTAATCCTGTGTTATTTTAGTATTGCAGGAAGGACTTCAAGCACAAGCAAATGCACGAACATGAAGTTTGTCGAAGCAGTTTTTTGGGCGGAAACAAATACGCCCCGCATAAACGCAGGTTGTTGCCGAAGCTTCAACTGAAAAAAGCAAAAAAAGGGCGGTGAAAGCCGAACCGCCCCTTGCGAGGCAAAATTACGCTTTCAGAATGCCGCCAGCCGGTTTCGCGGCAGGCTTTTTCGCTGCGGGTTTTTTAGCGGCAGCTTTTTTGGCTGCAGGCTTTTTTGCTGCTGGTTTTTTAGCAGCTACTTTTTTCGCTGCGGGTTTTTTAGCAACAGCTTTTTTTGCTGCAGGCTTTTTTGCTGCTGGTTTTTTTGCTGCTGGTTTTTTAGCGGCTACTTTTTTTGCTGCGGGTTTTTTAGCAACAGCTTTTTTTGCTGCAGGCTTTTTCGCTGCTGGTTTTTTAGCGGCTACTTTTTTTGCTGCTGGTTTTGCTGCTGCTTTTTTCGCTACGGGCTTTTTGGCTGCAGGTTTTTTAGCTGCAGGTTTTTTTGCTGTTGCCATTTTCATTCTCCATAAAATTTAGAACATTCATGCGGCTCATTGCATACCCAAACGCCCTGTGTTCTAGCGAAAGACGCTTGTGGTATCGATACTGTATCCACGTTTAAAAAAACGTGCAACAAATTTCGCAAAAATTTTTTGCGGAATTTGCAACACTCACAAAATCAGTTTTTCCCCGGCATATAACTGGGCTACCGTTTCGCGCTCACGCACCAAATGCATGCTATGGCCATCCACTATCACCTCGGCAGCGCGCGGGCGGGTGTTGTAATTCGAGCTCATGCTCATCCCGTATGCACCGGCAGAGAGTACAGCCAGCAAGGCTTGCGGCGCGATTGACAGGTTGCGCGCGTGGCCGATAAAGTCCCCCGTTTCGCAAATCGGGCCGACCACTTCATAGATCGAAGATTGCATTTCACGTTCGTTCCCTCCCCCGCAAGCGGGAGAGGGTTGGGGAGAGGGTTGGCGACATACCGGCAATATTTCATGGAACGCGTCATACAGGGCAGGTCGCATCAAATCGTTCATGGCTGCATCGGTAACAGCAAAATTTTTCTCATCCCCGTGTTTGAGGTACTCAACGCGTGTCAGCAATACGCCCGCATTGCCGACCAGCACACGCCCCGGTTCGAGGATCAGTTTTTCGCTGCGCCCGCGCAATGCGTCGAGCAGCGCAGCCACATAATCGGAAATCGCAGGGGGTGTTTCATCGCGATAACGGATGCCCAAGCCGCCGCCCAGATCGATATGCTCCAGCGGTATGCCTTCGGCCGCCAGCGCATCGACCAGCAGCAATATCTTTTCCGCTGCCGCGATAAAAGGGCCGGTCTCGGTAAGCTGGGAACCGATGTGACAATCCACGCCGGTAATGCGCAGGTGCGACAAGCCGCGCGCCTTCCGGTACAACGCGACCGCTTCGCCATAGGCGACACCGAATTTATTCTGTTTCAGGCCGGTTGAAATATACGGGTGGGTTTTCGGATCGACATCGGGGTTTACGCGTAAACTGACCGGCGCGGTCTTGCCCATGCTTCCGGCCACTTCGCCGAGACGTTCCAGTTCGGCTGCAGATTCGACGTTGAAGCACAGGATGCCAGCATCCAGCGCCATGCGCATCTCCGCCGCGCTCTTGCCAACGCCGGAGAACACTACCTTGCGGGCGTCGCCCCCTGCCGCCAATACGCGCTGCAATTCGCCGCCGGACACGATATCGAAGCCCGCGCCAAGGCGCGCAAAAACATTCAGGATTGCCAGGTTGGAATTGGCTTTTACCGCATAGCAGATCAAATGCTCACGCCCATGCAACGCGTCCGTAAATTGGCGAAAACTGTCCGTCAACGCGGCGCGCGAATATACGTAGCAGGGTGTGCCGAACCGCGCGGCGATATCCGCCAGCGGAACCTGCTCGGCATGGAGCTGGCTGTTCAAGTAATGGAAATAACTGCTCATGGTTGCTTGTTTTGCTCGGAGGCCGGTGTGTCGGGCGCTTGCGGCTCCGATATTTTCGGCTCCGATATTTTCGGCTCCGGTGTTTGCGAAACGGGCGCTGCGGCCTGCGATGGGGGGAGTGTAAGCGGCCCTTTTTTTCCGCAGCCTTGCAGCGGCAAGGCCAAAACCACGATAATGCCCAAAATGATATCAAGACGCATGATTGCACTCCACGAAAATTAACAAGCCGGGTTTTTTGAGGCTATCTTCAATGAAACGGATTATAAGGGCTAATTCCATTTTTAAATTGAAAGTGCTCTTTCGTAGGGTGCGCCCCACGCACCAGTGGAAATGGTGCGTGGGACGCACCCTACGTGATTATTGTCGTTCCCAAATAGGCTCCAAACATGACTGAAAGCGAATTCAATCGATTGGCCGATGCCGTCCTGGCACGCATCGAAACGGCCATTGATAATGGCGGCGGCGATGCCGAATGTAGCCGCAGCGGCAACGTGCTGGAAATCGAATTTGGTAACGGGCAGAAGATCATCATCAATCGCCACAGCATAAACCGTGAAATCTGGGTCGCCGCCAAATCAGGCGGTTTCCATTACACATGGTTAAACGGGGAATGGCGCAGCCGACGCGACGACAGTGAGTTGTTCTGCAAGCTCGCGGAGTTATTTGCTGAACAGGGTGAAGAGATCAGCTTGCCGTAGGAGCGCGTGAAGCTCCCTACAATGCCACTGCCTTAAGCTCCCCGCGCAGCTTGATGTAATCCGGGCAAACGCTTCCGACCACTTTCCAGAATCTTTCCGAGTGATTCATCTCGCGCATATGGGCGAGCTCATGCACCACCACGTAGTCGATCAGCCGGAGCGGCAGTTTGATCAACTGCACATTCAGCCGCACCGAACCGCGCGCGGTGCAACAACCCCATTGCGTTTTTGCCGCCGAAAGTTTGACTGCGCGCGGCACGACATCCAGCAGCGGGGCATAATGGGCTACCCGTTGTTCGAATAATCGCAGGGCTTCCCGCTGATACCAAAGCGTCACAGCGCGCTCGATTTGCCTCGCGTCGCCATCATTGGCAACAAACAAAAACAACTTGCTGCCCCGCTGCGCCGGGGGCGCGGCGAACAGATTCTGTGCCACATGCAGGGTAAGCAACTCACCCAGATAAGAAATCGCCTCACCATCCACCCAGCGTGTTTCAACCGGCTTGCGTGTCTGCCAGCTGCCTAGCTTCTCCACCACCCAGTGCGCCTTATCCTGTAATACGCTGTGCAGCCATTTTTCAGACGCGCGCAACGGTACGCTCACGGTCAGGCCAAGGTCATCGATGCGCAGGCCGATGCTCCTGCGCCTGCCGCTGCGCTTCAGGGTGTAGGAAATATTTTTTCCGGCGAGCAGCGCGGCGCGTTGTTCGATGGCGGGAGGGTCGTTGCGAAGCGACGGGGACACCCCGGACATGCCCCTTGCGGGTGCGGCGGGCGGGGAAACCAGATTGCGCAGGCGCTTGAACATTAATGCGGAAGTTGCTGAATCTCGTTCTCTATCCACGCTTCGACACGCGCGTTGATTTCTTCCGCCTTGAGACCTTTTGTCTCAATCGGTGCGCCAATGCTCATGGTGATCAGGCCGGGGTGTTTATTGAACGCGTTGCGCCCCCACAGCCGCCCGGCGTTGTGCGCTACCGGCACGACCGGCACACCGCTGCTTGCCGCCAGCATCGCGCCGCCGATCTTGTATTTGCCGCGCTGCCCGAATGGTACGCGCGTCCCTTCCGGGAAGATCACCACGCAGAAGCCTTGCGCGAGCCGCTCCTTGCCTTGCCTGAGCAATTGCTTTATCGCGCCTTTTCCGTCGCTGCGCTTGATCGCGATGGGGCTGGTCAGCGCCAGCGTCCAGCCGAAGAACGGTATCCACAACAGTTCGCGCTTCAGCACCCACACCTGCGGCGGGAATATTTTTTGCAGCGCGAGCGTTTCCCATGCCGATTGGTGTTTGCACAGCACGATGCAGGGCTCCTTGGGAATATTTTCGATGCCGCGCACCTCGTGGCGGATGCCGCACACCAGGCGCAGCAACGGCAGCATCAGCTTCGCCCATTGCGAAATGATGCGGTAGCGCGTGAGCGGGCTGAGCGGAAAGGACAGCAAGGCCAGCATCGCAAAAACCGGTGTGATGACAATTTGTAGCAGCAGGAAAATCAGGGAGCGTGTTACCAGCATATCAACCTAAGTCGGGCGGCCACCAGTAAATATTTCGCCATCAAACCAGTGTCGCCACTACCGCAGCAAGATCGGGGTAAATCTGCGTGCCTTCAGGCAACCCGCCAGTCGTTTTTGCTTTCATGCCCTTGCCGGTCAGCACCAGGTAAGGCTGCGCACCCAGGGCTGCTGCGGATTGCAAATCGCGCAATGAGTCGCCCACCGCCGGCACGCCACCAAGATTTCCGAGGTTGTAGCGCGCCGCAATCTCCACCAGCATCCCGCTTTTTGGTTTGCGGCAATCGCACTCGTTTTCATCGGTATGCGGGCAAAAAAATACTGCTTCGATACGTGCGCCAACCAGCGCACAGGCCTTATGCATCTTGTTGTGTATTGCATTCAGCATCGACATATCGAACAAGCCCCGCCCGATGCCGGACTGATTGGTCGCCACCACCACCCGGTAACCGGCCTGATTCAGGCGCGCAATCGCTTCGAGGCTGCCGGGGATCGGCTTCCATTCCTCCGGGCTCTTGATGAACTGGTCGGAGTCGTAGTTGATGACGCCGTCGCGGTCGAGAATGATGAGTTTCATGTTGTAGGGTGGGCACGTTTTTCGTGCCCACCATTTGTCCGCGTGGGCACATAAGACGTGCCCACCCTACGGTCGGTTTTCAATGTGTTTTTCACGCTTCACCTATCACAAATCTCACACCGCCAATTTGGAAATATCGGCAACCTGGTTCATCAGCTTGCCGAGCTGTTGCAAAAGCGCCGCCCGGTTCAGCCGCAGCTCCTTGTCATCGCACATCACCATGACCTTCTCGAAAAAATCATCGATGAAGGGCTTGAGTGTAGTCAACGTTTTCAGGTTCTGCGCATAGTCGCCATGATTCAGATAACCCTGGGCAAACGGGGCGATATCCAGTATGGCCTGATGCAGGTCGCGCTCGGCGGCTTCCTTCAACAATGCGGGCTTCACGGCTGCACCGGTCAAATCGGCGCCGAGTTCCTCCTGGTTCTTGCGGATGATATTCAGCACGCGCTTGTTGGCGGCGGCCAGGTCTTTCGATACCTCCAGAGCCGCAAATGCGCGCACCCCTTGCAGGCGCGGCACCACCTCGTGTATTCGCCCATCCAGTAGATGGAGTACCGCCTCGATATGCGACGGCTCGAAATCGCGCTCGCGCAGATAACCGCGCAGGCGGTCCAGCATAAAGCCTTCCACATCGTCGGCCACTGTCGTGCCCAACAAGCCTTCCGGGAAATTACCGGCGGCGGTTTTGACCAGCGGCTGCAACGGCAGATCGAGCGGTGTCTCGACCAGGATGCGCAATATGCCCAGCGCATGACGCCGCAAGCCGAACGGGTCCTTGTCGCCGGTGGGAACCTGGCCGATACCGTAGATACCGACCACCGTTTCCAGCTTGTCGGCCAGCGCGACGGCGCACGCGATCTTGCCCTGCGGTAATGTGTCTCCGGCAAAGCGCGGGTGATAATGCCCCTCGATGGCATCCGCCACAACCTTGTCCTCGCCATCGTGCAGCGCGTAGTAGCGCCCCATGATGCCCTGCAACTCGGGAAACTCGCCCACCATATCGGTGAGCAAGTCGGCCTTGGCCAACCGTGCCGCCAGCTCCGCGTCCGCCTTGTCCGCTTGCAGCAGCCGCGCGATCGTCCCGGCCAGCGTGGCGATGCGCTCGGTGCGCTGCAACTGCGTGCCCAGTTTGTTGTGGTAGACCACGCTGCCGAGTTTCTCGACGCGGGATTCCAGCGTCTTCTTGCGATCCTGGTCGAAGAAGAATTTCGCATCCGCGAGGCGCGGGCGCACCACGCGCTCGTTGCCACCGACCACCAGGCTCGGATCAGCCGGGCGGATGTTGGACACGATCAGGAATTTATTGGTGAGTTTTCCATGGGCATCCAGCAGCGGGAAATATTTCTGGTTCGCCTTCATCGTCAGGATCAGGCACTCCTGCGGCACTTCAAGAAATTCCGCCTCGAACTTGCCGACCAGCACGTTGGGACGCTCGACCAGCGCGGTCACTTCGTCCAGCAACGCGTCGTCTTCAATTGGTTTTAGGTTTTCTTTCGCTGCGGCAGCGGTGAGCTGTCTGGCGATCTCGGCGCGGCGCTTTTCAAAACTCGGGGTCACCGCGCCTTCGCTTTCCATCTGCGCTTCGTAGCTGTCGGCATCCTTCAACACCACCTTCGCAACGCTGGCTTCGAAGCGGTGTCCTTGCGTCTCGCGCCCGGCTTTCAAGCCCAGTATTTCAATTGGCACGATCTCCTCGCCATGCAGCGCCACCAGACCATGCGCGGGGCGAACGAACTGAACACTGCTCCAGCCGTCGGCGAGCTGATACGTCATCACCTTGGGAATCGGCAATTTGGCCAGCGCTTCTCCCAACGCCTTCTGCAGACCTTCTGCCAGCGTTGCACCCTTCAGCATGCTATCGAAAAACAGCGCCTCTGCCTTGCCGTCCGGCGCGCGCTTGAGCTGCGGAATGAGCGACGTATCCGCGCCGATGCTGGCGAGTTTTTTCAATAGCGCAGGCGTTGCCTTCCCGTTTGCATCAAGACCAACTGCAACCGGCATAAGTTTTTGAGAAATGGGTCTGTCTGCTGCCTGCGCCGCTACGCTGGCGACATGCACTGCAAGGCGGCGAGGCGAGGCATAGGGGGTGATGGTCGCCTCTTTTGCCACCAGCCCTTGCGCCCTGAGATGTATCTTGATGCTGTCGGCAAAACTCTCGCCCAGCTTCTTCAACACCTTCGGCGGCAGTTCTTCGACGAGCAGTTCAACCAGCAAATTTTTGGTGCTCATGCTGCCACCGCTTTCTTCTCGATCTGCGCCAGCACTTCGTCAGCCCACGCTTTCGGAGCCATCGGGAAGCCGAGGCGCGCGCGGCTGTCGAAGTAACTTTGCGCGACGCTACGCGCCAGGTTGCGGATGCGCCCGATGTAGGCGGCGCGTTCCGTCACCGAAATCGCACCGCGTGCGTCCAGCAAGTTAAAGCTGTGTGCGGCTTTCAGCACCTGCTCGTAGGCGGGCAATGCCAGTTGCTGCTCCATCAGGTATTTGGCCTGCTTTTCATGGCTGCCGAACGCGCCGAGCAGGAATTCCACATCGCTGTGTTCGAAGTTGTAAGCGGATTGCTCGATCTCGTTCTGGTGGTACACATCGCGGTAAGTCACGCCCGGCGTCCAGGTCAGGTCGAACACGTTCTCCACGCCTTGCAGGTACATCGCCAGCCGCTCCAACCCGTAAGTGATCTCGCCGGTGATCGGTTTGCAGTCGATGCCGCCGACCTGCTGGAAATAGGTGAACTGCGTCACCTCCATGCCGTTCAGCCACACCTCCCAACCCAGTCCCCACGCGCCCAGCGTCGGGTTTTCCCAGTCGTCCTCGACGAAGCGGATGTCGTTCTGTTTCAGGTCGAAGCCGAGCGCTTCCAGCGAGCCAAGATATAGGTCGAGAATGTTGGCGGGCGAGGGTTTCAGCACCACCTGGAATTGGTAGTAATGTTGCAAGCGGTTCGGGTTCTCGCCGTAGCGCCCGTCCTTGGGGCGGCGCGATGGCTGCACATAAGCGGCCTTCCACGGCTCCGGGCCGAGCGCGCGCAGGAAAGTTGCAGTGTGCGACGTGCCCGCGCCGACTTCCATATCGTAAGGTTGCAGCAGCGCGCAGCCCTGCTTGTCCCAATAATTCTGTAGCGTCAGGATGATTTGCTGAAAGGTAAGCATCGGTTGTTTTTATGCAATCGCAGAGGCGCGCATTTTACGGGTTTTAAGCGCGTTGCGTCACCCTGTCTAAAACCTGTCAAAAACTTGGCATCCCAGCTAAGCCTGTGCGGATGCATCACCGATCATGCGGATTTCAGCAACTTCGCCATACCAGCTGCCTTATCGCGCCTTGAGTAGGCTCTTCACCCGCATCTGCAATTCGGCGCGATTTACCGGCTTGGTGAGGACATCCTCTGCCCCTGTCTCCAGAGCCTTGAGTCGCGATTCGCGATCCTCCAGTGCCGTGACCATGATGATGGGGATGGAGCGTGCGCGGGAATCCGCCTTGAGTTGTCGCGCCACCTCGAAACCATTCATGCCGGGCATCATGATGTCGAGCAGAACAAGATCGGGCAGTTGCTCCGCCACTGAGGCTAATGCTTCTTCGCCACTGGCTGCAGTGCGCACCGCGTGGCCTTCGATGGTAAGCATTTTCTTCAGCAGTTTGATGTTGAATTCGTCGTCGTCCACCACCAGGATAGTCGCTTGTTTGGTCTGTTCCATGGATTGCTTTCTTCAAATAATGTTGGGTGGCGGTGGCTCAGATTCGCCATCGGATCACGACGTGGGTGCCGCTCCACACGGCAGCCAGACCAGAAACTTCGCGCCGGTGCCGGGTTCACTCTCGACGCCGCTGCCACCGCCGTGCAATTCTGCCAAGAGCTTGACTATCATCAGGCCAGCACCGGTGCCTTGATGGCTGCGGGCGAGGCGGCCGTCGCCCTGCACGAATGGCTGAAATAACCGGGGCAGGATTTCCGGCGCAACGCCGGGGCCGTTGTCGGCGACAGCCAGTTCAAGATATTCGTCGGCTGCGACCCGCACCGGTGCGGCGACATCCGTGTGCGGCACACGCCGGGCGGTGAGGCTTACCTTGCCGCCGGACGGGGTGAATTTGAAGGCGTTGGCGAGCAGTTGGTCGAGCAAATGGGTCACTACCTCGCGGTCGAGCGGCATCTCGCCCAGACCTTCCGCCACCTCGACGGCGAAAGCCAGGCCTGCCACCTGTGCTTTGGCGGCATGCCGCGTGGCGATCTCGCCCAGCATCTTCGCCGGGTCTTGCAGTTCGGCTTGCAGTTTCACCTTGCCAGCTTGCAGCCGGGCCAGTTCGATCAGGGAATTGACGATGGCAAGCTGCTTGCTCCCGGCATCGAAAATATCCTGCGCCATGCCCTTCTGTTCGGCGCTCAACTCGCCGGCCAGACCTTCCTTGAGCAGGTCGGCGAAGCCGAGAATGTGGTTGAGCGGCGTTTTTAACTCATGGCTGATGGCGGCCAGAAACTCGTCCTTGCCGCGACTGGCCTGCTCGACCTTAAGCTTGGCCTGCTCCAGAGCTGCGGTGCGCGCAATGACTTTTTCTTCCAGCTCTTCGTTGAGCTGACGCAGTGCCGCCTCTGCCTGCTTGCGCTCGGCATCGATCTGTGCGAGATTGATTTGCGTTGCCGATAACCAGCCCAGCACACTATTTTCCATTCCCCGGGCGACTGGAATGCTAGATGAGAAATCCCCACTGCCGAGGCGGACGATGCGCCCTTGCAGCTCATCTACCGAACAGCCCAGCGTGGCATGCAATACCCGATAAGCGCGCCACAATGTAAATGCCAGCAGCAAGCCGAATACGATGAGCATTGCGCGCGCCAGCGCGACCGCGTTCTCGGCAGCACGGACGGCCCCCAGCGTGCGTTGTTCCACCATCTGATAGAACTCGCTAATCGGACGCATGATGCCGTACTTGGCTTGGTGATAAGCTGCATCATTCAGCATCCGGGTTGCCATGAGACGATTGGCTTCAGTGGTCGGCTCAGTGGATTCGATCAGCGCCATGGCGGCAAATTCGGGGCGTGTCAGCACATCGGAGTTGGCCTTGGCTTGTGCCAGGCTGGCAAACTCTCTCTCGGTAAAACCGGCTTGCCGCATCAGTTCCAGCAAAGGAACCGCCGGCCCGCCCGGGCGGGGCCGCTGGTCGTCAGCCAGCACCAAGTCCCAGTAGATGTCGTCATATGCGGCTGGACGGGGTTTCTTGCCATCGCGAATGTCGAGGATTTCCTGATAATGCCGTTTGTAGATGGGGTCGCCTGTCACCACATAGGTGCGCACCATACGGGTAAGGTCATCCGAAGACTGGCGCAATTCGTCAGCCAGCAAAAACGACTGATGCCGCAACTCGTTGGCATGATCGACCTGCTTTTCCAAGTGTGCGTAAAAGCCGAAAGTGATGGCCGCAACCACAAACATCCCAAGCGTTAGCCAGAGGTTGCGAGAAAACTCAGATAAACTATCCTTGGGGTTCATCGTCGTACCCTTTGTTTTGGCTTGCAGCACTTCCGCTTGGCAGAGTGATTGTAACGGGGTTGCTTTGCCCGCTTCGCTCTCCACTTTCACCCTGCCGCCATTGGCATGGGAAGATTTTCACCACCAGCCCCAGCCCGATGCCGCGCGTCTTGGTGACGATCTCGGGTACTTGCTCCAGCAGGCTTTTGGCCATAACCGCGTGTTCATTAAAAAATGAACACTAAGTTTATATCCAAATGAACAGCAAGTTTCATTTTATAAGGCAGAAAAATTTAACTTTCTGTTCATGGACGAAAAAGCTGAATTCAGTCAGCGGTTGCGCAAAGCAATCGAAGATGCCGGTTATCCCGTGCGCCCCATTGTGCTGGAGCGCGAGTTCAATACGCGTTATTGGGGGCGGTCGGTAACAGTACAGGCCGTGCGCCGCTGGTTGCGCGGCGAGGCAATTCCATCACAGGAAAAATTGCAGGTGTTGGCCGACTGGCTGAAGGTGGAGCCGCACGTGCTGCGCTTCGGTGAACAGGCGGTTAAATCCATACGCGCCAAACAAAAGAAATGGGACGATGGCATCGGCTATCAGGAGCGCGAAATCATCGAGGCGTTTCTTGCGCTCCCCGCGCCGCAGCGCAAAATCGTGCGCGAGATAATTCAGACTTTCGCCAAGGCGTTTCCGGCTGAAGAGAAAATACCCGGCAAACCTGTCAAATCAAAACGCTGAATCGCCCACATACAGTCGCCACCAACAACAATGCACTAACTGCTACAATTGACCTAATCATATCAATTGGAGCAGTCGCCATGATTAAAGAAGCCACCGCCATGTCTGTCCGCCAAAATCTGGGGGAGCTGTTAAACGGCATTCAATATGGGCACGACCAAGTCGTCATCACCAAGGGCGGCAAGCCGGTCGCGGCCATGGTCGATACTGCCCTCTTCGACAAAATCCGTTTAATGAAGAGTGAATTTAATCGGCTCACCGATGAACTCGCGGCCACTTACAAAGGTGTGGATGAGCACATCGCCCAGCAGGAAATTGATGCTGCCGTCAAACAGGCAAGGAAGCGCTAGGTGCGCGCAGTCATTGATACCAACGTTTTCATCTCCGGGTTGATGCTCCCCGAAAGCACGCCCGGACGAATCATCCGTGCTTGGCGAACCGGGCATTATTATCTGGTGCTTTCCGAGCCCATGCTGGCCGAAATAGATGCGGTGTTGAGTTATCCAAAAATTCGCAAACGTACTGGATGGAATAACGACACCATCAGCCGTTACCTGACTACATTGAGATTTGAAGCGGAAATTGCGGACATTCGGCAAACCGAAGCTATCGTTCCCCGTGATGCAAAAGACAACATGGTTTTAGCTACACTCCTCGCCAGCAAGGCCGGCTGCCTGGTAACTGGCGACATTGACCTGCTCACCTTGGCGGATTCCCACCCGATTTACTCCCCTGCTGATTTTGCGAGCCGGATATTCTGAAGGGCACCTCTATAAATCCAAACTCCGTCGCGATACTGCGTTGCTCAATAAATTCTAACGCTTACATATCAAATATATGCGGCGCGCTAAAATTTCTTTCGCGCCTTGTCTGGCTTAGGATTTTGAATTTATGAGGCACCCTGAACCGTTTGATCAGGTCTGGCACACAACTTTAGTTTTTCGCTTCGTGGCATTTTTTTGATCTCCATCTCGCGTTTCGACGCGATGGATCTGTTTGTGCATGGCTCTGCGAATACCAGTTCCACCGGCACGCGTGACCGCGTGTATTTGGATGCTGTGCCGGCGTTATGCGCCGCGAGGCGCTTGCCCAGATCGTTGGTGATGCCGCAGTACAGCGTGTCGTCGGCACAGCGCAGGATGTAGCAGTGCCAGCTCATCACCCCTCTCCCTAACCCTCTCCCACAAGGGGCGAGGGAATGTGGTTACGCCGCACCCACGCATAGGCCAGCATCAGCGCGATCAGCAGCATCACCGCCGCGTTGCCCCAGCGCACATAGGGCGTTATACCTTCATAACCCTGTGCGGTGCCATTCAGCACTGTCTCCAGATGTTGCGGCAATTGTTGCAACACCCTGCCGTCCACGCCGATGATGGACGTTACACCGGTATTGGTGGCGCGCAGCATCATGCGCCCGGTTTCCAGCGCGCGCAATTGTGAAATCTGGTTATGTTGCTCTGCCGCATGCGAATGGCCGTACCAGGCGTCGTTGGTGAAATTGACCAGCAGTGTGGCTTCGGGCAGGGCGCGGATGATCTCCTCGCCGAACACGTCCTCGTAGCAGATGTTTGCCGCGACGCGTTGCCCGGCGACACTGAGAGGCGGCTGCCGCGCATCGCCGCGCGCCAGGTCGTCCATCGGAATATCGAGCATGTTGTTGATGAACCCGCCGAGCAAAGAGCGTAACGGGATGAATTCGCCGAACGGCACCAGATGCTGCTTGCGGTAATGCTGCTCGCCCGCCGTGCCGAACGTGAACACGCTGTTGTAGTGGCTGCTGTTGCTGCGTTCAAACACGCCGACCAGAATGTCGCCGCCGTTTTCCCTTGCATGGCGGCCCAGTTGTTCTATCAGCCTGGGTGGTACCTGGTGGCGCAACAGCGGTAACGCGGATTCCGGCAGGATAGTGAGTTGCGCCGAGCTTTGCAGGGCCAGGCGGCGGTAGGTTTCCAGCGTGCCGACCAGCGCGCCTTCCTCGAACTTGATGTCTTGCGCGATATTGCCCTGTGCCAACGCCACGCTGAACGGTTCGCCGTGCGGCTGCGTCCATGCAATGCCGCGCAGCAGCGCGCCTCCGATCCATAACACTGCAAGAATGGCCAAAGCCACGCGCCCCTGCCTGTTCCAGCGCTCCCGCAGCAGTATCGCCAGCAGGCCGGCGCTCACCGCCGCGACCAGCGTCACACCGTATACGCCGAACAGCGGCGCATAGCCCGCCAGCGGGCTGTCGCTGTGCGCATAGCCAAACGCGAGCCACGGGAACCCGGTAAAAATCGTGCCGCGCAGCCATTCGGCCAGCACCCATGCCCCCGGCATGACCAGTGTCAGGTGCAGATTTGTCGCCGGAAAACGCACGCCGTTAGTTTCGCCAAAACGAGCCTGCGCATAACCGGCCAGCGCCGGATACAGCGAAAGAAATGTTGCAAACAGCAGTGTGGCAAGCAACGCCAGCGGCATGGGCATGTTGCCGTAATCATGCAGCGCGACATAGATCCAGCCGATACCCGCGACGAACAACCCCATGCCGAAGAAAAAACCCAGCCACGCCGCCGCAGAACGACTCCCGGCATGGCTCCACAATGCGAACAGCGTGGCAAGCGCCAGCACCGGAATGACGAATATCCCGAATGGCGCGAAACCGAACACGCACAACAGGCCTGCCATAAATGCACCAGCCAAGGATTTTTGAGTATTGTTCATCGAGAAAACATAAGCAAAGAACGCGCGAAGAATAACCGATTCCTACCGATACGGCATTTGGGAGCCTCTATAAATCCATTTTGTGGGATGAAGCGCAAGGAGCCGCGCAGCGAACGACGAGACATATCGGATAGATAGGCGAGGAGTGAGCGGGCACGCGACGCCGCGATTCGCCCGGAAAATGGATTTATAGAGGTTCCCATTTGTGATTAAATCGCGCCCTTGCTACTCAAGAATGCCACACCCCATGGAAAAGATACGCCTTTCAAAACGCATGTCCGAACTCGGCCTGTGCTCGCGCCGCGAAGCGGACGGCTATATCGAAAAAGGCTGGGTGGAAGTCGATGGCGAGATCGTCAGCGAGCTGGGCAGCAAAGTCTATCCCACCCAGCAAGTCATCTTGCGCCGCGCCGCGCAGAACACCCAGCAGCAGCGCGTGACGATCCTGCTCAACAAGCCCATCGGTTATGTGTCCGGGCAGGCAGAGCACAACCACAAGCCCGCCGTCACCCTGATCGACAGCGCGACACACTGGTCGGAAGACCCGTCGCCGCTACGTTTCCATCGCAGCCAGTTGCTCGGCCTTGCACCGGCAGGTCGCCTGGACATTGACTCGCAGGGTTTGCTGGTGCTCACACAGGATGGGCGTATCGCCAAGCAATTGGTCGGCGAAGATTCCGAAGTGGACAAGGAATATCTGGTGCGCGTGCAGGGTACGCTGAAAGATACCGGGCTGGCTTTGCTCAATCAGGGCCTCAAGCTGGACGGTGAATATCTCAAGCCCGCCAAGGTGACCTGGCAAAACGAAGACCAGTTGCGCTTCGTGCTGCGCGAAGGCAAAAAACGCCAAATTCGCCGCATGTGCGAACTGGTCGAGCTGAAGGTGACCGGGCTGAAACGCATCCGCATCGGCAAAGTCAAACTGGGTAATTTGCCGGTCGGGCAGTGGCGCTATCTGGGCGAAAACGAGCAGTTCTAGGGGTGGAAAATTCTATTGGAACAGGCGTCGGTTAACGATACGCTGCGGATATTGAGTAATAGAAAAATCTAACAACTACATCTAACCCATAGCATTCAGCCAAACTTCTCCAAAACGATCATTCTACGATCGCGCTCAGCGGCGTGCGAATCTGCTTTTATCTAGGTGCGCGTCGGATGAAGCGCTGGTGCTCATTTCTATTCTTTGTCACGAATCAACAGACCGTCCCACGCCAAGTTCACAGAAATTCCTGATGAAAGTCGAAGTGTTGTTTGCTGTTGCTGCTCTGAACTTGGGCACCGTCCATTCTCGACCATGGTATTCAAGATGACTTTCATGCTCTGCAAGTTGAATGTGTAAGTTTGAATCACATCAGGGCCATCTTCTCCTTCGAAATACTCACAGAGGTCAAGTTTCTTTTGGTCCTTCGAAATCGCCCAAGATGTAGGCTGGTTCAATAACATCACCGGCGGCTGGAAGAGCTCGAATCGGAGCTTGGAGACATCCAGAACACCAAGCCCCTTATCTGTACCAACAATGACGCGCTCTCCGACTGATGCAATTAGCACTTTAGGGAACCTCTATAAATCGATTTTTTATCCCGCCAGCTCTTCTGTTTCCCGATTTTTAACTGGAATTTCTCAGCCATTTTTTATTTTGCTGAAACTGGTTGATT
>Ga0209343_10001806_pt1 | contig 28441 bp, 26 predicted proteins | sample RifCSPlowO2_02_FD_184026 | JGI IMG/M metagenome (GOLD analysis project Ga0209343, IMG submission 184026) | Groundwater microbial communities from Rifle, Colorado - Rifle CSP2_plank lowO2_0.2 (SPAdes) (version 2) | ecosystem: Environmental > Aquatic > Deep subsurface > Groundwater | place... | reverse complement strand
CGACACTACCTAATGAGAAGGTTATGCTTTTCATGTTTTCACCTCGAATACATGATGCATAACCTTTCTTTAATTATTATCTAAGTGGCGAAGTCAGGTATATATTCAGGTTATGCAAGAAAATCCTTCATTAACCCCATTGGAATATGCAGGTATACTCAGAAACAAGGCAGAACGACATGGATTAAAAGAAAATGATTATGCAAATTTTATTGAAGAAACAGAGCGCATTCTGGAAGATTTTACAATTCTGAGTGGGATCAATAAAGAAAAAGAGCCTAATAATCCATGGAAATGGGCCAAGTATTGCATAACTCATCCAATTGGTACTGTGAAACTTCTTATGGGTTATTATTTTGCTTCAGTTTGTTTAGGCGGAGCTCTTGGAGCTAAAAATTCTCTAAAAACAGCAAGAACAATTTCAGAGACAAATGGCTCTGGAATTATTGACAGGTTTGCTGATAAACTAGTTCCGGGTATATCCAACAGAGCAGAAACTGCATATCACTTCACAAAAAACCTGCCATCAGATGTAGCACAAGGCATGGAACGCGGAATAGAATATGCAACATATTTGCTTTTAGGTATAGGAGCAGTCTATGGTTATGGCATTGTCAAAAGAAGGCAGAAAGCAAAAGCAAGATTCAACAAAATAAGAGAAAGCTCTGAAGCTCAGATTAGAAGGCTTTTCAGTGATTACAGGAGCACTGATAATGTGCAACAATTAGATGAACAGCTTGATGAACTTAAAGCATCAGTTGATGCAGAGCCAGAAAAGGAGAGGCTGGAAAAAGGTGTGGAGGAATCATCATTTTTGGATGAATTCCTTAGAAATCTAACTACAAGATAATAACCGAAAGCTTTATAAAATTTTCGTTACTTAATAATGATTAAGGTGATAATTATGACTAATGCAAATATTTTTGATGGTTTGATCAGTAAAGAACTAGTTGACCGTGAAAAAATGAGTGTTTTTGCCGGCTTATGTGTTGACAGTTACAGGGAATCTGGTGGAAGAACTGAAGACAGGGAAGCTTTTGCTGAATATGCATTGAATGCTTTAGCTAATTCTATAAGAAAAGGGGAAACACTATGCGGGTTTGAATCAGACGGGGTTAGATCATATCTCCAACAACATGGTTATAATGTTGTTTTGGAAGAAGCCGAACCTGCTGTTTCGAATAAACTACGAGATTCTGATGAAACAGATACAGATGAAAAATATACCCTTCCTAATGGAATGTGTGAATATTTCTGCCATGAACACCGAGATGAAGGCATAACACCAGAAATAGTTCTTGCTACTATAACAAGAAATGGCGAAATGAGCGAATATGAATTTTCTCAAAGAGCAGTACAGGCTCATGATTACGCTATTGACAAATATGATCGTGATAAAACATCCTATTCATTAAATTATATTGCTTTCATGCTAAATCCTAACCTTGTTGAATATGAATTCGCAAAAGGCAGAAGAATTCCAATAAAGAGGTCACCTGCTGAATTGTATAATGCAAATATAGAATTAGTTGCTGCCCTCAGATTGATTAATGATGCACTAAATACATATGCTAATGATATTAGCATGGAATCCAGCGAGGTTGCCCCGGTTTTTGCTGATGCTGTTGTAAGATATATGGCGAAAGTGGAAGATAGGAGAAAAATGTTGTATGATCTATTAATCAAAGTACTGGAAGTAGATGTGAACGAAGATGGAATGGAAATAGCTGTAGCTACTCATATTGGTAATTACAATCATATGATTGATACAATCGATGGTCAAGAAGATACTCTTCGGTTATTAAGAGAAAAAAATAAAGGATTAGATGATATACTAACTCCGTTGCAAGAATATGTTTCCAGGACTGGAACAGAACTAACGCAGGAATATGTAACTAACCTGCTTACATATTATGACATAATGCGGTGGGAATATGAAAAGCCAACAGAAACAGCGGGTGTGGATCAAAAAATAGCTGAGATGGAAGCAGAGAATACAAGGCTGAAAGAAGAAAATGAAAGATTGAAAGTTCAGGTTCAGCCTAAAGATAGAGGACTTTTGAGTCGTTTAATTGGGGGTGGATGATTATGTCCAACTTTAATGAATGTGCTGTTAGACGTAATTCCCGACAGGAATCACGAAAACAAACTGAAACAAAACATCCATCATCAACTCAATCATCAGCTTCAAGCCCGACAGCACAAGGTGGATGGTGGAACTGGACACGGGATCATGTTAACAGAGAAAATATCAAGAAAATAAGGCCTGTGGGATGGACACGAGAACATGTTTTTGTACCATATGGTTCATGGGATGAAAAATATCAAAATGCATATCAATCTGGAAAAGAATATGCTAAGAAAAATCTGCCAAGATATGCAATAGGTCTTGGAGCAACAGCAGTTGGTGCAGGAGCATTATATAAAAGCTATAGAATGGCAGCAGCAGGTATGGGAATTTATCAGGCAATCGCAAGTGGAGCTCTTTCAGCAGCTACTATTGCAGGAGTTTATACATTAGGGAAGAGTCGTGTTAAAAATTTATGGAACTCAGGTACTGCAGGAAAATTAGCTGTTATAGGCGGAGGTCTTCTTATTACAGCAGGCACTATTTATTATGTAGATAAAATTTGGGATTATGCACAGGAGCATCATCTTATAAATTCTGATCACCAGCAAGTATATGCTACCAACAACTTACCGCCTCCAGGATCCCTTATGAAACCTGAATACGATGCTGATACTTTTGGAAGTGATTTTGCACATGGAGAAGTTACTGAAGCACCAATAACTACACAATTGCTTGGTGATTCACATGATAAATATTGCGCAAATTTTGGTCCTGACAATCTTTCAGGTCGTGCTGAGACTTATATAAATAAGTTAGTTGAAGCCGGATCAAAATATGTAAAAACAGTTAATCACTCAGAAATGGCTGAATCGGTTTTACAGCATTATGACAAAATGCTGTCTGGTATAAGCGGAGCTAATAAACAATATCTTATATCAGCAATATGCGATGTAAATGATGTTTCAAGCTGGGATGAATTAGCATCAAAAGACACAATAAAACTCTTTACAGAAGCCGCAATTAAAAATTATGGCAATGCTTTAACAGGAGGAACGCGGTGATTGAAATGCAGGAACAAAAAAGACGTGGTGGAAAAGATCTTTTAATGATTATTGCAGCGGCTGGTTTGGCAACTGTAATGGCTATGGGAGGAACAATGTATGTTGCAAACAGAATGATAAAGTATGTTGCAAACAGAACGATAAAAAATGATGCCCCTCAGGCAGACATAGGTGTTTATTATCTGGATGATGACAGAAAATTGCACGCTTATCCAACATTCAGATTCACGGAAGACAAAGGAATAGTAACAGAAGTTTTCAAGATTCCTCGCGGAGATAGAGTTTATCTTCTTTATGCTGCTGAGGATGAAGATGGATTATCTCCCGATATTGTTGAACCCGACAATCATATAATATATAACCCACTCATCAAGTTAATAGATGGCGAAGATACTATGGTGATTTCATCAGCTATGAATGATAAAGACACTCACGAAAATAACTATCTCTCAGCCTTTAATAATCGCTTTACTGTAGAAAAACAAATAGAAACTTCATTTTCAGTCAGCGATGCCAAAGGAAACATGACTGAAAGGAAAGCTATTGTTGTGCCCGTTGAAAAAAATAATAAGTAATGACACTCAGAAACAACGAAGATGCACCTTTACAGATTTTATGAGTGCGTCATGGTTTGTCAGCATCATATCAGTTAATAAACACGGCATCAGGAAAATTTTTGAAGTGTTCATCGCTTGTTACAATTTTTGCATCAAAATCTTTGGCAACAGCTTTTATCAAAGAATCAGCCATTGGCAGTTTCGATGAAAGACTTATTTCCGCAGCAACCAGTGCTATTTTGCTGTCTATAGCTATTACAGTAGTATAAGCCATGATTTGTGCAACAGCAGTTAATGCTTTTTGTTCACCTTTTACTGATTTTATTCGTTTATACACTTCATATAGTACAATAGAAGGTGTGATATATTCTATCATGTTCACCTTTTCTATGAATTTAGCGTATTTATCAGCAAGTTGTCCCTCTGAAAAATATTCTATCCACCCGCATGAATCAATCAAAACGGTCATGTTCTTCCCTCATATTTTTTGAAGACATATCCTTCAAGAATCCTCTTAGTTTTTTTATATTTTCAACCGGAACAAGGTGGATGGTTCCTTGTTTTTCTATAATTACCATCTTTTCCTTTGGTCTCAACTCCATGTTTTCTCTGATTTGCTTAGGTATAACCACCTGAAATTTCGAGGATATTGTTACAACAGTCATATTTATCATCGTATTACACTATATGCATCGATGCTTAAATAGTTTACTTTCGAATGCTGCAAAGATTAATTTCAAAATCTATATGATAAATCCATATCTATTTCAGATATTAAAATTTATGTCTCTTCCCGAAATGTTGCATAATAATATATTTAAAAGACCTTTAACGATAATTAAGGTCTTTTAATATATCAAATAACGTTAAACGTTATTTGAATATATTTATCCAGAATTGATAGCATCCCGAAGAATTTTTTTGACAAGTCCTGATTTCAGGCTGTCCTTGAGCACATGGTTTGCTATGAAATCACAAATGTCGTCTCTGCTCAGAATCTTTTTTATAGTCTTGTTTAATAATTCCGATTTCCTGATTTTTTCTCCCGAATAGACAATAAGTGCATAAATATCACACGCATCCTTGAATTCTTTGTCAAATTTCTCACGTTCAAAAAATGATATGCACTTCATATTAAAAAGCGTTCCAACATCAACAACGGGGATGTGTTGGATATTTTTAATCCCTGCTTTCTTCAGATTTTCAAAATCCCAGCTTCCTATAATTTTCGTTTTTTTCTCTGAAAAAATATCCAGAAAAACTTCTATCAGATTGAATAACGGCGTTCTTGCTGATTCCTTTTCACTGACAAATTTTTTCTTTTCTCTATCATATAATAATTTGTATCTAAAAAAATATCCGGATTTTATATATCCAGACTCTTTCAGAATCTTTTCAAATTCAGCTTCACGCCTGCTGTGTATAAAAACATCTATGTCTCTGGACATCAGGTAATCTGAACCAAATGCTTTCCTGTAATTTTCATTTACATGGAAAAAAACACCCCAGCCACCAATTATTCCAAATTTCATTTCTCTGCATTTTTCTGCCAGCTCTTTAAGGCAGTTGAATGATAATTTTGTTTCCAGCGGGTCATACATTTTTTATCACCTTTGATAACTCAGCAGCAGCTTCTTCTCCTCTGCCACCAAAAGAAAATAGATCAACATAAAGTTGTGGTAAAGAAATAACACCAATATTTCTATTAACTATTTTTCCATAAAAATAACTCTTGTCAGCTAAAAAGCAGATTATGTTTCCTTTTTCTGCTGGAAAAATCCTTTCCTTTCTTAGATCGTTTTCCCACTCTTTCTTTTCACTTTCAAGTATGTAGAAATGAACCTCGCTGGGTGTTACATATGGGCATACTATCTCTGTTCCGGCAAATAAGGTAAATGCATGCTCCAGTTTATTTTTGTTTGCTATCAGAGATATTTTTTTTATCAGGTAAGAAGGACTTTCAGCACCTATGAACTCTAATTTTTTAAGGTCAGTAATGGAACTACTATATGCCCATGCATTTAACAATTTCCTGTAATTTCTCACTTCCAGAAATCCTCTTTTTCTTACCAAATACTCTGTTTTTTCAAGCTGGTTTATTATTTTGGAAGATATGCCAAGAGATACTCCGCATTCGCTCGACAATTTCCTGAGTGTAAGCTTTTTTGTATTCAGCAGAACTCTGATTATTTTCTGCATTGATTCGCTTATTAACATAAATTTATATGTTCATATTAGTATTTAAATGTTCACATTATCAATCCTTCAATATAATCTTTTCTAATATTTCAGGAACAGGTATGCCTGCCTTTTTAATGACATCCATTTCCGCCTGCCTTATTATCTTCATTTTTATTGTCAGTGTAATGTAAATAACCAGAGATATTGAAAGAACGACAAATGCTTCAAGCCATGCATCTATGTTAAGCATGCCCTTTATAATAAAAATAAATAACAGTGTTGTGATTCCTATGAACAGTGTTTTTGATATATCAAAAAGCGGTATTGAATAGGGCATATTCCTTCTGAGAAAATATGCAGAAGCAGCAAGCATGAAGAAAAATGTAGCAGCTGTTGCAAATGCAGTTCCTGTTGCGCCGTATACGGGAATTAATATCAGATTCATAAATACATTTAATATAGCTGCTATCAGAATCGTATATGTATTTAATTTTGGCTTCCCTGTTGCATTTATGAAAACCATGAATATAGAAGCTAAACTATAAAATATAGTTCCTATTGCCAGCAGTTGCAGGGCATGTGCAGCACTTACATAGGTTTCCGTGAACAGCATACGCAGAATTATTTCAGGAAAAGCTATGAAAATAAGTGAAAGCGGAATCAGAAAAACAAATGAAAGCTTTACCATCATGCTAAGGCTGCTGGATAGAGTTTCTTTCTGTTTTTTTGCCCAGAGTTCTGAAATCACAGGAAACAGTACAATAGTAAAAGCTGTCATAAAGTAAAGAAGCCACTGTGAGGTTGGTAAAGCAACCTGATATAATCCAACCTCAGTCGGGTTTCTGAAGTACAGGAGCATTAATGTATCCATGTAATTCAGGATTGCATAGCCGATTCCTGTTATCATTGTAGGAATGGCAAAGCTGAATAATAATTTTGAAACATCGCTGAATTTTGCAGATTTTATTTTAATGAGTGGTATTATTCTAAGCAGCAGAATAAACGATATCAATGAAACCAGGCCAGCTGATATCAGATAAGCAATAGAAACATCAATCAGGCCTGAAAATGGGAATAATAGTATCAGTGTAATAACTATAACAAGCCTGACAGGTTCTATTATTGAATACTCAATCATTTTTTCAAATCCCTGGAATACCGGGCGGACAGCTACCATCAGGATGCTCAATATTGATGAAATGGAAATTATTTTCAGCGGCGTAGCGATTGCAGGGTTATTGAAATATAATTTTGAAATGTCATCTGCAAAAAATATTATAGGCAGGAATATAATCAGCGTCAGAGCCAGCTGAATATATATATTGAGAAGAATTGATGCCTTGATTTTGCCGTATTCTTTTTTATACCTGAATTCAGGAAGGTATTTAACCAGAGCCTGGCTTAGTCCGAGCTCACGGAATATTGAAAATAGTCCAGTGAAAGCCATTATCGAGAAAAAAAATCCAAAATCCTGAATGCTAAGGATTTTAGTCAGTATAACGCGAAGTCCATATCCTAATAATGCACCAATGATGGAAAATAGCAAAACTATGGTAGTGCCTTCTGCTAGTCGCTTGACATAATTTTTAGGCATGATATATCATTATGTAGTTTATTTTAAAAATTGTGGAAACATAAGATATTTAATCTTATACGTCATTGTATGTATAACCACAAAGAGGGTAAAGATGCGCTATGGCACGAAAAGAAAGGATTGAACACATAAATTATGCAATGGTATCTAAAACGCATACATCAATGTATCTTATGCACAAATACTGGGCAAGAAAACCACATAATGTAGTCGCTGAATACATAAGACATTATTCAAAAGAGGGTGACATAGTTCTTGATCCCTTCGCAGGCTCCGGCGTGACTGCTATTGAAGCAATAAAATCAGGCAGAAAAGCTGTTGCAATAGATTTGGATCCGATGTCAGGATTTATTACGAGATCAACTACCGTGCCTGTTGACTTAAAAACCTTCAGTTCGGTTTTTTCAGATATTGAAAAAAATGTCAAGGAAAAAATTTATTCATTATATAAAACAAACTGTCATAAATGCAAAAAGGAAACTGTTGCCGAAGCAGTAATCTGGGAGAGTGATAAACCAAAAGAAGTAAGGTATACCTGTGCTTGTTCCAAAGGAACGCAATGGAAGAATATTACAGACAGTGATTTAAAGAGATTAAAGGAAATTGAAAACAAACCCGTTTCTTATTGGTATCCGAAAAACGAGTTGATATGGAACAGCCGCGTAAATGTCAGGCATGGAGAAAAGGTTTACGAACTTTTTACAAAACGAAATCTGTTAGCTCTTTCAATGATATTGAATGAAATTGAAAAAAATTGTGATGAAAAGATAAAAAATATAATGAAATTTACTTTTTCTTCGGCAATAGCGCAAGCAAGTAAAATGGTATTTGTCATTAGAAAAAGAGGGAGACAGACTGGTAAATATAAAGAAACCAAAGAAGTTGGAAGTTGGGCTACCCGTGGCTATTGGATACCAAATGAATATTTTGAAATAAATGCCTGGAACTGTTTTGAAGAAAGATTCAAAAAAATTACGAGAGGAAAGGAGGAAAGCAACAACTTAATCAAAGAATATAAAGAAGCAAAAACTTTTAGTGATTTGAATGATGGGTCAAATATTCTGGTTAAAACATTCAACACACTCGAGCTTGATAAAATTATTCCAGCAAATAGTGTTGATTATGTGTTTACCGATCCTCCGTATGGAGATGCTGTTCCGTATCTGGAATTAGATTATATGTGGAGTTCGTGGTTGAAATTCAGCCCGGACTTTGAAGATGAAATTATAATCAGTAATAGCCCTGACAGAAACAAAAAAGAAGAAGTGTATAACAGAATGCTCAAGGCTGCATTTGTTCAGGTTTACCGAGTTTTGAAGCCAGGAAAGTGGATGACAGTTACTTTCCATAATACTGACATTAAGATATGGAACGCCATAATAAGCTCATGTGTTTATGCAGGTTTTGATCTAGAAAAAATAATCTATCAAGCTCCAGCAAGAACATCTGCCAAAAGTCTTTTGGCGCAGTATGGCTCTGCTGTCGGCGATTACTATATCAGATTCAGAAAACCAGAAACAACAAAACAAAACAAATTGGAGCAGGCAGATGAAGAACGATATAAGCGAATTGTAGTAGAGTCAGCAAAAAAAATAATTTCTGAAAGAGCTGAGCCAACAGCATATACCTTTATTTTAAATGGAATAATTGTTGAATTGAAAAAAGAAGGAGCGTTGTTGTTAGGACAGAAGAATCCAGATAGTGTAATGAAGGAGTTTATCAATAAGGAATTTGTTCTGGTTGATGTTAAAGATGAAAAAGGAAAAGTAGTCGGCAAAAAATGGTGGCTTAAGGATCCGTCATCAGTCCCGTACCTTGAACTTATACCGCTTTCCGACAGGGTTGAAACAGCAGTTGTTGATGTATTAAGAAGAAAGGTAAAAATTTCTTTCGATGATGTCCTGCAGGAAATATTTATAAAATTTCCTAATGCACTGACACCCGAGACCCAGAATATCAGGAACCTGCTTGGAGAATATGCAAAAGCAACCAAAGACGGAAGCTGGCAGCTTAAGGATAAAGTAAAATCCCGGGAGTCCGAACATTCCAAAATGATATATTACCTTGCGATTCTGGGGAAAAGAGCAGGTTTTGATGTCTGGATAGGACAAAGAGAACAAGGAGAAATATATAACCAAAAAAGATTATCCTCCTTTGTTACGAACAAGTCTCCGGTATGGAGATTTATACCAACTATGAATTTAGACAGAATAAAACAAATAGATATTATTTGGCATGATGAAGGAAGAGTAAGATTTGAATTTGAAGTAGAAAATACAACTGCAATAACCGAATCTATAGTCAGAGGTTCTAACATACCGCATGACAGCATAAGAAGAATAATTGTTATTCCGGAAGAAAGGGAAAAATTATTATACAGAAAACTAGAAGAGCCTATGATTAAACAAGTTGTAGAAAAAGATAATTGGAAATTTGTATTCTATGGGGATGTGGAAGATCTCTATAATAAATGTTCAAAAACCAAAAACAAGATTGAGGTAAATGAACTGGAAAAAATGTTCAGGATTCCACGGTCTGTGAAAGATAGGCAGAATAGTGTTAATGATTTTATGAAGTGATTAAATGGGAAGAAAAAGCCTCGGAAGCAAGGCGGTCAACAGAAATCAGAGATTCAGGCTTATCAAAATGAAAATGGAAAAGGTGTTTGATAAAAATGACTGCATACCTTCAACTATGACTACATCTGAAATCATATGCCACAAATGTGGGTTCAGGGCAAGATACAAATTTTTAAGATGTCCTGAATGCAACAGCGAACAGAAATAATTTTATAGTCGTTTTTTTCGTTTTTTAAAACTAGAAGTGCCAAAACAATAGCATGAAACAACCCAGAATTCTCTCGCCTCTTCAGGACTGGAAGTCATTGGCTGCGATTTTAAATTCCAGCAAAACGCCAGATGAAGTTTATTTTGGCATTGGTAAAAATAACATGCGGGCAAATGCAAATAACTTTAAACTCGGTGATCTGGGAAAACTCTGCAGCAAACTCCATGAAAATGGGATAAAAGCAAATCTGGCGACAAACATAATTTACTATGACAACGAATTAAATAAGCTGGATAATCTTCTTGAAAAATCCAACAAACATGTGGATGCTGTTATAATTCATGACATTGGCGCTATACAAATTACTAAAAAGCATAATTTAGAATTCCACATTTCAACTCAGGCTAATGTTTCAAATATCGGATCTGTCAGGTTCTATGAAGCTCTCGGAGCGTCGCGGATAAATCTTAGCCGTGAACTTTCACTAAAGCAGATTAAAGAAATAAGAAATAAAACAAAAATTGAGTTGGAATGTTTTGTTCATGGTGCAATGTGTGTTGCAGTGTCTGGCAGATGTTTTCTTTCGCTCTATCTTTACGGGAAAAGTGCAAATCGTGGTGAGTGTATTCAACCGTGCAGGCGAGCATGGAGTGTAAGGGCCGTTGATTCTGAAGTTTCAAAGTTGTCTAATACTTTAGACAATAAAAATTTTATTTGCAGCAATGACGAAGGTGAATTGATATATGATGGCAGATTTATGAGCCCCAAGGATTTATGCATGATTGAACACATTCCGGAAATCATGAAATCCAGCATAGATGTGTTTAAGATAGAAGGTAGGATGAAAGACCCTGTATATATCGCAACAACTGTGAAATGCTACAAAGAAGCTGTTGAATCTGTAATAAGCAAAACTTATAATAAACAAAAAATTCAGCTGTGGCTTAGCCAATTAAGTTCAGTCTATAATCGCGGCTTCCATACAGGATTTTATTTTAAACATCCCGGTAAAAATGATTTTCAGCTTCGCGATGGCTCGCAGGCTGAAAAAAAGAAAGTTGTAATTGGCAAAGTTCTGAATTATTTCAGGAAATCCGGAACATGCGAAATACTGGTTTCAGAAATAACTGTAAATGATGACATATTAATTTCCGGAAACACAACATACCTTTTGCAAAAAATCATTTCTCTCTGGAAAAACGGCAAGTCTGTGGAGAAAGCCAAAGGCAGTGCAACAATTTCTGTCAATAAACGCGTGCGAAAGAACGATGTAATTTATATCTACCGATGAAATACGGCCCTGACATGAAATCGCGAATATGTTTTCATAATCCCTCCGTGAGTTTAGCTCATAACTGATTCCCGATATCAAGCTACCATTGAGGCTCTGTTTCGCTTTCTGCCCTTGCTGCTGGATTAATGTAGAAAAATGCATTTCTTAATGTAGGTGAAAACTGAAATTCCTGCCGGGCCTCCTGTTCATAATCAGCCATGCCGCTCCTGTCTCCTGGCTCGCCTGTTATATCCACAACTACCTGCTGTTCTGTATAATAGTCATAAATTAATTCAAAAGTTAATGTTAAAGTACCCTCGGGCCTGTTGCCCCAGACATCTCTTAAAATTCTTACTGTGCACTGTTTTGTTACTTCATCTCCCTTTCTTAATTTCACATCAGGAAAATCATTGAAAAGTCCAGGATTGAGTATAATCTCTTTCGGTGTTACACCCCATCGCAACCCTCCCTGATATTCAAAATCAGGAAGCGACGGTCTTCCAAAGCAGTTTGAAAATCCAACACCATCCTGATCAAGTCTTATTCTTCCAAGAATCACACCATCTATAGTCCGGAAACTTTGCAACTCCCCGGCATGCAGAATAGGCACACCTGATCCTGTATTTTTAAATATAAATTTAAGTGTATATTCATCGTATGGTGGATCACCCGGGAAAATTTTATCAACAAGCATTGGCTCAGGTCCTGAAACACTGATTTTTATCGGACCATTTGTATTCGTCAGTTCAACAGCCGTATCAATCACACCACCCTTATCCTGTCGACGCCTGTATTCATCCCTGCTGTATATTTTAAGCTGGGCAACTGCATTGGATGCATACTGATATTCTAATCTGCCTACTAGATTGTAAGTAGATTTTATTCCTTCGGGAACATCTGGCGTAGGTAATGTAAATTCTATTGTTTTAAAATCACCTGGTGTAGGAGGATTTGTAGTAATGTCTGGTGCCTTGAATGCCGGCGATGTTGGAGATGAAAGAATCACAGGATATGGAACAATCCAGCTTGAACCAAACAAATGCAAAACAGCTTCATGTGATGTTGTGCTGCCCTGATTTTCAACATCAAAATAAACAGTAAAATATTTGTCAGATTCCCTCAGATTAGAAACATCAACACCTGAATTTGTAAACACCAGTCCATCAGTATCACTTATCTGTGCCTGGCGCTGGGTAGTGCAGCCGCTCAGCAAAACCACGCTAATGAGCGAAACCAGAATATAATATTTTTTCGTCAATTTCATAGGATATCACGATTATTTAATTTGTTACTTCTATATTTAATTGCATGCCTCCACTGTCTGTATAAGGTGCATAAACTGTAACAGTGTGTGTTCCTGCAGGTAAGATATCATTATAAGTAAATTCATCCATACATCTATCCTGTGTTGCTATTCCACACGTAGGATTAGAAATGTCACAACTGCAGTATTTTTTGTTTTGTCCTTTATAATAAATATTTAATGAACGCAATCTTTTCCCAGTTTTCAAATTAGCATCTACATAAATTACAGGACCAATTTGTTCTGCAATCAGCGTGTCCTCTCCACTCGGCGGTGCCTGTGTTGTCGGCGGTGCAGAAGGCTGTGATACAGCTATTTCCTGCGTCATTGAAGCAGATGTCCCGTCATTATATGTTGCTTTGGCTGTAGCATAATACGTACCATCGGATAAATAATTCAATGAGAAACTGTTCCAGCAATTTGCAACTTCAACTCCCAAGCACCTTGCCGGATCAGATATATCATTGGTGCAAGTGCAATGATCATTTACAGCGTAATCGTTAGTTTTGATTTCCAAAAGAGTCAGCTGCTTTCCTTCAGGAGCTGTTGCTCTTACATCAAGTTTTTGATCATCTTGATCCCATTCAGCTATTATTAATCCCAGACCTGCTCCTGGCTGGTCTTCCTCAAAATTTTCTGAGCCTTTTAGAGTTACTGTAAGCTCTTTCTCAATGTAATAATTGTATGTTGTATCAAACTCAAGAGTTATGATATCATTTGGAGTAATTCCCCATTCGGTTGGATCTATACGAATTGTGCAGGAACGCGTTATAGATTCGCCGCTTTTAAGAATAACTTCAACATTATTTATCTGGCTGAAAGAATGTCCGGGTGTTCCGGTTTTTTTTCCAAGACATTCATCAAAGTACGCTCCGCGTCCCTTTAGTTTGAGTATTCCGCTTATTACTCCATCCCTTGTCTCGCCGTTCTGATATTTAACAGGAACCCCATAACCGACATTTGTAAATGTTATTCTTTGCACATATCTGTTATATTGACTTGACTTTTCAACTATCATGGGCGAATTCCCGGAAATAGAAATTTTTATCGGACCGTTTGTGTTGCTAAGAATTATTTCATTATTTATTGTGTCGCCTTTTACTGTTCTTCTCCTGTATTCTTCCCGCGATATTGCAGGTATATTTGCAACACCGTTTGTATCATATGTATATTCAACTCTTCCTTTCAATCTGTACTCCGGAGCAACACCCTCACTTAAATCAGGACCATTGAGGTTCCATTCAACCTGATAAAAATCACCGGGAATAGTATCAATAGGTGGCCTTAGATTAGGAACAACCTGAGTCTGGTACTGGTTTTCAAAATTCTCACCCATCCAGTTAACGCCATAAAGCGTTGCTGTTATCTGGCCCTTAGGCAAGAATTTTCCAGTTGCTGTTGTTCCTCCGGCATTCTCAACTTCCATGTAAACCAGAAATTCCTGACCTTCCTCAATTACATTGACATCCGATTCAAACTTTGTAATAACAAGCCCGTTATTTTCATCAATTGTCTGCTTCCTCTTCTGCTGAGTACAGCCAGCAGCCAGCATAATGGCAATCAAAAGTAGTACAATAATTAATTTCCTCAAGCTAAACACCTGAATTTCACAATATATATAATTGCATAGTTTATGTTTCATATGAATGCAATTATTATATCGTGAATTGCCATATTTTTTATAATAAAAAGTTATGCAATTCACAATAAATTAATTTTGTCTGGCAGGATATTTAAAGGCACTTTTTTTCTTTTTGATTGATTTAACAGAAAAAGAAAAAACCTGCACTAAAAAAGAAAAACGAACAGCCTTTTTCAGGCAAGCTTTTTTGAAGTTTTGGAAATTTTTGACGCTGGGACCCAGCTTCGTCAATAAGCTTTAAATAATTTACATTGAATTATACAACAGGTGCGGAACTTGCTGGTTTATATCTGGTGCATTTAGCCACTCCGTTTGAACCGGCGTTTTTTCTTATTTTCATCGTTGTCCAAACTATTTAAATCCAATTCTGTGGGATTTAAATATATTACAATAAACATATATATATTTAAAAGTTAATATTTTATTCCCACCCATAGTTAATTTTATAAGCTTTCGTTGCGTAATGATAAACATGAAAAAACAATGGCTGAATACTGACAGGATACTTACTATAGCGTTCTGGGTATCCTTATCTATTTTTATTGGCTGGGCACTTGGCAAGATGTTCGGTCTCATACGGTCTCCTGAAATAATTGAATTTATCCCGTATGTCGCAGTTGGTATTTCCATTGGTGTGGCATACCAGAAAGTTACGGGAATGATTTCCAGTATAAATAAAAGAACAATCAAACTGGAAAAAGATTTTGAAGAGACATCAAGAAAGCTTATTAGAATTGAAACGCGCTGCGAAGAGCGGCATGGAAAGATTCGGTGAGACAGAATTGAATTCGGGTTGTTTTTAAACGGGTATCAGAATACCTGTAGAAAATGCGGTTCTTAGTCTGGATTACTAACTTCACAGGCGCACCAGTAATTGCCATCAAACCTAGATAACGAATTTAAAGTTCTGACATTTATTCCAGTTCCGATTCTCTGTTCTGATGGTCCGTTGGATACAGCTAAATAAGCCTGATACACATTATTATTTTTTATTACAGCATATTTATCTTGGGCTGTTGTGGTATCATCCGTTTTTATTATCGTACCAACAAATACCAAAGCAGGCATATTTCCATCTACAATGGTCGCACGGAAAACACCTTGTTGTGGTTGTATGTTTGGAGCATGTTTATTACATGGTTCTGTACCATGACCAGTCACATCAGGCACATAAATAATGCCGCCGCCACCAACATCATTATAGTTAATATTCTTTATGCCATCTATAATTTCACCCCTTATAGGAAAGTGTGGCCGACATGAAGTGTGAGTATTCCAACCTTCTGTATTTCCGTTTATTCCTGATATTTTACAAATGCTCCATGATTTAGCTATATAATTATATTTTTGAATTTCACCATTTTCATCCTTTTTAAGCAGATTCGCTGACTTGCACATTAAATGGCATGCCACAACATTTGCTATTCGCGGGTATATTGTATTTATATTTATTTTAAGAGCATCAGAAAATTCGATTCTTGTTGTAGCATCATCGCTATGTACTACATTTAATTTTTTAACAACATCATTGTTTTTTGTATCAAAAGATTCCATCAAAATTTTTTCAGCAACTTCATAACCTTTTAGATCTTGGGCAATAACACCATTTGCTATCTCTTCTTTAAAGTTGTTTTCATTTTCCTCACATTCATGTGCAGAAATTTCACCAAGTCCCCATTTTCCATTTCCATTCTCGGGCGGCTCTTCACCTTCGCCAGGCAATGTTGCACTTTCTCTCCCATGCACAACAATTGAAAGCTCTTTTGTAACATAATAATGATAATTAAAACTAAATTCCATTGTTACAACATCTTCAAACTTATTGCCCCAAGTCCCTTTGCTTATTGTAAGCACGCATGATTTTGTTGCACTTTCGCCCTGCCTCAATGTAACTTCAAATCTTATTGTTTTGCCTCCGCCATTCTGCCCAAAACATTCTGAAATAGTGGCAGGCCCGCTTACTTTCATATCTCCATTAAGCACACCGTCTTTATTATCAACAGTTATAGGAACACCTTCACCAACATTTGTAATTGTTATTCTGTAACTATACCTGTTGAATTTGTCCTCAGATTCAACTATGATTGGTGTCTTGCCGGAAATAGCAACTTTCAACGGTCCCATTGTATTTGTCGTATCCAGTGTTTGTTCAATTGTTTGTTGTTTTATTGCACGTCTTCTGAATTCTTCTTTGCTCAATGCCTGTATGTTTGTGATTGAATTTGATGAATATTCAAATTCAGCTCTGCCAATAAGCCGGAATTCTTTTGTTATACCTTCTTTCAGAATAGGTGCACTGAGTGGCCATTCAACCTGATAAAAATCACCAGGCACTCCTTTTTCAGGCGGCCTCAATAAAGGCATTAGTTTCGGTGTTATCCCATCATTCAGCCAGTTAACTCCTGACAGTGTTGCTTCTATTCCATTCGCTGTTGTTCCGCCGACATTTTCAACTTCCATTACAACATCAAACTGCTCACGGCTGTCCATTTCCAGAACCGTAGAATAAAAACTATTAATCACAAGCCCGTTATCTTCATCTATTTTAACAGGTCTTTTTTGCGTACATGCTGCAGTCAGCACAAGCAATGATATTATCATTAAAATTATAATTTTCCTCAAGCCAACACACCTTAATAAATTCATTGGATGCACTACTATAAAAATGTTGCATATCTATAATTATTTATAGACGATAATGATTATTGATAAATATGAACGAAGATAGATTCATTCACGTATATGTAAATCTTCCATTTAAGGTTAGGGAAGAAATTGTAGTTGTCATCGACGGAGAACCCGTTAGTTGGAGTATTGCATACCAGGAAATAAAGCATAACACAGAAAAGAGTAAACGAATAATCAAAAAATTAATCAGGATGGGAATAATATGAAATATTCAAGCGATGAAAAAGAACTTGTAATTGCCCGTTTAAGGGCAATTCCGGATAATGCAATAATTTCCATAGGCTTAGGTACCAAAACTTTCACAAAAGATGATATGATACGCGAAATAGAAAAGAATACAGAAACAGGAAACAAAATAATTGAAATGCAAATGTTTTATCTGAAGTCGCTGAAGAAAACAATTCAGCAAAAGTAATGCAAATGTTTCAAAGGTGTATTTCTGTGCTGATAACGATGCCGGATTTTGATTTGCCAACAAGTTACATAACAAAATGGAGTGAAAAGCTGGTAAAAATCGGCGAAAAAAATGGTTTAACACCAATTGTATTAAAAGGCAAAAATGTCAATAAAAATCACATAACATACAGCATTATGTCAAAAAATCCCAAATTACTTATTTTCAATGGTCACGGATCATCGGATAGTATAACTGGTCAGGATAATGAACCTATCATAATTTTAGGCGAGAATGACAATCTTCTGGAATCTAAAATTATACATGCCTTTGCCTGTAATTCAGCCAAAGATTTGGGATTTAAATGCAGGGCTGAATCATTCATTGGTTATAATGACTGGTTCTGGTTATGTATGGATAGGTTTGGTACAAACAGGCCGCTTGATGATAAGTTTGCACAGCCATTACTAGAATCAGCTATTGAAGCACCGTTGCAACTGGTTAAACGTAATACAACAGGCGAAGCATTTGAAAAATCACAACAAAAATATCAGGAATGGATAGACAAGTTCACTATAAGCAGTTCTAAATATACAACAGAGGAACTTCAGTTAATTCTTCCACTCTTGACATGGAATAAATCCATTCAGGTTATTCACGGAAATAGAAACGCAAAAAGGTGAAATGCTGCTATCAGAGAAAGTTGCTTTCGTTTTATTCGACAGGCTGTAATAAAATAGAAAGTTTGACACTCAATTATACAACATGTTGAGTTATAATTCAGATTAGTGTACTATATGTTGACAGAGATTCGCATTCTCTGACAGCCTGTCGAAGACTTAAGGTCTTCGATACATAGTCATGCATAAATCAAAAGAAATCTATAAAAGTGGCGAAGTTAAGTCTGTAAATAAAGTATAGAATACATTTTCTGGTTCTGACGTCTGAAAAATTTTTGCTGTCATAATTTTTTCTTCTTCCCTTCGATATTAGGGGGAAAGAGAAAAAAACCTACACATGGAAAACATGGGAAATATTCAAAAACAGGAGTTTTTCAAAGTCCTCACATGATAAATCATGAGGACATTTGACTTATTTCCTTACACCCTTCACTTCAACCTGGGCGTATTTCTCAACAGCATATCTGTAGCTGGCTGTAATGTCTAATGAAACTATGTCTTCAATAACATTATTCCACTCACTGCCAAAAAATATCACACAGGATTTTGTTATTGACTCACCGTTTCGAAGCCTGATTGTATTTCCGGTGCTGGTTTGTTCGTTTTCTGGTGTTAATTCCTTGTCAACACAGCTTCCTAAAAAAGTGCCAGCCTTTGCTTTCAGTGCCACTGCAACATTCATTTGTCCTATTTCTTCTACTCCATTACCAATAGGTACCCCGTTGCCAACATTTCTGAAAGTAATTCTGAATGCATATCTATTGTCTGTATTTGGTTTGATTATTACTGTCTCGCCTGAAACTTCAATTTTAACAGGGCCCCGTGTATTAATGACCTCAACCAACTCTTGCTCAAATCCCCGCCTGCTTTGATCCAGTCCTATAACTTTTATTGTGGCAAATGCATTTGTTTTGTAATTATATTCCAATCGGCCAAGAACATCATAATTATTTGATATACCTTCTGTTAGTGGTGGTGCATCAATGTTCCATTCAAAATCATAAAAATCACCAGCAGATTCTTTTGTAGCAGGCCCCATAACTGACACAGCTTTTGTATCAATATTTCCAAAGCCATGTAAATTAACATTAATGGCTTCAGCAGATGTCTCGCCAACATTTTCAATTTCCATAAGCAGCCTTATTTTCTCGCCGCTATAAACAGATTCGTATTCTGGTGAAAAACTCTTGATTACAACACCTTCATCAGTGCTCATTCTGATATTACTGCCCTGATTAATAATGCAACCGCTGGCCAACAACAAAATAAATAACAAAAAGAGGCGTTTCATAATATAAAATGTATTTTCCTGTTTAATAACGTTTTTAATTGTAAATTTTCTAGATAGATTCTATCAAATGGTTATTCATGAAACTCGCATTCTTTGATTATTTCACAATGCAGTACATGACGATGTCAAAAACATAGAATTCGAAAAGATGGGATAACTTTTTGAAGATCTGACAGATATAACAATTTGTGAGCCTTCAGCACATGTTATTGAATTTTCAAATGTGCATGAATATGTTTCGCCTGCTTTCAGGACATCGTTCCATGTTTCTCTGCACCTCAATACAGTTTTATCATCCCAATACTGACCAAGATAATAAATATAAACACTTGATTTTGGAACATCATTCCCGTTTATTTTAAAGTCAATTCGTGATGAGGACATGGATGTTTTTATCAGTTCCGCACTGCCTATCATTGTATCTGGTGTTATCAAATCTCTATCATCTAATTTTCCTGTTACTAATACTGTAACATCTTTGTCTGTGTAGTATGTATAAAATAAGTCATATATGAATGTTGCCACATCCTCGGATTTTAATTCCCATATATCCCGGCTGACTTTTACTTCACATGGCTTTTCAATGCTCTGACCTCTTCTTAATTTTACAAGGTCTTCGCCAATCTCATGAGCACTTATCAAATCAACTACTTTTCCCTGTGTCACACCAAAGCAGTCGCTGAATTCAACACCTTCGCCCTGTATTGTAAGTGTGCCAAGAACAAGACCATCCACACCTTCTGTTATCGGCGTACCGCTTCCAACATTATTGAATTTTATTCTGTAAGTAAAATATTCATATTCATCACCGGATCTGATTGTATCAGGCGCATCAATTTTCATCGGGTTTGCTCCTGACATTTCTATTTTTATAGGGCCATTGGAATTTTTTGTATCAATGCTAAGTCCGCCAACTGTCTCGCCAGCTGCTACTCTTCTCTTGTATTCATCAGAGCCAAGAGCCTGAATATTTGCAACAGATGTTGTTGCATAATAATATTGTGCTCTCATAACAAGCCTGAAATCTTTCTTGATTCCTTCAGGCAGATTAGGTGCAGGTATTGTCCATGTTGGCTGTTTCATATCACCTGGAATTTGAGGGTCAACTGTTATATCAGGCGGAGACATGGTGCCATAGTTTTTCTGCAATTCTGCCAATTGTTCCGGGTCATCTTCAACCCAGCTTGCTCCAAGCAGCCTTACATTGACGTTCTCAGCTGTTCTTCCGCCAAGATTTTCAATTGTGCCGTAAAGAACAATTTCTTCATCATCTTCATATGATTCAAAATCAGCTGAAAAATCAGTTATAACCAGTCCGTCATTGTCTGTTGTGGATACAGTAACTTTTTTACTGCCAATGCATCCTGACAAAATAATGACGAATAACAGCATCAAAGAAACAAATATTACAGACGTTCTATTCATTGCAGGTGTTCTGTTCTCCATTGTTTTAGTGTTCTTCCCCATATTATTGCTTTTCTCTCTTTTATTGCTTTTCTCTCTTACCTTACTACTTTTTTGTCCCACAATATTATTATTACTGTTTTTTCCTGACTTATTACTTCTTTCCCTTGACTTATTGCTTTTTTGTTTTGCGTTCTTCATTATTAACCGCACCTCTTCATTTAACCGCACCCTTTTTTTTGACTATTTCATTATTGTCACAACAGCACTGTTTCTCAGTTCATAGATATAATTTATATTTATACTTATCATAAAGGTGTTTAAATAGTTTATGTCTGATGGATTTTTCAGCTTGCATGTTATCTGTGGATATACTTTGTTTCTGGGAATCAATCTTTTATTCAGCCCGCATGCATTTGCTATGTAACCGTCAAGTATAGTATCCGATATATCTATTTCAAATCTTCCTGGTTCATAAAGATTAATCGGATGAGCAAAGCCGCTGCCAATGTCAGTGATGTCTATATACATGTAAATGTTCTGGCCTTTGCTTACAATTGGAATATCTTCGCTGAAAGAAATCTTCACGCTTAAATCATTGTTTTGATAATTATATACAGATTGTTTTGGATAGCTGATTCCAGCTTCCTGCCTTCGCATAAATTCTTCCCTGCTCATAAATGTTACAGGCTGATAAATTGAAATTTTATCCTTGTAAGTGATTTTTGTATGTATTTCACTTTGGGTCTGCTCTTTGAGAAGGTTATTCATTGCTGGTGATTTTAAATTACACTCAAGATTCACTTTCTGATTAGGCAGGATCTCTGCAAATTTTTTGCTGCATTGCAAACCGCATGTGCCATCAGACATGCATTTGTCAATACCACCACAAGCTCTATTTTTTCCTTCACAAATATCACAGCGGGGTGTAATGTAACCATATCTATCACAATATCTCGGGCCATTGCATTCATCAATATTTTTTCCATTTGAGCATTGGGTAATATCAGGTTTGTCAGGACTTTTGCATTTTCTATTTTTTGGATCATTCTCATCAGGCACACATGAACCAATTGTGCACTGGCAATCCAGCCTGCATCCGTCATTCTCTTTTTGCAATCTTTGTGATAAAATGCAGATTCCTTTTTCACACACATTGCACCCTGTTCTTGTTGCACAATCAATGTCAGTTGTACATGTTACAGTTCCAATACCTCTTATATCATTTTTCACTTGTTCATCTTTTGCTTCAAGGCATTTCCAGAGATGCATGCTTCCTTGTACAGCAACTGTAAATGGATCACTGCATTCAGTTCGCTGGCACCAGTAATAATTTAAATCATTTTTATAAGGTTCACCAGCAGTATTGAATTCACATAGGTTCCAGATTTGTCTATTAACTTCAATAGGACCCGGCGGCTGGTCAAGTTCAGGCAAAGGTGTTGGGGCTGTGGGAGTTGTGGATGCTGGGGATTTTTGGGTTGCTTCTGTAGTTGATTCAATAACAGCATCAACCACTTCAAATGCTGGAGATTTTTCAGCAATTTCTATGGGATTGCCTTGGTCATCAACTGCATGTATATGTATGCTATATTTTTCTCCTTCTGAATATTTTTTTGGATCGATATATATATATTTTCTTAATGTATTTCCATTGATCGTTGATTCATAAGTATCAACAGCAATATCATCACCCTCTTTATATATACCTATATGTCCAATGACTCCATCATTTAATTCAACATTTTCAACAGTTACGATAAATATGTCTTCCAATTGCATTTTAGTGCGATCACCATCTATCTTAATTTCAGCTGTTACCATCCCTGTAATCAAGTTTTCTGTCCCTTGTCTTTCCATGGTTACGCTACTTTCTGTCATCGCATTTTTATTGCCTATATTTTCCGCAATACCATCAACATTTCTCATAGCCTCATCTAAAACCAAACCTGTTGGTGATGGATTTGACGGCATGCTGACATCAAACAGCCATGCCTGCGGCATGCATCCACCGTCAACTCTGCACTTATCTGTTTCTTCTTTTATTGTCCCAACCATTTCATTTGTATTTGGCGTCGGCGCAAGATCAACTTGTGGTCCATTGTCAGCAGGTGATAATTTAACGCGTCCTGTTGGCACGCCATTGTTCGTTTCAACATTGACATTGTAATTATGTATTCTGCCATCAAGAAAGTTGACGCGCATTCTTCTGTCATTGCTCATCCATGTTGCTCCGCCACGTAAGTAGAAGCGGTCATCTCTGTAATCTGCACCTGTTTTTTGTTTTATTTCATCCCAGCTGACATATGCAAACATCATTACATTATAATCCTCAAGAACTTGTTCCTGCCCATATGCATTAGTTATTATAGCTCTTTTGTAAACAACTGATATAGGAATCCGAACATCACCAGTATGTACTTCGTACTGGCACTGAATGATATAACTGTAATCTTCGCTGTCAGACCACGACCCTGCAAATGTGCAGTAATCCGTGATTTTCTGCGGCTCAGAAATAACAATTATGGACTTTCCAGTGATCATGTTATTGAAATCCAGTATTTTTTCAGAAGCAGTATCCACCAAAACGTTTTTGTCGAAAGGATTTTCAATAATTATGTTTTTCAAGTTAACTAGTTGTGCTGTAACATCGTTTTTATTTTCTTCATTCGCAGCAGGTGCATTTGCAAATTCCATGATGCCAGTATCAAAAACATCTATAGAAACATCATGATATGTCCGTTTTCCATTGTTTTCCACATCGACATATAACTGCGTATTTTCACCGGCGAAAATTCTTTCAGGATTCGCGCCTGTTGAAATGCCAAGCTCGTTTAATGAAAAGCGGCTGGCAATGCAGCCAGAGAGAAAAATTAGTGCAAGTAGAATCAGCATGAGGTGAAAAATATTAGTGTTTGAGATTCCTGTATGCATGATTTTTTCAGTCTCCAACGAACCATGACGCACTTGACAGATTTTCATAGATGCGTCTCGTTTACTGGATGGAGAGCCTGAAACAATGAATCTTTTATATTTCTCATAATTTTCTTTATTGTGCTTCATGGTTTTCTACCTGAATTATTCAACTTTTGTTTTATCTGTCTGACAAAACCCCTGACAACAGCAATTCTTTCAAGTGCATTAAAAACATCTTCCTGCATCAGCCTGTAATATTCATGTGAAAAAATATTTCTATAAGATATCAGATCAGAAAGTCTGTCTTTCATCTGGTTGTTTATGACCTTTCCTTTTAAAAGAAGAAAAAATATATCCTTATATGTACTCGGTGTTCCGAGCTTGTTCATTGCAATAACTTCCTCTCCAAGGTCTATTGTTCTGTTTATTATTGAAAACATGATCATAGAGGCTGAATAAAAATTCTTCTTATCGTCAAGATCTTTCATTGTTTTGATTTTCATATTTTCTAAATCCGAGAAATATCTTTCAATATCGCTGAAAATTTTTCCTATGCGTTCTTTATCGTACATAATATCATCCCAAAAACCTCGAAAAATGCTTTTCTAACAGGGGTTTGAAATCAAGGTATGAAAGAACAGTGCTTACTGTAATCCTATGTATCTTCAGTTTGTCTTTAACATACAACAGCTTTCCTTCTTTTATGACACGATATCTTATATTTAATGGAAGGTCCCAAAAAATACTGGTGTCGATTTTTTCTGATGAGTGTGCAAGTATTGACCTTCTTTTCGCAGCTTTATCCGTAACAACACAGATATCAATGTCAGAATATGGCTTTGCTGTGCCTGATGCCCGTGAGCCAAAGAGGTATATAGCTTCAACCCCCTGTTCTTTTTTGATAGCATTAATTACTTTGGTTATGTTCTTCATAAACAGATTTAGGCGCGGCAATTTAAAAAGCCCGTAGAAGAGTTTCCTGTTAAATCCACTGAAAATCCTATAGTAATTTCTTATGAACCAAATGCCTTGACCTCAACCTGGTTTGAGCCGCGCAATTCATATTCATAATTTAATTTTATGCCTATCTGGGCTGATTTGAATACATCAACATAAGGTATATCTTTTATTGTAAAGTACAGCGGCGAAGATATGCCCTTGTACAAATCCAGCGGGCCGAAATTCTTGCAAGTGCTAATACCCTCATTTTCATTAACCTCATCTTTATCATATTTGCACACAAAATACGGATTGGTATACATTCTTCGCCCGGTTTCAACATCTTTTTTTGGAACACAGCATGTCAGTCCGTTGGCACATTTTTGGTTTTCTAGTACACTATTCGGGTCGCATTTATTAGCTTGTGTGCAAACTTTAGGATGTGTCATATCTCCATCAGACCATTCTTTTACTGTACACGAATCGCATGCCTTATGTCCGTCATAACATTCTACTTCAGCTCCTGTATTTTCCAGGCAGCTACTGTGAAAAGAAGTGCACCACTGCTCATTTTTTTGATAATTTACAAAAACCTCTGAGCCACCAAGATTATATCCCTGTTCCTGCAATAATTCTGATGGGAATGTTATCACAAGATTCCCGGGATCTATCTGCGAGTACCTCAGTTCTCCATTTCCAGTATTTCTGATTATAAAGTATACAGTTGCTTCATTCCCTCCAAGCAGGTATTGAGGACCCTGAATATAGGCTTCAACCTGCACCGGCCCACTGCTGGATACAATAGAATTTGTCAGCGTCAGTACCTGACCACTGCTTTGCCGTTTAATAATTTCATCTGTACTTACAATCGGAACAGTAAACTTGCTTACAGTTTCAAAATCATAAATAACAGAATAGCTCAGTGTCGGTATAGTCTTGCTTTTCAGTATATCCTCTTTAGCAGGAGCTATCAGCCTGAATTCCACGGTTTTTTCAGAACCCGGTTCTAATTTGCAGAATAATTTTTCATCTATATCACTACATTCGCCATTTATAGGAACACAGTTATTTTTTATAAGGTTGCATTCATTTCTGTTTATATTTTTAAAATCCGGAGCATCAAACAACCGAACCCTTATTTTATCTATTACCTTGTCTTCATTCATATTTTTCAGCAGTATTGACAAGGTAATTTCCTGATCCGGAAGAATAGGTGAATGAGGCATTGTTTCAATGCCTTCAATGATTAAAACATTTGAAGGGCCTGTTTGTTCATTATTCATATTGATGCGTATAATGTCAGCACCAAAATCAGGGTTAAACTGGTTAAGCATAGCACAACCCGACAGGAATATAAATGTGATCAGTAGAATAGCGCATTTTATGCACACAGAAATGTTCATGGCAAAACCCCGCCTGTCATACAGTCCTTTCTTTTCCCGGTGCAACAGCATAAATACATAGATGCCACGGCGTTATTTAATAGTTTTTTCGCTCCAGATTTCCCTGATTTACAGTTTTCTTGTGCTTCTCTTCGGATGCCACAATTTATCTATGTTATTTAAGTCTTTCTGTAACAAATTACATATTTTCTGTAACATATTACAAGAACACAAGTACGCTGTAATTACAACATCATTTAAAAAATACTTGTTTCAGAAGAATTAAAGCATTTTATATACAGCTTGCTTATTAGTTTTATGGCAGAGGCAACAGAGCTTAGCTTGAATGAAAATGTCATAAATACATTTTTAATGCTGCTGATTTTAGGTGCGCTGATCGTATTGGTATTAATATTACTCAAGCCGCATATAACGTTACAGGTGAATTAATGGGTAAAGGATTATCATTTATGATAACGCTGATAATTGTTCTTATTTTAGTGCTGATCGCAGTTTTAATATTCTATAATGTAATGGGACCATTTATGAAAGGCTCAAAAGAAATAGCTTCGAGCGGAGCAAGCAGTATATTTTCTTTTATCGGATAAGATATAAACTCCGGGCATGAAATTAAATACATGCAGAAAGGTGCAATAAGCATTATCACAGGGATTATTTTATCTATTTTTATTGTAGTTCTCGTTATCCTGCTTGTGATGTTAATAGTTTTTAAATCCTCCCCGGAAAGCTCAGTGAAGGATTTTTTCCAAAAGCAGGAAGAAGTCAAAAGCTTTGTCGGAGATATTATTACCATAGAAACATCGGATGCCACCAAAGTTAGGATTAGTGAAATTTCACTGCCCGGCTTGATAACAAAATCATATAATATAGAAATAACAGGCGGGATAAGATTCACATACAAGGGTGACGAATCAGTTAAATTTATTCCAATGATAACATTTTTTGATATCACATCAAAAGATTATAGCATAAGAGATATAGATAACCTGAATGCTGTGTATGAAAAGGATGTTGTTATAGAACTTCCAAAAAACAAGGAAAAGAGCATATATAGTATTAGATTTGATAATGTTGTTTCCCCACATTTCCTGTTGAATGAGAACCCGCTGCAGGATTGTAGCAATGAAAAAACAGGCTGTCCTATGCTTTTGTACCAATCATTCAAATTTGGAAATTATAAAGTAAAGCTGGAAAACCTTCATAATAGGCTTTATGTTGTAGATGTTTTTTTTAATCAAGCAAAAAACCCCTGCTTTGCAACCTTCAGCATAGAATGTGAGGATGATATAAAATACGTTACATTGATTGACAAACACTTCTGCGACGAAGGCCTGAATTCAGCATGCAGTGCCAATTTTAATCTATGCGGCGGTGCTGTTTCAATTGACCTAATAGGTAAAGGAGACCAGGGAACTGACTGTGCTTCTAATATAGCTCATAAAGTTGTTATAAACGCTGTTGACGGGAAAAAATGGGAACCTAAAGATTTTGTTACGTTGAGCATATGGAATGTTCGAAAAGAACCAAATAGTGATAAAAGTTGTGTAGAGTCGCGTGAAGACAGGTTTCTGCAGGAATGCACAAAGGATTTTTTAGCATCTATAACAATGCCTGTCTGCGAAGTCAATGGAAAAAATATGTGCTAGGATGATTTGAATAAAATGAAATAAACATCGGTTTCACAGATCAAATATTTATCCCAGATTCCTTCTCAAAAACAATCCTGATTTTGAGGAGAAAGTTTTTTGCAAAATTTATGGATTCGTTGCATGTGATAAGAGATGCCTTTGCGCCTTTGTATATACATTTATTTCTGAGTATCCTATAACGGTCAAATGTAGAAATATCAGACTGTGAAAATTTGTAAAATTCTATTAGAAATGAAATAAGTGCTTCGTGTGAATATGGTTTGTGACCTTTCAATGCCATAAGCGACTGGGAAGCTTCCCTGACAGTTTCATAGACATCTTCAAAAATAAATTCCGCGTTTTTTTCATCTGTTTTTTGACCATATATGTAATTCATCCTGTTAACTGCTTTGCGAATAAGCGATATGGCTTCTTCCTTGTTAGAAGTGCCTATTCTCACAAATCCATTGTCCAGATAATATTGGTATTTTTCTATCATTACGGCTGTGGGACAAAACCTCTAAAATTCTAATTCAATAACATGAGATTATGCCAAACACCTTTGCATAACAATGCAGTATCAATTCTTTCATCTTTCTTCTGCCACACTTTCCATCCGCATGCACGCT
>Ga0209343_10001804_pt1 | contig 28449 bp, 17 predicted proteins | sample RifCSPlowO2_02_FD_184026 | JGI IMG/M metagenome (GOLD analysis project Ga0209343, IMG submission 184026) | Groundwater microbial communities from Rifle, Colorado - Rifle CSP2_plank lowO2_0.2 (SPAdes) (version 2) | ecosystem: Environmental > Aquatic > Deep subsurface > Groundwater | place... | reverse complement strand
GAGATGGTGATGCGCTGCGACCAGGACCTCACGGGCCTGGCGCCCAAGACCATCGACGCCATTCAAGGCCATTCCGAGATGAGCTGGCGCGCCCTGGCGCAGCTCATCACGGCGCTGGAAAACGAAAGCGCCGCGGGTCAGGCCAAAGGCAAACTTTCAAAGCCATTAATGGCGCTAGCCCAGGAGATACGGGCGCAAGCTGCTACAAAAAAGATACCCGTTTTGGGCATTACCGGCACCGGCGGCGCCGGCAAGTCGTCGCTCACCGACGAGCTGATTCGTCGTCTGCGGCTCGATCAGAACGACAGCCTGCGCGTGGCCATGATCAGCATCGACCCGTCACGGCGCAAGAGCGGCGGTGCGCTGCTGGGTGACCGCATCCGCATGAATGCGATTGGTCCGTGGAAATCCTCCGTTCGCCCTGAGCCTGTCGAAGGGTTGGCATCGGCTTCGACAGGCTCAGCCCGAACGGATACAGGTCAGCGAGTGTTCATGCGCAGCCTGGCCACACGTGACTTTGGCTCGGAAATCAGTGCGGCGCTGCCCGATGTGATTGCCGCTTGCAAGGTGGCGGGCTTTGACTTGATCGTGGTCGAGACCTCGGGCATCGGCCAGGGCGACGCGGCGATCGTGCCGCATGTGGATGTGCCCCTGTATGTGATGACGCCCGAGTTTGGCGCCGCCAGCCAGCTGGAAAAAATCGACATGCTCGACTTCGCCGAGTTTGTCGCCATCAACAAGTTCGACCGCAAGGGCGCGCTCGATGCCTTGCGCGATGTCGCCAAGCAGGTGCAGCGCAACAAGGAAGCTTTTGGTACGCCGCTGGAGCAAATGCCGGTGTTCGGCACCATGGCGGCGCGCTTCAACGACGACGGCGTCACCGCGCTGTACCAGGCGCTCAGAGCCCGTCTGGGTGAACTCGGCCTGCCACTGGGCGAGTCGCATCTGCCGCCGGTGGCGGTGCGCCACAGCACCAACCAGACCCCGGTGCTGCCGGCCGCGCGCACCCGCTACCTGGCAGAAATCAGCGACACCGTGCGCGCCTACAAAAAGCGCGCGCGCAGCCAGGCCAAATTGGCGCGTGAAGTGCAGCAACTCAAGGCCACGGCGCAAATGTTGCTGGCACACGACCCGTGCAAGGATGGATCAAACAAACCCGGCGCTTACGGTACCGTGCTGGAACTGGCCCAAGAGCGCACCGAGCGCTTGGACCCGGCGTGCGCCAAGCTGCTGGCGCAGTGGCCCACCATGCAAACGGCCTACGCGGGTGATGAATACGTGGTCAAAATCCGCGACAAGGAAATCCGCACCGCACTCACCAGCAAATCCTTGAGCGGCACCACCATCCGCAAAGTGTGTCTGCCGCAATATGAAGACCATGGCGAAATCCTGAAATGGCTGATGTTGGATAACGTGCCCGGCAGCTACCCCTACACCGCCGGCACCTTTGCCTTCAAGCGCGAAGGCGAGGACCCGACCCGCATGTTTGCCGGTGAAGGCGACGCGTTTCGCACCAACACGCGTTTCAAATTGCTCAGCTCCGGCATGGCGGCCAAGCGTTTGAGCACCGCGTTTGACTCGGTCACGCTGTATGGCAACGACCCCGATCCGCGTCCCGATATTTACGGCAAGGTCGGCAACTCGGGCGTCAGCATCGCCACGCTCGACGATCTGAAAGTGCTGTACGGCGGCTTTGACTTGTGCAGCCCGTCCACCAGCGTCAGCATGACCATCAACGGCCCGGCGCCCAGCATCCTGGCGATGTTCATGAACACCGCGATTGACCAGAACATCGACAAATTCAAGCTTGATAATGGCCGCGAGCCGACCGACACCGAAACGGAGAAGATCAAGGAATGGGTGCAGGAGAACGTGCGCGGCACGGTGCAGGCCGACATCCTGAAAGAAGACCAGGGGCAGAACACCTGCATCTTCAGCACCGAATTTTCACTGAAGGTGATGGGCGACATCGCCGAATATTTTGTGCACAACCGGGTGCGCAATTTCTACAGCGTGTCGATCAGCGGCTACCACATTGCCGAAGCCGGGGCCAACCCGATTTCGCAACTGGCATTCACCTTGTCCAACGGCTTTACCTTTGTCGAGGCCTACCTGGCGCGCGGCATGCACATTGACGACTTTGCGCCCAACTTGAGCTTCTTCTTTTCCAACGGCATGGACCCCGAATACACCGTGATGGGCCGCGTCGCGCGCCGCATCTGGGCCGTCGCCATGAAAGAAAGATACGGCGCCAACGAACGCAGCCAGAAGCTCAAATATCACATCCAGACCAGCGGGCGCAGCCTGCACGCGCAGGAGATCCAGTTCAACGACATTCGCACCACGCTGCAGGCCTTGATCGCCATTTACGACAACTGCAACAGCCTGCACACCAACGCTTTCGACGAAGCCATCACCACGCCGACCGAAGACTCGGTGCGCCGCGCCATGGCGATCCAGCTCATCATCAACCGCGAATGGGGCCTGGCCAAGAACGAAAATCCGTCCCAAGGCGCCTTCATCATCGAGGACCTGACCGAGTTGGTGGAAGAAGCCGTGCTGCTCGAATTTGAGCGCATCTCCGAGCGCGGCGGCGTACTCGGCGCCATGGAAACCGGCTACCAGCGCGGCAAGATTCAGGACGAATCGATGCACTACGAAATGCTCAAGCACACCGGCGAGCTGCCCATCATCGGCGTCAACACCTTCCGCAATCCTCACGGCGACGCCGTGCACGACACGCTGGAGCTGGCCCGCTCGACGGAGGAAGAAAAACAAAGCCAGCTCAAGCGCCTGGCCGACTTCCACGCGCTGCACGCCAAGGAGGCGCCGGCGATGCTCAAACGCCTGCAAAAAGCCGTGATCGACAATAAGAACGTGTTTGAAGTGCTGATGGACGCCGTGCGCTGCTGTTCCCTGGGCCAGATCACGAACGCCTTGTTTGAGGTCGGCGGGCAGTACAGAAGAAATATGTGAAACCTTGCGGGACAGACCAAGGCTTGCGTGTTGTGAGCTTGCTCTGTCCTCAACAAATTAAAACCTTGAACTCTATTGACCTGAACCTGTTTGTGGTGTGGATGAATAGAGTCCACAACAAAACTTTCATTACTTTCATAGGAGAGCGTGAAATCTCGCTGGCGAACTCCTGCGATGAAGAGTTCGCAAATGCGACGCAGGAAATTTAATCTTGAGAGCCGAGGCCGTAATAGAGTCCCGAACTACTTTTCTTGCTAACGTGACAACGTTGCCGCCGGGGTCATTGCTCTATTCAGCTTTAGTTTTGGCTCATCGATTTAGTGGCTCTTCAAATCGATTGAAAACGATGGAGCAGGTCTATGGCACTCGGACGGCCAGCATCGTTAATTTCTTCGGCGCAGGAGCAAGCCATGTTGCCAAAATCTATTTTTCAGATACGTTGTCACCGGATCAGGTCCTTCGAAAGCATACGCTTTTTGGATATTACTCACTCGGACTCAGTGAGCGCAAAGTCGCGGAGTGGGCGACTAAGCTTAAATCTGGTTCAGCAAAAGGCCCAGCACGTTACGCCGGTGCATTAGGGCCGCTTACTGGTATCAACGGGCTTCGCTGGTGTGAGGAGTGTGCTCGGTTCGACCGGGATGACATGGGTTTCGCAACGTGGCGAGTTATTCATCAATTGCCTTTCGTACGGGCCTGCGTCGTGCATAGAGCGCCTTTATATGTATCCTGCAAAGATTGCCAAAGCTCGTTGGATACTGGCAGACAGTATCGATTGCCTGGCGAACATTGCGGTTCATGCCGCTCGTTGCGTTTCACGGCCCTTGCGAAAGTCGAAAATCCGGCATATTCCGCTTTGATATCTCGATGCGAGGATGCTGTTAGTACGCAGAGCGATGAATTCCGGCCGCAGTCTTGGCTCAGGCGGGTCACTAGCTTTGTTGCCGCCCACCGTTCGCTAGAAGTTGCAGAGCAGGTTGTGACAAGCCAAATTTGTACGAAGTGGGGTGTTCAATCGCCGGATGCAATTGGCGAGCTGCTTGGTTGCCCAATTGGCGGTAATTTCGTTGTTGATCTACTTCGCGGATATACCGCAAAGTATCCCCTTGTAGCTCAGATAATTGTTGGTGATGTCATCCCCATTGATCTATCTGAGCATCTTGATTTCTCAACCAATTACACAGGTACTCGACATATGTCGAGTCACGTTGATGGACCCGGAAACTCAGACGCACTTCGCAATGTCGTCGATGAGATATTCACGGATTATGGAATTCCATCCAAGTTTTTGGATCAGTACATATTGGGGGGAGGCATGAGGTTGGCAGCGGCAAGTTGTGGAGTAAGTGTGTCGCCCATCAGGCGAGTCCTAGCGCTTCAAAAAGTCGGTCCTGCGGTGGAGTTCCTCCGAACTGAAGCCCACAAAAAACGGGATATTCTTACCGAAGCAGATGAACTTGAGAAAAAACAAAAATTCAGACTTCCTCCTTCTGCGAGTTTTGAAGATCGCCGTGATGTAAATCGTTTGAGACTATTGAAGTTGAAATCCAGACGCTTAACTACCCTTCGCAAAGATGTGGAGCGCAAAAATCCAAAATTGCTTGCGTGGCTTCGGAGAAACGATAAGGAGTGGCTTGACGAAAACCTTCCGGTCCAACGGCTTGGCAACAAGCATCGCCAAAGCTCACAGTCGATTTAGCCTGATGCAGGCATCCACGCCGCTTCGTCGCCCATTGATTCCGTCAAAAACCTATTTCGGGCATCGACCAGGAGCTGACGCTCAGCCGCGGAACCCGTAGGGCTCGAAGAGGCTGATTGCGGTAGTAGCAGTTTTCGATCTGGCTTCTCCAAACCCGACATTGGCTTTTCGAGAAAAGGTGGTCATTTTGACCTTGGCGCTCAGGCCCAAATGAAACGTGACCGCGCGCACCCCCGGATAATGACGAATGTTACAGTGTCAGGCAAAGGTTGCTGTTTACAAAGCACCATGGGGCGGGAGGCCTCTCAAGATGGAACTTGAAAGAGAAATTGTTGACAATTCGATCGAATTGAAACCTACAAACCTATCGATTGAAGTCGAAGCCGACGCCACTCTCGGGTACGCCTCAATTCAGAACTCCGTCCCCGTCATTCGGTCACTCAGACTGACAAACAACGGACCTGATGCCTTGGAGGGGCTGGAAGTACTGGTTTCGTGTAATCCCCGGTTCGCCCAGAGCGCCAAGCTTCGGTTTGACCGGCTTGGCCCCGGGGAGACTCGACGCATTTCTCCCGTAGACCTCCAGCCGGACCATACCTACCTGGCAGACCTGCAGGAGGCAGTCAATGCGGCAATAAATGTCACCGTCATTGCTGGTACTAGTGAACTTACCAGCAAATCCCAAAGCATTGAAGTTCTTGCCTACGACCAGTGGGCCGGCACGCGGGCGCTACCGGAGTTGTTGGCAGCCTTTTGCATGCCCAACAACCCGTCGGTAGACATCCTCATTGGAAAAGCCTCTAAGCTGCTGCGCTCGCAGCATGCCGAACTGTCCATGAACGGCTACCAGTCCAAGAGCCGTGATGTGGTTTGGAAGCAGGTCTCTGCCATCTACAGTACGGTGGCGGCGGAAAACCTCCAATACGCCGAGCCGCCGGCTTCATTTGGCACAGACGGTCAAAAAATTCGGACGGCTGACCGAATCCTCGAAAGTCGCGTGGCCACCTGTCTAGACCTTACGATGCTCTTTGCGTCCTGCCTGGAGCAAGCTGGCTTGCGTCCGGTGGTCCTGTTCAAAGACGGGCACGCCTGGGTTGGAGTGTGGCTGCACTCTGCCTGCTTTCCGGACCCACTGATGGACGACGTTCAAGCTGTCCGCAAGCGCGTCGATAGCGGTGAGTTTCTTGCCTTTGAGACGACTGGTGTGGCACAGCATCACAGTCACCGTTTCTCCCTTCGATTGGCACTGGAGCGTGGCCAGGCACTTCTGCAGGAGGAAGATACCTTTCGGTATGCAGTCGATATCCACCGTGCCCGCGAAGTACAAATCAAGCCGCTCCCATCCCGGGCGTCAACCGTCAAGCGCTTGGACCCTGAAGCCTCAGAAGAACCGAGCGGAATCGAGCCCACTCCGGCGCTCCCAACACTCGACCCGGAATTTCTGACTCCCATAGACCTAGGCAGCGACGACACGCCTGAAGGACGGCTGTCGAAGTGGAAGTCCAAGTTGCTGGACCTGACTCTGCGCAACCGACTGCTCAACTTCAAATCGACCAAATCCACACTGCAGTTTGTCGCCCCAGAACTAAGCCGCTTGGAAGACGCGCTTTCAGACGGGTCGGAGTTCCGCATTAGGCCCCTGCCGGGAATCATGGAGGGCAGCGACCCTCGGATGTCTAAAGTGCATACCAGCCGTAGCGGCCGTACGCCGTTAGACGACATGGCCCTTGAGGCACTGGATAACAAGGAGTTCTTGGCCAACGTCCCCCAGGATGCCCTTGACGGCAACCTGCTGGCCATCTTCACTGCGGCCAGAACAGGGCTGGAAGAAGGCGGTGCCAATACGCTATTCCTTGCCATTGGCTTGTTGGAATGGACTGAGGCCTCTGGTGCTGAAACCAAACACCTAGCCCCCATCTTGCTCATTCCCGTCTCCTTGCAGCGCCAGTCTGTTCGCTCGGGCTTTCGTCTGAGTAGGCACGATGACGAAGCCATCATCAATCCAACACTGCTGCAGTTGCTCAGGAACAACTTTGAGCTCAGGGTTGCGGGCCTGGATGTCATTCCCACCGATGACAAAGGGGTCGATGTTGCCAAGGTTCTCCAGTCGTTTCGATTGGCAGTGCGAGAAATCGCAAAGTGGGAGGTACTTGAGCAAGTCCACCTGGGTATCTTCTCCTTCAAGAAGTACCTTATGTGGAAGGATCTGCAGGACCGCACGGAGCAGTTGAAGGCAAATCGTGTCGTCAAACACCTGATTGACAACCCCGGCCAGGCATTCGCACGTGAAGGGAGTGGTTCTGAATTTGACAGGCTCGATGACACGCACCGTCCCCAGGACATCCTGGCACCTTTGTTGGCTGACTCGTCACAGCTGAAAGCCATCTGCGCCATCGACGCCGGCAGAGACCTTGTGCTGGAGGGGCCTCCCGGAACCGGAAAGAGCCAGACCATCACCAACTTGATTGCCCACAATTTGGCAAAAGGCAGAACAGTTCTGTTCGTGTCAGAAAAGATGGCGGCACTGGAAGTGGTTCACCGCCGGCTCAATGCCATTGGTCTCGGTCCCTTTTGCCTTGAATTGCACTCGTCCAAAGCGAAGAAGGTACAGGTGCTCCAGCAATTGGGGCAGGCGCTGGAAATCAACGGAGAGCGAACCGCTGATGACTGGGCCCGTGAGGCTGAGCGTCTGGGGCAGTTCAGACAGGAACTCAACGGACTGGTCGACGCTCTGCACAAGGCTTACCCTAACAGGTTAACGGCCTTCGACGCTATTGGCACCTGCATCCAGAACGGGGGAAAAGAGCCGTCGGCAATGCCATGGGCGGACGCCATGACCCACACCCGGGTCGAGTTGGACGCCCTGCGTGAAACGTCGAGACGCATTTCGGCAATGGCCGCAGACCTGGGTCCGCTCAGCGGTCACCATCTTGCAGCCATCGGACGGACAGAATGGTCGCCGAGCTGGAGTGACGAGTTGGGCGCTGCAGCCCACTTGCTGGATACCGCCATACAAACCTTGAATGCGAGTTCGCAGGTCCTGGGCGACTTCATCAGGCAGCCTGCGACGGGATTGAATCTTGAGGGCTACGCAGCCCTGGACCAACTGGCTGATGTCCTTTTGGCAGCGCCCAAGGTGCCTGAAGGTCTTGCCAAGCAGGCGCACGATACGCGGGTGCGTGGGATGGTTCAGACACTGGCAAAACATGGAACTGCTCGCACCGTACATTGGCAACGGGTCGGTGAAGGCTGGACGCCACAACTGGCAAAGCTCAACGCAATTGAACTCAAGTCTGAATGGAACCAGGCCAAAGTAACTTGGTGGCCGAAGTCTTGGTTCGCAAAGCGAGCGGTGACGGGTCGCTTGGGTGCTTTTCGCACCGACAGCAATCGGCCAACCAACGAGACGCTTGACCCGATGTTGGACGCATTGGGCTTGGTGAACGACGAGGACCGGATTCTGCTGACCATGCATGCAGAGGCCGAAACGGTTCTTCAAGGGGCGTACAACGGCATCAAAACAGACTGGGCAGCGCTGACCGGCCATGAACAATGGGCGCAAAAATTCACGGACGCAGTAACTCTGGTGGCCGGCACGGACATGCAGGCCATTGGCGGCCTGCGGGCAAACCTCCAATCACTGGTCAGCGAGAAACGCGCTCACCTTGCACCGGCTGGCCCGGTTGGCAGAGCACTTCTGGCATACATGGATGCCTGGCGAGAATTCCGGCAAAAGAAAGACACACTAGACACGTTGGCACTGCCAGTGACCCCATTGGCTGGTCCACCTGGGGCTGACGGAGCAATGAGTCGCATCCAAGGAACTCTGACAGGGTGGAGCTTGGCGCGCCAACAACTACGCCCCTGGTGCCTGTGGCGAAACGTGCGTGAAAAGGCCGCCACCCAAGGCCTGCAGGGCCTCGTCGCCAGCCTTGAATTGGGCGCAATTGACCTGCGCGATGTTGCGACTCACTTTGAGTTCAGCTACTGCAACTGGTGGCTGAAGAAAATCATCGACATTGACCCCGTCTTGCGGATCTTCTCCAGCGCAGACCATGAGCGGAAGATTCGCGAATTCCGCCTGGCTGACGCCAAGTTCCAAAGACTCACGGAAAAATACATTGCTGCGACCCTGTCCTGCCGCATTCCATCAGCCTCCGGCGCCATGGTTGGCGCTGACAGTGAGCTGGGACGCCTGCGTCGTGAGCTGCAGAAACAACGCAAGCACATGCCGGTGCGTCAGCTGGTACAAGGGCTACCGACCCTATTGCCGAAGCTCAAGCCCTGCCTGCTGATGTCACCGCTCTCTGTGGCGCAGTACCTGGATGCTGGCTACGCACCGTTCGACTTGGTCGTCTTTGATGAAGCCTCACAAATCCCAGTTTGGGATGCAGTGGGCGCCATTGCACGCGGCAAGCAATTGGCCGTTGTTGGTGACCCCAAGCAATTGCCACCAACCAATTTCTTCAATAAGTCATCCGATTCGGACGGGGGCGGTGAAGAGCAGGTGGAGGACCTTGAAAGCATCCTGGACGAATGCTTGGGTGCAGGCATGAATCGGTTGAGCCTTCAATGGCACTACCGCAGCCGCCACGAAAGTCTTATCACCTTCAGCAATGTCCACTACTACGACTCTAGTCTTGTCACGTTCCCCTCTCCAGTAACGGATGACGTGGCCGTTCGTTTTGAGCGTGTCCACGGCGTTTACGACCGCGGAGGGTCCCGGACCAACCGGATTGAGGCCGAAGCAATCGTCAGGGGTATCGAAACGCACTACCTAGCGGCGTCCAAAAGCCATCTCACCATTGGCGTTGTTACCTTCAACCAACCCCAACAATCACTGATTGAAACACTGCTGGACGCACGCCGCCGCTCCAATCCGGAGCTTGACCGGGCCATTGCAGCTCGGTCACAAGAGCCCCTGTTCATCAAGAACCTGGAAAACGTCCAAGGCGACGAACGAGACGTCATCTTCTTCTCCATTACGTTTGGCCCCGATTCCGCCGGCAAGACCACGATGAACTTCGGTCCTCTCAACGGAGAAGGCGGCCACAGACGGCTTAATGTTGCCATTTCCCGTGCCCGCGAAGCAGTTGTCATCTACAGCACGCTGATGCCAGAGCAGATTGACCTTGCGCGGGTTCGCGCTGCCGGTGTTCGTGACCTGAAGCACTACCTTGAGTTTGCCTTGAAGGGGCCACGTGCGCTCACGGAGCAAAGTAGGCCGACCGGCCTAGAGCCGGATAGCCCATTCGAGACTGCTGTCATCCGCATATTGCGCGACCGTGGCTGGGTTGTACACCCGCAGGTTGGCTGCTCGGGGTACCGGATTGATATGGGTGTGGTGGACCCGCGAGCTCCTGGGCGCTACCTGGTCGGTATCGAGTGTGACGGCCGCACGTACCACTCTGGCGCGACGGCACGCGACCGGGACCGCTTGCGTCAACACATTCTGGAGGGGCTTGGCTGGCGTATCCACAGGATATGGTCCACAGACTGGTGGCTGAACCCTGAAGGCGAAATCCTCAAGGTGATGGCGCGGCTTCAGACCATCCTGGACGAGTCAGACAAAATTGACGAAGAGCCTCCCGTGGAGGTTGAACCGGAGTTGGACCCAGAGACCGTCGAACCAGAGAAAGTGAGCGAGGCCAGATTTGCTTCATCGGTGTCTCCGGAACAGTCAAAAAAGAACAGCACCCTAATCTACACGCCGGTGACGCTGCAGGCCAACAACCCAGAAGACTTTTACGAACCGAGCATTACTTGGCAGCTTTCCGGGCAACTCGAAGATGTCATCAATGCAGAGGGGCCAATTTCTGAGGCGGTGCTCTTCAGAAAGGTGGCCCGTGCCTGGGGCTTGGAGCGCACAGGCTCGCGCATTGTGGAGCGGCTCAAGGGATTGGTGCCAAGGTCGATTGGCAGAACCAACGAAGGTGCGTCAACGTTCTACTGGCCCGAGTCCATAGACCCAATAGGTTTATGTCCCGTTCGAATCGCAGATGAAGCCTCGATGTCAAAACGGCACGTGGACGACGTTAGCCAGGAGGAACTGGCTGCGCTGGTACTGCATGTTTTGGAGCAAGCTGGAGGGTCCCCGCGCCAAGACGCGGCCAAGGCGGTTTGCCGCTTGATTGGCATGGCCCGCATTACTGCTGATTCCGAAGCTCGGGTCTCTCGGGCCATTGATCGACTTGTAAAGAACGAACAGGTCAGTGAGACCGATGCGAACATTCGCATACCTGCATAAGAGTTACAAAACAACTGTCGACAACAGGGGGGGCAAGCGTGGGACTTTCATTCGCAAAAAGCGTCAAATTTGGCGCCGTCAGATTCAACTTTTCCGGCGGAGGTATCGGCGTATCGGTCGGTGTCCCTGGACTGCGCATTGGTACCGGTCCGCGAGGCGCCTATATCCGTGGGGGCATGGGAGGATTTCGCTATCGAAAGAGCTTAGGCACAAGTTCTTCGGCGTCGCGCGTACCTGCCCAACAGCGGTTTACGCCGCCAAGCTCTCCTGGCCAGGGCCCTATTCCGTCGACGGACCCCAATGTCGTTGCAACCGTCGAACACGAGACAAAGAATGTTTTGGAGTTGGCAGACGCTAGCGGTGATGACTTGCTACGGTCCATGAATGAACAGCGCAACAAGACCTCGCTCTGGCCCTTTGTGGCAGCAGGGTTAGCACTTCTTTTGTATATTTTGAACGGCAACAGCGCGAATTGGAACGCTGCGGTAGTTCCGGCGCTGTTCACTGTCTTCGCTGCTTTCACACTATGGGTCCGGTGGCGCGACAACCTGGGGAAACTCACCGTCCTTTTCTTTGAGCCGGACGCAGAGACCAGCGCGTTGTTCGAAACTCTGAGCTCCGCCGTACAAGATGCGTCCCGAACTCAAAAATTGCGGTCGGTCGCCAACACATCGCAATACGCTGACACCAAGTACTCGGCGGGCGCGACCCAAGGCCTAAAACTGGTCAACGCCGGCTTTTCTCTGGGGCAGGCTCCGGGCATTGTTGCCAATATTGAGGTTCCGATACTGACGGCGTCCAAGACTACTTTGGCTTTTTACCCGGACCGCGTGCTCGCTTTTCAAGGCAAGTCAGTCGGTGCAATTGCCTACAAGGACCTCCAGGCCATCAGTGTTCCCTCGCGCTTTATTGAAAACGAATCCCTGCCTTCCGATGCGACAGTTGTCGACCAAACATGGCAATACGTAAACAAGAAGGGTGGCCCGGACAAACGGTTTAAAAACAATCGCCAGTTGCCGGTGTGTCAGTACAACAAATTGCACCTATCAACCCCCAGCGGAATTGATATCCGATTCATGGGGTCCCGTGACAGGGGATTCGACACATTGGCGCACGCTATTGGTGTCGTTCGAAATCAGCGGTAAATTTGGTACATGCATTTGGCAAGGGAGTTGACTCTGAGCGGCTTTGGACCCAAGACTGCTATCGTGAGCCCACTAGAAACGTCCCAAACACTTCCGGACTTCTAATGGATGTCATTGAAGTCCGCAATGAAAGATGGAGGTTTGATATGAGTACACCAACCCCGCCGACTGATTTCCAGTCCTGGCTTGACTACGCCATCGCAACCATGGACGCGCGCGGGGCACACCTGGACCGCATCTTTAGTGAGGACAATATTCCATCTCAGGACGATATCCGGGCGGCGGCCCAGGAAGAGCTTGATCATCTCAGACAGAAAGCAGTCATGCCATGGATCGGTATGCTGGAGAACTGGCAGATTGCGCTTTCAAAGAGACTGGGCCGCTCTGCCGAAAACATTGTTGAAGACAACCTGTTGGCGACGGATTTTTCAAATGACGGTGTTCACGTCCAATTTGAGGATGGCACCGATCTGACGTTTCGGCGTGCGTTTTACGTAGGCGAGACGCCCGCTGATGGGGCCATTCATCGAGTCGCAGTGTTTACAGAGCATTGCGGATATCACGAGTTCTGGATTGGCCCCAGTGATCGAATTTCGGCAAATTCAATGCCTGGCGCCCGATATAAACCCTCTGACGAAGATTTGGTACGGGACTCAATGGCACCAGTAGGCCGTGAATTTGGAAGCCCTGATTTCGACAGACTGATGGACGAAGACGCGAATATGTTTGCGTCAGATTTAGCCCGATGGATCCAACAAAGCAGCGCCTCAAATTCAGCTCTGCAACCGGAGGAGGATGAGGTATCAGACGCGCGCAATGTCCAACTCGCATTACGTGAACTTGGGCAAGACGTCACTATTGATGTCGCCGCTTCGGTTTGGAAGCACTATTCACAATCATTGATGGCGAACTGGATGTCAGGCGCGGAGACGGTACAGTCTGCAGCCAGAACCCTGTATTTAAATTGCCCCAGAGTTCAGTCGCACCATGAACCCATGAACGGCGGCTGACTGGCCTCCTAAATCACGAAACTGGCCTGCCCGAAAGCAGGTATTGGTGGCCGTCGGCTCCCGCTGCGATCCGGGTCTACAACTTTCTCCAGACCTGACATTCGCCTGGGCACTCGGCATCCGGCGACGGTGGTTGACTCTTCAAGACACATACCTGTCCTTCGCCGAAACCCCAAGAAATCCAACGAATTCTCGTAAGCCGACCTTCGCCTTGGCGGAAAGCCGACATTCGTTTTCAGGACCAGAATTTCGTAAGCAGTCACCCACGGACGAAAATCGATTCTTCAATTTGGCTGTCGGCAGCGCAGCGTAACCGGTCGGTCACCGCGAGCCAGAAATTCCTGCCGGGTTCTCCTGAGCAGTCATTGCCGGTGCTGGTCCAGTTTGGGCATTCGCCGGCCTCAGGAACTCGGAAGCGGTCGCTCAACTGAGGACGCCAGTTCTCTCAGCCGACGGACTCTTGAGCAGCGGGAGCCGACGGTCGCGGCGAGCCAGGAGTTTCTGTCGAGTTCTCCAGAGCGGTCATTGCCGCTGCTGGTCCAGTTTTGCCATTTGTCGGCCCTTGAAACTCGGGAGCAGTCGTTCAATCGAGGGAGTCAGTTTTCTTGACTGGTGGTCTCTTGAGCAGCGGTTTCGGGTACTCGCCACCGGCTGCTCCCTGGAAGTCCCTCCAGGCAGTTTTCACAAGACAATTGGCTACGACGTTTGCGTCACGGGCTGCCTTTGCGTGTGAAGTTGAGCGGCGCCATGCCAATTCGCGAAAGGGCCACCCGGTTTTCAATCTGCTCAACAACAGGTTACGCAGACGGTGCTCCGGCAAATAAACATGCCTGGGTGAGAAAACGCTGTAAAGCGGGTGTGTGGGTCTTTTTTTGGTTTACCACAAGATAGCACTGGCGAGGCATTTTTGGCCACCTCGTGGCAATGCGTTGCAGGCGACCTGCCTCGATAAAGTCATTGACCACCCACTCAGACAAGCAAGCCAAGCCCAAACCTTCCGTTGCGGCCTGCCGTATGGCCTCTGAGCTTCCCAGTTCAATGCAGCGACGAAAAGACTTCAGGTGTGGCAGCAACCATTCGTCGGTGGCTTCTCGGGTGCCTGAACCCCGTTCGCGCAACAGCCATACCGCATCACGCAAGACCTTTATTGGCAGGAACTTTGATTTTTGCTCTGACGTCTTAGCCATTGGCGTGGCTCCGCACAGTGCATGGTGTGGGGCGCAAACGACCACTATTTCATCCCGCAACCAAGGGGTGACATTCAGTTTTGTCTGGTGGCAGGGCCCTTCGATCAAACCCACATCGAGTTCAAAGGCGGCAACTGCGTCACAAATGGCTTCGGTATTGCCAATCATGACACTGGAATGCCAGGATGGGCAGTCGTCAGATTGGGCTGGTTGCAAAAATTGACCAAGCAACTTTGGCAATACGTAGTTACCAATGGTGGTGCTGGCCCCGATTCGCAGCGATTGAAGTTGTGCCGTTGCGTCATGTGCCATCTGTTCGATGCTGGCTGCACCATCGAGCAAAGCCATCGCCCGTGGCAATAACGCGCGACCATTGTCATTGAGCAGCAGGCGTTTGCTGGATCGATCAAACAGGTGCAGAGATAGCAGATGCTCCAGTTCATTCACGGCCGAGCTGGTAGCCGACTGTGAAAGCGCCAGCTCGGCGCTTGCCGCAGTGGTGCTGCCATAGCGTGCCACTGCTACAAAAATTTGAAGCTGACGCAAGGTCAGACGCAATACGTCCATGATTCAAGAAAACTTGTTTAGCGATTAGATCGCTCAATATTACCTGAATAACCTGTTTTACAGATCACTGGATGCACCCTACAGTTGGCTTCGTTGCATCCATCACCTTAAAAATCATGTCCCTACAGCCCTTGAAAACCGCGTCGAACCCAAGCTTACTGATTGGGGCAATGCCTGCACTATGGCATTTGTGGCCTGGTTTGGCGCTCAGCGCGGCGCTGGCAGCCGCTGGCATGGGTTTGGGAGGGATCGGCTGGTTACAAAACCATGGCCTGAGTGCACTGACCTTGGCCATCGTGTTGGGAATGCTGGTAGGTAACACGGTCTATCCGCGATTTGCTGCGACCTGTGGTGCAGGGGTCAATTTTTCCAAACAAAATTTGCTGCGCTTGGGCGTGGTGCTGTATGGCCTGCGCCTGACCTTACAGGACATTGGGCACGTAGGTTTGTCTGGCGTGGTCATTGATGCCATGGTGCTGAGCTCAACCTTCACCCTGGCCTACGTGATTGGGACACGCTGGTTAAGACTTGATCGAGATACCGCGTTGCTAATTGGTGCGGGCAGCGCCATCTGTGGTGCGGCTGCCGTTATGGCGACCGAGCCGGTGCTGCGCGCCCGTGCCGAACAGGTAACAGTTGCTGTAGCTACTGTCGTGGTATTCGGAACACTGTCGATTTTCTTGTACCCGGCGCTGTTTGATTTGAACCAACATTGGCCGGTGATCGCTGGCGGGGTCGATGGGTTTGGTATTTACGCGGGGTCAACCATTCACGAGGTGGCACAGGTTGTGGCCGCTGCTCATGCCATTGGCACCCATGCTGAGGAAACGGCGGTCATTACCAAAATGGTTCGGGTGATGATGTTGGCCCCATTTCTGCTCCTGCTGTCGGGCTGGCTGGCGCGAAATCGATCTGCCACGGGTGGAGATCATGCCAGCGCAAAAATAACTGCGCCATGGTTTGCTTTCGCCTTCATCGGTGTGGTGCTGTTCAATTCCCTGCACTGGTTACCATCCCCGCTGGTCGTGGCGCTGACCACGATTGACACGACACTGCTGGCCACGGCCATGGCGGCTTTGGGCCTTGCCACGCATATTTCATCAATTCGCAAGGCGGGCATGAAACCTTTGATGCTAGCTTCAATTCTGTTCGTGTGGCTGATTGTGGGCGGTGCTTTGATCAATCATTGGGCGCCAATGGTTTTGGATACCGTTCAGACACTCGGGGTTTCATCGGTGATTGGTGAATAGTTGCATTTTTGGTGAGACCGTCAGCGTATGAAGAAACACCGATGAACCCAGCCACTGGGACCTTTGTCACAGACGGGCAGTTGAATTTCACCTGGCAGGTCAATTTTTGTAGCCCTCCAAGTAGAAACTCAACTAAGGCACTTACGCGTCCGCAGTCAAAATTTTCGCACTGTCACCGGTCATGCCGGACGTGTGCGCCGCTTCATCGTATTTGAATCCAATGACCAAGAACCGCCTCGGGAAGTCGAGCGCCTTGATCTTGATGCGAATATGGCCATTCATGGATTCGAGCGGGAAGCCAGACATCCTCATGACAACATGGATGTAGTCATCACGGGTGGTGCGGGTGAAAGTTTCATTCGGTTTTTGGGAGCGCGTGGTGTGCGGGTCGTGGCGACGGTTGAGAGCACTCCTCAATTGGTCGTACACGCGTTCCTTGGGAGTAGCGTGAAATCAGCCAGTGAAGATCGCCATCACGATCGTCGTGATAGCAGCGCTGATGTCAGGTTTGGAGTAGGCAGTTCGGAACGTTGAATGTCAGCAGTGAGTCTACTGGAGCCCGTCAAGCGAAATCGGGTCAAATTCTGGGTGGCTGACTTCAACAGACACATAGCCGGCCTTTCGCCGAAACCCCAAGAAATCCAACGGATTGTCGAAAGCCGACCTTTAACTTTGCCGGAAGCAGGCATTCGCCGCCGATGCCAAAAACTCGGAAGCAGTCATCCAACTTCGAGAATCAATTTTTCCGATTGATAGTCGGCAGCGCAGCGTTAGCTGTCTTCTAGTGGACCCTGTGTTTCAGGATTGAAAACGCAGACTGCTCAGTAAATTTTCATCTCCAGACCGGTCATAGCCAGCCCCTGATCTCCTGGCAGCGGTCGTTCACGGGCAAATGAGGATTTTTCGATCTGGTGCCGATGGTTTGCTTGTCAGCGGTCGTTGGCGAGCTTGCCTCGGCAGGCAAGTCCCGACCAGAAGAAGTCAATAATCAATGACTGCAATCGGAAGGCGGAAATGTAGGCCGCAGCATCACCACAATTCGGACTGCTTATGGCAAACAATCAGGCGATCAGTTTGTCAACGGTGCCGGTATCTCAGATACGCCTTGCTCCCGCGCAGTGCGCAGTTGAATGACCATAGCCTTTTGAAATCCATCTCTGGCCTGAAGCCGTTCCCAATATGGAACTACTCCTGCTGGAAAACTCTTGCTGAGGCCAAGGTGGTCCGACAGCATGAGCGCATACCCCACAGAAATGTCAGCAACAGTGAAATCCTCGCCACAAAGATATGGCTTGCTGTTGAGCGCTGCCTCAATTCCCCTAAGTCGCGCCAGAAACCACTTGCGATAGTCCTCGGCAGCTTGCGGTAGACGCCGCTCCGCTGGCTCGAAGCGCCGATATCGCAGGATGATGGTCTGGGGGAAAGTGAGTGTGGCTTCGCCGAAATGCAGCCAATTCAGAAAAGGGCCGTATTGCGGATGTCCCGGTGAAATAGCGAGATGACTGGGTCCGTTTCGAGTCGCCAAGAAGTGGCATATCGCAACTGACTCCGTCATCGTGATGTCCCCATCTACCATGGCGGGTACGGTACCCAGAGCATTCACTTTCATGAATTCCCTTGCATGCACGCGCGGTGGAAATGCCAGCATCTTGAGTGTGTAAGGGAGGCCGAGTTCCTCCAGCGTCCATAACGGACGGAAGGAGCGGGCACTCATGCAATGAAAAAGTGTCAGCATGGAAATGGTTTTGGCGCTTGAGGTTACTACGTGATCAACTTTCAGTGGCAAAGCTAAAGTCGCTTGGCGGCAAAGCTCTGCACACGCTGTGCCGTGTCTGCGTCGGCAAAGCAGGCCATTGCCGCTTGCTGTTCATGCTCGAGCGCACCGGCGAGCTGATGTTGTAACTCGCTATTAAGCAATCGCTTGAGCCGTCCAGTGGCGCCGGCAGAGCGGGATGCCACTTGTTCAGCTAAAGCAATGGCCTCTTGCAACATGACCTCGATTGCGACGACCCGATTGATCAAACCGAGCTGTAGCAGGTCCTGGGCACTCTGGTGTTCTCCCAGCACAATGAGTTCCATCGTGCGCTGGTGTCCAAGTGCTTGAGGCAACAGGTGCGTAACCCCCCCTGTGACGAAATGTCCTAGCGCCATCTCCGGAAAAAAGCAGACCAAGTTGTCTGCAGCCACTACCATGTCGCAATTCAGGGCCCACTCAAAACCACCCCCAACGGCGTAGCCGTGTACCGCACCAACGACGATTTTGCTGCCGAACATGATGTCACGGGTGATTTGCTGGATGCGGTCGCAATGCTGCGCGATGGAGGCCAAACTTTCTGCCTGCTGTTCAAACTCCTTAAGATCATCACCTGCGCAGAATGCCCGACCTGCACCAGTAAGAACTATTGCGCCTGTAACCGGATCGTTTTGTGCCTCTTCCAATGCGTCATGCAGGTCAAGCAGCAACTCGCCACCGATCGCGTTGAGACGGTCGGGTCGGTTGAGCGTGACGACACTGACCCGTCCATGGGTGCTGAGTTGTGCATATTTCATAGGTGTTTCCTTGGAGTTGTCTGTTAATGCTGAGGTCTTTCGCGTCGGGGTTCGGCTTCCGCTTGAGGTGGGGTTTTCCCTGTCCCACTTTTCGACGATCGCGAACTCTTGCTGGAGTCTGAACTTCTCGACCTTGTCAGTCGGTGTTTTGGGCAGATGGTCGACGAAGCGAACATACCTTGGGACCATGAAACGTGCCATGCGTTCAGCACAGAAGTCAGCCAAGACTGGGGCATCAAGCGTGGTGTCTAGGCGCAGCACAACACAGGCCATGACTTCTTCTTCGGTCATCTCGCTGGGTACCCCAATCACAGCGCACTCAAGCACATCGGGGTGGGTTTCGATCACCATTTCAACTTCGGCCGCAGATATGTTCTCACCTCGTCTTCGCACAATGTCCTTGCGGCGCCCAACGAAGTAGAGGAATCCATCGGCATCACGCTTGAGCACATCGCCGGTATGGAACCACAAATTACGAAACGCAAGCATTGTCTCTTCCGGCATGCCGTAGTAGCCTTGCATGATCAAGGATGGCTCCAGTGGCCGAATCGCCAACTCACCCGCCTGACCGACAGGAACCTCAAAGCCATCTTCGTCCAGAAGACTTACCTCAAAGGGGCCAATGGGTTTGCCACAGGACCCCAGGCGCCTTGATTCATTCTGAGGTGTAAAAATCATGGCACCCGCCTCGGTCAACCCGTAAAGTTCTACCAGTTGACAACCGAAACGGGCCTCAAACTCCGGCGCCCACGATGGCAATGGCACACCCCAACCCAGTCGGGCGCAATGGTTGCGGTCATCTGATGAGGCTGGTTGTTTCCATAGCATGGTGATGGTTGCACCCATAAAGTCAAACACGGTGGCTTTGAACTCGCGCATCTCTTGCCAGTAGCGAGATACGCTGAACTTCTCTCCGATGGCTGCCACCCCACGCAGCAGCAACGCCGGCGCAATCGTCATCACGGCTGCATCCAGATGAAACATTGGGTAGGGGCAGTACAGGACATCGTCTGCTCTCAGGCCAAGCCCAAGAATGGTCAGGTGCGCCTGGGCCAGCACGAATCGGTGGGAAATCATGGCCGCCTTGGATCGACCTGTGGTACCTGAGGTGTAGAGTAACAAGCACAACTCCGCAAAGCCAATATCAGGTTGTGGCAGTGTCAAAGAGTCGGGTTCTACAGCATGGAGGATGCCGTAGGACAAACAATGCTCTGGAGGCTCGCCACCAACCATCACAATCTGCTCAATATGCTGAAGATTCGAGCGCGCCTCCATCAATGCTTCGTAGAGCGAGGCGTGGACAACCATCAATTTGCTTTCCACCAAGTTGATGGCATTGAGCAGCACTTGGCCCCGGAAGGAAGTATTGACCGGTGCAGCCACCGCACCAAGTTTGGCAAGTGCAAACCAGACCACTGCAAATTCAATGCAGTTGGGCAGCATCAGGCTGACGTTGTCGCCACGGCGCACACCTTGGGCATGCAACCCGGCGGCGACACGGTCAGAATCTGCATTGAATTGGCCATAGCTCCATTCACCGCTGGTCATGCGAATAAAGGGATGGTCGGGGACCTCGGCTGCGGCGCGTCTCAACTCTGCCGCCAGGGATTGGACAAAGTCAGGGAATGCGGATTTGGCAGGAATACGTAACATGAGTTCCTTTCGGTTCATCTCTTTATGCGCAAGGGTCGTGCCATTAAGCTGACGACCTTGTTTCACTTTGAAGAGTGATCACAAGACGGGCGGAAAGAATTAGAATATTGATCGTTCGTTAATTAATTTAACGTTTAATTTTTTAATTTCTTGAATTCAACAGACTCAATTCAACAACTCCAGATGATTGAGGAGTTGCAAACACTGGTCAACCACATACCCGATGGAATTCTGGTGTTGGGACCTGGTGGTGTCATCCGCCATATCAACGCTTTGGCTTCGCGCATGCTCAATATTCCTCGGCATCTCGCGCAGGGACGAGCACTAACAGACTTGTTGGACTTTGACACCTCTGTGGAGCAGGTTTTTCGCACAGGTCAGGGTTATGTAGACCGCGAACTGATCATCGATTCACCGTCGCTCAAGCTGCACGTTATGGACACAGCAGTGCCTGTCAAAAGTGACGATGGTCGTGTACTTTCGGTTATCAATACCTTTCGCGAAATTGAGCGGGTGCGCAGACTAGCCGACCGGATCTCCGGCAATCAGGCTCGGTATACTTTTGAAAGCATCATCGGCAACAGTTCAGCTTTACAAATAGTCATTGCTGCGGCGCGCAAGGCAGCCAGAGGAACGGCAAATATTCTTCTGTCAGGTGAGAGCGGTACGGGCAAGGAGGTGTTTGCCCAAGCCATCCACAACGACAGTGCACGAAGGGATGGGCCGTTCATTGCAATTAACTGTGCCGCATTGCCGCGCGACCTGATTGAAAGTGAGCTGTTTGGTTATGCACCAGGCAGCTTTACGGGTGCTCGCCGTGAAGGCAGGCCAGGGAAGTTTGAGGCAGCCAGTGGCGGCACGATTTTTCTGGATGAACTCTCCGAATTGCCATTGGACGTTCAGGCGAAACTGTTGCGGGTGATTCAGGAGCGTGAAGTGGTCCGCCTGGGTGACACACGCAGCATTCCGATTGACGTGCGCCTCATATCTGCGTCCAACCGCAATTTGATGGACATGGTAAGCCGCCAGGAATTTCGGATCGATCTTTACTACCGATGCCACGTGATTGAACTTGTTCTGCCACCGCTGCGTGAGCGCCAAGATGACATACCGATTCTGGCCCAGAATTTCCTGGCTCATAACGCCACGGCACTGGGTCGGAAGGTCTCAGGATTCACCAAAGAAGCGATGACAGCAATGCGAAAGCATACGTGGCCAGGGAACGTTCGTGAGTTGGAGAATGCAGTTGAGCGCTGGGCCCATCTGGCTGAAGGTGATGAAATCGAAGCGGTAGGGATAAAGGCTGTGCCGACGATTATCAACGCGCTCCCCATCGTCAACATTGGGATTCCCAACTTCAATGGTGACAAGAGTCTGGCACAGGTGGAGCGTGAGGCTATTGAAGTTACTCTCAAAAATGCCCGCTACAACGTGACTCAGACTGCAAGCACCTTGGGGATATCCAAGCCAACGCTATACGCCAAACTGAAGCTTTATGAAATCAAGTTGGAACGCCAAACGATCGGTTCGAAAGGCGCTGGTAGATTTAAAGCGGCCTACAAGAAATGAGGCAAGACCGACTAGCACGGTCAATAAGTCAGAATCAGCGGCTTGTTGCACAGATTTGACGCACATGCTGGAGATGACCCCAATTGGCGGGCAGTTTGGAAAAGCACATCTTCATTTTTTCAGACAGCAGCCGTTCAAAAGACCAGCTTGTCAGTCGGTCATAGACCCATAAGAGCCGTTCGCTGGTTTCCCGCCACCGACAAGTCTGTGCCTATAGTGGACCTTCGACAGCAGCTCTCATATGACTAATGCAAGACCTGAAATCAAGAGATACCTGTCCGCATTGACGCAATTGCCTAAGGCCGAGCCACGCCAAAGCTGAGTGTCAAACCCGCGCGTAAGCACCTGCGCCTCCTGGCCAAGCCGTAAGCAACTCATACCCCTCGGGCGTTACAGCCAACATGTGCTCAAACTGGGCAGACAAAGACCTGTCCTTTGTCACTACGGTCCACCCGTCGGGCAGTTGTCTGGTTTCGCGTTTGCCTGCGTTGAGCATCGGTTCGATGGTGAAAACCATCCCCGGTTCCAGCTTGTGCCCTTCACCGCGCCGCCCGTAGTGCAGCACTTGCGGCTCGTCGTGGTAGACCTGACCAATGCCGTGCCCGCAGTATTCCCGCACCACGCTGAAATGCTCCCGTTGAGCGACTGACTGGATGGCGTGGCCAATATCGCCAAGAGTCGCTCCTGGCTTGACCTGCCGGATTCCGGCCAGCAATGCTTCATACGTCGTCTCCACTAGGCGCCGGGCCAACGTACTGGGTGCGCCAACGAAGAACATCCGGCTGGTGTCGCCGAACCAGCCATCCTTGATGACGGCGACATCGATGTTGATGATGTCACCCTTCTTCAGAATCTTGTCGGGCGAGGGAATGCCGTGACAAACCACCTGGTTGACGGAGGTGAGGATTGTCTTGGGATAGTCGTGGTATCCCACGTTGGCTGGAATAGCGTCCTGGACATTCACGATGTAGTCGTGGCAGATTCGGTCGAGCTCCTCGGTACTCACCCCCGGCACGACGTATGCCTCGACCATGCTGAGAACTTCTGCGGCAAGCCGACCGGCTCGCCGCGCCATGTCGACACCCTCGGCGGAATGGATGGGAATGCCGTGATCCATCAGTGCTTTTTAGTCGAGGTTGCGCCGGGTTTGCCAAATTGGCCTGTGACTGCCACACCTATGTCCAGCCCTCCCGCGAGTTCAGCACGTATCAACAATTGGCAGATTTCCCGGTAGTCCAACTCCGGGTGCATCTCGGTCAACATGCCGACCCGCATCCAGTGCTCTGCCTGCGCATTGATAGACCTGCTAAGGGCATTCCCCGCTACCCGCAGGTTCTCGTGCATCTGGTCCGAAATTTTTACAATACCCATCAGTGGCCTCTATATAAAACATATGTGAAGTATATACGTTTCGTATGGTATGGCGTTATCCGGATGAATGAGCTCGATGAGGCCCTACAGATCGCGTTGGGTCGGGATATGCCAATATTGCCTAGGATGCGGCTGACTGGTTCTGGTCGAGAGCGAACCGACCGTTTGGATTTTCGAGTACCCGCTTGCGCTGCAGACCTGTCTCAGACTTCCCCGCCGCCAGTGTCAGCAATGGGGACCTGTCGAGGTGAATTGAAGGGCAGCTTTATGGAACTCCGTCGTCAATCCAACGAACATCCCATTTTGGGCTCAATGGTATCGGACTGACATTTCAGTAGTCTGACCGTCGGAAAAGGCACATAAAAGCCAGCGACGGCGGACCGGTTTACGGCGCCCGAAATGCTCACATTGACAAGTCCAGTCGATACGCGTTGGCCGATGCGAGCTTGCTCTTGGGGCCGTCTCCGCTCTGCCTCAACTAACCCACTCACATTGAAGTCTGGCTCTCTTGCAGAGAGTATTTGTCTCGTCTGCGTTACTCAAATTCCGCGCCATTTGAATCACGTCAAAACTCTATCCTGTCCAGCCGTCTCTGGCCAGCTTCTATGCCAAGAGTTGCAACCCATTGCGCCGTTAAGAATCTTAGATCCAGTTCTAGTGGCTCCCTCGTACTAAGGGTATCTACCCGGTTGACTCACTTTTTTATTCAAATTAGACTTTCCCGCATAGCGAATATTAATTCACATACATGAAATCATGGGTATCAAGACAGCTGACAGGACGTTAGATCTATTCGAGCTTTTTGCGCATGAGAAATGCCCAATGACTCTGTCGGTGATCGCTGAGAAAATGGCGATCCCAACGTCGTCCGCGCATGGCTTGATAAAGACGCTGCAGTCGCGCGGGTATTTGTACGAAGTCAGCCGGCGTCATGGCTACTACTGGACTAAAAAACTCAATCGGCAAGTCGAAGCGATATCGAGTGGCATTCCTGTGCTTTCGCAAATCAATCCGCACCTTCAGCAGCTGTGCGACGAGCTCGCCGAGACCGTCGTGCTTGGCAAGCGCCAGGGCGATGCGATCACTTACCTTGACGTCGTGGAGTGCCGCCAAAGCATCCGCTTTTCACCCGCAGTGGGCGAGGTCAAGTCCTTGCATTGCTCGGCCACGGGAAAAGCAATTTTGGGGGCGATGGGACCCGCGGAATTGACGCAGACCCTGGCCCGGATGAAGCTGGACAAACGCACCGACAAGACCATTACCTCGGCGACCAAACTCAGCGCAGAGCTCGCGGTCCACCGCCGCCGCGGCTGGTATCAGGTGATTGGCGAGAACATCGCTGACGTGATGTCGATTGCCGCCACGGTGGTGGTGGAGGACGAAATCTATGTGGTGGGTGCCGGTGGACCCATTCAGCGCTTCAAACCGCTGATGAGCCGACATGCCACACAACTCATGAAGACCTGCAAAGAAATCGAGCAGGCGTTGAACTAGAAAAAAGCTGAAAACAAAGGAGACATTGCTTTGAATACCTATCAATTTTCGATGCGCTGGATGCGAATTGCCGATAGGCTCGCCGCGTATTTGGCCTGCGTCATGCTATTTGCCCTGATGATGTTGGTGGTGACTGATGTTTCCTTGCGCTATATATTCAACGCGCCACTATCCTGGTCTTACGACACTATTTCACTGTTTTTGCTTCCCGGTGTTTTCTTCCTGTCAATGAGCTACACCCTGAGCACACATGGCCATGTGTCGGTGGACATTCTGCACAACTACGTCAGTCAGCGCACAAGGTATGTGTTCGAAGCACTGACTTCGGCGATCGCTACACCTGTCTTTGGATTCATTACGTGGATAGCAGCTCAAAGCACATGGAAAGACTGGGTAATGGGAACCTACTTGACGAGTGGGCTGGAGGTATCAACATGGACCACGACCGTCTTGTTGCCCTTTGGATTTGGTCTGCTAACGGTTCGCAGCTTGCTCAACGTTTGGGGTTATCTGGCTACCTTGATCACGGACAAACAGTGGCTTGCGCTGCCCCCGATGTCCGGTACCGAGGCGGTGGAATCATGATGGCTGCTGTAATCGTCGCAATCATGTTCAGCATGCTCGCCATTGGTATGCCGGTGGCCTTCGCGCTGGCTGTTTCGGGCTGCATGGGCTTGTATTGGGTGGGAGGCATGGATGCCTTGACTGGCGTTGTGTCGACCACGCCTCTGTCTACGGCAGGTACCTACGAAATGATTTCTGTCCCCATGTTCATTTTGATGGCAGAGTTTGTAATTTTGAGCGGTGTGGCCGACAACCTCTTCAAGGCCGCGGCAACATGGGTAGGCCGCGTACCCGGCGGTCTTGCGATGGCCACCGCTTTGGCTGGTGCCGGATTCGGCGCCATCTCTGGCTCAAGCACCGCCTCCGCCGCAACGCTGTCATCTACAACAGTTCCAGCAATGCTTAAACAAGGCTACGAGCCGCAACTGGCCGGTGGTGTAGTGGCGATTTCAGGCACGCTGGCCATGTTGATTCCCCCGAGCATTGCACTGGTGCTCTACGGCATCATTGCCGATGTCAACATCAGCCAATTGCTGGTTGGTGGCGTGGTGCCTGGACTGATGGTGACGGTCACTATCATGCTGACAGTTGCGTTTTTGGTATGGCAAAAACCTGAGCGTGCACCGCTGGGCATTTCGTACACCATGATGGAAAAGTTTCGATCCCTGAAGGTGGTGGGGCCAATGCTTATCTTGTTCATGGCTGTGACCGGCGTCATCTACACCGGAGTGGCAACGCCAACAGAAGCGTCAGGCATAGGAGCGTTTGGTGCCTTCGCGCTGGCCGTGCGCGCAGGAAAGATCAACTGGGCGACGCTCTTCAAAGCCCTTATGCGCGCAATTCAGGCTAGCTGCATGATCATCATGATCATCGTTTGCGCGAAAATTTTTGGCTACTTTTTCTCATTGACGCAGACCACGCAAATGATCGTCTCCTGGGTCTCGCATCAGGGTTTGTCGAAGTGGGTCGTGATCGGCTTGATTCTGTGTGGCTACATCATGCTGGGATGCCTGATGGATCAGATCGCGATTTTGATTTTGACGGTCCCAGTGGTGCTTCCACTGATTCTTGCTCTGGGTTTTGATCCCGTCTGGTTTGGCGTCATCATCATTGTGACGGCCGAAGTTGGCTTGGTCACGCCACCGGTCGGATTAAATATCTTTGTAGTCTCTCGCTATACCGGGCGACCTCTGAAAGAGGTGTTTGCCGGCGTCTGGCCACACGTAATCGCACACCTCGGTTTGCTTGTTCTGTTCGTTGCGTTCCCCGGGTTAATCACGTGGTTGCCCTCAACCATGAACCCCTGACTATTCTTAACTACATAGGAGACATCTCATGAAAAATACTCTTTCACCACTTGCCTTGGGCCTGGCTTTGACGGTCGCTACTGCTGGGAGCAATGTCTCGGCGCAAACCATCAAGATCAAGATCGCCGACTCCTTCCCGCTGACGCACTACATTCCCGAGTACACCGTCAAGCCCTTGATGGAGCGCTTCAAGACCAAGGGTATGGGCGTGGAGTTCGAGTATTACCCGGCTGAACAGATGGGCAAGTCCAAGGACATGCTCGCCTTGGCCCAAAGCGGCGTGATTGACATTGCCTATGTGGCCCCGGCTTTTGTGACGGACAAGATGCCGCTGTCGGTGGTGGCCGAATTGCCGTTGGACTTCACCGGCTCTTGCAAGGGCACGCTGGCTTACTGGAATTTGGCCAAGCCAGGTGGCCTGATTTCGAAGAAAGATTTTGAGCCCAACGGAGTTCGTTTGTTGTTCACGTTGGTCTTACCGCCTTATCAACTGGTAACCAAAAAGGAGTTCACAAGCCTGAAGGACCTCGAAGGCCAAAAGATCCGAACCACGGGTTCAGCCAAGGAACTGGCTCTTAAGAAAATCAAGACCATTCCGATTCAGATTCCGACGCCTGATGTGTACGAAGCCCTGTCGCGCGGCACCATCGATGGCATGCTTTTCCCCTTTAATAGCCTGCCACCGTACGATCTGCACAAGATTTCCAAGTTCTCAACTGTGGGTGAAAACTTCGGCAGTTTTGTGGCGAACTACGTGATCAGCGAAAAGAAATGGGCGAGCTTGCCTGCGCCAGTGCAGCGCGAACTAACGTCCATGGGTGAAGAGCTAGTTCGATCTGCCTGCGACAAGGTTGAAAAGGACGAAGCTCGTGACATTGAAATCGCCAAGAAAGCTGGCATCAAGCTGGTGACCCTGGGGGCCGCAGACAAGCAACTGCTTAGTCAGGCGATGGGATCGGTCGCTAAAGAATGGGCGCAGAACCTGGACCGCCGCGGTCGCGCAGGCACTGAAGTGTTGAATGCCTTCGAGGCCGGCCTCAAATGAGCCTTGCCCAGCCTTTGAGCCTGGCCTTTCTGCCCAGCCACGCGCTGGCGATGCGGCAAGAGGTCAGGGCCTTTCTGGATGAACACCTGCGCGGCATGCCGGCCGACCGTCGGGCTCGGTCTTGGATGGGCTTTGACGCTTCCTTTAGCCAGGCCATGGCGCGCCAGGGCTGGGTTGGCGTGACGCTGCCGCAGGCCTACGGCGGGGCGGGTTTGGACCCGTTTTGCCGCTTTGTTCTGGTCGAGGAGATGCTAGCGCGCGGCGCGCCGGTGTCGGCGCACTGGATTGCTGACCGGCAAAGCGGCCCACTGATCCACAAATTCGGCAGCGCAGTCCAAAAGGCCTTTTACTTACCCAAAATTTGCGCGGCCGAAGCCTTCTTTTGCATCGGCATGAGCGAGCCGCAATCTGGTTCTGATCTGGTCAGCGTGCGAACCCGCGCGGTCAAGCAGGACAAGGGCTGGAAGCTAAACGGCCAAAAATTGTGGACTACCAACGCGCACCGCTCGCATTACATGATTGCCCTGGTTCGCACATCGGGTACCACGGATGACCGACAGCAGGGATTGTCGCAATTCATCGTTGACCTGAGCTTGCCCGGCATTCGGGTGCGTTCGATTGAAGATCTGACCGGTGATGCGCATTTCAATGAAGTTTTTTTTGACGACGTGGTGCTGGCCGACGACGCCCTGATCGGCACAGAGGGTGCTGGCTGGCAACAGGTCACGGCCGAGCTGGCGTTCGAGCGCAGTGGCCCCGAACGCATTTACTCGAGCATGGTTTTGCTCGATGCCTGGCTGGCTTACCTGCGCAAG
>Ga0209343_10001800_pt1 | contig 28504 bp, 34 predicted proteins | sample RifCSPlowO2_02_FD_184026 | JGI IMG/M metagenome (GOLD analysis project Ga0209343, IMG submission 184026) | Groundwater microbial communities from Rifle, Colorado - Rifle CSP2_plank lowO2_0.2 (SPAdes) (version 2) | ecosystem: Environmental > Aquatic > Deep subsurface > Groundwater | place... | reverse complement strand
CAACGACCGACTTCGGTAGTCCCGCAGCGCTATCCCTTTGATCCAGTGAAAGATCCTTGTCGGGGTGACCCACGGTGTAGCCAAACAACGCATCGCTCCACTGAATCGACCCGGCGATGGCCTTAGCATAAGGGTCCATGAGAAGCTTGGCCGGGTTGAATCGATGACCAACCTGGGGCTCGTAGGGTCCACGCACCCTGTAGCCATAAAGCTGGCCGGGACGAGCCTCCGGCAGATAGGCGTGCCAAATCTGGTGAGTCTGCTCTTTGAGAAGGATGCGCTCCGCTTCCCGCGTTCCCTCAGGTGAATCGAACAGGCACAGCTCCGCCCCGGTTGCATTCTCCGACAAGAGGGAAAAATTTACGCCTGCGCCGTCCCAGGTGGCGCCAAGCGGATAAGGGTTTCCGGGCCAGACTTTCATCCTATCCCCACTCGTTCTAATTGCTCGAGGAAACTCAGATTTCAAATCAATTCTACATTCCGCAAGCTGACTTTCGTATCCTACGACGGTTATTTTTCTCGCGTGAAAAGGACCAACGCTTTGGGATTCACGCGCAGCGGCGCTCGCTCCGCTGCGTCGAGGTCACAGGGAAGTGAGCTTCCGCCTCCCCGCCACTGTTCCTGTGCCGAGTCGAGCCGCTTGCGCCAGCGTCCGTCATGAACGGGAGGAGCCACCGACACCTGGGCATCGTTGAAGTTGAACATCGCAAAGGCTTCGTCGTCTCCGCTCCAGCGCCGCGCGATCAGGACCGTTTCTCTTTCATGGCCGATGACCTCTACCGTTTTCTTATCCAGTCGCTGCAACGCCGGAACGTCCCTACGCAGTCGTATTAGCTCCCGGTAGAACTTTAGGAGAACTTTGTGCCGATCCTCATGGCGCAGATCGTGATTTAACTTAGCGCGCAAAAATGTCGCTTCATCTTGCGGATCGGGAATCTCGCCTTGCCACTGAAACGCGGCAAATTCCTCTCGGCGGCCACGGCGCACGGCTTCGATCAGCTCGGCGTCGGAGTGGCTGATGAAGTATGGAAAATGTGCTATCTCGCCATACTCCTCGCCCATGAACAGCAACGGAACGAACGGCGAGAGTAAGACGACGCCGGCGGCCAGCTTCAGCCCTTCGAAAGAAACGAGATGGCTCAGTCGTTCGCCCTGCGCGCGGTTGCCCACTTGATCGTGGTTTTGCGAGAAAACGACGAAACGCTCCGCTTGAATGTCGCGCGCAGAGCTACCGTGCCTACGATGGCGATAGTGTGAGTACTCGCCGGAGTAAGCGAATCCCTCTCGATAGGCTTTCACAAGATGTTGTAGCTGGCCGTAATCCTTGTAGTAGCCGCTTCGATCGCCGGTGAGCAGTACGTGAAGCGAGTGATGGAAATCATCACTCCATACAGCATCCAGCCCATAGCCCCCGAGTTGGCGCGAACGAACGAGGCGAGCATCGTTAGCGGCACTCTCAGCGAGCAGATAAACTTCGCGGTTAAGGCACTTTGCGGTTTCATGTACTTCATCGCCCAACTGCTCGAGAAAGGTCACGGGCGAATGGTCTAGGATTGCATGAACCGCGTCGAGGCGAAGCGCATCGATATGAAAGTCAACGATCCAGTAGAGCGCATTTTCGATGAAAAACCGCCTCACTTCATCGCTGTATGGCCCGTCGAAGTTAAGTGCTGGTCCCCAAGGCGTCTTGTAACGTTCAGTGAAATACGGTGCAAAATCGGCCAGGTAGTTTCCCTCAGGTCCGACGTGGTTGTAAAACACATCCAAGATCACGGCTAGCCCCCGTTGGTGACAGGCATTGACAAGCCTTTTCAGCCCCTCAGGTCCCCCGTAGGAATTCTGAACCGCAAAGGCATAAACACCGTCGTATCCCCAATTTCGGCTTCCGGGAAACTGCGCCACGGGCATCAACTCCACGGCCGTGATGCCGACTTGCTTGAGGTAGTCGACATGCTCAATGGCCGCCTCGAATGTTCCCTCTTCAGTGAAGGTGCCAACGTGAAGCTCATAGATGACGTATTCACGAAGGGCCAAGCCAATCCAATCGTCGTCCTGCCATGCAAAGTGCGGGTCAATGATTTGCGATGGGCCCTGGACGCCGTGCGGTTGAAACCGGGAGGCAGGATCTGGCCGCTCCTTACCGGCGTCCAACCGGTAGAGGTAGAGGTCCCCAGGATTGACACCTTCGATAGCCGCGATGTGGTATCCGTGATCGGACTGCTGCATTGGTACCAGTCGGTCCGGGGCGAGAAAACACACATGAACGTTGGAGGTCAGAGGAGCCCAGACGCGAAAGCGACACCTACCCTCGCCCACCAAAACGGCGCCAAGGCTAGTCTGTGAAGAGTTCGCCGACCGTACTTTTTCCGTCTCCATTCATCTCTCTTTCTCTATCTCTGCCTGTCTGCTACGAGATGGGACGAGCCGGCGAGGTTTTTGGCTGGCCTCGTGGAATAACAACGATGCCATCCTCGGAAACGAAATAACGTTCCCGGTCCTTGGTTGGGTCGTAGCCAATCTCGACTCCAGGAGGGATGATGACATTCTTGTCGATGATCGTCTTGCGGATGCGACAACCTCGTTTCACCTCCGCCCGGTCCATGATGATGGAATCCTCGATCAGACAGTAGCTGTTGATCCTCACATTCCGCCCGATGACTGAGCCACGAATCAGGCTCCCGCTAATGATCGTACCATCGCCGACGATAGAATCGACCGCTTGTCCTCTGCGTCCCGCCTCATCGAAAACAAACTTTGCCGGAGGGTTATCATAGGCTACCGTCCGGATAGGCCAGCTCTGATTATACAGATTAAAGCATGGGTCGACGGCGCGAAGATCCATGTTGGCCTCATAGTAGGCTGCAATAGTGCCCAGGTCGCGCCAGTAACTTGGCTCTTCACCCTTGAGCGGGAGAGGAATACGATTCTTGCGAAAATCATACGCATACACCTTTTGATTACTGAGCAGTGCTGGAATGACGTCGTGACCGAAATCCTGCAATGGGATTGGGTAATAGATGCCACCGTTCAAAGCCTGAAGGAGAACGTCAGTGTTGAAAATGTAATTACCCATGGAGCCTATAGCGTAGGCCGGCTCGCGGGGGATCGCCTTCGGTTGGCTCGGCTTCTCCTCGAATCCCAGGATGCGCCAGCTGTTATCAACTTCCAACACGCCTAACCGGGAGGCAGCTTCCTCAACTTTGACGGGAAGCGCGGCGACGGTAACATCCGCTCCCGTCGCCTTATGCTCTTCGATCATCTGGCGGATGTTCATCCGGTAAATGTGATCGGCCCCAAAGACCGCCACCAGTTTGGGATTGTGGCGCTCAATGAGGTAGAGATTCTGGTAAACCGAATCCGCCGTACCCTGGTACCAATCTTCGCCCGTGCGCATTTGCGCGGGAACCGACGTGATGAAATGCTCTCCCAGAAAGTCGGAAGCGCGCCAGCCGCGGTCGAGGTGTTCTAGTAAAGATTGCGCCTTGAACTGAGTCAGGACGTAGATCGAGAGGATTCCCGAATTGACGAAATTGGACAGCACAAAATCAATGATCCGGTATTTCCCGCCGAAGGGCACCGCGGGTTTGGCTCGATCCTGAGTGAGGGGATAGAGCCGTTCTCCCTTTCCGCCGGCCATAACAATTCCAAGGACATCCATGGGAATGCTTCTATCCCCTGGACTTCTTTTTTGCCAGCTTACAGAGGATGGCAATCACCTTGTCCGAGCGGTGATTGGGCCGACGAGCGCACGCCTGAAAACTTGAGGTCAGCTCCATCATTTGGTCAACCGTGGCGGAGAGGAGTTCTATTTCGCGCGACCGTGGCAAATCTCTTCTTAAAACATCGGAGACAAGACTAAGCGTCTGAAGATGATTGCCGAATGCGTGGATGAATTCCGTCACACCGCTCTTTACCTCACGCTCGGCCATACCAGTTGTCCTAATTTACTCAGGCTGTTGAAAAACCCTCCGTCCGCCCTTCGATAAACTCAGGACGAACGGAACGACTCTTAAATCATTGCAAATTTTCCGTTCATGCTGATGAGCCTCGTCGAAGCATGCAAACTGGTTTTTTAACAACCTGTTACTTACCGGCAACTCTGGATCAGTTTTGCTTCGTTCGAGAAAAACCAGTACATCGTTGCCCACTGTTAACAGCAAAAGAAATACCAACAACGCCCGCTGTCTAACTCATTTAATTCTAAAAAAGTCTTGTTGGGTAGCGGCACCGAGTTCAGACCTTTTGTGCAGGAAATTTCTTTTTTGAAGGACTTTCCCCTACAGGGCGAGCCCTTTTCAGCCACGCGCAACGGCTGAGAGAACAAATCGAGGCGGGATTAAGACCTTTGAGCGCGGCCTGACAATGAAAGGTCTTCCGTCGTGCGACGGCTAGCAGGCCCGTCGATAGGTAAATGAATTCTAAATGTCGTCCCCTGTCCCGGCTCGCTCTCCACCTCAATCGTGCCGCCGTGAGACCTTACAATCCGCTCACAGATAGGCAGGCCCAAACCCATGCCCTTCCTCTTCCTGGCAGTGAAAAACGGCTGAAAGATCTTAGACAGTGTGTCAGCGTCCATCCCAAACCCGGTATCCGTTACACTGATGGTCATCTGATTAGACGAGTTGCCCTTCGCACCCACCGCCAGCTTGCCACCTCCCGGCATCGCATCCAGCGCATTTAAACAGAGATTCGCCAACACTTGTTGTAACTGCTGGGGGTCAGCGTGGATTTGCGGCAGCTCCGGCTCTAGCTCACTGAGGGCTTCCACTTTCTGCTTGAACAGACGGCTCGAAACCATCTCGACGGTCTTCTTAATAACCTCGTTGACATCGGTCCAAATAAAATCCGCATTTCGAGGACGGGCGAATTCTAGCAGGTCCTGGACGATCTTCTCGCAACGCTTGGTCTCTTCCTCGATGATCTGTAAGGATCGGCGGTTCGGGTCCGAAGAATCCACGTCGCTTAACATTTCTTGAACAAAGCCGAGAATAATTCCCAGGGGATTGTTGAACTCATGGGCCATGGAGGCCGTCAGCTCGCCGAGGGAGACCAGGCGGCCTGAAGCGATCAGTTGCTGCTCCAACTCCTGGGCCTGCTCTCGTAACCTCTGCTCGCTTTCCCGCAGCGCCGCCTCCGCCCGCTCGCGCTCGATGAACTGGCCGAGTTCATTGCCAATGATCACCGTCATGTTGATCAGATCTAAGTCGGGTTCCCGAATCTCTTGGTTGAGAAACTCTATCACTCCGAGAACTTCACGCCCTACCATGATCGGAAAAGCGAAGGCCCCGTGCAAATTCTCTTTAGCCGCTATAGGAGCGCCCGGAAAATTGCTATCTTTCACAATATCGGGAACCCATAAGGGTTCTTTGTTGGCCCAGACTCGTCCTGGCAGCCCCACGCCCGAAGAGAAGGTTCTCTGCCGGCAACTCGCCTCGAACTCCGGATAACTCTTCGACGGCATATGCCAGACATCCAAACAACGCAGCGCATTGGCCTCCTGGTCCACGAGCCAGAGCGCTCCGAAATCCCACCCCAAGCCTTGGCCAATCGTGTCGAGAATTTTCCCCGTGGCCTCGGCCCGCGTCTCACACTCTGCCAGGGTGCGCGTCACTGTGTGCTCCGTGGATAGGCGCTGCATCGCCCGCTTCCGGCTAGTAATGTCCCGGTTACACTCCAGCACCAGACTGCGGCCGGTTCGGTCCTTGATCATCCTGAGATGACTCTCCACGAGAACATGTCGGCCGTCCCGCGTGGCGCGCGTCAATTCTACCGTCCACTCACCACCATGGACGAGCGTGGCTTCAAAGTCATCCCGTGTCTCCGGGAATAGCGTGGACAGGAGATCGTGGCTCACACGTCCGATGGCCTCTGAGCGGGCATAGCCGTAAAGCTGCTCCGCGCCCTGATTCCAGTAAATGATTACGCCATCAAATTCCCAGGCGAAAATCGCGTCGGCTGACAGATCCAGCAGGTCAACATGCCTCTGCAGGAACTCTTCTCTGTCCCGCAGCGCCGCCTCGACTCGGTCCCGTTCATCCAAGCGTTCGCGCAAAAGTTTAGCGGCGTGCTCGATATGGTGAGTGAGGGCATCTAGCTCTGCTACTTTCACTGGTCCGGTGGCGGGAACCGTCTCCCCTTTGCCTAAGGCTTGTGCCGCGGACGAGAGTTTTTCGATCGGAACGGTGATGCGACGCGCAAAGATGGCGGCAAAGAGAAAGCCTATGAGGGAAAAAACGACGCCTCCTCCAGCGACCATCCAAAGCGATTGCCCTAACGGGACTGCGATAGTCGATTTAGGAACCGCTAGCATGACCGACCAGCCCGATAAGCGGGAACGACTGAATGCGGCGTAAGAGGCGATGCCCTCTCGGCTGACACCCTCGAGCAATCCTTGTATAGCTTCCGGGCCCGGCTTCTCCGATAACGGCCCGCCAGATTTGCCGACAAATCGGTCCTGATGGCGGATATCGGCGATCACGATCTTCTTTCGATCATAGATGGTGGCAAGCCAGTCGGGTGAAAACTTTTGTCGCGTCAAGATCTCTTTGAACACTTGCGGTTCGATTTCTACGCTGACGACATATTTCACCTTATCTTCGCGCCAGACCGGCACATGAACATTAACAATTGGCCCACTGGAAGCTGTGATAAAGAGGTTGGAAACCGCCGGTCTGCCAGATTGCAAGGCCTGGTTAAGACTTTCCTGTTCGACGGTGTCTGGTCGAGGCACGCTTAGGGCCTTTGTGATGTTGAAGAGCTGCCGCCCTGAGGGATCAAGGAGATTGATCGCGCTCCAATTATCCTGTGCTTGTAGCATCCGCGCGCAAGCGCGCTGGAAGCCCGTCACATTGCCGGCATCCAGGCCCTCGGATGTGGCCAGCGCCTGCAGTGTTGTAATCGAGGATTCAAACTCCCGGTCAACGGCAAGAGCGAGGGAGCGTGTCGTCTCAAGTATGCCGCGCTCCAAGGTTGCCTTCTCCTGCTGACTAAAGAGGACAATTATCCAGGCGGAAAAGATTAGCAGCGGACCCAGAGCAATAAGAACGAGCTTGAGGAGATGTGACCTGACTGTTGCAGGGTGAGAGCGCCGGCGCGAAGAGAAAGAGACTGGCGTTGCCATAGAGAAATTCCCCAGTCAGGCAGTTTATTAAACGGAAGGAAGTGAGACTGGAGGTTACTTTGCGCCGATCTTATCGCAAAGGACTCTGTTGTCAACGAGGGTTGTCGTTGCAGCAGAATCAAAATTAAATTGGGAAGCTGAGATCCGAAACTGCCAGCGTAGCGATCACATGGGTTCACAACAGTCCACGGACGGTGTCTAAGAGCTTTTGCAGGTCCACGGGCTTGGTGAAGTAGGCTAAGGCCCCTTTTTGAAACGCTGCAATCCGCGTATCAACCGTAGGATACGCCGTCATCATGATGATCTTGATACCAGGCAGCCGCTGCTTGAGTTCCTCTAAGAGCGATAACCCGTCCACAGGACCCATTCTTATGTCGACCAGCGCCAAGTCAAAAGAGCCATGCTGAAGGAGTTTCAACGCTTCTTCCCCATTCAATGCCGTCTGGACCTCAAAACCTCTCTTGGTCAAAACCATGTTCAAGAGTGTCAGGAAGTTCTGCTCATCATCGGCGACTAGTATTGATTTGCCCACCGCTGCGTCCGTACCGATGGCTGGCGCCTGGTCCGTCGATGCCGGTTGTTTTTCAGCAGGTCGGCTCATTTTTTTCCCAACTCGGTAAATATGGTGACTAACATAACTTTAGCACATTTCAAGGAGGCTTGCTTGTTCTAAACCAATTCGGTATGTAACTTGCTCGCCTCGTGTTAGTAGCTTACAGCCCTTAAGTAAGCAGAAATTATGCCAATCTTAGTTGTTTCGTAAGTGTTTGATTTCAATGGTTGCTTGTTCTGGGCTCAGCGTTACATTTGAAGGAGTTTTACTTGTAAACTGGCCGCATTCCTTTGTGTTTCCTTGACATTACCTTGACAAACGCCCGCTACGTCGTGTCACGAATTCGTTACCACACGTGGGCGTACCTTGTTCCTTGATGCGATGCGCGGAAACTCTCCGCCCTTAAAGCCGCGACCTCTGCCATCCAGTCGGCTTGCTCCGTGAGCCAGGATTCCGCTATCTGGAGAAAATTCAACGCTTGCTGATAACGAGCTAAATAATAGTGGGCGCGGGCCAAGTAGAAATAGATGTACGGGCTCGGATCGAGAGCAAGCGCCTTTTCAAGATGAACCAATGCCTTCTCGTAGTTGCCGCTGCGCAGCAGCTTTCTACCCATTTCCGCGAAACGCAAAGCAGCGGCGCGTTTGGCGGACGTGTGGCGCGCGATCCCGACCATCAAGGATTCATTCGGCTGTACGCGCGGCTGTAGAGACGGTGGATCCTTTCTCGTTGTCGGCGTGCTCGGCATACTCGGCGCGATGGCGTTTTCGCTCTTGCCTCGATTCTTGTCATCTTCTCGTTTGGTCGACCGGTCTTTACCGAAAAGCTCGTCAACCAGAGCGTTATCAAAGACCGGTATGTTGCGATGTTCGGGCTGAGGAGGGGGTAGTTAGATACGCCGTTTGATCATTGCCAAAAGTATCATTAGCGCGGGTTGCGGTAAACGGCCATGACAAAACGAAAACAAAAAGGCATAGCGAAATCACCACGCCATCGCTCTGGCAATAATGACTCTTGCGGTTTGATCTCACTTTATTACATCCGCGCCAAGCCCAACGCGCCAATGAGGATCAAATAAAGCGCGACGATGGTGCTGAGTAGCCGGGGCATCATCAGAATCAATATACCTGCAACGAGCGATACCATTGGCTGTAAACTAAGATACATGAACATCTTATCCCTTCTTATGGATCACGCGGAATCGAACCCCGTAAGCATTGCAGCGATGAATTTGTCCTGCTTATTAGTGCCAGCTTTTCGAAATCGGTTCCGACTTACGGAAGAGGTCGGAAAGGATATAGGCAACCAGCATGTTGGCCTCCCTTTCATCGCGAACCATTTGCCCGGCCTCCTCGGTCAGTGCCTCGATCAATTCTCCTAGTGTGGTTTCTATGGTTTCTACGACTGCCATAAACACCTCCTTTCCTGATTCCTTTGCTGTTCGACGCTTGCTGAAAACCAAACAACGCAAGGCATATGCCACGCGCGTTGTTTTAACGGAGCCGTGGATTCTAGAGGGATTTTATTTTAGCAGATGGCGCAAGTAATTCTTTTGCAGGAATTTGCCCTACAATAAGGAGAAGGCAGGGAGGAATTTCTACTCCCCGCAATGGTCATTCTATAAAGACAAAGCGAGACGGTCGGACGGACCCGTGGAATCTATATTCAGATCTGAGATCCGAAATTTAGGTAGAGGTTCAGTTACAATTGGAACCTACCGCTAACATCGAGAAAGATTCCTCGCTCCGCTCGGAATGACACTTACGCTGAATAGTCATCGCGAACGAAGTGAGGGATCTTCAGCAAATTGAACCACTACTATCGAAATTTGCAACGCCAAAGGGTCTGCCGCGTTTGACCGAAAACAAAGGGGAGGCATGTAAACCTCCCCTTTCGTTAACCGCTACCGATGGGGGACAAAAGCGAAGCCAAGCTACCCTTTAGTCAGCGCATAGTCAAAGCATCGCTCGGCGGCTCAGTGCGGCTGACTTCGCTGGGCGGCGCGGAGGCAGTAGCAGCGAGCGGTGAGGAGGTAACGCCTTCGCGATACATCATGATCTCGACTCGGCGATTCTTGGCCCGACCTTGCTGGGTGTTGTTATCCGCTACCGGATTGCTCTTTCCATAAGACGCGGTCACGACCCGCAGCGGATCGACGCTTTTCTGCGTGATCAAATAGCGCGCGACTCCTTCGGCCCGTCTGCGACTCAATTCGTAGTTATAGTCTTCCGGTCCCACGTTGTCCGTGTGTCCCGCGACGAGAAAGATGGCACCTTCCATGCCCGCCGGATCACCCTTGAGGTCGCTCAGAAAACCATCAATCTCTCTTTTGGCGTCCGCCGGAAGGGTCGCCACGTTAATGGCGAAGGTCGCGCCCTCTCTGAGATCGACGACAAATTTGCGCTCGAGCCTAAGGTTTGCCAATCCGCTTAAAGCCTTCTCGGTCTTGGCGTCAAACTGGCCTAGCTTCTCGTCCATCTGACCCATTTTCCCTTCGACTCCGGTGACCCGGTCGCCAATGGCCCCGATCTGACCTTCCGCCTGATTCAGCCGCGTCTCACCCTGGGTCACGCGTGCCGATACTGGTTCCATTTGCTCCCTGACCCAATCGCGGGTTGCCACGCATCCCTGGGCTGCGAAAAGAGAACCCGCTATTAAAAACGAACCGATGATCAAATAACTTTTCCTTCCCTGTTTCATAAACACTCCCCTCCTTATTATTGTTTGCCGTCACTCCAGAGTGCCAATCTTCCGATTCAGAGATGCTTCGCTGTTTTTGTGCTGAATTGAAACCATCGCATGTTTGTTCGAGCAGGCGGGGGCGCGCGCTGACACCGGGTCATGTGCAAATTCTCCATGGCGCTCATCTATTACGCAATGGAGGTGCCAAATTTTACGGTTGTATCTAGCGGTTGTTTTTCAAGAATTTTCTTGACGGAAGCGAGTCTTCCGGGGACTGACTTTGGAGGAATTCCGCTTACACGAGGGAGACGATCCTACAGGGCCGACGCCTGGTTAGGGACTTCGCGTCGCGTTATTACAGTCTTGGTCCACCCGCCGCCATACGATATAAAGCGAGTAGGGCGATGGAGCCCAAGACCGCCATCACAAAGCCCGCCGGATCGCCCTCGCGGTACAAGCCCACCAGGCGGCCAAGCAATCCGCCCACCAGCGCTCCAGCAATACCGAGTAAGACCGTGATCACGAATCCACCGGGATCGCGCCCCGGCATTAGCAATTTTCCTATGATCCCGACAGCCAGACCGAAAATAATCCATTCCACAATGATCATAGCCCCGCCTCTCTTTGCGTGCTGAACCCTGTCTTCTCTCTTTCAGCCCGAGCATCGCAGGACAACAACGCACAGGCCGTTTGATTTTGAAAAGCAAGACTTACGCCAGGCAGAGCAATGCCACGAAGGCATTGATTTCCAAGGTGGCGACTGTTTCCGGACCTCTATTCGGAAGATTTTTTCCCCTACAATAGACGTAGATTTCCCTCGTCATCCTTTTTGCATTCCAAATACGATCATGCCCGAGTTCAAGGATTCGGTCCCGGCTGCGTCAATCACAGTGGCATCCTACAACATCCACCAGGGGGTCGGTTGGGATGGCCGCCGTGACCCTACCCGCATCGCCCAGGTGCTCAAAAATCTCGACGCCGACATCATCGGCTTGCAGGAAGTGGATTGTGGGCCCGGGATAAAAACAGCATCTTACCAGATGGACTATCTGGCGGGGCTCACCGGTCTGTACGTTTTCGCCGGGCCGACTATCCAAAGACACACCGGCGACTACGGCAATGTCTTGCTCGCTCGCCATCCCATCTTGGACATCCGATCGATCGACCTGAGCGTTCCTAATAGTGAACCGCGCGGAGCCATCGATGCGGATGTGGATATCGCGGGTGACGTCGTGCGGATCATAGTGACCCATTTAGGACTCGGTGGTGGCGAGCGCAGGAATCAAGTCGAAAAGTTGCTTACCTTTCTCACCGAGAAACGCGCGCGGCCTGTGGTTCTATTAGGTGATATCAACGAATGGTTTCCCATGGGCCTTCCGTTGCGCCGGCTTCACGCTCGTCTGGGAAGATCGATCGGGTTACCGACTTTCCCGTCGATATTTCCTCTCCTGGCTCTTGATCGTATTCTTGTTTGGCCCAACCACGCGCTCCTGAGTATCTGCGTCCACGATACGCCTCTCAGCCGCATTGCTTCGGATCATTTGCCGTTGAAGGCCGTCATCGCCGTGAACCAATGCCCCGTTTCAGTCGCCGGTGTATCCATACCATCGCCAGCGCCATCAAGATGACCAAGCTAAACAACAGAGCGAGGCGTCCCATGCCCGGATTGCGGATGATATTTTCCAATTGAATCTCAATGAGAGTGACTGCCAGAATGCCGGGAAGCATTCCGATTAAAGTGCCAAGAGCGAAGTCGCGAACGCGGATGCGCGAAGCGCCGGCGACCACGTTAACCACCGTGAACGGCGCCACCGGCACAAAATGCACGAGGATCATGGCCAGCAAACCATGGCGCGCGACCCGGTGGCGCAGTCGCCCGATGCGGGGACCGCCGATCCTTTGAAGGGTACGGTGCCCAAGCAAGAAACCAATTCCATAGGTGAGCAAAGCGGCTAAAAGCGATCCCACAAGAGAACAGGCAAAGCCCAGCAGCGGTCCAAAGGCATAGGCCGTGGCCAAGATGAGCAATGTTATGGGAAACATGACCAAGCTGCCAACCAGGTAGGATGCGATCATCAGATACGGTGCCGCGGGTTGGTCACTGAAAGAGGCGGCCAAGGCCATCAACCGATCGACAGCAGCCCATTCCGCGAGCGCTGTCCAACGCCACGCGGCGGCAAGACCGAGCAAGATTGCCAGTATCACCCCGCCCTGAACCAACCTTCGCCGCTGCGGCACTTCATCGTCCTCGGCAACAAAATCGTCAATGATTTTTTCGACGGTCGGATGTTCGGGGTCAATAACGGCCGAGTCTGGAACCCACCGGTCAAGCCACTTCGCCACCGTCCCATCCAAAGGTTTCAGCGTGCGCTCGTTGCCGCACAAGGAATCGAGCGCAAGCGCAAGCGATTTCTTCTGGTCGATGACTGAGGCAACTTGTTGCGGCGCGACGCCGAGATGTTCGCTCAGGAGGCGGTTGCGGAACTGGGCGATGACTTTTTCGATGCGCACCTCGCCGCCTGACTCTATCGACAGATCGCATTCCGTATCCAACCCCATGGACCGGTTATTGAGATTCGATGATCCGATGCGCACCAGCCGATCGTCGACCACAAGGACTTTTGCATGCACCCTGATGAAGTCACTGCCGAGCCCTGGCACCTGAGGGTAATAGAGACGCAGACGTCCGAAACGGTCAGCCTCGCGCAAGCGCCTCAGCATACGTGCGCGGAGAACGCCCATAGTGACTTCCTCCAGCCAGGCCGAGTTTTTTTCGGGAAGAACAATGATAATATCTGGACCATCTTCCTTTTTGAGTCGCGCGCCCAGTGCCTCACAAAAGATTGGCGACGTCAAATATTGGTTCTCGATATAAATAGAGCGTCGCGCGTTTGCGATGGCATCGAGATAAAGTTTTTCGACTTCGCGCACTTCGGGGTGAACGCCGTAGGCCGGTTCGGTACGGGCAATGGCGACGAAAATATTTTCCAGATCCGGTTTCAGGCCAGAAGGCCAAGGATCGCTTGATTGGGTCCCCGGGACACGGAGCCGGTGGCCGGTGACCCGGCGCCAACGCTCTCGCACCAAATCTCCCGAAGCGGCAGCGGCTTCTCCGTCAACGGCCATCTGGACATCATGCGACGGTGCATAAGGGCGCCCCCCTGGATCGACTCGTCGCGGGTCTCGAGCATCGTGTTTCGACGTGTCCCACCGGCTTTTGGCCAGGTCGATGCCCCCGACAAAGGCGATAGCGTCATCCACGACCACGATCTTTTGGTGATGCGATGCCCCGACCGGGTGGTACCCGTCCAAGAAATAATGAAATCGCCGATGGGTGCGCCAGTCGAGATTGAAGATAGGAAATGGCTCCCGGTCGAGGGCGTAGATCAGGACGTAATTCCATCCTAGAACGTGCACGTGGAGGCCCGGGCGGCGCGCCACGAGAGTTTTAAGAAGAGCGCCTAACTGTGTCGGGAGATCCCGTTGCCGCTCGTCGCGCACGAGATCGATGCGGCTGTCGAAGTCCCAGCCGGCGATGAGAATGGACTCTGTCGCGTTCTCGACGGCCGCCGCGAAAGCTGCGTAATAAGAGGCGGCGTCGACGAGGAACGCGGCTCTCCGAGCGCGCGCCACCCGCCAACAATTACGCCCCTCGATAGAGATGGAGGGAAAAGCGTAATGTGCGGGTGAAAAGCCTCTGGCTCCAGCAACATTGTTCACTGGGCGCACCACGATGTTACCGGATTTGCATCCACAGCAACGCTCGGGGCAAACCATATGCCATCATTAGCTGTGGAAATTTGCCATTGGATTTTGAGGTATTCCTACGCTCCGCTCTTCTGAACCGGCGCTGAAGTGACGGAAATGTCCCTACCGCAACATCCGGTAAGTCAGTAAAATTCCCTACTGCATTTTCGGCCGCACAACAAAAATCGCGCCTCTCCAGGGGACTCTCCTGTTTCTGCCGAGCGCGCTGTTCTTTCTGCCTACGGTGGCTTCGATTTCGGCTCAGGGCAAGAAATAAAATTTCCTTCTCGCGCCGCCACAACATCGCCAGCGGGTTCTTCTTAAGCCTGAATCAATTAGTCATGGGATATTCAAAACGGAATTTTCCTAGGAGGAATTCGACCCACAACTCCGTATGAAAAAAACCTACGCCTTTTTTTGAAATCGGTTAATCAGGCATCGATCCGGATTTACAATTTTGGCTAGTAAAAAGTGTTCATCATGAAATTAATCGACGCGAAAGATTCGCTTTTTCAAGGCCTTCTCGGAGCGTCCGGTAAAAATTTGGCTGTCCGCGGCGCGCCTTTGGTCCGGCTCTTGCGCATACCCCCCATCAGCCCCGCGGGTTCATATGGCGCAATTAAATTTCCATTCCGCTACCGGAAAAAGGGAACGGTTGAGTAAAATTTAAACGCGGGGGAGAGGTTAATATGAAAAAGGCGAAGAAGATCGTCGTGGATAGTTTGGTAACGGGCGCGATCTGTATCTTGACGCAGTCGCCTGCTTCAGCAGAAGGTGCCAGGGCTGTGGTGCTCCACCCCTAGACTGGATGAGCGAACAGTGAAAATTTGCGCGTTTGAGAAAACAATTTAGCAAAGGAGGAAAACATGAAGCGTTATTTATTGTTAGGATTGGTTGTGGTGTCGTTGATTCTAAGCGGGCTTGCGGGCGCGGTTCAAGCGCAGGGACGCTGGGAGTCGGAACGCTTTGAGCCGGCGCGCTGGGAGTTCCTGGGTGAGCGTGACGTCGAGTTCGGGCACGACCGTGACCGCCTTTACATAGGGAGGAACATGGGCAGGTTTACTGAGATCCAGGTCAGGGTCAACGGCGCGGCGGTAGAGATAAATGACATGGTCGTAACCTTCGATAACGGCGAGATTTTCACTCCAAGCCTACGCCGTCATTTTGACGGGAGTTCGCTCAGCCGTGCAATCGACCTTCCCGGCGGCCGGCGCTACATCCAACACATAGACTTGGATTACCGCAGCCTTAGTCGCAGAGACGGACGAGCAATAGTCGCGGTGTACGCACGCTAAACCAACCGGTGCTGCTTCCCCACGAATGATCGGGGCCGCCGAAATCACGGCGGTCCCGATCGCGCCAGAGGAAGTTGATTTAATCCTTGTCCAAAACTAAGATTTGCAACTTCCAATTCCTGGCACCAGCGACGACAAGTTTACTTCATCATGACGCGATGCTCGAACGGTCGGCGCTCCCAGAGGCGGCGTGTCCACCCCGAACCGCCGGCCCTAGATTTGAATCAACGCCTCGCCGGGCTTTTCGAAGCCCAGCGTGGCGGTGTGGGGCAGGCGTTTGATCACGCCCGTGCAGCCATCGAAAGGCAAAGTAGAATCACGGATCATTCCGGCAAGTTTGTCTTCATGGATTTCTCCTTGTGTTCTCATGGTCAAGCAAGACCGAGAGAACGAGCAAATGGCCACAAGCCGCGCGCAATGTTTTCCACGCCGTTTTGAAAGACTCAAAAAATCGCTGGTCATACGACGAATTATTTTTCAGGAGGTATGGGGAACTTCGGCCTCCATTCCGACCACTCCTTCTCAGGGCGGTCACGAAGTGGGAAGATTATCCCGTTCTTCGCTGCTGTGTCTTTCGAATCGTTTGGAGTCGCAAATGCAATTCCTCCGGCTGCGAGGGATTCGAGCGACTCCACTTTGATCTCGAGGCCGCGGAACAAGCCGAAGTTTAAATCCAGACCGCTGACATGCCAAAATCTCGACCCGCTTCGGACCAGCTTGGCAAACCGCTGTTTGACGTACACGTGGACATCCACCGACGCGGCGTCGGCGCTGAGTTGAATATCATCAACCGCGCCCACCGCGACGCCGCGATAATACACCGGGGAACCGGCCTTCAACGTTCCCAGGCGGCTCGCGCGCAGGATGATTTTCAGCCCCGAAAATTCCGCTATCACGGGCGAATTCTCTAGGCCAATGAATTCGGATTTGGCATCGCCGGCGCCCGGCGACACTTCGACGTGCGGTCCGGTAATGACCGTCCCCAGGCCCGTGATGTTCGCAATTCCCACTTGGGGCCGCACGATCCAGAAAACGGATCCTTCCCGAGCCGTCGATTCGGCCGCGGACTGCAGATGCGCCGTTACCAGCGCGTACTGCTGGTCTTTGCTCAACCCGATCGCCGTCACTTGGCCAATTGGCACGCCGCGGTACTTAATTGGCGTCTGCCCGGCTTTGAGACCGCTGGCGTCTCGGAACTTGATCGTAATTTTCGGACCGAACGCTTGGACGTGCTGGTACACGAGATAACCAGCGACGATGGCGGCGGCGGCGGGAACGACCCACACGATAGGAAAGTTCCAACTCGTCCGTTTCACCTTCGCCTCGGCAAGTTCTTCGGCGATCTCAGGATGGTTTTGCGAATCGTTCATGACTCCGCGTCCGAATCCTGCCAAATCAACTTGGGGTCAAAACTAGCCGATGCCAGAATCGTCAACACGACTACCGCGGTGAACGCGAGGAGCCCGGGGCCGGGCAGGACCGTAGCGAGCTGCTCAAGCTTCACCAACGCCACGAGCACCGCCAGGAGAAACACGTCAAGCATCGCCCACGGACCAATCACATTGATAATCTTGTACGTCCAAGTCCGTTCGTGCCGCAGTCGCGCCGATCTGAATTTTGCCGTGGCGACCAAAAAGCCAAGTCCGAGCAATTTGAAAAGTGGAATCAGCATGCTGGCGAGGAAAACGATGATGGCCACGAGCCATTGTCCGTCCTGAAAAAGTTTCACGCAGCCGTCCCAAACAGTGCTTTCGGAATAGGCGCCGTAAAACTCCATACGCAGGATAGGATAGACGTTGGCCGGTACGTAAAAAATCAGCGCGGCGAGCGAGAATGCCGCCGTGCGTGCGAGGCTGTTGACCTTAACTCTGGTGAGGATCGACCCGCAACGACGACACTCGGCGGTTGTGTCCGGCTGCGGCTCTCCCACGTACTGCGCCAGGGCGCAGATTTTGCAAACGATGATTGCCTGCACGGATCTCCTCCGAATCAGCGGTTGCGTTCCGTTATTGTTCATCTTGATCCGCTGCCAGCGTGGTCCACCGCGCTACTTCATTCGGCGTCATGCCACCGGAAGCCAGGAGTCGCGCATCCTGGTATCCCCAAAGCTCGATGTCTTCGCGATATTGTATCCGAGACAGGAGCGTGCCCCGACAAACGCGATTTCTCGAGAGCGGATTTCCCTTCTCACTCTGGAGCCGTTCTAACAGCTCCTGCATCACCCACTCCGGTATCAACGAATGGTCGGACGGATAGATGTAGCCGAAAAGAATCAGGTAACTGAGAAGTACGCGCCAGTGCGCTTCAAATCGCCGGAGCAGCCGCTGCCAATCCATACGCTCGCCGCAGGCACGTAAAATATGAGCGATATCTGCGCCGTCATACCGTTCGCGCTCCATGACGAAAGCCTTGGACCAAATCATCTCTTCCGGGGGGCACAGTCTGACCGGCATGCCGAGAACCTCAGCGGGGAGGGCATGCTCAAACCAGATATCGTCAACCCGGCAGATGCCGTTTCCGGAGCTGAAGATGAGATCGACGAAGAAATTTCCGCTGAACACCTTTCCCAGCCAGTGGGAAAAAGAAATCTCCGTTTGATAACCGGCGCTGGCGAGCACGTCGAGAGCGCGGTTGAAATCTCTTCGGCAAACGAAGACGTCAAGATCCTTCGTGTCACGAAGAATTTCCGAGCAGCGCCGCAACATGTATGCGCCGCCGATAAGAAATGGAATTTGTTGCCGGTCTAGGATGTGAAGCACCCTGCGGTAAAACGCTTCACGGTTGGGCTTTGCTGACGGGCAAATTCCTGTACCATCGATGTTCCTGCGCATTTCAGGCTCCGGTTAGCTCGATGATGCGAAACGGCATGTGGTCGGGGAGGGAGTGCTGCAAGAGTTTCATGGCAACGTTGTAGACCGGCACGTGGTTTTTTGTGCGTCCCTCAAGACGCCCATGATGCGCGTGGCCGTGAAACACCGCGGTCACCGGGTAGCGATTGAGCGGCTCTTCAAGCCTGCTGGATCCCAAAAAGGGGAAAATCGCAGCGGGCTCACCCATCACCGTTGCCTCGATGGGCGAGTAATGGAGTAGCGCTATACGCTGGCTCGTTCGCAGCTTCGCCAAGGCCGATTCTAACTTGAGAGCTTCATCGATCGCCTCGTGAACGAAGCGTTTGACGCTCTCCTCGCCCCAAGGCTGCAGCGCCTGCTCTCCGAAACCTCCGCCGAATCCCTTCACGCCGGCAAAGCCAACTCCCTCGATCTCACAGGCATCGCCGTCAAGAACCGTGGCGGCGGCGTCCGATAGAATGCGCCTGACTTCTTCCTGCTTGCCGGACTCGAACTCATGATTGCCAAGCACCGCGAGGATCGGAATTTTTAGATTGTTTAATTCCTTCGCGAGGATTGCCGCTTCCTCCGGCAAACCATAATCCACCAGATCGCCGCACAACAAAAGTATATCGGCACTCTGCGCGACTTGTGAGAACAGCGGGTGTAAAATATCGTGCGAGGTTTTGTTGCAATGAATGTCGCCAATCGCCGCAAGACGCATGCTTTGCTCCGGATATCTCCGTCGTCAACCGAGCGGAAGAAACCATTTGTCCGTGTACTTGGACTTATCGCTTCTTGGCATAGCGAATCTCCCTCATCTCGCTTGTGGCTTTGGACCTCCCGGCTCAGAAATTTCTTGGAGCGTCTCACCCGCCAGCTTCTTATCTCCGCCGCCCCCTGCTAGATCACCTACGGAGATGATTCCAACGAGCTGCTTCTCGCGATTCAAAACCGGCAGACGGCGAATCTGTTTTTCCTTCATGATTCTTCCGGCCTCGGTGACTTCTTGATCTTCGAAACAATAAACAACTCCCGGTGTCATGACTTCTCGTGCTGACATCGTCTCGGGGTGAAAACCGTCGGCGGTCCCTCGGACGACGATGTCACGATCAGTGAGGATCCCGATTAACCGCCCCCCATCGCAGATCGGCAAGACACCTATATCGAGCGTCTTCATCAGTTCAGATGCCTCGGCAACAGTCGCTTCGGGACGAATAACTTCTACATCAGAGCTCATCAAATCTTTTATCCGCATCGCGCGCCCTCCCTCGATATTCTTACGTCAGGAAATGTTTTCCGGGCGCTCAGTCGCTCCAATACTTCGGCCGTTTGCAATAATCGTAAACCCGTTCCTCGTATTCCCGATTGAGCGCCTTGGGATCTGGAGCATTCCGGCTTTGCGGATTACGCTGTTTCAAACGCCGCAACTCCCGCAGCCATGATCCGATAAGCGTACGACTCCGCGCCCTGCGCCGCATAGAGTTGGACCACGCGACCTTCGGCGTCGAAGATCGCGCAGCCCAGGGGTTCGCCGATGGCGCATTCTTGAGAACGGCATTCAGCAGGGAATATGACAAGAGCGGCAAGCGCCCTCTCGGAGTTATGAAACAAAGCAGCAACCGCATGCTCATCGACTCGACTTATCCCGCCTGGAACCAGAGTGAAGTTGGCGAGAATTTCCTCGGGTCCGTAAGCTTGCGCTCTTAGCAACGGCGGAACTGCCAACGCCAGCGAGAAAATAGTTAGCGCCGGAACCAGCTTTATTAAACGATAATTCATCGTGTTCTCCTCTCTCCTTGCGGCACGGCACGATAGATTGGGTTGATGCACCGTAGTAGTACGTTCCGCAAACGACATGCCACTCGCGGCTATAGAGACTCTTCGTGGATTTTTAAGACTTTATTACGAGCTCACGCTCTATGCGGCCTTGCCTTGAAGGAAATTTCCTATCGCAACCTCCGGCAGGTAGGTAAAAATCCCAACTATTATTTCACGCCGCAAAAGAAATAGCGCGATTTTAGCGGCCTATCATGTGGCACCCGGTTTGCTCGATAGATCATGCAAGAGGGAATCCCATGAAAAACTGGATTGTCAGCGTTGTTGTCATCGCTTCAGTGGCCACCTCTTCAGCCATTGCGTATGACCCAACGACCCAGCACGAGTCACAAAATAGTGATCAGCGAAACCGGTTCGAGATTCAACTGGAAAAGAATTCTGTTCCCAACCGGCAGCCGTACACCTTCAGCCAGTACCTGGACGATCTCACGGAGTCTACGCGCTCAACGGATATCGATTCCAAAAATCCGGTGCGCCAGTTAGAAGCGAGGAACAACCACAAGTATGAACCCCTAAATCCCATCATCCTTTTTCGCTGGTAACGCTTGCTTCGCGTTGAAAAGGGTCAATCAAGCTTTGGCGCCGTTGTTCTGAGAGCTGAACCACCTTTGAAAACTCGCAGCAAATAGTAGAATGACGGGAAGAGCAGTGCTCCGCCGGCTACGAGTGCGATGAGGACGAGACGTAAAACAACGGCCGGGGCGGCGGCGTTATAGATAGTAATGTTCGGCTCCACCAGGTAGGGAAACTGAGCGAGTGCCCAGCCCCACACAATCAGCCCGACCTGTCCCGCTGCGAATAACCTTGCCAGATGAAATCTGTTGGTCCACAGGCTGAAAACAGCTCCTAAGGCCATCACGCCCGTTGCCAGTTGGAGCGGCCAGGTCCACCAGCTCGAGCTCAAGTCGCGCTTGACCGAAGGCGCTCCGGTGCCGGATAAGAGATAAACCACCAGCGCCATCAGCCCTACCGCTGCCGCGGCGCCGAGCGCGCGCTTGCGGAAATCCTCGCGCAATTCCGGATCATCGGTCTCGAGAGTCAGATAGACAGCGGCCAAGTACGCGAACAGCACGAGGGCAAACAATCCGACCGCGAACGGAAAGGGAGCCAACCATGAATGAATAAAAACGGCTGCGAATGAGTCTCCTGTGATTTGAAGGTTGCCGGATGCGATGGCGCCCACTACGACGCCAATCCAGATCGGCGTGAGCAGGCTGGCTAGCGCGAAGACCCGTTCCCAGCGGCGTTTCAAATCGCCTTCTCTGTGTTCATGGTTGCGAAAGGCAAACGCCGAGCCGCGGCAGACGATACCGATCAGCATCAAAGTCAGTGGAATGTGTAACGCTGTTGCAATGGTAGAAAACGCCACCGGGAAGCAAGTAAAGAGCACGACGATCACCAGGATCAGCCACACGTGGTTTGCCTCCCAGATCGGCCCGATGGCTTTCGCGATCAACTCCCGCTGTGCCCATGAGCGCGGCCCAGAAGCCAGCAGATTCCACACGCCGCCACCATAGTCGGCTCCACCCATCAAGGCGTAAAAAGTCAGCGCGACCAGCACTGCGCCGGCAAGCAGCACTTCAAGTGACGGCATATTCATCGCGCCTGCTCTGCTGGGTTTTCAAGGCTAACGATACGACGGATTCCTGCTATCTGGCGCATCAGCAACCACAGGACCATCGTCGCGAGAAAGATGTAGAGTAGCGTAAACAAAAGGAACGGCACTACCAGCCCCGGCATCGGCGTTACAGCTTCCGTAGTCCGCATTACACCGTAGATGATCCACGGCTGCCGCCCGACCTCCGTGACGGTCCATCCTGCTTCGATGGCGATAAAGCCCAGGGGCGCAGCCGCCACCAACGCGCGCAGGAATGATCGAGAGCCGAACGGTGATTTACCCCACCACGCCAGCCAGCCACCCCACAGGGCGACTCCCATCATGGCGAATCCCGCAGCCACCATGACTTGAAACGCGATATGCACGACTGCCACGGGGGGCCACTCGTCGCGCGGGAAAGCGTCAAGTCCCTTGACAGTCGCTTGTGGATCATTGAACGCCAGGAAGCTCAACCCGCCCGGAATCTCAATTGCATAGCGAGTTGTTCCGGCCTCTACATCAGGCAGGCCGCCGATGCGCAAGGGTGCTCCCATTTCTGTTTTGAACTGCCCCTCCAAAGCAGCCAGCTTGGCAGGCTGGGTGCGCGCCACGACTTTGGCGAGCAGGTCGCCGGTGAAGGGTTGAAGTATTGCCGTCACGCCGCCAACGGCTAAGGCGATCGCCAGCGCGCGCCGGTGGAAGAGATTGCGCCGGTCGCGCAACAGCAAGAATGCGTGAATCCCCGCCACTGCAAAACCCGTGGCCGCATAAGCGGCCAGCGTCATGTGCAACGCTTGCGCAAAAGCCGCCGGGCTTTGCATCGCCGCGATGGGATCAATATCTACAGCCTTGCCGTCAACCAATCGGAATCCGGTCGGAGCATTCATCCACGCATTGGCAATGACGACAAAGATGCCGCTTGCAGCGCCGCTGAAGGCTACAAGAACCCCGGAAGCGATGTGCGCCCGCGGCGACACGCGATCCCATCCATAGAGGTAAATACCCAGAAAAATCGCTTCGGTGAAAAAGGCAAATCCTTCAAGGGAGAACGGCATGCCGATGATCGGACCGGCCCATTCCATGAATTGAGGCCATAACAAGCCCAGTTCAAATGAAAGCACGGTGCCGGAAACCGCGCCCACCGCAAAAAAGATTGCCGTCCCTTGCGCCCACTGCCGCGCAAGTTCGAGGTATGCTTTATCGAGCGTACGCAACCAGCGCCATTCCGCGATGACCATCATGAGCGGCATGCCGATGCCGACAACGGCAAAGATGATATGAAAGGCCAATGACATGGCCATCTGTAATCGCGCCGCTAGAAGATCATCCATACCATCCTCCGCAAACGCAGACGTGAAGGCCGCGCCGCTTGCGATGTTTCAACCGTCGATCGTCTGCTGGCGGACCGCCCGGATATCTGTTTCATCAGCAGCGTTCGAGATTTGAATTATAGACAATTGGGAAATCGTCACCGGCTCCATTCGTTCGGATCCTGCCGTGCACGGCGCCGCCAGCAGCGCACTCAAAGTGGAATTGGCGCAACGGTTGTGGCTAGATGGCCAACAGCCGGAATCACGGTGCAAAGAATCAATGTGATCACCGGCCCGAGCACGGTGATACCATTAAAAAGTTATCTTTCAGACTGTTCTCTGAGCCGTTCATTCTCTCTTCTAAGGCGTTCTACCTCAGCTTGGTTCCGATCGATCTGTCGCTGTTGCTCATCCTGTCTATGTTCCTGACCCATGAGTTGGTCACCGATTAACGCTCCGGCGACAAGACCCACCGGTCCTCCGATCAGTGCTCCGACCGCGGCGTGACCCACCGTGCTGCCGATGATCGCTCCGGTTCCTGCCCCTAAGCCTGCGCCAATGAGTCCCCCTTGCTCTCTCGTGGTGATGGGCGATGAGCAACCGGCTGCAAACATGATTGTCAGGACGATCGCTAAACCCAACCTGTGTTTTTTATTCATTGTCGTTTCCTCCGTTCGTAATGTCCTTTCACTTTTGCTATTGCTCACGCCGCCAAATCATTGCGAGAATCGTCGCTGACGATATCGATCTCATGCGGAAACACGTAAGCACGGACGCCATTCTGCCAATTTACCTCTATGAGGTGACGGCCTAAATTATCGATCTCGGAAATGATCGTCCCTTCGGCGGAAAGCTGCACATTTCCCGCATGCGTGCGAATCTGCCGGTTAGCCCGGCAGCGTAATCCAGCCACACTTCCAAACATCATCGATGTCTCGTTCTGAAGTAGTGAGTTCATAGCCGCCTCCAATGTCTCCGACCCCTGATCTTATGACTTATGCGCTCTGAAAACCTGCAATTAGCGACGAAAGCTCCGCGCCCGGCTCTACAACGAGACTGCATGACTATTTCCTTTCCTCTTCGAGTGCCAGCAGTTAGCAAACTGGAGATCTTACGAACTATAATCACCGCAAGCGGCATGCCAGACGCGTTGAGCTGACGCACTCGTTGATTTTAGAGTGAATTTTGTTTTGCCGATGGAATTAGACAAACTGTTTGAAGGAATTTCCCCTACAAGAAGGAAGAAATGAGCGGGAGGTTTTATCTCTGAAAAATCTCGCTTCTGATGGCTGACCCATAGGCCTCAGTTACGTCTCGGCTGTTTGTTGTTCGTTTCGCTGATAGGGTTTTTCACTTTGCCGTCTTTTCTCGAGGAGACGCTGAGCCGACAAGACTTTGCCGGCGTAGGCGAAGGGGATATTTTCTTTCGTCGCTAGCTTTTTTCTAACCCAGGTGGGTCCCAAATTGTACGCCGTTAAAACAAGCCTCACGTCGTTGAACGTTTTTTTTAGATGGCTTAAATAAGCGACACCGATCTTCACGTTAACGACGGGATCTTGCAAATTCTTTTTCTTCGGCAAATTGGCAATCTCCTCCCGCTCGGCTACGGCAATGACGGCCACGGGGTGAATTTGCATTAGGCCCTGTGCTCCTCGCGGCGACACAGCCCTATGATTAAAGCGACTTTCCACCTGTATGATCGCAAGGACTAGCATGGGATCGAGGGCGTGTTTTTTGCTTTCTTCCAGGATGCTCCCTGCTAAATTCCATAGCGGGGCCTCGCTCATGTCCATGTCGTGCGATTTAAGGACTGTATAAATGTTGGACGTCTCGTGATGGTTCTTCGCTCGAGCTTTATCAATCTCGTCAATCAGGTGCGTAGGACTGAGGAGGAATAAAAGAAGTGATACAACAAACACGCTGGACGACAGCCCTCGACGATAAATCCAGCCAAGATGAGCGCAGCGCTCCATATACGACCTCCCCACAGACTCTTCGTTCGCCCTACAGACTGTGTCGCAATGTCATTCTGAGGCGAAAGCCGAAGAATCTGGACTCCTCCAGGTACTGGAATAGTCAGATTCTTCGCTGCGCTTGGGCGATAGATTCACGGTCTGCCGCTTCTGATGTTAGGTCGGACCGTTAGAAAACCACGCCCAAGAGGCCCGCAACGGCGCGAAAAGGCAATGCCAGAACCTCACCCACCACGTGAACCGTACCGCTTAGAACGCCCCCGGAGTGCCCGTCACTCTTGGCCGTTTCTGTTTTCTCCGTTGTCCGCTGCTCGACAATCACCGGTGCCTGGGCCCTATCAGCAGGGTATTGCACCGTTTCCCTGTTCACCGTCTCACTCGTGCTCTGAGTGGCACACCCACCTAGGAGTGCCAGCCCCAAAAGCAGGGCAATGGATAAATAAGTGACCCTACGCATGATACTCTCCTCTCTTATCGCCGTCGGTCGCGCGAAAGCGTATCGTCCATCGCGACTGCGGGTATGTCCGACTCAGAAAACTGCTTGGTCTTCTCTACCTCTGCTTCGCGGGCAGCAAGCACGCGGATCGGTCCAACTTGCTTGCTATACGTTTTGACTAACCACACTCTGCCGGTCAGCCGGTTTATCTTATATGCGCTATCCACCGGCCCGTTGGGCGTGGTGATGGTATAGAGACCACCGAATACGATGAACAGGAGGAAGAAGACGATTCCTCCACCAATAAACCAAAATAGTTCCCTCATGACTTAACTTTCCTTTTTACTGCGGAATAACCTCAGTAAACCCAGCTACTGACACCATCGTTTCGAACTGGCCGTCGGCTCGCGACTCCAGCGGTGAAAGTTGTCGATAGGTGAAGGGCACGGACCCGCCAGGCGGTATTTCTTCCACCACCGCGTAATACGAAGCCACTCCAGGGTTATCGTTCCCCGGGCGGAACTCGTTCTTCCAGTGCCATACGTGACGAACGAGCAACTCGACGTCGCGCAGCGTCCGCGGTGAATAGTTCACAATCTCCCCCGAGACCACGCCGTGTTGGGACGTTACGTTACGAACGGCGACGTTCTGAGTGGCCTGCTCAGCAGCAGATCCCACGATGTCCGCAGCGGTAAGCGCCGGTTGAAACGACATGATCATCAGAGCAACTCCAACAACTACGCCTCGATACAGCATTGCTAATTCTCCCTTCTTCGCCTTTGACCGGCTATCGGTGAAACCGCAGCGGCATCACCTGCGGCAACACCGCTGCCGCGACCTTAGTTCTAGCTCGCACTCCGGTTAATACTCTCCGCGCTGGCGCCGCAGCCGCTCCAACTCGTAACGCTGCCGGTCAATGTCAGCTTGATTTCGTTCGATCTCATTCTGTTGCCTGTAATTCTGATTTTCCTGACCTTGGAGTTGATCGCCAACCAGCGCGCCCGCGCCGAGTCCCAGACCGCCGCCAATCGCGGCTCCCGCAGCGGGATGGCCGACGGCGCTGCCAATTAAGCCACCCACCGCGGCGCCTCCGAGCGCGCCGATGCCTGCGCCTTTTTCCCTCGTCGTCAATGGCCCGCCGGCGCAGCCGGCGCCGATCAGAACAACGGCGACGAGTAACAACAACGTTTTTTTCATTCCTGTCACCTTCGTGTTCATACGGTCTCCTTTTCTTTCCTTCTTGTGTCTCGTTTCCTTTCCCATTGCTGAGCCTGGTGATGATTATGCCCACTCAACAATGGAATCAGCGGCGGTAGTGATGATATCCGTGGTGAGAGTGATGGCCCCAGTGACAGCCACCGAGCGAAATCACTGAAACTATCAGGCCCACCAACAAGACGCCCGAGATAGAAACCTTCTTGATGGCTTTGGCTTTGGTAAACATATGGCCTCCTTTCTTTTCCTTAACGGCCTTCTTACGCCGCTCTCCTTCCACATCCACGCTCATGATCGTAAACCAATCTCATCAAATCAGGTCCGGCAAAGGGTTTTTCAAGACAGCTTGCCTGATGTGTCTTTCTCTCCTTCTCAAGCTCCGGCTGATACCGGCTCAGGTCGGCACTCATGTAAATGGTTCTCACATTCGGCTCGTCTTTCCTGATATGTTCCATCAATTCGAGCCCATTTTCTCTGCCCATCGTGATATCCGTAACGATAAGATCCGGTCTGAAACAAAGCGAAGTCAAGTAGCCCTCTTCAGAACCATTAGCTCTTCTCACTTCATACCCTTCACTTTCCAGCCTTTCCTGTATGGCAATGGTGATGTTATCGTCATCATCCACGACCAGTATTTTGAATGTCTTCATGGTATTTGCTCCTCCATGAATTAACCCAATGATCCAAATTCTTGAGAGATCAAAGACTGTAGCCATTGCTCTGATCAGAACTAAGCAGCCGTGTTCAAGAGATTCTCAGTCATGGATGGTTCGTATGGAGCAATGTCTGTGAAAGCTTTTCCCTCTCTCTCCGACTCCAAAGCGCTGAGGATCACGCGGCTCCCTACAGGTTCGCGAGTGCCTTCCGAGAACTCGCTTTCATCGAACCAAAGTCTGTTTCCATCGATGCCGCCACCCGGATAGCTATCCTCGAACTGGACCAGGTAGTTCTTTTGCCCACGCCGCTCATGTGCAACCACGACTCCTTCATCCAGTGCGCGCAGCCAATGTTGCGGCACAATTTTCACCCGCGATCCAACCCTGTATTGCCCGTGTGCTTTCATTTCCCACCTCCTGATAATAGCTCTAAGCATATCCTCCTTTTTTGCTCGGGAAGCTGAAATCCAATAAGGGCAAATGACATGCCAAGGAGCGGTCCAGACGAACGTGTCGATTGTAAAAGACTTTTGTTAGCGCCTTCCTTCGGGAAGCTGCTCAAAGAAGGAATATCGCCTACAAGCAAGCAGTAAAAAAATGACCGTTTGCTAGCGGAAATATTTCGTGCGTTTTGAAGAAAAGCTTTTTTGAGGGCGCCGAAGGTCGTCGCGAGATTAGATTTGAGTGTCGCGCCTTGGCAAAAATCGACATTCAAGGCGTAGACACAATTGAGTTATTGCCTCTTGTGTTGTCAGCCTAACTCTTCCTTGGCCTCCGGTTGACGCCGCTCCTTCAGCTCGGCGATCGTCGCGCTGACAATATGCTCCTTCTGCTCGCGCAGAACTTTAATGCGCACTGGCTTATTTACCGGTGTACGCGCAACCAAAATAGGAAGAGCCGTCGCTTCCTCGATCTTCTTTCCATCGAATTCGAAGATGATATCCCCAACTCGAACACCTGCCCGTTCCGCTGGTCCGCCGCTGTCCACACTAGCCACCAGAGCGCCGCGGGCCTTATCCAATCCGAGAGACTCCGCCATCACCGGAGTGATATTCTGAATCGATACACCGAGAAAGCCCCTGCTTACTTTCCCTTTCTCTTTAAGTTGGGGCAGCAGTTCCTTAACTAAATTAACGGGAATTGCGAAGCCGATTCCGATATTTGCCCCGGTTTGGCTAACGATAGCGGTGTTGATCCCCACGACTTCGCCGCGCAGATTGACTAGCGGCCCTCCAGAGCTGCCCGGATTAACG
>Ga0209343_10001799_pt1 | contig 28504 bp, 7 predicted proteins | sample RifCSPlowO2_02_FD_184026 | JGI IMG/M metagenome (GOLD analysis project Ga0209343, IMG submission 184026) | Groundwater microbial communities from Rifle, Colorado - Rifle CSP2_plank lowO2_0.2 (SPAdes) (version 2) | ecosystem: Environmental > Aquatic > Deep subsurface > Groundwater | place: Rifle... | reverse complement strand
GACCGCCTGCTCGCTGGCGTTGTTCGCCTCGTCGGTGGCGACCACGGTGAAGCTGTAGCTGGCCTGGGTCTCGTGGTCCGGGTTGCCCGTGAGGGTGACCGCACCGGTGGCGCTGTCGATGCTGAACGCCTCGTGGTCGTCCACCGCCTTGAGGCTGTAGAGGGTGCTGCCGCTGGCCACGTCCGCCGTGTCGGTGCTGGTGGCCGTGTAGACCACCTGGCCCGCGCCGCTGTTCTCATCGATGGCCAGCGCCGTATCGCCCGACGTGATCGCAGGGGCCACCTCGTCCAGGTTGTTGATCAACACGCGCACCGACTGCTGGCTGGCGTTGCCGGCCGCGTCGGTGGCAACCAGAACGAAGCGGTAGCTGCGCTGGCCCAAGTCAAAATCAACAACGCCGTCGCGCAAGCTGACTGCGCCGGTCTGCGCATCCACCACCAACAGATCGGCGTCGTCGTCGCCAGCCAGCAGGCTGTAGGCGATATCGCTGTCGTCGCTGGCCTGGGCCGCGTAGATCGGTGTGCCCGCCACCTGGTTCTCGTCAACCGTGACCTGAGACGCGCTCTCAATGACCGGCGCACTTGCATCGAAGTTGACATACAGCGTCTGGCTTGTTGCCGAGGCGTTGCCGGCTGCGTCAATCTGGCGCACCGTCACCGCGTTGCTGCCCGCACGCAGCGCGGCTTCGGCGTTGTCGGTCAACTCACCATTGACCGACAACAGCACGCTCGCACCCTTCTCGCTGGCCACCTGCATCTGGCCCAGGCGAGACAGGCGGTCGTCGGCACGGATACCGGTGTCGTTCAGCAGCGCCAGCTTGGGTGTGAGCGGCGCGATGGCGTCCATCGCCACCGTGTGCTCCAGCACCGCCGTGTTGCCAGCCGCGTCGCTGACCCGCACGGTCACGGCAACAGCGGTCGCGCTGACGGCGGGCAGCTGGGCCGAGCTGATCCAGGTGGACCAGCTGCCGTCGCTCTCGACGATGCACGGAATGCCCGTGGCCGTGCCGATGTCAATGACCACCGCGCTGCCTTCGCTGCTCGTGCCGCTGAGCACAAAACCGCCCTGGTGCTCGGCCAGGTTGATGGTGCCGTCGCCGGCCACCGCATCGAGCGTGAGCACCGGCGCGGTGCGGTCCAGCACCAGCGTGGCTTGCGCCGCCGTGGCGGTGTTGCCCGCCGCGTCCTGGCCGGTGACCTCAACCGCCACCTCGCCTTCGGCCAGGGCTTGCACGTCGGAGGCGAGCAGCGCCAGCGACCAGGCGCCCTGCGCCACGGTCACCGTGCGGGTCAGATCGCCCACCGTGACCGTGAGCAACTGGCCGTCTTCCAAGCCGTCGGCTGAACCGGTCAGTGTCAGCGCTGCGTTCGCCTCGGCGGCATCCAGCAGGTTCTCGCCAGAAACAGCGGCCAGCGTGATGGCGCCAGCGTCCCGGTCGACCACCACCGTGGCCTGCGCCGAGCCGCTGTTGCCAGCCGTGTCGGCCACGACCGCGCTGAGTTGCAGCGGGCCTTCAACCAGATCGGTGGCGGCAAAGCTGGCTTGCCACTGGCCTGCATTCACCGCCACGGTGCGCTCGACCGCACCCAGGTAAACCGTGAGCACCTGACCGTCTTCGGCCGAGGCGGTGCCTGACACCAGCACGCCGCCCGCGGCCTGTGCCTCAGCCGCGTTCACCACATCGTCGGTGGCCACTGTGGCGATGGTCACCGCTGGTGCCACCGTGTCCACGCGCAGCAGGGTTTGCGCTTCGCTGGCGTTACCGGCGGCATCGGTGCCACGGGCGGTGAGCGTCAGGTCGCCCTGGGTCCAGGCCTGCACGTCGGCGGCGTCCAGGCTGACCGACCAGCGTCCCGCATCCACGTGGGCCACATAGTCGCTCAGGCCCACGCGGATGGTCACGCTGCGACCGTCGCCGATGCCTGCGCTCAACCCGCTGAGGTCCAGGCCGCTGGCGGCTCGCGCGGCGTTGAGCACGCCGTCGGTGCCCAGCGTGTCAAAGACCAGGCTGGGCGCGTCGGTGTCCACCGCCAACGGCGTGCCGCTGGTGAACGCACCCAGCGGGTTGCCTGCGGCGTCGGTGATGCCGGTGCCCGACGCCTTCACGTCCAACCGCAGGTTGCCGGTGCCGGCCAGCTCGCCCACCGTCACGGTGTACTGGCTGGCCAGCCCATCGACCGCACCCACCGCCACCACCGACTGCAGCTTGCCGCTGGCGGTGCCCAAAGCGGAGAGCGCGAAGTCGCTCACATCCAGGCCCTTCACGGCCTCGCTCAGGTGGACGGTGAAACTGGCCGTGGTCTGGTTGGCGTTGACCAGCGTGGCACTCGCGCTGGACAGCACGGTCGGCGCCACGCCGTCCACCCGAACCGCCGTGGTGGAAGCCACCTGTGCCAGCGTGAGCGAGGCAGCGCCCGACTGGCCGTCGTCCTCGTTGCTCAGCGTGCCGCCAGCGGCGTCCAGGGTGACCGCCAGGGCGATGCCGTCGTTGTCAAAGGCACCCGCCGCCACGGTGTGGCGGAAGGTCAGTTCGCTGGTGCCGGAGCCTGCCACGTACAGCGCCTGCACTGGGGTGCTGCCCACTGTCACCTGCAGCTGCGGTGTGCCACCGCCCGTATTCACCGTGACAGCGCGGTCAAAGCGAACTGTGAAGTCCATCGCTTCGCCCGCCGCGTAGGTGCCGGCCGCCGGCGCGGCCACCGAGGTGACCTTGGCAGCGTCGTGCACCCGCTCCACATCCACCGTGACGGCACGCGCCGTGGCCGACACCCCGCCCTGGTCGTCCACCGCGCGCACGCTGAACGCCGCGATCGGCGCGTTGCTGCGGTTGACGCTGTTGGCGTTGGCATCGGGTGTCCACCACGCGCCGTTCGACGCGTCGACGGTGTCGTGGCTGCCAGCCACCCAGATGGTGGCCGAGGCGGCGCTGGTGCCGATGCGCAGTGTGCCGCTGGTGACAGCGGCCACGCGCATGGCGGTGACGCTGCCGTCCACGTCGGCGGCCTCGCCACCGGCCAGCAGGTCCGCCAGCGAGATCACGATCTCGCTGTCTTCGGCGCCGCTGGACACCACGCTGCTGAAGGCGCTCAGAGTGGGCGCGTCGTTGACGCTTTCGATCACCAGCTTGCTGGTGCCGACCAAACTGGTGGCCGGGGCCTGGGTATCCTTGTCGGTCACAGACCAGCTCAGCGTGCGCGTAGCGGCGCTGGCCGTGGGGTGCTCGCTGGGGCTGTCAAACGTGACCGTGCGCAGCGCGGCCTGATACTGGCCAACGGTGGCATCGCCGCTGAGCGCCAACGTGCCCGTGGCCGCGTCCCAGCTGCCGGTGATGCCGAGCAGGGTGGTGAAAGACAACTGGTCGCCGTCGGTGTAACCGGCGCTGATGCGCACGCTCGCACCGCTGAGCATGGGGCTGTCGATGTCCGACAGGCTCAGCTGGGTGTTGGCCAGCACCGAGCCCTCGCCTTCGCGCCAGTCGGTACTGGCCGACTGGGTGGCCAGCGTGGGCGCGCTGTTGACGCCCGCGACCGTCAGGGTTGTGGTCACGGTGGTGCTGCTGGCCGTACCAGCGCCGTCGCTATTGGCGTCGGTCAACTGCCACGCGATGCTGCGGCTGGTGGCTGCGCCGCCGACGGTCGGGTCGGTGGCAGTGCTCAGGAAGCTGACCGTGCGCAACACCGCCTGGTAGGCCGCCACGCTGTCGCTGCCGCTCAAACGCAACAGGCCGGTGTCGGCATTCCAGTCCGTTGTGATCGCGGTGGCAGCGAGCGCCATCGCGTCCCAGGTCAGCTGGTCGCCCGCCTGTCTGTCGCCGATGCGCACGGTCGCTGCCACCAGTAGGCTGTCGTCCGCATCGGCCAGCACCAGGGCCGGCGCCAGTTCGAGCGCGCTCTGACCCTCGGTCCAGGTAAGCGTGGCGGTGATGCCGCTGCTCACCGGGGCGTCGGCGCTGGCGCTCAGTGCCACCGTGCTGCTGGTGGTGTTGCTCAGCGCCGCGCCGGCGCCAGCGGCGTCGGCATCGGTCACCTGGATGCTGACCTGGCGGGTCGCCGAGGCGGCCGTGGGGTCGTCCGAGGTGCTGACGAAGGTGACGCTGCGCAGCGCCGCCTGGTACTGCGCCACGCTCGCAGTGCCGCTGAGCGTGAGCACGCCAGCGACCTCGTTCCAGCTGCCGCTGATGCCGTTGTTTGCGGCAAAGTCCAGCGCATCGCCGTCGCTGTAGCCGCTGCTGATGGTCAAGGTGGCGCCGGCCACCTGGGTGTCGTCGGCATCACTGAGCGTGATGCTGGCGTCCAGCACCGTTGGCGCATTGCCTTCGGTGAAGGCCAGCGTGCCGCTGGCGTTGAGCGCCGCCGCGTCGTTCACAGCGGTGAGGCTCAGCGTGCTCGTGGCCGTTCCGGTGGCCGCGCCCAGCGCGTCGCTGTTGGCGTCGGTCACCGCCCAGCTCAGCGTGCGCGTGGTCTGGGTGCCCGCCGCAGTGGGGTCATCCCCGGTGTGGCTGAAGCCGACCGCGCGCAGCGCGTCGCGGTAGGCCGCCACGCTGGCGGTGCCGGTGAGGCTCAGCACGCCCGTGGCGGCGTTCCAACTGCTGCTCAGGCCCAATGGAGCCGTCACCGCCGTGGACAGCGCCAGCTGGTCGCCGGTGGTTAGGCCGGTGCTGATGGTCACGCTGGCGCTGGTCAGTTCCGTGTCATCGGCGTCGCTCAGACCCAGTTGGGCGTCGAGCGTGATCGCCGCTGCGCCTTCGGTGTAGGCCGCGGCCTGGGTCGCGAGCACGGGCGCATCGGCGGTGGCGGTGATGGACAGCGACACCGTCGCGGTGGCGCTGGTTGCCGCACCCGCGCCGTCGCTGTTGGCGTCGGTCACGCTCCAGCTGATCACGCGCGTTGGCGTGATGGCGGTGGCGTCGTCGCCGGCCAGGAAGGTGACGCTGCGCAGCGCCGTCTGGTACTGCGCCACGGTGGCCACACCGCTGAGCGTGAGCGTGCCCGTGGTAGCGTCCCATTGGCCCCCAATGTCTTGGGTGTCCACATAGGCCAGCTCGTCGCCGGTGCTCAGGCCGCCGCTGATCCAGACCTTCGCCGAGGCGAGCTGGGTGTCGTCGGCGTCGCTCAGGGTGAGGCTGGCGCCGGGCAGCGCAGCTTCGCCCTCGGTCACAGCGACCGGGCTTGTGGACAAGCCGGGCAGGGCGGCCGCGTTGTTGTGCGCAGCGATGGCCACGGTGGTCGAGCCCAAATCGGTGGCAGTGCCTGCTGCGCCGGCTTCGGTCACGTGCCAGGCCAGCGTGCGCGTTGCGGACGTGGCCGTGGGGTCCACCGCATCGCTGCGGTAGGCCACGCGTTGCAGCAGCGCTTCGTACTGCGCCAGGCTGGCGCTGCCACTCAGGGTCAGGGTGCCGGAGGTCGCGTCGTACTGCGCGGCCACGCCGCTGGCCGCCACGTTGGCCACAGTCCAGCTCTGGCCTTCGGCCATGCTGCCCGTGCTCGCGGTGATGCCGTCGAGCAGCAACACCTCATTGGCGGCGGCAAAGCCGGCGCTGCCGCCCAGCACCACCTGGGCTTGCGTCAGGCGGTTGTCGTCCACATCGGCCAGTTGGACGCTGGAGGCGATTTTCACCGCCGAGCCGCCCTCGGTGAAGGTCACCGGGGGGGTGCCGCTGAAGGTGGCGGCGTCGTTGCTGGCGGTCAGCGTCACGGTGGTGGTGGCGCCCGCGTCCACCTGGCTGGGTGTGCCGCTGTCGTCGCTGATCTGCCAGTGCACGGTACGGCTGGCGCTGCTGCTGGTGGGCGCGTCGCTGCTGCTGGCAAAGGTGACGCTGCGCAGCGCGGTTTCGTAGTCGGCGACGGCGGCGCTGCCGGTCAGCGTGAGCGCGCCGAGCGTGGCGTCCCAGCTGCCGGTGATGCCGCTCACAGCGGTCCAGCCCAGCGTGTCACCGGTGGTGAAACCGCTGCCGATGCGCACCACCGCGCCGGCCAGCGTGCCGGTGTTGCCACCGGCGTTGTCGCTGGCCGTGAGGCCCGGTGCCAGGGCCACCGGTTCGCCGTTTTCGGCGTAGCTCACCCCGGCGGTGTTGGCACCGGCCACCTGGGGGATCTCGTGGGCGTCTTGTAGGCCAATGACCGTGGTGGCCTCCAGTGAGGTGGTGGCGCCGGCGCCGTCGGAGTTGGCGTCGGTCACCTCCCAGCTCACGCTGCGGCTGGCGTTGCCCGCCAGCGTGGCGCCGCCCACGCGGTAGTCCTGCGCGTTCAGGTAGGTCACCGAACGCAGCAGTTGCTGGTATTCGGCCACCGAGGCGTTGCCGCTGAGCGCCAGCACACCGGTGCTGGCGGTGTAGCCCAGGCTGATGGCGCCCACGGTGGCGCTCCAGTCGTCGCCGCTGAACGCCATGAGCGAGGCATCGGCCAGGCCCAGGCGCTCGCTGGCGGCCACGAAGCCGCTGGCCGACGGGCTCAGGGTCACGCGGGCGCTGGCCAGCGCGATGTCGTCGCTGTCGGCCACCACCAGCTCGGGCGCCAGCACGCGGGCGCCGTCGTCTTCCGTGTAGGCGAAGCTTGCGGGCGCACCGGTCAGCGTGGCGCGGTCGGCCACGGCGCTGAGGTTCAGCGTGCGCGTGGCCGGGTTGCTCAGCAAGCCTTCGGCATCGGTGGTCTGCCAGGTCAGTGTGCGGCTGACCGAGAGCTGGGTCGGGTCGTCGCTGGTGGACGAGAAGACCACGCTGCGCAGCGCCGCCTGCCACTGGGCCGGCGTGGCCGCGCCGCTCAGCGAGAGCGCGCCCGAAGCGGCATCCCACTGGCCGGTGATGCCGGATTGCTCGGTGAAGGCCAGCGTGTCGCCGTCGGTATAGCCCGCCGCAATGCGCACCTCGGCCTGGGTGAGCGTGGCGCTGTCGTCGCTCACGCTCTGGCCGGCGTCAATGGCGCTGGCTGCTCCCGCTTGCTCGGCGTAGGCGGCTGCGCCGCCGCTGGTGGTCAGCACCGGGGCGTCGTTGCTGGTGGTCACCCGCACGCTCACGGTGGAGGTGGCCACCGAATAGGCGGTGGTACCGCCCCGGCTGGCGTCGCTGGAGAGGTTGGCCGTGCTGCCAGCGCTGCCGCTGGTCTGGTCCCAGACGCGCACGCTCAGCGTGGCGGTGCCGCCCGACTGGCCGTCGGGCACAAAGCGCACATAGTCAAATTCGCGCAGCAGGCGCGCCGCGCTGTCGCTGACCGCGCCCAAGCTGCTCCACGTGCTGCCGCTGTCGGTCGAATACTCCCAGTCGCCGCCGCCAGTCACGGTCTTGCCGACGATGGCCAGCCCCAGCGTGGCAACGGTGTCCACGTCGCCGATCGCGGCTTCCTGCGCAATCAGCGCGCGGATGCGCTGGCCGGGGTTGTCGTCCGGCGCCACGTCTTCGCTGATGTCCAGCAAGGTCATCGCGCCCGTGCTGACGGTGAACGGCGCGTCGTTGACAGCGGTCACGGTGATGCTGGCGCTGTTGACCTGGGTGGAGAAGGCCGAGGTGGCGCCCGTGGCGATGGCCTCAGTGGTGGTATGCGCCGTGCCCGCGCTCTGGTCCCAGGCGCGGTAGCTGAAGGCGGCGGTGCCACCGTTGTCGCCGTCGGGCACGAAGCGGATGCCATCGGCCGGGCGCAGCAGCAGCGCCGCCGCGTCGCTCACGGGGCCGACGTCCAGCCAGTCGCCGGTGTTGTCCACGCGGTACTGCCAGCGGCCGTTGTCGCCACTGGTGGCGGTCAGGGCCACGCCCTCAACCGCGCCGTTGTCCAGGTCGCTGATGGTGTTGCCCACCAGATTGGCCACGGTGCGGGTCTCGGACGCCGCTGTGTTTTCGTTGACGCCACTGAACACCGGGCTGGCCGAGGTCATCACCGGCGCGTCGTTGCGCGCCTGCGGCGTGAGGGTGAGCGTTTTGAAGAACGGCACCGTGACGCCGGTGTATTCCACCAGGTAGCCATCGACTTTGTAGGAGGTGAATCCCACAGTGAGGTTTGGCCCATCGACGTCGTTCCACAGGCCTGTGCCGCCTGGAACCATCTGCGCGTAGTCCTCACCGAAGTAGTTGTCAGGCTGTGACCCCTGCCAGTTGGCATAAGCACCCGCTGGCGCGCTGCCACCGGCACCGCCGTTCCAGAACACCGTGCCCGCCTCGGGGCCAGTGACCCACTGCCACACGCCCTCGGTGGCTGCGTCGGACGCACCGATCCAGGCCGAACCCGGCAGGCTGGTGGTCAGGAACGCGTTTTCCGCCTCGCTGGTGATGGTCACCAGGTAGCCGGTCATGCCAGCGAAGTTGCGGGCTGCCGCTGCGTCGCGCGCCTGCGTCCATTCCAGTCGCGGCAAGCCGGTGCTGCCGTCGGCCCGGATGTACTCGTAGTAATGCGGCGTGCCGTCAATTTCCACGGCCAGCATGGTGCTGGCCGTGAGCGTGAAGTCGCGCGCCGTGGTGGTGGGGTTGTCGCTGACGTTCTGGTATGCCACCGAGCGCAGCGCCTGCTCAAAGGCGGCGGTCGAGGCTGGGCCGGTGAGCGTCATCACACCGGTGCTGGTGTTGTAGGCGTAGCTGATGGTCTCGCTGCCCACGCTCAGCGTGCCGCTGGTCTCGCCGTTGATGAGCAGGCGGTCTTCCGCCGCCACCAGCCCGCGGCTGATCTGGGCGCGCGCGCCTTCGAGCTGCATCGAGGTGTCTGGGTCGGTGAGCACCAGGCCCGCGTCGACGAGCTGGGTGTCGTTTTCAGCGTAATCCGCCGGGGTGCCGTTTGAGAGCGTCAGGATCAGCGGGTCGTCCACCTCGCTCACCACCAGGGAGGCGGTGATTTCAGCGCTGGAAAACGCGCTGGCGCCGCCGGTCACCAACGTGTCGGCGGTGTCGCCTGCGGTGCCGGTGCTGCCGTCCCAGGCGCGCCAGCTCAGTTGGGCGGTTTCACCGCGCAGGCCATCGGGCTGGTAGCGCAGCCAGTCTGTGGCGCCGAGCAAGCGAGCGGCCTGCGCGCTCACCGCGCCCAGGCTGCTCCAGTGGCCGTCGCTGCCGTCGGTGCTGTCGGTGGACACCTGCCACTGGCCCAGCGCGCTGCTGGCGGTGACCGCCAGGCCGAGCGCGTTGCTGGCCGTTTCCAGGTCGCTGGCACTGGCGGTGCCGCCCAGCAAGCTGGACACGCGCACGCCCGTGCCGGCGGCCAGGTCTTCGCTGATGCCGGCAAAAGCCTGCGTGCCGGTGAGCACCGGCGCGTCGTTCACCGCCGCAGCGGCCACTTGCACCTGCACCGCCGTGGCAGACAGGCCGCCGGCGTCGTCTTGCGCCTTCACGGTGAAGGCGTCGAGCGTGCCGTTGGCGTTGGCCAGCGGCGTCCAGAAGGCGCTGCGGTCGGCGTCGATCACGTCGTTGCTGCCGGCGGCCCAGTCGGTGGCCGTGGCGGCGTCCGCGCCAATGCGCAGCGTGCCGCTGGAGACCGCCTGCACCACGAACGCGTTGACCTGCCCGCCGGCGTCGGCCTCGTCGGCCGCCTCGCTCAGGGCCGCAAAGCCAATGGTTTGCTCCAGGTCTTCCTGGCCCGCCAGCGGCGTGACCACGGTGAGCGTGGGCAGCGCGTTGGCGGCTACGCTGCTGTAGGTTCGCGTGTCGCTCAGGGAGCCGTCGCTGAGCGTGGCGCTCAGGGTCACGGCGCCGTCGGCCAGCGCGCTCAGGCGGGCCTGGGCCAGCGCGGCGTTGATGGTGGCCACGCTGCCCGAGATCTGCACGCCCGCGAGCGTGTCGTCCTCGTCGATCAGCTTGCCGATCTTGGCGTTGGTGGCCTCCAGCGTCAGGCGCAGGGTTTGGCCCGCGTCGGCGTCGGCCACGCTCACAAAGTCCAGGTTCTGGGCCACCCGAGTGGTCAGGCCAGAGGGCGCGGCGCCGGCCAGCGTGGGCGCGCGGTTGGTGTCGATGGCGTCTGCCAGCAGGTAGCTGCCGGTGACCGTCGTGGTGGCATCACGGACCGTGACCGCGATGCCAGCGGCGCCGGCTGCGGTGGCGGTGAAGGTGGCTTGGGCCAGCGCGGCGTTGATCGCCTGGGCCGTGCCGCTCAGTTGCACGCCGGCCTCCAAAAGGTCATCGTCCATCAGCCCGCCCAGCGTGCCGTTGCTGGCCACCAGGGTGAGCTGCAGGGTGCCGCTGTCGATGTCGCTCACCGTGAAATCGTCCAGCGCGAAAGCGTTGCCCAGCTCGGGCGCGCTGTCGCTGGCGCTGGCGGGCAAGCCCTGCAGCAACGGCGCGTCGTCCACCGCTTCCACGTTGATCAGCACCGTGCCCGCGTCCAGCGCCGGTGTGGCGCCGTCGGACAGGCTCAGGCGCAGCGTCACCGCGCCATGGGTGTCGGGGTTGGCTGCAAAGCTCACGTTGGCCGCGGCGTTGAGGTAGGCGTCGATGCGGTCCAGCGCACCGCTGAGCACCAGCTCGTGGGTGCCCGAGCCGCTCACCGTCACGCCGGGGCCATTGGTGGCCGTGAGTGTGCCGGCGTCCACCTTCAGGGTCAGAGCCAGCGTCTGCGCGTCGGCCAAGGCGTCGGCGTCGCTCACCGTGATGGCCGACAGGTCGATCGCGGCGGTCACGTCTTCCGTGGCCGAGAGGCTGTCCGGCACGCCCGTGAGCACCGGCGCGTCGTTGCCTGGCGACACCAACACGGTTTGCACCAACGCTGCGCTGGCCGCTTCGGCGTTGCGCGCGGTGAAGGTCACCGTGCGGTTGCTGTTGCCGGGTGTGTCACCCACGTGGTCAAACGTGACCGCGCGCAGCAGCGCCTGGTAGGTGGCGAGGTCGGCGCTGCCGGTGATGGTCAGCGTGTCGGTGCCCGCCCCGGTCACCGTCAGGCCGTCTGGCGCCGCCACGGACAGGCCCAGCCGGTCGCCGCTGAGCGCGCCGCCCAGCGTGGCCACCAGCGAGGTGAGCGTGGTGTGGGTGGCATCCACAATCAGCGCGTTGGGCGCAACCGCGGTGGGGCCGCTGGGGGTCATGTCGTAGCCGTCTTCGCTCCAGCCGTAGGACACGCCGGAGCCAGCGCTGAGCGTGGGGCCGCTGGCGGGTACGGGCACCACGCTGGCGTGCGCCGCCAGAAAGAGGTTCGCGCCCATCTCACTGCTTCGCAGGTAGGTGACCACGGTTTCGGTGGCGCTACCGGCATTGGTGTAGGTGAAGGTCTGGGTGTCCACCTGCACCACGCCGGCCGTGGCCCGCAGTGTGACGGTGGTGTCGCTGCTGTCGGTGTCGCCCGTGGCGACGCTCAAAGCGTTCACCGTGCCGGGCAACGCACCTTCTGTGTCGTTGCCCAACACCAGTGAGAGTTCACCGTTGAAGTCGGTGTCGAGCAGGCCGGCGGCATCCACCGCACGGACGACGCGCGCCTGCGCACCCGCCGCCTCGCCGCTCACAGAGCTCTGGACCAACGGCCCCAGCGTGGGCGCTGCCACCAGCCGGGTGGCCACCACATCGAGCGTGACGCTGGACGATGTGGCCGCGCTCAGCCCGTTGGCCGAGACGCTGAGCTCGGTGGTCTGGCCATCGGCCTGACCGCTCAGCACCAATTTCGGCAGCTCGGCCACGCCTTGGCTGGCATAAACATTGACCAGGCCCGACACGTTCACGCCGTTGCTGGCGCTGACGGTCAACTGCCCGTTGAAATCCCGGTCCAGGTTGCCGGTCGCATCGAGCGCCCGCACCACCACCGCACCGCTCAAGCCCTGGCCGTTGACCAGCGTGCTGGGCACCACGGTGTCCATCACCAGCCGCGTGGCCACCACGCTGGGCGTGAAGCTGCCTTGAATGGCGGGCGAGGCGCTCAGCGTGGAGCCGCTGCCGGTCTGGATGCCGTTGGCCGCCAGGGCCACCTTCACCACCACCGAATCGTCCACCGCGCCGTCCACCCAGGCCTTGACCACGAAGTCGGTCCGGGTGCCGTCGGCCACGCTCAGGCCCGGCGTGCTGAAGGCGATGACGCCATTGGCCAGCGCCACGCCGTCCACCGGCGCGGCCAGGCCGCCGCCGCTGAGCTGCAGGCGCACGTTGGCCAGGTTGTTGGCGCTGGCGCTGCTCACGCTGAGCCGCACCTGGTTGATGGTGGTGGCTTGGCCGTCGCTGCTGCCGGCGTCGGGCTGCTGGTCGGCGTTGCTGTCGAAGTCGGTCACGCTGAACGCGAAAACCGCCACCGCATCGGCCGCGCTGCTCGCGGTGCTGGGCAGTTGCCCCACGCCGCTGGTAGGCGCGGTCAAGGTGAGCGAGGTGTTGGTGTCGCCGCTGCTCGCTGCGGGCTTCACCACCACGGTGGTGAGCATGCTCGTACTGAGCGCGCCGCCCGCGCCCTGGGTGCCGCCGTTGCCGTCGTTGAAGGTGGTCTTGAGGGTGACCTCCATCGGCTCGTACAAGTCGCCCGTGTAGGCATAGGCCAGGTCGCGCAAGACCTCGTTGACGATCGCCTCATTGGCCATGCTGCCAAAGGTGATGGACAACACGCCGGTTTTCTGCGCGTAAACGCCCACAGAGACGCCGTTCTTGAGCAAGCTGCCTTTGTCACCCAGCGTGTAGGCCGAGCCCAGAACCAGTGAAAACTGCTCGTCCGCACTGGGAATGCCGTCGCGCTGCACGCTCAGTTGGGCGCCACGGTAGCTGCCCAGGCTGGACAAGTTCACGTCCGACACCGACCGGCTGGCGTCAATGGCCACCGGCGCGGCACCTTGCTGGTAGGTCGGCCCGGTGGGCAGCGAGGGCACGGTGTCGGCGCCAACGCTCACCAGGTAGCGGGCGCCTTCGGAGGAAAAGGCGGGCGACGAGCTGAAAACGTCACCGTTTTCCCTCATAAATGTGGACAGCACGGCGCTGCTGCCGTCGGCGCCAACGAAGGCGCTGGTCAGCATGAGGTCGCCAGCATCGAGTATTCCAGCGCCTTCAGTCACGGCTGGCACGTACTCTGTCAGTCCACCCGCGTACTCGCTGCTCCCCGGCTGCACCAGGCGCTTGATGCCGTCCTGGTCGAAGCTGTTGTCCAGGCTGCCGTCTGCGTGGAGGCGCAATACCACGCTGTCGGCGCTGCCCTGGGCGTCCAGGGTGTAGCCCGTCACTACCAAGCGGTCTTTGGAGTCCACCATCACCGAGCGGCCGACCGTGCCGCCGCTGGCGTCCAGCTGAAACTGCAACAGGCCTTGGGTGCCAAAGCTCGCGTCGGGCGTGCCAATGGCCGTGAGGCGCATCAGGGTCAGCGCCGGTTTGCCTTGGGCGTCAGGGCTGGTGCCCACCACCAAGATGCGGCCACTTGCATCGACCGCCAGGTTGTTGATGCGGTCGTCCGCGTTGCTGAGCCGCAGCACCAGCTTGCCGCCGCTGCCAAACGACGCGTCGAGCGCGCCCGTATCGTCCAGTTGCACCAGCGCAAAGTCGGTGTCGCCGGTGGGGCTGACCGTGGTGCCGCCCAGCAGCGTTTTGCTGCCCGGCAGGTCCAGGACCGTGGTGGCGCGGTCGTCACCGTTGCCCACCGGGACCACCGCCTTGAAATTGATGCCGCTGCCGCCGTCTTCAATGCTGACGCCCGCACGCACCACCGAAAAGTCCTCGGTGCGGTCCTCACCGTCGCTGTACCCGGCCATCAGCAGGCCGTCTTCACCTAAGCGCACGCTCAAGGCCACGTCGTCGCCCGTGCCCACCGGGATCTCGAAGCCAGAAAGCTGCCCATAGCTCATCACGCCAGCGTAGAAGTCCAGGGTGCCGTCGGTGCCGGTCTGGGTGGTCGCGGTGGCTAGACCAGTTCCAAAGTTATATACGACAAAGTTGTTGCTCGTGTCGACGAAGTCGTCGGTGAACTGCAGGCCGATCTGGTCCGCCGAGAGCTCGCTCCGGGTAAACACCGGCGCGACGTTGGCCGGCTTGGGCGTGATGGTGACCGTGGTCGTGCCGACCTTGCCGTCGAGCGCGCCGCCCAGGCCTTGCGCACCGGTGTTGCCATCGTTGACCAGCCAGGCGATCTTGACGCTGGCCGGCGGCGTGGCTTCAAGGTTCGCGTAGGAGATGGAGCGCAACATGGCGTTGGCCGTGGTGTACGTGACGTTGGCGTTGAAGGTGATCTGAAAGCGGCCAGCGTCCGTCACGTGGGTGCCCATCACGGCGCTACCCCACATCAGGGTGCCGTCCGGCTTCGCAAAGATCGTGGAGAACTGATCGCCTGCGTTGGCACCGGTGTCGCGCTGCAGCGTCACCGTCAGGCCGTCATAGCTGCCCGCCGTGAACAGCTCGCGGTCAAACAAGGTCACATCGGCGTCCAGCACCACCGCTTTGTTGTTGATCTGGCTGTAGGCCGCCATGCCGCCCAGCGTGTCCACACGCACGCCGTACACCAGGTTGGGATCGCCGCTGGGCAGCGCGCTCATGGCCACCGCTTTGCCAGCGCTGTCGTTGCCAGCCAGCAGCCAGCCGCCCTGCGGTGTGCGCACGGCATCCACCACCGTGGTACCGATGAGGCTTCGGGTGGCGTAGTCTCTCGACTGCACCGTGGGTGTCTGCGCGGCCAAGCGAATGATCTGCCAGGTCGCCGTGTCTTTGCTGGACGACGGTGAGCCAACGATTTCCACATTGCCCGCTTCATCGGCCGCCATGCCAGCGAAGCGGTGCTGGCCCAGCAGCCCGTCGCTGATCCCCAACGATCGTGCAGCTTGGTTGCCGCCGTACGTTGTATCCAATACACCGGAAGCGTCAAAGTGGTACACGCTGAACATCTTGCCGACGGGGCTCTCTACCGTGTTGTAGGTGGCCGTCGCCAACCAGACCTCTCCGCTGCTGTTGCTGGCCAGCCCCACGCTGTGCAGGAAAATGTTGACTCCTCCGGGCATTGCCCAACCCTCGACGTTTGTGATTGCGCCATAGCTGGTATCCAGATCACCACTGCCGATCAATCGAAAAACGACAGGGATTCTGTTGACGCTATTGGCCACCGCAATGTCGGTTGCGACCAGCACCCGGTGGTTGGCGTCCACCAGCACCGCACCAATGAGATCGCCAACAGAGTTGGTTTGATCGACGCCGGTCGGGCTCGTGTTGCCGCTGCCAAAGCGGGCCAGGGCCTTGCCGCCGGTACCGAAGCTGCTGTCGTACTGGCCGCTGGCGCTCAGGCGCACCACACCCACGCCGCGACCGGGGCCAGCCACCCCGTTGGTGACGGTGGAGTAGTCGGCCAACAAGGCCACCACCACACGGCCTTCGCTGTCAAAGGTCAGTTTGGCACCGCTGTCGGCCGCGCCGAAGTCAATCGTCAGCACGCCCGCGAGGCCAAAGCCACTGTCCAGCTCGCCCGCAGCGGTGAGGCCGTACAGCCTCACGTTGGCGGTGGCGCCGCTGGCCGCTGGCGTGCTGACTGCGATGACGGTGCGGCCCGTCGGCGTCACCACCATGTCGTTGACCACCGTGCCGCTGGGTACGTCCAGCGTGAGCGTGCCACCGCTGCCAAAGGCGGTGTCCGGGCTGCTGTCGGGGGTCAGGCGTGTGAGCCTGACGCTGTCGTCCACACTGCCCAGCAGCAGTTGCCCGCCCCAGCTGTCCAGTGCCGTCGCCACCAAGGTGCCGACCTCGGTCGGTTCGAAGCTGCGCGTGCCCGTGAGGCTGACCTCGAAGCTAGGTTCGGTGTTATGCGGCTCCACCCGCACCGAAGCGTGCGCCACCGTGGTGCCAAAAGCGGTGCTGTTGCGCGTGTCGACACCACTCTGCCCGTTGCTGAAGCCGCCTTCGCGGTCCCAGGCCTTGAAGCTGACCGCATTGGCTAGGGTGCCAGTGGTGCCCGTGGGCTGGAAATACAGCCGGGTGTTGGCGTCTGCCATGAGCACGCTGGCGGTGCTTGCATCCACGCTGCCGAGCTCCTCCCAGCTGGCGCCGCCGTCGGTGCTGAACCACAACGCCCCGCTGCCCACGCCGGTCACGGCAATGCCGGCGGCGTCGCCGTCGGCATCGGTGAAGGCACTGCCCAGCAGCTCGGCCACAAGCTGGCTGCCTTCGGTGCTGCCGTTGATGGGCGCCTGGGCTGTCTCAGGGACGGTCGGGAGCGTGAAGCTTGCGCCGTCTGCGAGCACCGGCGGGGTGTTGGCACGCAGCGTCACGCTGGCGGTGTCGATCTCAGTAGAAAAGCTGGCCAGGCTGCGCACCACGCGCAGGCCACCGTTGGTGCCTTCGGCCACCAGCATCAGCGCGTCCAGCGGGGCCACGCCGGCGCCGGAGCCGGGGGTGTCCAGCCTGCCCAGCAGCACGGGTGTCAGGCGCGAGGACACGTCAAACACCTTGACGCCCTTGCCGCCATCGGCCACATAGAGCAGGCTGCCCACCCGCACCAAGTCATTGACCGTGCCGTCGGTGTCCACGCCGGTGACCGGGATGGTGGTCAGCGCGGGGTTGCTCAGGTCCAGCACCTTGAATCCACCGCCGCCGACGCCGACGTACAGCGCCTGGCCGTCGGCCGACAGGGCCAGGCTGGTGGCGCTCAAGAACCAGCCCAGTTCCACGGACGTCACCCGCGTCGGCGTCGCCGCGTTGGTGACGTCGAGCACGACCAAGCTGTCGTTGCCGTCGCCGATGTAGGCGAAGGTTTTGGTCTCGCCGCCGATCTCTACGCTGCGCACGGCCACCGCAGTGGCGGTGCCGGGGGTGTCGTAGCTGCCCAGCAACACGGGCGCGGCCTTGTTGGTGACATCAACGACCTTGAGGCCCCTGGCGCCATCGGCCAGGTACACGGTGTTGCCCGCCACGGTCATGCCCAGCACCGAGCCGTTGGTGTCGAGCGCGCCGCGCACCACCGGTGCGCCGGGGTCGGCCAGGTCCACCACCACCAGGCCACCGGCGCCGTTGGCCACATAGGCCCAGTCGCCACTGACCACCACTTCGGTGAACGCCAGGGTTCCGCTCTGGGTGAGCGAGCTGACGAAGCTGGGGTTGAGCGGGTCGGCCATGTCCACCACTTGCAGGCCCCGGGCACCGTCGGCCAGGTAGGCGTAGCGGCCATTGGCGCTCACGGCCACGGCCACCGCAGAGCCCGCCGAGTCGTAGCCGTTGCTGAGCAGTACAGGTGCCACCACGTTCACACCGGCCTGTCCGTTGGCATAGCTGCCGCTGCCGTCCCAGGCGCGGAAGGTGATGGCGTCGGCCACGGTGGTGGTGGTGCTCACGCCTGTGCCGGGCTTGAAGAACAGCCAGGTGTCGGGCGTGTCGCGCAACACGGTGGCGCTGGCGACCGACACGGCGCCCAGCACGCTCCAGGTGGCGCCGCCATTGGTTGTCACATACAGCTGGCCGTTGGCGGGGTTCGTGGTGCCGATGATGGCGATGCCTGGGGCGTCCATGTCCAGGTCGCTGACGTTGCCCGGCGTGCCGGACAAAGACACGATCTGCGACAGGCGCACGGCGCCTGCGGGCACGCTGCCAGCCAGCGGCGTGCCGGTGCCCAGGATGATGGTGCCCAGGGTGGGCGACTGGCTCGCGTCCAGCACCGGCGCGGCGTCGTTGACGCCGACCACGTTCACCCGACTGGTGGCGACCGCACTGTCCACAGCGGCCAGGGCGCCGCCGCTGTCGGTGACCTGCCAGCCGATGGTGCGGCTGGTGCCGGTGGCGGTGGGCGCGTCGCCCACGTGGCGGAAGGTGACGCTGCGCAGCGCCGCCTGGTATTGCGCCACGGTGGCGGTGCCGCTGAGGGTGAGCACGCCGGTGGCGGCGTCGTAGCTGCCGGTGATGCCGTTTTGCGCCACAAAGCCCAGCGCGTCGCCCGCGCTCAGGCCCGCCGTGATGGCCACGCGCGCGCCGCTGAGGGTGGTGTTGTCGGTGTCGGCCAGGGTGAGGTTGGCGTCGATGACCGTGCCTGCACCGTCTTCGGTGAAGGTGGGGCTGGCCACACCGATGGTGACCACCGGGGCGGCGTTGCTCAGTGTCCGGGTGAAAGTGGCGGCGTCCTGGCCAGCGTTGTCTTGCACGGCGTTGGCGTCGTCGCCAGCGGTTGGGTCGGTGTAGACCACCGTCAGGCTGGCACCGGTGGCGGCTTCGGCCAGGGTAAGCACGAGCTGCTCGCCCACCACGGCCACGCCGCTGATGGCCAGGGTCTGCCCGCCAGACGTGACGGTGAATGCCGACGCTTGCGGCTCGCCGGTGGCCGAGATCGGTTTGTCAAAGCTCAGCGTGAGCTGGCGCGTGTCGGCCGCGTAGCCCGCCGAGGTGGCGCGTGGCGGTGTGGTGTCCACCGCCTGGCTGAAGCGGCTTTCTACGTTGCCGCTGCCGGTAGCGTCGGTGAACGCGCCCTTGGCCACGGTGACACTGGCATCGCCCTCGGCGCCTGCTGCCGGGGTGAAGGTGGCCGTGTAGCTGCTGCCCGAGCCGCTGAAGTTCGTCAAGCTGCCGCCGGTCACGCTGACATCGGCGGCGGTGAAATTGGTCGCGGCGACGCTGAGCGTGAAGGTCAGCGTCGCCGTCTCGCCAGCGTGCAGCACCGCGCTGCTGCTGCTGATGGCCACCGCAGGGCCATAGCTGGCGAGGCCGGAGGCGTCGGGTTCCCAGCGGGCGAACACCAGCGCGCCAGGGACTTCAAGATAAGAATCGTCCGGCACACCATCGCCATCCCAATCGTCCTCAATCAACCGAGGCACGCCACCAAAGACCGGCGCGTTGCCGGTGCCGGGGTCCAGGTCTAAAGGCGCATCGGAGGTCGTGTAGGTCGAGCCTGTCACGACGAGTTTGCCGTCGGGGTCGAGGTCGAAATCGGGGAAGCGATAGCCCATGAGAAACGGCATGACTTGCCGCGACACGAGGTTGAGGTCTGCATCGAAGTTGGCGACAAACAGAAGCAGCTCGTTGTCCGCACCGCTCTCATAGCCCGCCACGATGAGCCCGCCCGTGGCTGTGGTCAGCACCTTGTGCACCTGCACCACCGCGCCGGCGCGTAAGGGCGCAATCACCTGGGCCTGAACGAATTCGTTGTCGGCGTTGAGCTTGATCAAGTAGCCCGAGAGGTAATCCGGCGAGCTGAAGATCTGCTCGCCCGCCGTCGGGTCGAGGTCGGCCGACGGCCCCGCGAAATGGCCGCCGATGTAAACATTTCCAGCGGCGTCCGATGCGATGGCCGTGGTGCTCTCGACCCCTTTGGAGCTGCTGGCCACGGCCCCCAGACCGGCCAACGCCTTGGTCGTGCCGTCGCTGCCCACGACCCACAGATAGCCGTCGCGGTAGTCTGTTGGGTAGGCAGAGGTTTTTGTGAAGCCGTCAACCGACATCCGGAAGGCATAGCCGCTGACGAAGACGTCTCCATCGGGGGTGAGCGTGAGCTGCTCCACGCTGGGATCGCCAGAATTGCTGGTTGCAGCGGGCTTGGCCCAGGCAAGGCTGCCGTCGGCCTTGAACTTGACCACAAAGGGGTTGGAGCCAGCCACATAGGGCAGTGTGGCCAGCGTGGCGCCCGCCCCTGAGCGGATGGTGGTGACCGTCTTGACCCCCGAGATGTTTTGAAACGAGTAGTAAGTGCCACCCATGTAGACGCTGCCGTCCGGGCCGACCGCCAGAGCGGTGCCGCGATCACTGCCCGAGCTGCCCAGGCCGTTCACCCACTGGTAGTCGCCGTTGGCGTCGAGCTTCAGCACAAACGCTTCCGTGTTGCCCGTGCTGCCGGACACCAAACCGCCCGGGGCGGTGCCGTTGAAATCCATGGCGCCAAACAGGTCACCCGTGATGTAGACGTTGCCCTGCGCATCCACAGCCAGGGCATTGGACGCGTGGCTGTAAGAAGCACTTATGGCGTCATAGGACTTGGCCCACAGCAAGGCCCCCTCTTGGCTGTACTTGGCGACGAAGATGGCACCTTTCGAAAAGCTGTTGAACAGTTTGCTCACCCCCGGCCCCGGATCGAAGTCGACGCCGCCGGTCAGCGTTCCGGTGACATGGAGGCTGCCGTCCGCACCGATGGCACTGCTCGACACATTCAGGCCCGCCCCCTGCAACTCGCCTTTGATCGTGAGCAGCTTGACCGGATCGCCCAGCAGGTGCTCCCAACCTGTCACATCCAGGCTGCGCAGGTCGATCGGCCCGCGCTGGGCTTCCAGCGTCCAGTTGCCGCCCAGCGCAGGCGCGCCGGTCAGGTCGGTGGAGGCGGCCACGTCGGCCTGCGTGAGGCTGGCGAGTTGGTCAATGAAGGCGCCGTCAGCGCCCACGCGGCAACCGTAAACCAGCAAGTCGCCCGTGTCGGCAAGTGCTGCGCCGATGCGGTTGAGCTGCTCCTGCACGGACGCGTCGGTTTCGAGCACGGCGCTGTCGATGCGCGCGCTGCCCAGTTGCAGGCTGCCAGTGTCACCGTGGCTGAAGATGTGAATCGCGTCGTAGCCACTGTGGTCGGCGGCCCAGTCGGCCATCTGCGCCAGGCCGTCCTGGCCGGCAGCGATTACCACCACCTCGACAGTCGGCGAAAGCTGGTTGACCAGGCCTGGGTGGTCGCTCAGCGCGGCGTCCACGAAGGCGACTTCGCGCCGGGGTGCGGCGGTTTCGGTGCCGGCTTCTTCGGTGAGCCACTCGGTGCTGGTGGCCGCAGCGGTGGACGCCGCAACCGCATCGGACTGGGCGGCGTGATCGGCATCCAGCGCACTCTGGCTGTTGGTGTCGGGCGGGCTCATCTGGTCGACCAGGCTCGGATAGTCGGTTGGCGCGGCTTCCACAAAAGCGACGTCGCTGCTGGCAGCAGCTGCTTCGGTACCCGTCTCGTCGGCGAGCCGGCTGGTCGTGGTGGTTGACGCGGTTGACTCGGTGGACGCCGCAGCGGCGGCTGCCTGGGTGGCGTGATCGGCATCCAGCGCGCTCTGGCGGGTGGTGTCGGGTTGACTCGCCGGCTCGGCATCTGCATACACACCCAGCGCGGTGTCAACGGCCGCGCCATCGAACACGATGCGCGGCTCCAACCGCATCACCGTGGGCGCCATGCTGACCAGCCTGCGCCGCCCGCCCGGCGCTTGCAGGGATTCCTGCGCGGACACGGCGGCGGCGCTGCTGCCGCCTGAACGTTTGCCCCGGCCACCGGCCAGTTCGGACACAGCGGCATAGGTCTGGGTGACTTCACTCCAGACAGAACGGAAGATGCGATTCATGGGGAAAACTCCAAAAGGCCGCCCATGGCGGCCCGACTCAACGAGATGTCTTGGGGGGTGCGAGAACGATGGTGCCGCTCATGCCGGCCATCAGTTCGCGGAATTTGCCGTCGATGACGGCCACCGACTTGACCGACTGGCTGACCGGGTCCGCCTTGGCGGTGATCCGGTCGAGCTTGACCGGGTAGGTCTTGCCGGTGTCTTCAATGAGCACCTGGAATTTGTGCCCTGGCTTGAACCACGACAACCAGCGGGTGGGCACGATCAGCTCAAGCTCCAGAGTGCTGTCGTCGACGATCTCCAGAATCGCCTGACCGGGCTGCACGAACTGCTGCTCACGCGCTTTTTGCTCGCCCGCTCGGCCGCTGAAAGGGGCCAGGATCTGGCACTTGTTGATGGTGGCCTGCAGGTAAGCCACATCGGCCGTGGCCTTGGCGACCTCCGCTTCGCTGTTGCGCAACTCCACCTGGCCGATGGCGTTGAACTTGGCCATCTGCTGGCTGCCTTCCCAGTTGTTGCGGGCGCTGGCTTGCTGGGCCCTGGCTTTTTCAAGTTGGGCAGAGGGCAGGGTGCAATCGAGCTGAATCAGGGTTTGACCGGCGCGAAAGCGCTGGCCTTCCTTGATCGGGATGCGGCTGATCTTGGCCCCGACTTCCGCTGACAAGGTGGTGTAGCGCTGGGGCATGAGCTGGGCCCTCATGTCCTGGCGCTCCAGTGCGTAGTCGGCCGCCCACGCACCCACGGCGCTCACAGCCGCGACCGCGCCCAGCGCCAGCACACCGGCGCGCACTCGCAAGTTGTGCCCGTTCATTGAATCGCCCAGCCCTTGAGCGACTTCTCGATCGACTTCTGCAGGGTGGGCAGATCGGTATCGTCCAGGCTGCCGATGTCTGGCTCCATCCCCAGGGTGGCTTGCACCTTGCTCGCGGCCTCGTGGACCTTGGCCATGGACTGGTAGCGGCGCACCGCGCTCAGGAGCGCGGTGACGTTGGCGGCGATGCCTTCCATGGGGCTGGCCATCTGGCTCTGGGTGGCGCTGTCGGCCAGGGTGGCCAGCCCGGCATCAACTTCGCTGATGGCGTTGGCCCGCAGGAACTGACGCAGCGCGTCGTCGTACTGGTGTCGCACCAGGTGGACCTGGGTGAGCACGGTCATCTGCAGCGCCATGCGACGTGCCTCAAAGACCTTTTCACCTTGCTCAGCCGCGCGCATCTGGCTGGGGCCCGAGAGCAAGTTGAGCAGGTTGAAGCTCACGCGCACGCCGGCTTCCTGCCACTTCTGGTTGACCAGGAACTTGTCGCTGTCGTACTTGAGCGCGGTGTCGAAGGTGATGCCCGGCATCAGGCGCAGCAAGGCCTTGCGGGTGTCGTCGGCAGCAATGCGGGCGTTGTAGAACGAAGCGCGCAGATCCGCATTGCCTGAAAGCGCCAGGGCCTCCATTTTTTCCACTGGCAGGGTCAGGGCGTCGGGCTGGACGTCCTGTGGCTCGACCAGTTGGAAGCGATCGCCGGGCTGGGCGCCGATCAGGCTGGCCAGTTCGATGCGGGCACTGGCGAGTTCGCGCTCCAGGCCTTCGAGCAGGCGCAGGTTCTCCAGCAGGTTGCGCCGATAGCGCAGGGTCTCAGCCAGGCCGCGCACGCGGGCATTGCTCAGGTTGACCGCATCGCTCAGCGCGCTTTCTGCCAGCTTGATCTGCTGCTGCACGCGCGCGCCCAAGGCCTGTGCGGCCAGGGCGCGCCAGTAAGCGGTGCGTACGTTCTGAATCAGGGCGTGCATGGACTTGCGGCGCATCTCGGAAGCGATCAGCAGGCGGTCGCCGTTTTGCTTGGCCGAGTAGTAGCTGGCGCCGAAGTCCAACAGGCTCCATGTCAGGCCCAGGTCGCCGATGGCATGGTCGTTTTCCGAAGATATGTAGGGCGTGTCGGTGGAGAAGGTGCCTGGGTTGAGCGGGTCGGACGAACGGCGCGTGTTGTCGCTGTCGCGGGTGTCGTAGCCGGCATTGGCCAGCAGCCTGGGCAACATGTCAAAGCGACCCGCTTCCAACTGGCCAGAGGCCAGCGACTGCTCAAGCAAACGGGTGCGGTGGTCCAGGTTGTATTTGAGGGCCCGGGCAATTGCTTCTTCCAGCGAAACGGCGCCGTTGAGCGCCACCTGGTTCTGGCGGCTATTCAGGCGATCGCTGGCAGTGACCTGCTCAAGATCGCTTTGCATCAAGGGTTGCGGCGTGACAGCGCAACCGGCCATCAGCAAGACCACGCAAAGGGCCACCGCCGTAGGCGCGGGACGAAACGGGAAGGGAAACGGGACCGGGTGTTTTTTCATGACGGGCGAAACGGAGATGTTTTTTGTAGCAAAACATGCTAGTTCAACAGGTCATACAGAGCCAGTCATGAATCCCGACAAATTCCGACAAACTCCGACATCGCTCAAGCGCTGCGGGGACGCTCCCACGCTTTACCAAGCTCACGCGGAAAGTCATTCTGAAAACGCCTGACCGAATAGAAAGAGCGCCGGACAACGGACAGCCCCTATGCCCTGTCCCGTGTTTGGTGAGACAACCAGAGAGCTGATGTTTCCCCTGTTTTCATCAGGGCAATTTTTTTACGGGCATTCGCTTGCGGCTTTTCCAATCAGGTGACGCATCACTCCGAGTGGGCTGATCAAGCCGTGGATATGCCGAGCAAATCAGTTCGCGACAATCGACGCAAGGAACGAATAGCCTTCGCCGTGAGCTGTCACAAGGGGAAATTGCATACCGAAACAGGCGTCCGCTTTCGCTCTGAGGCGTCGGATCAGGATTTCGAGGCGCTTGGGATCGTAAAAGTCCGGGTTGTGGCCCAGAGCAGCAATCAGGGTTTGGCGCGGCACCACTTGCCCAGGGCAAGCCGTCAGCGCTTTCATGACTTTGAGCTCCATGCTGGTCAACTTCATGGACTCGCCCGATGGCGACTTCAAAGTCCAGTTCAAGTGACTCAAGAACCACACCTTGGATTCAGGTTTTTGCTGGCGGCTCATCAGGTTCACGATCAAACCGGACAGTTCTTCCATCTGTACCGGTTTCACCAGGTAGGCGAGTGCGCCGGCCTTTACCCCCGCGACGCGGGAAGAACTCTCCCCTCGCGCCGTGGTGACGACGACCCCTTTTTTCACCACGTCTGGGCGTGCGCCGAGCCAGTCCAAACCGTTGCCGTCGGGCAGGCCAAGGTCGAGCACCAAGACATCGTGCTCATGGTTGCTCAGCCATTGATCCGCAGCTTGCAAAGTGCCCACGCCATGCGCTGCAAATCCATCCAATTGCAAAAAGCTCACCATCGGGTCGAGCAGGTCGGTCTCGTCTTCGACGATCAACACCCGAAGCGCAGCGCCAGAATCAACAGGGGTCATGAATGAATGAGGGATGAGGAATGAGGAGAGGCAAGCCCGGGATTGAGCGCCTGTTGGGGGAGCCAGATGCAGAAACAACTGCCCCGCCCCGGTTCGCTGTTCAGTTCAACGTAACCGCCGTGGGACTTGGTGATGCGCGACACAATGGCCAGGCCCAAACCCATGCCCATGACGTTGCCCTCAGGCTTCGATCGAAAAAACTCGTCAAAAATCAGCGGCTGATGCTCTGGCGCAATACCGCAGCCTCGGTCGGTGACGGCGATGCCCACAAAGCCCGGCCGCAGAAGCAAGTCCAAGACGATGGGGCTGTCCGGTGCAGAAAACTTGCTCGCATTCTCAAGCAGGTTGGTCACAGCGGTCTCCAGCAGGGATTCATCGGCCCACACTTCTTGCGGATCCTTGGCCGCGTGAAACACCACCGGGTGGTTCAGCAACAGGTAGGCATTGGCATCTAGCGTGCGCTGCAGCCACTCGTTGAGCCTGATCGCGGTCGGACGAATGGTCTGTAGATCGCCTTTCAGCCGGTCGCTTTGCAACCATTTTTCAAACAGCCTTGCCAAACGCGCGGTGGCGCTGCCAATGACCGAAACACGTTGCCCAATGTGATCCACCCCCCTTTCGTGCTCTTTGCGGATCACGCTGAGTTGGGCGTTGATGATGGCCAAGGGGTTGCGAAACTCGTGCGAGATCAGGGAGCCAAAGCGCACGTACTGGTTGAGCATCTCGTTTTGTTGAGCCAGCGAGACGGCCAACTGGTGGGTGCGCTCTTGCACCGAGCGCTCCAGGAGCTCCTCCGAAGCTTTGAGCAAATCGACCACCTTGCGTTGCGCCTCAAACGCCTCCCGCTGAGACTGCTCACGGGCCAAGCGTTCAGCATGGATGGTGTCGGCGAGTGCGAGCGACAACATCAACATTTCAAAAACAGAACTGATTTGCAGGACGTAGGACGTGACCGGATTGGTGGGTATCCATCCAAACGAACGCATGGCGGCCAACAAAACACCCAACCACAACAAGGACCAGGCCAGCACAAAAAACCGGGCGCCCCGGTCTCCATTGCGCAAGGCCTTGCCACTACAGACAAAGATGAGCCCGCCCATGACCATGCTGTTGAGCATCAGCATTTGGTAGAGCAACTGCACAGGCATGAGCCACCACACAGCGGCCAGCAAGCCCATGCCTGTCAACCCAAACAGGGCGGCACTGAGCCTGAGCAGCTTGTCCAACCGGGGTGCGATCTGAACGGTATCCAAAAAACTGCGGGCGAACTGGGTGGCAAACAGCGCGGCAAGGCTCAGCGAAGCGCCCTGGGCAATTTCATCAAAGGCCGCCTGATCGGGCCAAATGAACAAGCGCCCATAACCATTGCTGGCCGTGATACCAAGGCCAAAGAAAAACACGTACATGCTGTACAGCAAAAACCGCTGGTCGCGCAGCGACGCAAACAACAGCAGGTTGTACAGCAACAGCGACAACAACCCACCGGTGTACAAGGCTTGCAAGACCAACACGCGCTGTTGGTGAATTTCAAACGCTTGCGGCTGCCAGGCTACCAGCGGCAGCGTCAGCGCGTAGCTTGAGGTGGCGCGGATATAAAAATACTGCTCGCTGGTCGTGAGCTCGACCGGGAAAGCAAAAAACCGGTGGGAAACCGACCGGCTGCTCATGGGGCGCTCTTTGCCGGTCAGCACCGGCAAACCCTGGGGTGGGTAAAACCCCAGCTCGCTGATCTTGGTGTACGGAATCTCCAGCAACCACTTGGAAGGCACGCCGTCTGCTCGCCGCAGGGGCACACGCAGCCAATAGGCCGACGCGGTGTAGCCCAGATTCAGGTCGGTGCCGGCGATGGGCAGCGAATTGAACTGGGTCGCCAGGCCAGTTGCTCGCACGTCGTCGATGCTGAGGTGCCCGGTTGGGTCTTCCAGCACCTGCACCACATGGGCCAAGTTGACTTGTGTGTCGTGTGCGCCCAATTCCAGCGCCCACAAGGGTCCCGCCCAGCAGCACAACAGGAGCCAGGCAGAGAGTATTTTCATTCACCGATTATCGGCTCGGCCTTGGACAACCATCGCAAGGAGGTCAGGTTCGCACAGAGCACGCACCCGCTCCAAAGCGTCTTCCAGGGCTTCGCTAGCCTTCTCCAGCCTGTTCTCCAACAGACCGGCCACGTCCTCCTTGTGAAAGCCATCCAGTTCACCGCTGGTGTAGTCCTTCACCGCGCCTTCCAAGCTCTTGAACAGGTACTTGTAGTCGATGATGTAGCCGTACTCCTTGTCGTCACCTTCCTGCCGGTTCACCCGGCAGACGGCCTGAAACAGGCCGTGATCTCGCACCTGCTTGTCGAAGGAGAGGTAAGTGGCTGATGGTGCGTCGAAACCGGTCGGCAGCTTGTCCAACACGATCGGCAGCTTCATCTGCCCGGTCTTGTCGATGATTTTCTTCTTCACCACCTGCTCGAACAACAGCTCGTGGAACTTGCAGGCTTCGAAAATAATGCCAGCCACCAGCATCGCGTTGCCTTGCCCGTCCATCAGGCGCGGCTTGGTGCTCATGTCCGTGACTACAACCATCACCGTCCGCATGGCTCACTCGGCCACCTGACCCCGAGGGAGTTCGTCAGACAGAGGTCAGATCAACAGCTGGAAAGCCGCCCGACTCCAGTTTAGAAATGACCGGATATGGGGGAGACGTCAGCAGTCACCCAACTCCAGTTTGAAAGTAACCGGATACGGGGGAGACGTCAGTTTGCTCATGAGTTACATCATGTGCTTGCCTCGCCACCACAACTGAGGCATTCGAGGAACAAGGCGAATGCTGTGAGATGGCTCGCTGATCACCCTTGCCAACGTCAAGCTGCAGTCGTGGGACTGGTCAGACCGTGTGCTGCTGTGTCAAAGGGATGGCCTTAGGTGCAGGCTCTGCAGTCCCTCGCCATTGATCGATGGTGTTGAACTCCAGTTTGCACCTCACACACCGGTAAGTCCCGCTGGGCATCATGGCGCCGCTGGCGTCGCGCATGATGACCGGCTGGTAGGCTTTGGCGCCGCAAAGGCGACAGGCATTTGAAGGGTTCTTGCTGTCCATGGAGGCATTGTGCATCCCAAAGCATGCTGGTTGCCAAGAGGAGTTTTCCGAAATTTCCCGGGGCCCGCGCCCTGTTCCTCTCGAACGCCATGGACTTGCGCATGGGTTGCCGACCTGGCTCGGCACCCTGGGCGCCAAACCCGGCGTCTGCATCAATGAGCTCAATCCCCTGCAAGTCCTCAAGACCCGCATCTTCAGCCTGGTCTGCATCGTCCAGATCCTTGACCTGCAAGGGCAGGGCGGTGAGTTCCTGGACGAAGCCTTTGCGCTCGTCGAGGCGGCCACCAAGCCGGTTGTTGCGGTGGCGGTGCCCCGGCGCCATCAATCAGCCACTCACGACCGGTTCACACAACGTGTCTCACGTCGTGACCAAGTCCACCCGCGTTGTGCGCGCAGCCGACATGGCCACCAAGAGCAAGCTTGGAAACCGAGGCCGATGTGGACACCTGCCTGGCCAAGCTCAAGTCCGAATTGCTCGTTGTCTCCGCGCCGGGCAAAAGGCGCGGGTGCAACTACAACGACACGCTGACGTGTTGATGTTTCCCATTCGGGATTTTTTTGTGGCGACTGAGCTGTTGCTGGTGGATATTTACCCATCGGGAAATTTACCTTCCACATCGAGTCTGTGTTCTCCATAATTTCCCGAACAGAAAATTTACATGACCACCCGGATAGATACCCCCGAATCCCTCGGCCAAGCCGTGCGCGGCGCCCGCAAGCAGCTGAACCTCACCCAGCCTCAACTCGCGATGGCAGCGGGTGTCGGTGTGCGCTTCATCGTGGATCTCGAAGCCGGTAAGCCCACCTTGCGGCTGGAGAACATCCTGCGTGTGCTGCACGCGACGTCCCCCCGTTTTCAGTAGCACTGGGCTTTGGAGTCCGGGGGTTAATTTAACGGGTTTTGCATCAGCCTTTGAGCATGGGCCGCCGGGGTCAG
>Ga0209343_10001797_pt1 | contig 28531 bp, 21 predicted proteins | sample RifCSPlowO2_02_FD_184026 | JGI IMG/M metagenome (GOLD analysis project Ga0209343, IMG submission 184026) | Groundwater microbial communities from Rifle, Colorado - Rifle CSP2_plank lowO2_0.2 (SPAdes) (version 2) | ecosystem: Environmental > Aquatic > Deep subsurface > Groundwater | place... | reverse complement strand
CTGAACATGCTGCATGATGCTTTCACGTTGGGTCTCCTTCGGTCAATGTGATGGTGGGTTTGGCGATTCACCAATACATTACACCTGAGGATGACCCAACGTTCAGAATCTGTTTTGGACAAGAGTGTTGATACATCTGATACGCGAGTCGGCGCCAGGAACGGATTCTTACAAAAACACTGCGGGGGTGTCGTTCTTGTGGGAGGCACCAGCCCCACAGGTCGGGTTAGTCCGTCGGGTTACGGCGCAAAAGACGCGCCTAACCCGACCTGCCTGGCTCGCCGCCGACACGGATGAGATTGGCCACCAGACCGGTCCAGCCGGTCTGGTGCGATGCGCCCAGGCCGTGCCCGTCGTCGCCGTGGAAGCATTCATGGAACAGCAACAGGTCGCGAAAGTGCGGGCCATTCTGGCGTTTTTCGTCATTGCCCAATGCCGGACGAATGCCTTGGCCGTTGCGCAGGAACAGGCCGATCAGCCGCCGCGAGAGATCGTCGGCGATTTCCCTGAGCGACAGTTTTTGTCCCGAGCCTGTCGGATATTCGACGGTGAAGTCGTCGCCGTAATAGCCGTGGAAACGATAGAGCGAATCGATCAGCAGATAGTTGATCGGCATCCATACCGGTCCGCGCCAGTTCGAGTTGCCGCCGAACATGCCGGTTTGCGATTCGCCCGGTTGGTAGCCCACACTCATGTCCATACCCGCGCAGCTGAACACATAAGGCTGGTCGAGATGCGCGCGCGACAGGGCGCGCACGCCATGCGCTGAGAGAAATTCCGCCTCGTCCAGCATGCGCCGCAACAGATGCTTCATGCGGTAGCCGCGCAGCAGCGAGAGCAACCGCCGTTCGCCGCGCCCCGGCTCGTCCCAGCGCGATACCAGGGCGGCGATCTCCGGGTTGTGCTTGAGAAACCAGGACAGCCGCAGCTTGAAACCCGGCAGGCGGTCGAGCAACTCCGGCTCCAGCACCTCGACCGCGCACAGCGGGATCAGCCCGACGATGGAGCGCACCTTGAGCGGCATCATCTCGCCGTCGGGAGCGCGCAGCACGTCGTAAAAGAATTTGTCCTCCTCGTCCCACAGGCCGATGCCGCGGTCGCCGATGTTGTTCATCGCGGCGGCGATGTACAGGAAGTGCTCGAAATACTTGGTGGCAATATCCTCGTACACCGGGTTGTGCTGCGCCAGCTCCAGCGCGATGCGCATCAGGTTGAGCGCATACATCGCCATCCAGCTGGTGCCGTCGGCCTGGTCGATGTGGCCGCCGGTGGGCAGCGGCGCGCTGCGGTCGAATACGCCGATATTGTCCAGCCCGAGAAAGCCGCCCTGGAAGACGTTGCGCCCTTCCGCGTCCTTGCGGTTGACCCACCAGGTGAAATTGAGCATCAGCTTGTGGAACACCCGTTCCAGGAAAGCCAGATCGCCCTTGCCGCCGTTCTGCTCGCGGTCCATGCGGTAGACCTCCCAGGTCGCCCAGGCATGCACTGGCGGATTGACGTCGCCCAGCTCCCATTCATAGGCCGGCAACTGTCCGTCCGGATGCATATACCATTCGCGCGTGAGCAGCACCAGTTGCTGCTTGGCGAACACCGGATCGACCAGCGCCAGCGGGATGCACTGGAATGCCAGGTCCCATGCCGCATACCAGGGATACTCCCACTTGTCCGGCATGGAGATGATGTCGGCGTTGTTGAGATGTTCCCAGCCGGCGTTGCGACCGTGCCGCCGTTGCGGCGGCGGCGCGGGCATGGCCGGATCGCCCTTGAACCATTGCGGGATGTCGAAATGGTAGAACTGCTTGCTCCAGATCATGCCGGCCAGCGCCTGGCGTTGCACCAGGCGCGCGTCCGCATCGGCAATGCCCTCCTGGATGGCGTCGTAGTAATGATCCGCTTCCTTGATGCGTTTGGTAAAAGTGTTGTCGAAATCAGCAAACGGCGCGGGCAGGATTTCCCGGCTCAACCGCAACCGCAGCACGCGGCTTTCGCCGCCGGGGATATCGAGCGTGTAGTGCGCCGCCGCCTTGCTGCCCCGCCCCAGCGGCGAGACCGCGTCCTGGCGACCGGCGACCACAAATTCGTGGAAGGCATCCTTGAAATATCCCTGCACATCCGTGCCGTAAAGGCTGCGCGTATTGCTGTCATTCTCGGTGAACAGCAACGGCGGCGCGCCCTCGGCGTACCAGTGGTAATCGCCCAGTTGATGGTGGTGCACCAGCGCTTTGCCCTCGCCGTCCGACTCGATATGCGGGCGCTCCTTGCTCCCGTTCCAGCTCCAGGTGTTGCGGAACCATAGCTGTGGCAACACGTGCAGCGCTGCCGCCCCACTGCCGCGATTGGCGATCGTGACGCGCATCAGCAGGTCGCGCGGATCGGCCTTGGCATATTCGACCGTGACATCGAAGTAGCGGTCTGCGTCGAACACGCCGCTGTCCGGCAACTCGAATTCCGGCTGTCCGGAGCCGCGTTGGCGGCTTTCCTCCAGCAGGCGCGCGTAAGGATATTCGGCGTGCGGGTATTTGTAGAGAAACTTCAAGTAGCTGTGGGTAGGCGTGGCATCGAGGTAGTAATACAGCTCTTTCACGTCCTCGCCGTGGTTACCCTCGCCGTTGGACAGGCCGAACAGGCGCTCCTTGAGGATGTGATCCTTGCCGTTCCACAGCGCCAGCGCAAGGCACAGGCGCTGCTGATGGTCGCTGACACCGGCCAGACCGTCCTCGCCCCAGCGATAGGCGCGGCTGCGCGCATGGTCGTGGGGAAAATAATCCCAGGCTTTGCCGTCGGCGCTGTAATCCTCGCGCACCGTGCCCCACTGGCGCTCGCTCAAATAAGGCCCCCACAATTGCCAGGGAGACAGGCCGGACTGCAATTCCTGATAACGCCGGTGTTCTGCGGTATTGGTTTTCATTTTTTTCTCTCAGTCTTCAGTCTACATCCCCCCAGCGCCTGCCAGGCATGCATGTCGCGGGCAATGAGCGTATCCGCCGCCACCGGCCCTTCGCTGCCTGCCGGATAGGCATAAGGCTCCGCGCCGGGATGGTCGGCGTAGGCCTCCAGAATCGGGGTGATGAAGCGCCAGCTCATTTCCACCCCGTCGGAGCGGGCGAACAGCAGTTGCTCGCCGCGCAACGCTTCCAGCAGCAGGCGCTGGTAGGGCGACGGCGCATCCGGGTAACGGTCGTGGAAGTCGAACTGCATGCGCGCCGTTTCCACCGCCAGACCGTGGCCGGGCGTCTTGGTAGCGAATTCCAGATGCACCGATTCGTCCGGTTGTATGCTCAGCACCAGGCGGTTGGGGGCGATACGGGCGCAAGCCGGATCCCCGCCGAACACGCAAAACGGAATGCTGCGGAACTGCACCACCACCTCGGCGCAGCCCTTTGCCAGGCGCTTGCCGGTGCGCAGGTAGAACGGCACGCCCTGCCAGCGCCAGTTGTCCACCTGCACCTTGAGCGCGGCAAAAGTCGGCGTGACGGAATCGGCGGCGACACCGGTCTCCAGAAGATAGCCCGGCACCGAACCGTCGGCTGCGGCGGCATACTGCCCCAGCACCACATCGCGGTAGGCGTCCTCGCCGATCAGCGGGCGCAGCGCGCGGAACACATCCACCTTGCGGTCGCGCACCCGGTTGGCGGTGAAATTCAGCGGCGGCTCCATGGCGACCAGTGCCAGCAGTTGCAGCAGATGGTTCTGCACCATGTCGCGCAACACGCCGGATTCCTCGTAATAAGCGCCGCGGCTGCCCACGCCGATGTGCTCGGCGGCGCTGATCTGCACGTGATCGATGTGCTGGCGGTTCCACAGCGGCTCGAACACGGCGTTGGCGAAACGCAGCACCAGGATGTTCTGCACCGTCTCCTTGGCCAGATAGTGGTCGATGCGGAAAATCTGCTCCTCGCGGAACACCTCGTGCAAGGAGCGGTTCAGCGTCTGCGCGCTGGCCAGATCGTGGCCAAACGGTTTTTCGATCAGCACCCGGCTGAACGGCCCGTCCTCGTCCGGGTGGCTGTACACCAGCCCCGTCGCGCCCAGCTGCGCGGCGATAGCGGCATACAGGCTGGGCAAAGTGGCGAGGAAGAACATGCGGTTGCCGCCGGTGTCGTGCTGCGCGTCCAGTTCGGCGATGCGCGCCGCCATTGTCTGCCAGGCACTGTCATCGTTGAAGTTGCCGGGCTGGTAATGCAGCCGCTGCGCAAATGTCGGCCACTCCGCGTCCGTGGTGGCGGCGCCGAAGCTATCGCAAGCACTGCGCATCGCCGCACGAAACGCCGCATCATCCATCTCTGAGCGCGCCATGCCGAGAATGACGAATGCGGCGGGCAGATGCCCTGCGCGGTGCATGGCATAAAGCGTCGGCATCAGCTTGCGCCGGGTGAGATCTCCCGCCGCGCCCAGGATGACCAGCAGGCAGGGAGGAGCAGCGGTTGCTTCACTCATGACGTTCCCCTTGATATTGATGCGGCTCATGCGTGAGTCGCCGCAGGGAACAGATTCTTACAAAAACGCGGCGAGTTGTGTTGTTCTTGTTGGGTTCACAGTAATGAACCTACAATCCTCTGTTGAAGGGTTTGTAGGTGCGAATTCATTCGCACCTACAAGAGCGGCATAATCAATTGAATCACCTTAATATTGTTCGTCAACCGGTCGCGGTAGGGATGCTGGTTGCCCAACACCCCCCGCACAGACCCCTGCGTGCGGGTGTGATTCAAACTGATGTTTTCAGTCAAGCGGCCTTTCTGAGCTGATTCACGCACCAAGTAAAATCAAATAGTTAGTACGCTTCGGGTATGCCTGAATACCCAAATCCAAGGGAACCAGAACTGCCACAGCTGCGTCCCAACCCGCCTAACCGTCTGCCGCGCAAAAAAATTTGCAAAACCCCGGGCGAGCCACTAGAATGCGCGCCTTTCACGTAAGCCGAATTTTCAAGGAGTAGTCATGGCAAATAGCGCACAAGCCCGCAAGCGTGCACGTCAATCAGTCAAGCAGAATGCCCATAACAGCAGCCTGCGCTCGGAATTGCGCACCGCAATCAAAAAGGTAGCGAAGGCGATCGAAGCCGGCGACAAGACGGTCGCGCAGGCCGTTTACAAGGACTCCGTCAGCACTGTGGACAGCATCGCCGACAAGAAGATTATCCACAAGAACAAGGCCGCCCGACACAAGAGTCGCTTGTCTGCGGCAATCAAGGCGATGGCGTAACGCCGTTTCTTTCCGATTTACCCCAGCAAGCCGGCAGCGATGTCGGCTTGTTTGCTTTGTGGGCCAGCGCGTTTCCCCTTGCCTAGAGGGTGCTGTTTGGCTCAATATACGCCTCCTGTTATAGCTGAACGGCGGACACATCCGCCGTCTTGTTTTTTAGAGGTCTCTATGTCGCATGTAATGAACACTTACGCACGCATTCCCGTCGCTTTTGAACGCGGGGAAGGCGCATGGCTCTGGGATACCGAGGGCAAGCGTTATCTGGACGCGCTGGCCGGAATCGCCGTGAACACGCTGGGACATGCGCATCCGCGCTACACCGCCGCGCTCAACGCGCAGATCGGCAAGCTGATCCACTGCTCCAACATCTATGAGGTGCCCGAACAGGAGCAACTCGCCGACAAGCTGTGCGGCCTGTCGGGTATGCAGGAAGTGTTCTTCGGCAATTCCGGCTGTGAAGCCAACGAGGCAGCGATCAAGCTGGCGCGCATGTACGGGCACAACAAGGGCATCGAAACCCCAAGTGTGATCGTGATGGAAAAGGCCTTCCACGGGCGGACGCTGGCGACGCTTTCGGCGACCGGCAACCGCAAGGTGCAGGCCGGCTTCGAACCGCTGGTGAAAGGCTTCGTGCGCGTGCCTTACGACGACCTCGCCGCCATCGAACAGGTCGCCGCGCATAATCCCGATGTCGTCGCCGTGCTGGTCGAACCGATCCAGGGCGAAGGCGGCATCCGCATTCTGGACATTCATTATCTCGAACAACTGCGCAAGATTTGCGACCAGCAGAACTGGCTGCTGATGCTGGATGAAGTGCAATGCGGCATCGGGCGCACCGGCAAATGGTTCGCCTTCCAGCACACCGGCATCCTGCCGGATGTGATGACGCTGGCCAAAGGCCTCGGCTCGGGCGTGCCGATCGGCGCTTGCCTGACGGCGGGCAAAGCTGCCGGATTGTTCAAACCGGGCAACCATGGCTCGACCTTCGGCGGCAACCCGCTTGCCAGCGTCGCCGGCCTGACCACGCTCGATATCATCGAGCAGGATGGCCTGCTGGCGCATGCCAAGGAACTCGGAAAATTCTTTCACGACGGCTTTGCCGCCGCCCTGCAAGGAGTAAACGGCATCAGGTCGATACGAGGCCAGGGGCTGATGATCGGCGTCGAGCTCGACAAACCGTGCGGCGACCTGGTGAAACAGGCGCTCGCGCAAGGTTTGCTGATCAACGTCACCGCCGACAACGTGATCCGGCTGCTGCCGCCGCTCGTCATGTCGCAGGACGAAGCCCGGCAGACGCTGGATATCCTGTGCCCGCTGATTAAAGATTTCCTGCAATCCTGATCGGAAAAACATCATGGCAGAAAACATCAAACATTTTTTGCAGTTCAAGGACTTCACCCGCGAGGAATTCGAATATCTGTTCGAGCGCACGCGCATCATCAAGGAGCGCTTCAAGCGTTACGAAAAATATTGGCCGCTGGAAGACCGCACGCTGGTGATGATTTTCGAGAAGGCCAGCACGCGCACGCGCCTATCGTTCGAGGCGGGCATGCACCAGCTCGGTGGCTCGGCGATCTACCTCAACACCCGCGACTCGCAACTCGGGCGCGGCGAGCCGGTAGAGGATGCCGGGCAGGTGATCTCGCGCATGAGCGACATCGTGATGATCCGCACCTTCGACCAGTCCATCATCGAACGCTTTGCCGCCCATTCGCGCGTGCCGGTCATCAACGGGCTGACCAACGAATACCACCCGTGCCAGGTGCTGGCCGACATCTACACCTATATCGAGCAGCGCGGCAGCATCACCGGCAAGACCGTGGCGTGGATCGGCGATTCCAACAACATGTGCAACACCTGGCTGCAAGCCGCCGAGGTGCTGGACTTCAACGTGCATGTCTCTACCCCGCCCGGCTATGAAGTCGAACCGGAGCGCGCCGGGCTGTTCGGCGAGGATCATTACGAGGAATTTGCCGACCCGATGGAAGCCGCGCGCGGCGCCGATCTGGTGACCACCGACGTATGGACCAGCATGGGTTTCGAAGCGGAAAACGAGGAGCGCATGAAGGCCTTCGCCGACTGGCAGGTGGACGAGGACATGCTGCGCGTCGCCGCGCAAGACGTGCTGTTCATGCACTGCCTGCCCGCGCATCGCGGCGAAGAAGTTTCCGCCGGCGTCATCGACGGCTCGCAAAGCGTGGTGTGGGATGAAGCGGAGAATCGTTTGCATGTGCAGAAGGCGCTGATGGAATATCTGCTGCTTGGGAAAATCACGTAGGGCGGGCAAAACCCGCCCTACTTATGAAATTTAATCGGGAATAAATTTAATGTCTGACATCAAAAAAGCCGTCCTCGCCTACTCCGGCGGACTCGACACCTCGGTCATCCTCAAGTGGCTGCAGGACACCTATCAATGCGAAGTGGTGACCTTCACCGCCGACCTCGGCCAGGGCGAAGAGCTGGAACCGGCGCGCCAGAAGGCGCTGAAGTTCGGCATCAAGCCGGAACAGATTTTCATTGACGACCTGCGCGAAGAATTTGTGCGCGACTTCGTATTCCCGATGTTCCGCGCCAATACCGTATATGAAGGCGAATACCTGCTCGGCACCTCCATCGCGCGCCCGCTGATCGCCAAGCGCCTGATCGAGATCGCCGCGCTGACCAAGGCGGATGCGGTATCGCATGGCGCGACCGGCAAAGGCAACGACCAGGTGCGCTTCGAGTTGGGCGCTTATGCGCTGAACCCGAACATCAAGATCATCGCGCCGTGGCGCGAATGGGATTTGTTGAGCCGCGAAAAACTGATGGCGTATGCCGAAAAGCACGGCATCCCGGTAGACATGAAACACAAGCAGGGCGGCTCGCCCTACTCGATGGACGCAAACCTGCTGCACATCTCCTTCGAAGGCCGCCACCTGGAAAACCCCGCTGCCGAAGCCGAAGAGAGCATGTGGCGATGGACGGTGTCGCCGGAGAAGGCGCCGGATGCAGCAGAATACCTGGACATCGAATTCGAGCACGGCGACATCGTGGCACTGAACGGCGCGCGCCTGACAGCGGCGCAAACGCTCGCCAAGCTCAACGAACTGGGCGGCAAACATGGCATCGGTCGCCTCGACCTTGTGGAGAACCGCTACGTCGGCATGAAGTCACGCGGCTGCTACGAGACCCCAGGCGGCACGATCATGCTCCGCGCACACCGCGCCATCGAATCGATCACGCTGGATCGCGAAGTCGCGCACCTGAAAGACGACCTGATGCCGCGCTACGCCTCGATGATCTACAACGGCTACTGGTGGTCGCCGGAACGCAAAGCGTTGCAAACCCTGATCGACCACACCCAGCAGACCGTCAACGGCTGGGTGCGCGTCAAACTTTACAAGGGCAACGTGATCGTGGTCGGTCGCGACTCGAAGACCGATTCGCTGTTCGATTCGAGCATCGCCACCTTCGAGGACGACAAGGGCGCCTACGACCAGAAGGATGCGGCGGGCTTCATCAAGCTCAACGCGCTGCGTATGCGCATTGCGGCCAATCTGAAAAATCGCAAATAACCGGGAGAAATCATGTCTGACAGGATCGTCAACGTTTCGGTTGGCAAGAAGGCCAACGTATTTTTCGACGGCAAGTGCGTGTCGCACTCGGTGTATTTTCCGGACGGCTCGCGCAAGACCGTCGGCGTCATCATGCCGGGCAGCCAGCTCACCTTCAACGTCGGCGCGCCGGAACTGATGGAGATCAGTTCCGGAGAATGCTCGGTCAAGATCGCCGGAGAGCCTGCGTTCAAAACCTACGCGGCGGGCAGTTCCTTCCGCGTGGCAGAAAACAGCAGCTTTGAAATTCACGCGGGTAAAGAAGCGGTAAACTACGTCTGTAGTTTTGGTTGATACTAACCTGGAGGTAAGTATCAACCGCAACGAACCGCTTCGCGGTGCGTTGTGGCTCAATAAAGGTTAATCTGTGCCGCAACAAGCCGCTGCGCGGCGTGTTGTGGTTTTTCTAATTCAGGAGATACTCATGCCATCTTTCGACATCGTTTCCGAAGTAGACAAGACCGAGGTCAAGAACGCGGTCGAGCAGACTAACAAGGAAGTCGGCACGCGCTTCGACTTCAAGGGTTCGGATGCGCGCGTCGAGCAGGCCGAGCTCAAACTCACCGTGCATGCCGACAACGAATTTCAGATGAACCAGGTGCAGGACATCCTCAACGGCAAACTGACCAAGCGCGGCGTGGACATCAAATGCCTGGAGATCGGCGACAAGATCGAAAAAGTCAGTGGCAACAAGGTCAAGCGCTCCTGCGAAGTGAAAGTCGGTGTGGAAATCGAGCTGGCGAAGAAAATCGTCAAGCTGCTCAAGGACAGCAAGCTCAAGGTGCAGGCCAGCATTCAGGGCGACACCGTGCGCGTCACCGGCAAGAATCGCGATGACTTGCAGGAAGCGATTGCCTTCGTCAAAAAATCGATCACCGATTTCCCGTTGCAGTACCAGAATTTCCGCGACTGATATTTCCGTTTGCCCTGCCGCAAAAACAGGGCGAGACAATTGAGTGATTTTTCGGAGGATACCACCATGCACAAAGCTCTCGTTATGCTCGCGCAAGGATGTGAAGAAATCGAAGCCGTGACCATCATCGACATCCTGCGCCGCGGCGGCATCGAAGTGACCAGCGCCGGCCTGGACGACCTGCCGGTATTGGGCAGCCACAGCGTGATGCTGCTGGCGGACACCACGCTGGATCTCGCGCAGCATCAGGATTTCGACATGATCGTGTTGCCCGGCGGCCTGCCCGGCACCGACAACCTCAGGGCGGACAAACGTCTGATCGCACTGCTGCAAAAAATGGCACAGCAGGGCAAACATATCGCCGCGATCTGCGCCGCACCTTCGGTGCTCGCCGCCGCCGGATTGCTCGACGGGCGCAAGGCCACCTGTTATCCGACCTGCCTGGATGACTTCCCAAAAGTGTGCCTGCAAACTGCCGCCGTCGTGGAAGACGGCAACATCGTCACCTCGCGCGGCCCCGGCACGGCCATGGATTTTGCGCTGGCGCTGGTGGAACGACTGGCCGGCAAAGCCAAGCAGGAGGAAGTCGAAGCGGCGCTGGTACGCTAGATGCGACAAGATCGAATCATCGTCATGCACAGCGCAACCGTCCAACCCTGCATTTCAATCATCGTCGCGATGGCGCAGAACCGCACCATCGGCATCGACAACACCCTGCCGTGGCGCATCCCGGAAGACCTCAAGCATTTCAAGACGCTCACGATGGGGCATCACATGATTATGGGGCACAAGACCTTCGAGTCTATCGGCAGGCCGCTGCCGGGGCGCACCACCGTGGTGGTGTCGCGCGACCGCAACCTGAAGATCGACGGATGCATCGTCGCGCACTCGCTGGCGGAAGCGCTTGCCGCCTGCGCATCCGACCCGGAAGTTTTTGTGGTCGGCGGCGCGGATATTTATGCGCAGTCGCTGGGTTTGGCGGATGCGCTCTACATCACCGAGATTCGGCAGGACGTGGCCGGGGATGCCTGGTTCCCGGAGTTCGACCGGGCGGAATGGCAGGAAACCTCGCGCGAAAAACACAGTCAGGAAACGCCGCAGCCGCTGGAATATCACTTCGTCACCTACCGTCGCGATGGCTGCTAGTGTAGTGTTGCTTGCTATTTGAAACTTATGCCAACGGACAAATCTGCATTGGTAGGGTGTGCTCCGCCCACCATGTCGGGCGGAACCCGGCCTACATGGGTTTGCACATAAGTATCGCCAAAAGTGCAACACTACACTAGGTGCCAATGGAAGACACTCCCTCTTGCATGCACTATTATGCATTTGCGGACAGGCAGATTTAATCAAAAACTTATCGAAAATAGGTACGCGTCTTTATTTTCAATAATGCTGACCGGGTGGGTGCGTCTAATCACTATTAGCTGTATAAGCCCAAGCCTGAAAGGAGAGATCGAGATGAGCGAAGAAAGCAAGTGCCCATACAGCCACATCGCCGGCGTCGGCCGAACGAACAGTGACTGGTGGCCGAACCGACTGCGGCTGGAACTGCTGCACCAGCATTCCGTGAAGTCCGACCCGATGGGCCCGGGCTTCGGCTACGCGAAGGAATTCAAGAGCCTCGACTATAAGGCGTTGAAGAAGGACCTAGTCAAGCTCATGACCGACTCGCAGGACTGGTGGCCGGCGGACTTCGGCCACTACGGGCCGCAGTTCATCCGCATGTCCTGGCACGCCGCCGGGACCTACCGGATCACCGACGGCCGCGGCGGCGGCGGCCGGGGCCAGCAGCGCTTCGCTCCGCTCAACAGTTGGCCCGACAACGTCAACATCGACAAGTCGCGCCGCCTGCTGTGGCCGATCAAGCAGAAGTACGGCAAGAAGATCTCCTGGGCCGACCTGATCATCCTCGCCGGCAACGTCGCGCTGGAGTCGATGGGCTTCAGGACCTTCGGCTTCGGGGGCGGCCGTGCGGACGTATGGGAGCCGGATGAGGACGTGAATTGGGGTGATGAGATCGCGTGGCTGGGCGTCGACAAGCGCTTCAGCGGCGATCGCCAGCTGGATCAGCCGTTCGGCGCCACCCATATGGGCCTGATCTACGTCAACCCGGAAGGCCCGAACGCCAGCGGTGACTACATGGCCGCCGCCAAAGACATCCGCGCCACCTTCGGCCGCATGGCGATGAGCGACGAGGAAACCGTCGCCCTCATTGCAGGCGGCCACACCTTCGGCAAGGCGCACGGCGCCGCCCCGGAATCCCATAAGGGTCCGGATCCGGAAGGCGCGCCGCTGGAAGCACAAGGCCTAGGCTGGGTGAGCGACTACGGCACGGGGCACGGCGCCGACACGATTTCGAGCGGCATTGAAGTGACCTGGACTAAGACCCCGGCGCTGTGGAGCAACAATTTCTTGGAGAACCTCTACAAGTACGAGTGGGAGCTGACCAAGTCGCCGGCCGGCGCCAAGCAATGGGTGGCCAAGAACGCGCCGGAGATCATTCCGGATGCGCATGTGCCGGGCAAGTTCCACAAGCCGACGATGCTGACCACCGACCTGACGCTGCGCTTCGATCCGGAATTCGGCAAGATCTCGCGCCGGTTCATCGACGACCCGCAAGCCTTCGCCGATGCCTTCGCGCGCGCCTGGTTCAAGCTGACGCACCGCGATATGGGTCCCCGTTCCCGCTATCTTGGGCCGGAAGTTCCAAAGGAAGAGCTGATCTGGCAGGATCCCATCCCGGCGGTTGATCACCAATTGATCGATGACAAGGACATCGCCGCGCTCAAGAGCAAGGTGCTGGCTTCGGGGCTGTCGGTGTCGCAGCTTGTCTCGACCGCTTGGGCGTCGGCGTCCACCTTCCGCGGCTCCGACAAGCGCGGCGGTGCCAACGGCGCGCGCATCCGCCTCGCGCCGCAGAAGGATTGGGAGGTCAACCAGCCGCCCGAGCTGTCGAAGGTTTTGGCGGCGCTGGAGGGCATACATAAGGAGTTCAACGCCTCTGCCTCCGGAGGCAAGACGGTGTCGCTCGCCGACCTGATCATTCTGGCCGGTTGTGCGGGTGTCGAGCAAGCCGCGAAGAAGGCCGGTGTCGAGGTGAAAGTTCCCTTCGCGCCCGGACGCATGGACGCGAGGCAGGACCAGACGGATGTCGAGTCCTTCGCGGTGCTCGAACCGATCGCCGACGGCTTCCGCAACTACCTGAAAGGCACGTTCACGGTCGCCGCGGAGCAGCTGCTGATCGACAGATCGCAACTCCTGACGCTCACGGCGCCCGAAATGACGGCCCTCGTCGGCGGCATGCGCATGCTGGGGGCCAACGTCGCCGGCTCCAAGCACGGGGTCTTCACCTCCATGCCCGAAGCGCTGAGCAACGACTTCTTCGTGAACCTGCTCGACATGGGCACGGAGTGGAAGCCGACCTCGAAGGATGCCGACGTGTTCGAAGGGCGCGACCGCAAGACGGGCAAGGTCAAGTGGAGCGGCACACGCGTCGATCTCATCTTCGGCTCGAACTCGCAGCTGCGGGCACTCGCCGAAGTCTACGCCAGCGCTGACGCGAAGGAAAAGTTCGTACAAGACTTCGTGGCGGCGTGGGACAAGGTGATGAACCTGGACCGGTTCGACCTCGCCTGATCCCAATATGATCGACTGCTAACAATCGGTTCCAGCGGACGGCACAATGTGCCTCCGCTGAACCGAAGCGTTGACGGCTTGCTTTTGGTAAATGCGAATGACGGCAATGTGTCGATAGCGGCGATTGATACTACCGAAAAATAGTTTTGCCCCCTCGGCCCATAAAAAAGGCAGCGCACATGCGCTGCCTTTTTACTGCCGCAATGCAATAAATCCTAGCAGCCTGTCGGGCTTGAAGATTCGAAGCGAAAATTCGGCTGGGCGAGGGCAGATTTTGCCGATTTTGCAGGTCAATAGTTGTTCTATTGACCAAAAAAGCGGCGCAATATGCACCGGCCGGGCGGATTTGCAGCCGATTTCCTTTAAGTCCGACAGGCTGCTAGCGCACGCAATCCACGAAATAACGCTGCTCCCCATTCACTTCTTCCGCCACGAGGCCGTGGATGTCGGTCTCGAAGCCGGGCAGTTTCTGGTTGAAGTCACGCGCAAACTTGAGATAGTCCACGATGGTTTTATTGAATATCTCCCCCGGGATCAGCAGCGGGATACCCGGCGGGTAGGGGGTCAGCAGCACTGCCGTGATGCGGCCTTCAAGCTGGTCTATCTCCACGCGGTCGATCTCGTCGTGCGCCATTTTGGCGAACGCGTCGGACGGTTTCATCGCCGGCTGCATATCGGACAAATACATCTCGGTGGTCATGCGCGCCACGTTGTGCAACTTGTAGGCATCGTGAATCTGCTGGCACAAATCACGCAGCCCGACACGTTCATACTTTGGATGGGCGGTGGCAAACTCCGGCAGGATGCGCCAGATCGGCTGGTTGCGGTCATAGTCGTCCTTGAATTGTTGCAGCGCGGTGAGCAGGGTGTTCCAGCGGCCCTTGGTGATGCCGATGGTGAACATGATGAAGAACGAATACAGGCCGCACTTCTCCACGATCACGCCGTGCTCGGCGAGGTAGCGGGTCACCATCGACGCGGGAATGCCGCTGTCGGCAAAGTCGCCGTCCACATCCAGCCCCGGCGTGATGATGGTCGCCTTGATCGGGTCGAGCATGTTAAATCCCGCAGCCAGTTTGCCGAAACCATGCCACTTGTCGTCGGTATGCAACACCCAGTCTTCGCGGGAACCGATGCCTTCATCGGCGAGGCTGTCCGGCCCCCACACCTTGAACCACCAATCCTTGCCGAACTCGGCTTCCACCTTGCGCATCGCGCGGCGGAAATCCAGCGCCTCGGCGATAGACTCCTCCACCAGTGCAGTGCCGCCCGGCGGCTCCATCATCGCGGCAGCGACGTCGCATGAGGCGATGATGGCGTATTGCGGGCTGGTCGAGGTGTGCATCAGGTAGGCTTCGTTGAACACATGGCTGTTGAGCTTGTGGCTCTCCGGTTCGCGCACCAGTATTTGCGACGCCTGCGACAGCCCGGCCAGCAGCTTGTGGGTGGACTGTGTTGCGAAAATCATCGACTCCCTGGCACGCGGACGACCTCTGGAGATGGCATGCATATCCTTGTAGAACTTGTGGAAAGCGGCGTGCGGCAGCCAGGCCTCGTCGAAGTGCAGCGTATCGATGCGCCCGTCCAGCATTTCCTTCAGCATCTCCACGTTGTACACGATGCCGTCGTAGGTGCTCTGGGTAATAGTCAGGATGCGCGGCTTTTTGCTCTTGTCCTTGATAAACGGGTTTGCGTCGATCTTGCGCTGGATGCTTTGCGGCTCGAATTCGGATTTCGAAATCGGCCCGATGATGCCGTAATGGTTGCGCGTCGGCGTCAGGAACACCGGCACCGCGCCGGTCATCATGATCGCGTGCAGGATGGACTTGTGGCAGTTGCGATCCACCACGACGATGTCGTCGGGCGCGACGGTCGAATGCCAGACGATCTTGTTCGAAGTCGAGGTGCCGTTGGTGACGAAAAACAAATGGTCGGCGTTGAAGATGCGCGCCGCGTTGCGCTCCGAGGCCGCCACCGGCCCGGTATGGTCGAGCAATTGGCCGAGCTCGTCCACCGCGTTGCACACGTCGGCGCGCAACATGTTTTCGCCGAAAAACTGGTGGAACATCTGCCCGACCGGGGATTTCAGGAACGCCACGCCGCCGGAGTGCCCCGGACAGTGCCAGGAATAGGAACCGTCCTGCGCATAATGCAGCAGCGCGCGGAAAAACGGCGGCGCCAGCGAGTCGAGATAGCTCCTGGCCTCGCGGATGATGTGGCGCGCGACGAATTCTGGCGTGTCCTCGTGCATATGGATGAAGCCGTGCAGCTCGCGCAACACGTCGTTGGGAATATGGCGCGAGGTGCGCGTTTCGCCGTACAGGTAGATCGGGATGTCGGCATTCTTGAAGCGGATTTCTTCGACGAAAGCACGCAGCGATTTCAGCGCGACCTCGGTTTCCTCCCGGCTGCCTGCGCCGAATTCCTCGTCGTCGATCGACAGCAAAAACGCCGATGCGCGGCTCTGCTGCTGCGCGAACGAAGTCAGGTCGCCGTAGCTGGTCACGCCGAGCACTTCCATGCCCTCGGATTCGATCGCCGACGCCAGCGCGCGTATGCCCAGCCCGCTGGCGTTTTCGGAACGGAAGTCTTCGTCGATAATGACGATAGGGAATCTGAATTTCATGGCTTACTCTCGGAAGGAATAACGATTTGGCGCGGATTGTCGCAGATTTGCAAGGCGAAGGAAGGGATTTTTGTGCCTGCCCTAGCCCTGCGGCGGATAGGAATTCTCCAGGCCATTCACCAGCTCGGCCAGCACCGCGCGGAACTGCTGCTCGTCGCAGCCCATCAGCACGGCGTCTTCCAGTGCATCCTGGCAGACCTGGCGAATCTCGGCAAGATTCTCCTGCAGCACCTTGTTCTTTTCCACGCAGGCGATGACGTCGCCCTGGGGAGAACGCCAGACAATTTTCTTACGGTGCGCCATGGGAGTCAGATTCCCGGCAGGGCCGCAGCCCGCGCATGGCTCCCACCGCTTTCACAAAACGGCAATTGCGCGATACGACGCATCCATTTATCCGACCTGATGCTCATGCCTTTTGGAGAAGGGAGAAGGGTAAAGGGAGAAGAGTAAAAGCCAAACCGCACTTACCCTTCCCTCTTCCCTCTTCTCCCTTCCCGCTTCTCCTTGAAATTCAACGGGCGCAATTTTACCCAATTCCGCGATAACGCGTGGGGTTTGCTACAATCGCGCCTTATTCAAGGAACACGCAACATGACCCGAAAAATCCTCGTCACCTCTGCCCTGCCCTACGCCAACGGCAGCATCCACCTCGGCCATCTCGTCGAATACATCCAGACCGACATCTGGGTGCGCTTCCAAAAGATGCAGGCTGACACTACCTGCCACTACGTGTGCGCCGACGACACCCACGGCACGCCGATCATGCTGCGCGCCGAGAAGGAAGGCATCACGCCGGAGCAACTGATCGCGCGGGTATGGCAGGAGCATTACGACGATTTCGCCGCGTTCCACGTCGAATTCGACAACTACGGCTCGACCAACTCGGACGAGACCCGGCAATGCGCCGAGACCATCTACGCCACCCTCAAGGACAAGGGGCTGATCGAGGTGCGCTCCATCGAGCAGTATTACGACCCGGTCAAAAACATGTTCCTGCCGGACCGTTTCATCAAGGGCGAATGCCCCAAGTGCCACGCCAAGGACCAGTACGGCGACAACTGCGAAGCCTGCGGCGCGGCCTACGCGCCCACCGATCTGATCGAACCTTATTCCGCCGTGTCCGGCGCCAAGCCGGAACTGCGCAACTCCGACCATTATTTCTTCAAGCTCTCCGCCGACACCTGCCAGCAGTTCCTGCGCCAGTGGACGCGCAGCGGCTCGCTGCAACCCGAAGCTGCCAACAAGATGCAGGAATGGCTGGGCGCGGAAGGCGAGAACAAGCTGACCGACTGGGACATCTCGCGCGACGCGCCGTATTTCGGCTTCAAGATTCCCGGCACGGAGGACAAGTACTTCTATGTATGGCTGGATGCGCCGGTCGGATATATGGGCAGCTTCAAGCAATTCTGTGACCGCGAAAACAGGGAAGGGCATCCCATCAACTTCGACGAATATTGGTTGCCGCAGTCGCAGCCAGACTCGGGGATGGATGCTAGGCGGCAAGGAGGCGGCGACGCTGGCATACCTGTAGGTAGACTAGGAGCCGCCGACGCGGCCAACAACGCAGACACCCCGAGTGTGGTTGCGACTGAGCTGTACCACTTCATCGGCAAAGACATCCTGTATTTCCACGCGCTGTTCTGGCCCGCGATGCTGCAACACGCCGGCTACCGCACCCCGACCAAACTGTTCGCGCACGGCTTCCTCACCGTGAACGGCGAGAAGATGAGCAAATCGCGCGGCACCTTCATCACCGCGCGCAGCTATATCGACCACATCAAGAACACCGAATACCTGCGCTACTACTACGCCGCCAAGCTCAACGGCACAATGGAGGACATCGACCTGAACCTTGAGGATTTTGTGGCGAAGGTGAACAGCGATTTGATCGGGAAGTACATCAACATTGCGAGCCGGTGCGCGGGGTTTGTAAATAAAATTTTCAATGGGGAAATTCCGCTTATCCATCAAAGATGGATCGAAGATATGAATGGAAAGCGTGAGAAGCCTTTTTGGGATGGACTAAAGAAGCTTATGCGTTCCTCGGAAGAAATTGCCTCAGCTTACGAGCAAAGAGATTTTGGAAAAGCCTTACGTTTGATTATGGCTCTGGCTGATGAAACTAATCGGTACATTGCTGAAAAAGAACCTTGGGCTGTTGCAAAACGAGTCGACAACCCCGCTGAAGATGATAATCTGAAAGACATTTGCGCTAATGCTTTAAATGCTTTCCGGCTACTCACCCTATATTTGAAACCCGTGTTGCCCATGCTCGCTGAAAACGTCGAGGCATTTTTTAACATCCCGCCGCTCAAATGGGATGATGCGCAGACACTCTTGCCCGCTGGTCATCGCATCAATGAATACAAACACCTCGCGACCCGCCTCGACCCCAAACTGATCGAAGCGATGGTCGCCGCCAACCAGGAAAGCCTGAAACCCGTGCCAGAATCGCATTCGCAACAACGCCACGCCGAAGCGCAGCAACACCACGCCCCCTCGCAAGCTATCCCCTCCAGCCCCCCTTCGCCGAAGGGGGGGGAAGCGGCACTGGCGAGCGGAGCAGCATCGACTGTTCCCCCCTTTGCAAAAGGGGGGCTAGGGGGGATTTCGCCCGTCGCCGAAACCATCTCCATCGACGACTTCATGAAGGTCGATCTGCGCGTGGCGAAGATCGTCAACGCGGAGCATGTGGAGGGTGCGGAAAAGCTGCTGAAACTAACGCTGGACATCGGCGAGGAGAAGCCGCGTACGGTGTTCGCGGGCATCAAGTCGGCCTACAATCCCGAGAAGCTGAAAGGCCGTATGACGGTGATGGTCGCCAACCTCGCGCCGCGCAAGATGAAGTTCGGCATGTCGGAGGGCATGGTGCTGGCGGCTTCCGGCGAGGCGCCCGGCCTGTTCATCCTCAGCCCGGATGACGGCGCGCAGCCGGGGATGCGGATCAAATAACCCCGGCATGGCACCGAGCAATCTCCCCGCAAGATTGCCACAGGCTTTCAGAGGGTAACGCGCGGGCGCAGATCAGCCTGAACGATACGCCACCCCCCGAAAATACCGATTAAAAATACCGATTAACGTATATCCGGTTTTGCATTAGCATACTGTCTGGCAGCACTCCCTTTACCAGAACATAAGGAGCCCCCGTGGGAACACTGATTTTTTTTGGCGTCATCGCTGTCCTGCTGATCTACAGCATCAGCTTGTACAACCATCTGGTCAACGTCAAGCATGCGGTCGCCAAGGCATGGGCGAACATCGACGTGCTGCTCAAGCAGCGCCACGACGAGCTGCCCAAGCTGGTCGAGGTGTGCAAGCAATACAAACAGTTCGAGCAGGCCACGCTGCAAAAGGTCATCGAGGCGCGCTCACAGGTGCAGGCCGCGCGCCAGCAGCAGGACATCCCGGCGCTGGGGCAGGCGGAAGGCATGCTGCGCATGGGGCTAGGCAACATTTTCGCGGTGGCAGAAGCCTATCCGGAGCTGAAGGCAAACGAAAATTTCATGCAGTTGCAGACGCGCATCACTTCGCTGGAGAACGGCATCGCCGACCGCCGCGAGTTGTATAACGAAGCGGTGAACATCAACAACGTGCAGATCGAAGTTTTCCCCGCCAGCCTCATCGCCAAGACGTTCAATTTCGGCGAGAAGCCGCTGCTGGAATTCTCCTCCAGCGAAAAGGCGGATGTGGACATGAAGCAGCTTTTCAGTTAACTGGCATGAAGTTGACTGCTCCCATGATAATGAAACCCGCCATGCCCATTCCCTCTCATCAATCCTCTCCCGGTGGAAAATCCCTCTCCTCGATCCTCTCCCGCCAGCGGGTGATGAGGCAAACGAGAAAGGCTCTTTTCAACCCCGGCAGGAGAGGAAGCAAACGTCTCGCTGTGCGAGTCTCCAGTTAGACTGCCATGCTGGTCAGGCTGCGCCGCGAATATGCGCAACTGGTCACGTCCGGCGCGCAGTTGCTGCTGCTGTTCGCCGGCATTTATATGGAATCGCGCGAGGGCTGGCTGGGCTGCCTGTCCGTCATGGCCGCCCTCAGCTTCTTCGCCTGGCTGTCGGCGCTGCACAGATTGCGCATGGTGCGCGACACGCCTACCTCCAAGGTCGCCTCTGCCGCACAAGGCTACGTCGAATTGATTGGACGCGGCAGGCCGTTCGGCGATTCGCCGCTGCTCAGCAAATTCCATCTGCTGCCCTGCCTGTGGTATCGCTACAAGATCGAAATGCGCCACGAAACCAAGGACGGGCACAGTTGGCGGATGGTCGACAGCGGCGAGAGCGGAGATTCGTTCGTGTTGCGCGACGACACGGGCGATTGCGTGGTTGATCCGGATCACGCCGAGATCATCACCAAACACTACGAACAATGGCAGGACGGCGAGTTCCGCTACACCGAATGGAAACTCATCCACAGCGACTATCTGTATGTCATCGGCGAGTTCCGCACGCGCGGCGGCGCGGTGGAATTCGACAGCCGTGCGGTACTCAATGAAATGCTCGCCGAATGGAAGCGGGACAAGCCTACGCTGCACGCGCGCTTTGACCTGAACGGCGACGGGGAACTGGACATGCAGGAATGGATGCTGGCGCGCCAGGCCGCCAAACGCGAGGTGGCCAAATTGAAGCGCGAAGCCCACGCGCAGCCTGATCTCCACATCATCGGCCAGCCGCGCGACGGCAAACTATTCCTGATCAGCAATCTTACGCCCGAGAGGCTGTCGCGCCGCTACCTGTTCTGGTCATGGGCGCATGTGGTGATCTTCTTCAGTGCGCTGGGCGCACTGGGCTGGCTGTTGCAAACCGCCGACTTTTAAAACCCGTCGCGGGCGCCCGCTGAAGTCGCATTCAAAACATTTCTCTCCGCAAGCGACCGCGACGGCAAGATGCCGCAACGATGCTGCTCGAGGCGCAACATCGCGCAGAACTCTTCGGCAATTTGTTTTTCAGGAAAATCGGCAATGAATAATTGATATCTGGGAGCTTGCTTTTTGCCTGCACCGCTCCCCCCGCCTTGCAGGCGCGGGATAATCGTCCTGTTTTTCATCTGATTGGAAAAACGTGTGCGCAAATTTCGCCATGCCGCAGCAACGGCATCGCGTTCAAGTATTTCGTGCATTTCTACCAGCCAAAACTGCTTGCCTGACCAGTCCACTCCATCGGCTTGCCCCTTGCCTGTCGCTGTTGAAGAAACTTCAGCACCAAATTCTTCTTTGGCTTCAGATTTCACCATTCCTGCTTCGTCCTCTTGCTGCGCTTTCTCTTCTGCCGCCTGCGCTTCCTGCTCAGCCTTCAGGTATGCCGCTTCCGCCTGCGCAGCTTGCCGGGTTTCTGCCTCGTCCTGTTGTTCCGCTTCAGCTTGCGCCGCCTGTATCGCTTTTTCTTCCGCCGACTGCGCTTCCTGCTCGGCCTTCAGGTATGCAGCTTCAGCCTGCGCAGCTTGTTGCCGGGCTTCTGCCTCTGCCCGTTTTTCCGCTTCGGCCTGCGCCGTCTTCCTCGCTTTTTCTTCCGCTGCCGCCCGTGCATCCTGCTCGGCCTTCAGGCGTTCCGCTTCCGCCTGTACGGCTTGTCGGGCTTCTGCTGCGACCCGTTTTTCCGCTTCGGCTTGCGCTGCCTGCCTCGCTTTTTCTTCTGCTGCCACCCGTGCTTTCTGCTCTGCCTTCAGGCGTGCCGCTTCCGCCTGCGCGGCTTGCCGGGTTTCTGCTTCTGCCCGTTTTTCCGCTTCGGCTTGCGCTGCCTGCCTCGCTTTCTCTTCTGCTACGACCCGTGCTTCCTGCTCGGCCTTCAGGTGTGCCGCTTCCGCCTGCGCGGCTTTCCGGGTTTCTGCTTCTGCCCGTTTTTCCGCTTCGGCTTGCGCTGCCTGCCTCGCTTTTTCTTCTGCTGCCACCCGTGCTTCCTGCTCGGCCTTCAGGCGTTCCGCTCCCGCCTGCGCGGCTTGTCGGGCTTCTGCTGCGACCCGTTTTTCCGCTTCGGCTTGCGCTGCCTGCCTCGCTTTTTCTTCTGCTGCCACCCGTGCTTCCTGCTCGGCCTTCAGGCGTTCCGCTTCCGCCTGCGCAGCTTGCGGTGTTTCTGCCTCTGCCCGTTTTTCTGCCTGACCCTCGGCATCCTTCCCGGCCTTGACGCGCGCAGCCTCGCCCTTACTCTCTTTGATTTTTTCGGCTGGCGCATCGTCCGGGAGTTGCGGTAGTCGTACTTTTTCGGCTGCTGCCCTGGCGTCCTGCACAGGCGCTAACGGCTTGACGGATACATCGGGGACAACGGGTGCTGTGGCTGGTGGCGCGGTGCTATCCGCCCCCGCAGGCGGCTCGGGTGGCTCAGGCGGTTTCGCTGCTGCAATCGCGCGAGCGTCCAGTTCCGCCTTCCTGATATTGAGCGCAAGAGGCGCTTCCGGCGGACAGCTTTCCGGCCCATCCGAATTGGCGCCCAACAACTCCGGCAATTCAGCGGTTTCCAGAAGCGTCAGCCCCAATGAACTGACCAGCCGCCCCATGCCGGCAAACGTGCGCGCATGAGAAGTGGCAAGATCATGTTCGGCATTGACGTAGCTGCGCCTGGCTTGAAACAGTTCATTTTCCGTGTCCAGCAGGTCGAGCAGGCTGCGCTGGCCGATCTCGAACTGCTTCTGGTAAGCGCCACGCGCTTTCTCGATCGACATGCGGTGTTGCCCCAGGAAATTAAGCTGCTCCTGCAGCTTGGACACATCGTTGTAAGCAATTGCCAGAATCATGCGTATGTCGCGGCAAACCTTGTCGCGCTGATATCTGGCAGCATCCAGGCGCTCGAGGTATTGCTCCACCCGCGCACTATCCGACCCGCCGCTGAACAGGTTCCAGTTCATCACCACCTCGGCTGCGGCGTTGCTGTTCTTGCCCGCAATCCCGCCAACATTGCTGTTGCGCATCTGGGAAAGGCGAAAATCCACTCTGGGCTGGTATCTTGCCTTGCGCGCGTCAAGGTCGTAGCGGGCAGCGCGCACGTTTTCCACCGCCGCCAGAACGGCAGGATGTAAATCGACGGCAACGGAAAGATGCGCGGCGGCGGCATTCTGCACAACCATGTCGCCCAGGAAAGTCGAATCCTCCAGCACTGCTGGCGGAAGTTCGCCGATAATGCGCTGGAAGCGGGCACTCGCATCATGCACGTTGGCGTTATCCGCCACCATGTTGGACTCGCTCAGCGCCAATCGGCCGGCCGCCTGTTCCAGGTCGACGCGGCGTCCAACGCCAGCCTGCACTTTTTGCTGAATTTGCTCAAACACCGTGCGATGGGTGACGTAATTATCCTCGGTGAGCGCAAAGAGCCTGCGATGCCGCAACACGTCGTGATAAGCGCGTGCCGCCTCGAGCGCGGCATTTTCCGAAGCGTCCAACAACTCGTAGTAGCGGGTCAATTGCGAGTTGGTCAGGCGGCCGACTTCGTTACGCACGGCAGATCCGTCATACAGCATTTGCGACAGCGTTAACGTGACATTATTGCGATTCAGCGTCGTGGTATCGAATACGGACTGGTTGCGCTCCCGCCCGCCGCCCGCCGACAAATCGACGCTGGGGAGATAGAGGCCTCTGGCAACGTCGATTTCCTTGCTTGCCGCCCGGAAGTTATGCCAGCGCGCCAGCACCTCGGGGTTTTTCAGCACTGCCTTCTGTGCAATGTCCGCCAGCGTATCGCCCCTGGCCGGAGCGGCGCACAGACAAACCCACGCCAGAAATATCGACGCTATAACGCTCCTCTTTATCATCGATTGCTTTACAATTTGCGCCAGAAAGGTGGAAAAATGTCGGCAACTCTATACTCAACCAGCGGATACGTAAAGCGTCTGGATTTAGTGCAACGCATGAGGTACGCTGTAAAAACAGCAGTGCAAAACGCCATGCTCCCATTAAACTCTGCCTTTCCATCTTGACGCCCCGTTCGAGAATTTGCCGGGTACTGGCGCTGCTCGCCGCCGCAACGCTGCTCCTTTCGCTGGCGCATGCGGTCGGCTTTGATGCGGGCAAGCTCATGAACGCCATCACCCAGCGCTTCGGCGCGGCGTCGGCGCAAAAACTCCGCGATTGGCAGAAGCTGGTGACGGAAACCCGGGACATTGCCAGCCCGGAGCAAAAACTCCACAAGGCCAACGAGTTCTTCAACCGGCGCATCCAGTTCACGGAAGATACGGAGGCATGGAAACAAAGCGACTACTGGGCGACCCCGATGGAAACGCTGGGGCACGGCAAAGGAGATTGCGAGGATTTCGCCATCGCCAAATACTTCACCCTGCTCGCCTCCGGCGTGGAGATGTCACAGTTGCGGCTGATCTACGTCAAGGCCAAAATTGGCGGAGCCGCCAGCAACATCACCCAGGCGCACATGGTGCTGGCCTATTACAGCAGCGCGGATGCGGAGCCGCAGATTCTCGATAACCTGGTCGGCGACATCCTCCCCGCCTCGCGCCGGCAGGATTTATCGCCCGTATTCAGCTTCAACAGCCAGGGCATCTGGGCCGGCACCACCGCCGGCGGCTCCAACAAATCGACAGGTACCAACCGCCTCTCGCGCTGGCAGGAACTGCTGACGCGCGCGCGCATGGAAGGTTTTGAATGAATATTAAAGTAACGAGGTCATCATGTCTTTATTCCGGCAATTAATGTTAGCGGTCGCCTTTTCCACCCTGCTCGCATTCCTGGGCAGCGCGGTCGTCGGCCTGCTCTCCTCGCGGCATTATCTCGAACAGCAACTCGTGCTCAAAAACGAGGACAACGCCAGCGCGCTCGCCCTGCTGATCACACAGCAAAACAAGGATCCGGTGACCATCGAGCTCTATGTAGCCGCGCTGTTCGATAGCGGGCATTACGAATCGATCCGGATAACCGACCCGAACGGCAAGCCCATCGTCGAGCGCAACTCTCCGCCTGACAGCGGCGAAGCGCCTTCCTGGTTCACCCGGCTGCTGCCGATCAATCCCGCGCCGGGTCGCGCGCAAATCAGCGACGGCTGGAAGCAATACGGCGCAATCGAACTGCGCAGCCAGAGCAAATTCGCCTATGGCGAGTTATGGCACGGCGCGACCCGCATGGCCGGCTGGCTGTTGCTGGCCGGCGCAATCAGCGGCTGGATCGCCGCCCTGATCCTCAAGCGCCTGCGCGAGCCGCTGGGGCGGGTGGTCGATCAGGCGCGCGCCATCTGCGAACGGCGCTTCAGTACGATAGAAGAACCCAAAGTTCCGGAACTCAAGCAGCTCGCTTTCGCGATGAACACCATGGTGGGGCGGCTGAAAACCATGTTCGAGGAAGAGGCCGCACGGCTCGAGGCGGTGCGCCGCGAGGTCAACTACGACCCGGTTTCCGGCTTCGCCAACCGCATGTTTTTCTTTTCCCAGTTTTCCGAATTGCTGAAATCGGACGAGCACGCCAACGCCGGAAGCCTGCTGCTGCTGCGCATCGTCGATCTGGGCGGCATCAACCAGCGCCTCGGCCGCCTGGACGCAGACCGCTTCCTGAAAACGTTCGCGCGGAGCATCGAGGCGGCGGTGTCCGCGCATCCCGGCTATCTGGTCGGGCGACTGAACGGCGCCGATTTCGCGGTGGCGCTGCCCGGCCTCGAAGATGCGGAAGCGCTGGCAAACGAACTGTTCGAGCGCATCGTCAAGGACACATCGCATCTTTCCGACGGCAAGCCCGTCGCGCGCATCGGCTTCGGCGACTACCAGCAAGGCAAGGAACCCGGTTCGCTGATGAGCCTGCTGGACGGCGCGCTGGCCGAAGCCGAAGCCTCGGGAGACGACAAACCGCGCCGCGCCCTGGCGTCAGGTGCCGCGCAGCAGCGCACCACTGCCGCGCAGTGGGCCGAGCAACTGGGGCAGGCCATCGGAAACGGCTGGCTGCGCCTGGTTGGGTTGCCCGTCGCCGGTTTCGGCGAGAAGAAACTGCTGCACCAGGAATGTCCGCTGCGCATGCGCTTCATCGAGGAAGGCGAATGGCATACTGCGGGCAAGTTCCTGCCCATGGCGACCCGTTTACAGATGACCGCCGAACTGGATCTCGCCGCGACGCGCCTCGCGATGGATCAGCTCGCGGCTGAGCCCGGTGCGCCCGACCTGGCGGTCAATCTTTCCGGCGAATCGCTGCAATCCGAAGTTTTCCGCAAAAAGATGCGCGAATTGATGCAGGGAAATTCCACCCTGTGCCGCCGTCTGTGGCTGGAAGTTTCGGAGACCAGCGCCTTCGCCAATCTCGATGCATTCCGCGCGTTCCGCAAGGATCTGATGGGATTCGACTGCCATCTCGGCATCGAGCACTTCGGGCGCGAATTCAGCCGGATCGGCACGCTGCACGATCTCGGCCTGCATTACCTGAAAGTGGATGGCAGCTTCATCAACGACATCGACACACAGTCCGGCAACCAGGCGTTCCTCGAAGGGCTGTGCCAGATCGCGCACAACATCGGTCTGCTGGTGATCGCGGAAGGCGTCAAACGCCCGGAAGAACTGGCCATGCTGCCAAGGCTAGGCTTCGACGGTGCAACTGGCCCGGCCATCCCGCGCGAGCAACCTGGAATCACATGATGATGAACAAGGCAGACAAAAAACCGGTGGCGCTACCCATCCACCGATGATGAAGACTGGTTGTGCAGGGTTACACGGCACAACCGCTGCCCCAAACTGCTCATATTGGACACACATTCGCATTTGATTTTAATTCACCGGATTCAGGCGCATCATCCCCGTCTGTCCGGCCTTCGTCATGGCGCTCATCGCCGGAAACTCCCCTGACCCTATCCAGCGATATCTTGGCAGGAATCTCCACTTTTACCCCGCGTTCCACCGGAACGGCAACTGGCGAAGCCGCTGCATCTTTAACCAAACCGAACTGGCCGGCAGTCAGCAACTGTGTCTCACCTGCATTGCGCAGCATGATTACGCCTTCCGCCACATCGAGATGCAAACCGTCTTCCGGTGGCCTCCCCTCCAGCGTTGGAATACTCGCGCAATCTCCCTTGCACAGCAGCATGCCGAAATGGGTGCCACGGATACCGACCGTCGCGGTCTGCGCTTTTACGCTATAACTGTCCTGATCGCCGCGCTTGCCGATCAACCCGCTGACGGCGCGCAGGCCGCCCTTGATCAGATTGAATCCGGCGCGATCCTTTTCCGGCTGTTGCGCGTCGAATTGGTAATTTTCAATCTTGAACTGTGTGCCGGGCAGCAGGCTGATCTGCGCGCCATCCGCAAACTTGACGCGCGCATAGCTATCCTTGCTCATAAACAGAGTGTCTCCGGGCAATACCTTGGAAAAAATTTTCAACGCCCGCAACGCGCCATCTGTTCCTCTTGCAGTCATGGAGCCTTCCATATTCATGACCATGCCAATCTCGCCGGCAGCAAAGGCATAGGCCGCCATGCCGAAACACAGCCACAAGAAACACGCCAACCGGCCGACCCTGCGGATTACTCGTTTCATTCGTCCATGCCTCTGTGTCAAAAGGCCATCATAACAAAACCTGCGCAAATGAAAGTTCGCCAGCGCAACGACCACCCTGCCATTCCAATATTTGCTGGAATGGCAGGATATCCGTGGGTTTTCAGCTCATATCGCCGTTGTTGTTGTTCAGCAGCATCTTTTGCAACATGGCTGTCTGATCGCTCGTATCGGAAAACTCCTGATTGTCGCTCGGCGGAGTCTCGTTTTTCCCGACTATCTCTCCGCTCGCGTCTCCGCCTGTTTTTCCGGAACCCACATTCTGGAGCAGATCGGGAGCCTCTTCCGTAACGAGGTCCATGAAGCTTAGGCCTCTACTGCTTTGGCCATTGATGCCATTGTTCTGAGTCTCGCCAGAGTTGCCTGGCGCAGCATTTCCAGCACCGCTGTTCTCGGCATTGTTGCTAGGCCCCGAATTGCCCGGGGCATCCTGGTCGCCGTTGCCGTAGCCGTTATTTTGATTTCCGCTCGGCGCTTCTGTCGGAGCTTCGATCGTAACCTCGCCAGAGTTGCCTGGCGAAGTATTTCCATCACCGCTGTTCTCGGCATTGTTGCTAGGCCCCGAGTTGCCCGGGGCATCCTGGTCGCCGTTGCCGTAACCGTTATTGCCACTGTTGCCTTGGCCGTTGCCGTCATTGCCACTGGCATCAGCCCCGCCGGAATTACCGGGCGACGAATTCCCGTTGCCGCTGTTCTCGGCATTGTTATTAGGCCCTGAATTGCCCGGAGCATCCTGATCGCCATTGCCATAACCGTTGTTTTGATTTCCGCTCGGTGCCTGAGTCGGAGCTTCGGTCGGAGCTTCGGTCGGTGCCTCGGTTGGTGCCTCGGTTGGTGCCTCAGTCGGAGCTGGTGTCGGAGCTGGTGTTGGAACCTGTGTTGGAACCTGTATCGGAGCTTCCGTCGGTGCTTCTGTTGGAGCTTCGGTCGGAGCCTCGCCAGAGTTGCCTGGTGAAGTATTTCCATCACTGCTGTTCTCGGCATTGTTGCTAGGCCCCGAGTTGCCCGGGGCATCCTGGTCGCCGTTGCCGTAACCGTTATTGCCACTGTTGCCTTGGCCGTTGCCGTCATTGCCACTGGCATCAGCCCCGCCGGAA